>Ga0210405_10002181_pt1 | contig 20682 bp, 21 predicted proteins | sample IncBWH11MmetaG_FD_155492 | JGI IMG/M metagenome (GOLD analysis project Ga0210405, IMG submission 155492) | Forest soil microbial communities from Barre Woods Harvard Forest LTER site, Petersham, Massachusetts, United States - Inc-BW-H-11-M | ecosystem: Environmental > Terrestrial > Soil >... | reverse complement strand
AACTCAGCGCCGTGGTCTGCAAACGTCCATCGCGGAAGTAAGAAATGGTACCTGTTGGAGCGCCGAGCCAAAGACCGCCGTTCGGGTCTGCCACCAGATATTTCTGCCGGCCGAATTCGTGATTGGGCGAGACTTGCTTCTTAATTTTGTCCCCGACAATGTTGAATAACTGCCCACTGCGGGTAAGAAGCCAAATCGTTCCGCCCGAGTCTTCCGCAATACCTGATACCCCGCCGAGGCTCGCGAAACGCTGCCCGCCGACTTCTCGAAAACGGCCATTCTGAAACCGTATGAGGGCCAAACCCACTCCCAGCCAAACCACGCCACTGTGGTCCTCCAGCATTGGCAAAACCTCTTGGCCCGACAGTTTTCGATCGAAAATGGCGGTTTTGCCGTCTTGTTTCCGCAAAATGTTAAGGGCGCCATCGGTACCGATCCACACCGCTCCGTTGCGTAACCCCATAACCGATTGGAAATGGGAGTCCGACAATCCCTGCCGTGTCGTGTAACTAATCAGGGCCGTGTCGCGAAACATATCGAGTCCACCATCGGTGGCGACCCAGATGTTTCCTTCTCGATCCTCAAAAAGTGACGCCACGTCGTTGCCTGACAGCCCATCCGACACGCCGTAGTGGTCCGCGACACCGCCGCAAATGCGGTAGACCCCGTCATTCATTGTGCCAACCCAGAGTGACCCTCGGCGCTCGACCCGCAGGTTACCAGGACGGACTCTCGCCGGGTCGAATCCCGGGACAGCATAGCTCGTCCACTTACCTTCGGAGTAATACCGGAGGCCAAGTTGTGGTCCCGTTCCATCTAAGCTTGCCCAGGCCGTGCCTGACGAACCAAGCGCGACATTGATTACTCCATCGCTTTTTGCAAGTTCAGCAATTTCACCAAAATATGTTGTAGCAGGCGTGCCGGAACGCCAGCGAACGAGCACCGAGGACCCGAACCAAATATTGCCCTCGCTATCATGAGTCAACCCGAGTCCGTAGGTGGCGGGGATACCGTCCTTTTTCCCGAAGCAGCGCAGCGTCTCTCCGGAGATGCTGCACAGCGGCGCTTCGCGTGCATTAGGCCCATAGCGAGTCGCCCATATTGTCCCGGAGTCGTCCTCGATAATTGCGGCTATAGGAGCGGGATGTTGCAAGTCCGTGTAGGTTCGCAGTTGGCCGTCCTTCCAGCGAGCCAAACCGCGTGTGGTACCGATCCAGAGGCTGCCGTCTCGAGCGCCGAATACAGCCGAGAAGTGTGTGCCGGGCAGATTCTGCCCCTGGGGAGGCTGCCACGGCATGAACCGGACTCCATCGAAACGCATCAACCCTTGCGCAGTTGTGATCCAGAGAAACCCGTCGGTGGTTTGAGCAATATTGGTAGGGGGAGAGATCGCGCCATCCTGGATGCGCCACACCGTGTGACCATACTGGGAGATTCGCCGGTCCGGATCAAGCGCGAGTGCACGGGGAGGCGCTACCAGCGACAAGCCAGCTAGCACAGTTCCCAACGCGAGAAGGAGTCGTACTCGCATTTGCGCGATATCCCCCGGGGGCCCAACTATTGTATTCTCACGCCGGTGATCCTTTCGGGTTGCCTTCAGTGCAGTCGATGGCGGCGCGTGAAGCGTGTGGGATCAAAATTGCAGCAAGACCGCTGTAAACAGCCGTAACACCTCCGGTTACTTTGCCATAGCAGTGGGAGCCGGCGTGAGCAGCTTGTCGATCGTCCGCTCCATCGTCCGGCTCATCTCTGATACAACCGCGGGTACGTCTCGCTGGGCAACGGTTCCCACCTCGGTCGCCTCGTTGCTCCAAACGGTTTCGCCAGTGGCGACTCTCGTCATCTGCGCGGACATCGCGACCTGGACCTTGACGCCGCCGTCGTAATCAACTTCCTCGAGCCGTTCCAGACGGCCACTAAGAACGTAATCAATGTCGGCGCGTCCGTCGTACAGCTTTACTTGGGTGAAAGTTCCGCTGGCGCGCAGGTGGTCCGCCACCGCGTTGGTTACAAAGTCACGGGGATCGACGGCCCAGCGGTCATAATTGTAGAAACCGATCTGTTCCGGAGATGTTTTGTACACGATCGCGCCTCGCCGCAGGTAGGCAGGGGATCGGAATTCGCGGATTGCCACCGAGGCGCGGATGCCTTCGGCAGCCGGAGGATCTGGCGGCGCCGGCAAATTCAGCGTGTAATACGACGGATACTTTATCTTGCCTGCGCAGCCAACCAATGCGGCTGACATGGCGAGCGTGAAAACAACTGCCATCAAATGTTTTGTCACAACTGCCTCTCTCTTCATTGGGGAACCTTGCGTTCTTTCGGTTGCCTGATGCGAACCAAGCTCCAGGGGCGCTGCTTTACCGAGTCCGTCAGTTCATCCAGGTTCTCCGTTGCTTCGCGCAGGTTTTCCACCGTGTCATCGATCTTGTAGTCATTCGCTCGCACCATAACTTGCATGTCCGCCAGCAACTTCTTGGCTTGTAGCAGAGTGTCCTGTAACTCAGCTAGATCTTTGCGCGCCGGCTCGCGGATATCAGTTACCGTGCCATTGACGTTCTGAACAGTGACATCAGCATGCTGGCTCAAAGTCACCAGTTGATCGGAAAGCCGATCGATCTTTGGACCTTCTGTCGCCAACAATGTGTTAACGCGATCCAACACTGCTTGCACCTTCTGTTGGGTTGGCGGACCGGTAATGGTATTCAGGTTGGCGAGCAGATTTCGCGCGTCGCCGCTAATACCTTGCAGTTCTCCTTGTACTTGGACGATCAGGGCGTTTGCGTTGTCGGCGACAACAGCCACTTTGCCGGCAATCTCATCCAGGCTGGCGGCTTCCTGGGACTGGATTGAAGAGCCGGGCGGTAGTCGCTTTGCCTCATTGCTGCCGGTAGTAATTGATAGCGAAGCGCTGTTCATGATGCTCGTGAGACCGAGCTTGGCCACGGACTTCTCATTCAAAGGCGTACCTTGTTTCACTTCTACAAGAATCTCGATGCGGGTAGGATCTGTCGTCCAGGGTCGTACGGCTGTTACTTTACCCACCGTGATACCGCCAAAGAGAACGGAAGCTCCCGGCTCAAGCCCTCCGGCATAACGGAGATACGTCCGATAAGGAACTGTATCGCGGCTGAACTGTGCGTTCAGAAGGTAGACGACCGTGAATGCCAGGATCGCCAAACATCCTAAGACGAAGGCCCCGACTTTTGCTTCTGTAGTCACTAGTTTGCCTCCGGACTTTCCAAATATTTTTCGAAGTAGACCGATATCTCAGATGCTTTCGCCATATCCCCGGGAATGCGATCGAGAAACTGCCGGACACGAGGGTTTTCACTCGCCTTGATTTCGTCTTTTGTTCCAATCGAGCTAAAGGTGCCCTTGTATAGCATCGCGATACGGTCTGCGATGCGGAAAGCGCTCGGCAGTTCATGGGTGACCACGACGACGGTCATCTGGAAAGCCTCTTTAAGGAGCAAAATCAGTTCATCCAGTTCCGCCGCAACAATGGGATCCAGTCCTGCGGAAGGCTCATCCAACACCAGAATTTCGGGACTAAGCGCGAGAGCACGAGCCACCGCAGCACGCTTTTTCATGCCTCCCGACAGTTCCTGCGGATATAACTTGCCGAACTCGCCCAGACCAACCAGGGCCAACTTCATCCAGACCATTAGGTCGATAATCGAGGGCGCCAGCTTTGTGTGTTCTCGCAAAGCGAGGGCAACGTTGTCCTCGACTGACAACGAATTGAACAAAGCCGCGCTTTGAAAAGCCACGCCGATGGAACGCCGGACGGCTTTCAGTTCCGGTGAGGAGCAATGGGTAATGTCAATCCCTTTGACATGGACCCTCCCTGACTTGGGGCGCTCAAGGCCGATAATGTGCCGCAACAGAGTGCTCTTTCCAGAGCCGCTGCCCCCGAGCAAGACCATCGTCTCTCCTTGTTCAATCTCAAGATTCAGCCCGTCCAAAATCCGGCGGCCCTCGTATTCAACTACCAAGTCGCGAACGGAAATGATCGCCATCAGGGTGTCACCGTCAAATAAAAGATAGCGGTAAATACGGCATCGCCCACGATGACGAGGAAAGTTGATTTCACTACTGCGCTGGTCGTGGAGCGTCCTACCGAGTCGGGGCCTCCGCTGACACGAAATCCTTCCAGGCAGCCAACATGAGCAATGATGGTGGCAAAAGCAACGCTTTTGATAAGTCCTGTGACGACGTCTCTCAGTTGGATGGAGGTCAAAACGTAGTGCATGTACAACATCGGCGCGAGATGTGTGCTGAAGAACATGAACAGTCCGCCCGCTAAAATGCCACACACGTTGGAAGCAATGCTGAGGCAAGGAACGGAGATCAGCGCTGCCAGGTATTTTGGCGCCAGAATGAACTCCACAGGTTCGAGTGCCATGACTCGAAGCGAATCTATTTCCTCGGTCACTTTCATAGTGCCGATCTCAGCCGCGAAAGCCGAACCCGATCGTCCGCTGACGGCGATCGCCGTGAGCAGCGGGCCGAGTTCGCGGGTGAAGCCAACCGCGACCAGCTCGATGACGTAGTGCAGAGCTCCGAAACGACGTAGTTCAGAAGCCCCTTGCATGGCGAGGATGAAACCGGAACAGATGGCCATCAAGGAAACCATCGGCAACGCGTCGACGCCGATCTCCAACATTTGGCGCACTGATGCTTGCCAGCGATAGCGGTTCCCAACAAAAGGCAACGACTTAGCAATGGCACGCACCGTGGCCCACCACTGAATATTCAAGCTGCCGACATAGTCGAGCTCTGTAAGAGTCCTTTTGCCGACGTCTTCGAGAACAGTTGCCATCAAGGCACCTTCAATTCTGACGAAGCATTTCTGCACTGATCGCTTTCAAACAGACGCAGCACGCCTGTAACCTCGAACAAATGAAGCTGGCGTCCTTGCAATCCCGTCAGGCACAGTGTGCTGTTGCGGTGGCGCGCTACCTTGAGCGCCTCGAGCAAGGTTGCAATTCCCGAGGCATCAATGTAGGAGAGTTCCGCTAAATTAACCACGACAGCTTTTGGTGGTTGTCCTTGCAACATGCCCAGAAGCTGATCACGAAGGGCCGGCGAGGAATCGAGTCCGAGGTGACCCTTCAGCCGCAAGATAGTGCGTGCTTGGTTGTCATCCCGGCTCATCTCGAAGCCATCAGCCGCATTGAGTTTACGGCTCTCCAACAAAAATCCTCCGCTTGGTTCATGGCATACCAGCTTCCATGTGTCGTCGCAGGATGCACGGCGCCCATCTCACACCATGGCAGTCGTTTAGCGTAGGTGCCCGAAACCGTAGTTACTCGCGGTGTAAACGAGCGGTGCCAATCGGTTGGCACGTGCCAAGGAACGTGCTCGCGAAATCGCGCAGTTTGCGACGTTCGAACTCGCTGACATTCTCGACAAGAGGTGTGCGAATCGCCACTCCCGCCATACGCTGCCAAAAGCCAAATTCTTGGCTTAAGATTTCTGAAAGCGGTACTAGGTAGGTGACCACACAAGTGACTCAAACGAAGGTGTCTTCTCTCTCTTATATGTTGCGCCCCGGAAGGGAATCGAAAGTGCTTTTGGAGACCGAACCCGGCGAGTCATTGCTTGGGACAGGCTTCAGACCGAAGCCCGAATCTATAGTTCGAGGAAAAAGCGAATATGAGAAAAGATGCGGTCATAGCTTTGGCATTCATATTTCTTTTAGCAATCGCCGCGAGGGCGCAAGAGAGCCGAAGTGAAGTGAGCGCCCAAGCCACGGGTTTCTTTACGAAGGACAGCAGTGGCCAAGGTGTATCGCGCACGGCGACAAACACTGGCGGATTAATGGTCGGATACCGCTATCACATCAATCGGTGGCTCTCAGCGGAAGGTAATTACGGTTTTCATCGAGATACTCAAGAGTATTTCTCCAACTTTTCGGAATCCAGAGTGAAGTCAGACGTGCACTCGGCCACCGCCGGCTTGGTAAAGCTTCCGCTTCGCATAAGTAAGTTCAGTCCGTACGCGCTGGGCGGAGGCGGAGGCATGATCTTTCAACCAACCGGCAACTCGAACGGTTTTGGGGCGGGCACCAAGGTGAAAGGCGCCTTCCTTTACGGCGTGGGTATCGATTACGTTTTAGCCGTCACCTCTCGTTGCGTGCTGAATACCGGGGCTTCGTGTACAAGGACCCGGACTTCGGTGTTCGGAGGGTGAACACGAACACCTGGACGCACGCGGCACAACCGTCAGCCGGCATTGTTTGCCACTTCTAGCGCTCGCCTGGGCAGCCGGGTAATCCTCCTCTCTCCCAAAATCCTGGCTGCCTTATTCTTCTCGATTTTCCTTTCGGGCTGGACATTGATGCTCCTGGGCCAGAGGCATGACTTCAACGCTGGCAAAGTTGTTCCAACTTGGCGTGTGACAAGTCAACTCCAGTTCAAGAGTTGATGAGGTGCGCGACTAACCGATCACAATTCTGGGGCCTCCCTCTTTCTGACGACGCCCTCTCAATCTCTAGCTCGGAAGCGCCAGCTGTTCCTGCCGATGGCCGACAAAATGCTAGCTGCATCAGTGAAAGCGATGGGATGTATGAAAACCAATGTTACGAACACGCTTGATCCAACACGACGCAGCAAGGGCATCACCGAGTTTGAAAATGCCCTGCGACGGAAAATCGTGGGTCAGGACCAAGCCATTGAGAAAGTAGTCGAAATCTATCAGATGTTTCTGGCGGGACTCAATCCACCAGGACGTCCGGTGGGGAATCTCTTGTTTCTCGGGCCAACCGGTACGGGCAAAACACGCGTAGTGGAAGCCATGGCGCTGGCGCTATTCGCCGACGTTCGATCCTGCATCAAGATCGATTGCGCGGAATTTCAGCATTCTCATGAAATCGCAAAACTGATCGGTTCGCCTCCGGGATACTTGGGCCATCGTGAAACCCATCCTGTCCTCACGCAGGAAGCGCTCGATCAGTGGCACACGGAGAAGTTGGAGCTCTCCATCGTGCTGTTCGACGAAATCGAGAAGGCCTCCGATGCTCTCTGGCACTTGCTGCTTGGGATTCTCGATAAGGGGACTCTTACCCTTGGAGACAACCGCCGGGTTGACCTCTCGCACTGCATCATTGTTATGACCTCGAACCTGGGGGCACGCGAGATGTCCAGCCTGGTCCAGGGAGGCCTCGGTTTTGCACCCAACAACGCGGTCTTTGAGACATGCATTGACGAGAAGATTGACCGTACGGCGGTCGAAGCGGCCGGGCGAAAGTTCACGCCGGAGTTCATGAACCGCCTCGATAAAGTCGTCGTGTTCAGAACGCTACGACCGGAAAACTTGCAGCAGATTGTAGATATCGAGTTGGGCATGGTGCAGCAACGGATTTTGGCCTCCGCCGGGAAGTTTCTCTTCCGTTGCACTCAAAACGTCAAGAACTTCTTGTTGAAAGAAGGTACGGATTTGCGGTACGGAGCCAGACACCTGAAACGAGCCATCGAGAGGAATCTCGTGTTTCCGCTTGCCAACCTGGTCTCGATCGGGCAGGTGAAACTCGGTGATTTCCTCGAAATCGACCTCAGTCCGGAAGGCCGCATGATCTTCAGAAAACAGTTGGGGAACACGACGAACTTACCCGAGTGGGAGCGCATCGCAGTCCCACAAGGCGCCCCGTCTGTGGCGGCGCGCGCTGCGTGGTTTATGGCGACCTCAGGTTGAGGTGACAAGTCAGCGCGAAGATACAGCTCTGAGAAGATACAGCTCTGAATGGAAAACGGAAGATAACGAGCGCATGCGAACACGAGCCTTGACACTCAAAGATCCGTGCCTCAACAGTCAAGTTATTGCGGAGCGCCGACTGGAATTCGAGGATCTCGCGACTCGCCTCCTGCCGAGTTTTCGTCGATTAGCGATGCGCTTGCTGCGTAACGCCGAAGACGCTGAGGATGCCGTGCAAGATGCACTGTTGTCGGCTTTCAAGAACATTACGCGATTCGAAGGACGCGCGCAGATGTCGACTTGGCTCATGGCGATCATTGCTAACGCGGCGCGCATGAAGTTGCGGCACCGTCCTCGATGCCACATGATTGCGATCGAGGAGGGTCTAGAAGAACGGTGTTCGGCCATCTCCCAGATACTCGCAGATCACCGGTCGACGCCGGAGGAGAGCGTCGAACGATGCCAGTTGTCTGAACTTGTAACCAAGCTGATCGGCGGCCTTCCAGACTCTCAGCGCTTGGCACTGCGCCTCCGGTGCGACGACTTTTCAATACGGGAGGTAGCGGAAGTGCTAGACGTGCCTGTGGGAACTGTGAAGGCAAGGCTCGCTCGCGGCCGAGCGAAACTCATGGAGCGATTTCATAAGGCCACAAGTGCGACCAGATCCCGAATCTCGGGTCCTGATTCGAAGGCGAGGAGTACCCCACTCATCCGCACGGGCTAATCGCGCCGGACACATATGTTCAAATCCGGTTCTAAGGGAACAAGAAGGATGTAAAGGTTCGGTTTGCGCGTAGAGATGTTTCGTGACCGCAATCGGTAAACAGCAAGCGCTCACTAGTTCTAAGGGAAGTCGCCGTGGAGGCTCATCGGTTCCGGCGTGACTTTCTCCTTTCCTCCCCGCGCGGGTCCGGACCGGCCGACCCGGCCGGAACCTACCTCCCCTTTTTGAGCGACGCTTGACTCGTTGATCCAGCGCTCGACATCTCCGAATCGATTAGGGATATAGCTTGGTCCCATACGCGAGGGTCATTCTCGATTTCGTGGTGCGGCCTGTTGAACGTGCGAGCGAACCAGGGATAGTTGTCGCAATTAATTGAACGGCCTTCATACGTCATCCGAAAGTTTCCAATGATCTTCGTCCGCGCCGGATCAGACGCCAAAACTTCTGAGCGTCCATGAAGTAGACCTCTAGGCTGATAAAAGTTAATTGCATTTGCTACGTTCGAGGGAATCGTTGAACCCGTCCGTCCAGGTTTGGCAATAATATCCACTTGGATGGTGAGCACCACCGGAATACCTTTCTGCCCCAACTGTCTGGCGAACGCGGCCGTCTCAGCAGCACCCCAGCTGTGTCCGTAGATGATAATTCTCGCTTGCTCTTTCTCTGTGGCCGTTAGGGTGCCGTCTCCATCGCTGTCCAGGAGGCGCACGACCTGACGAAGAGCTCTTTGCCCGTCGTGATTTGAAAACACTTCTGCATAGATCGCAAAAGGGTAACGATCGCGAAGGTACGCAGCAAACTGCACTTCAGGATGCTTCGCATCATTGTGCTTAACAAAGCCTCCAACGAATCCAATAACGATCGTCTTTCGAACGGCGGAATCAGACACTGCGGTGCGCTTTCGCAGACAAACCTGTGCCAAAGCGTCTTTCAGCGAGGAAGGCGCTGTAGGTTCTTCGCATATGCTCGCGGCTGGCCCGCCATGGATATTATCTCCGTCTACGAACGAAAATGCCTGGCCCTGCGCGGTGCCCAGTGCCAGAAGGCATATCGCGGCCAAGGCGGACCACACCGTTCTGCCCTTCAAATATTGAGGGTCTCTCATGCGAGTTCGCTCCTCACCTGTTCCCATGTTCAGCGTCCACCTCAGCGAAGCACTGACGCACGCTGCAAGCTGGTTACCACAGCTGCCAGTTATGTCATTGCTGCAAGTTCTCAAAGGCACAGCTTCGGCACGACAATTGCCCATCGATCAGGGAACCATGCGATAGAAACGCCGTAGAAGCCTTCAGCCAGCGGATGTGGCGCCAACATCTCGCGTGGTTCTCAAATAACTCTCTTCGGGGGCACAACCTGTGACAGAAAATATTCACCGTCTTTATCCCATCCTTATCCTGGCCGCGGCGGCCGTGTCCATCTTGTTGGCGCTGTTGATTGTCGCACTACGTAGGCCGGCCGAGGATCCAAGCCGTGCGGCAAGCAGCACTTCTTCCCCGATTACGAGTGCCACACACAACACTGGTATGGTCGGGAAAATGCCAGACACGAACCAGGCCGAATTGCCAAACTCACGGGTTTTCGACGGGCGCACACCGCGCGCCAGTACTGGTGCGAACGTTGTCAACAGCCTGACGGAGTGACCTGGCCCACGCCGCAACTGATCACTGTCACTTGCCAAATGTTTGCCAATGGCTCATTTCCGAACGAAGCGCGCGAAGACTGCGTTCTTCGAGCGGGTCCTCAAGCACCTCTTCGGAAAGGAAAAGGCTCACCGCCTCTTACTAGCTGGTATTGGAATCTCGAATGCTCGAGCGAATTCGGAACTGAACAACAGGAGATGTGCATGCTGAAAGCAATGAGTTTGGTCTTGATCTGCCTATCGGCCCTTCCGATATTCTGCCAGTCTACGTCTGGCTACCAGTTGGGTACGATCACCGCGGTCGCACCTCACCAGAACGCAGCGGGCTCCGATCCTTCTGTCGCTAGTTATGATGTTTCCGTGAAGGTTGGCGATACAGTTTATGTGGTCCTGTACACGCCGCCACTAGATAGCGGCACGGTGAAGTACGCGGCGGGACGCGACCTGTTGGTGCTCGTGGGAGAGAAGACGATCACATTCAACGACCAACTGGGAACTAGCTCAGAAGTACCCATCCTGAGTCGCACCAAAGTCGCGACGCAGAGCAACCCAGCCCCTGAATCGCCACAACAGCAGACGCCAATAAAGAGCGCTGCACTTGTAGGTCTGCCGGGCGTCAAAGAAAACACCGAAGGGACTCTGGCAGTCGAAGGTGACAAACTGCACTTTTCGTGTTCCAAGGGTGCATCGGATATCGCGGTATCTGTGATGGACGACGTAGTCACGGGAGACGACAGTCAGCGAGTGATTCGAGGGACTCTGGGCACAATCAGCAGATTTGGGCCTTACGGATCGGGGACGTTTTTGAGCTTGTTTCGCTCCAAGGTCGATACCTTGACGATTCAGTATCGTGATGCCGACGGGGGACTGCACGGCGTTGTTTTTACCGTACCGGCGGGCATGGCGGAGTCGCTAAAGAAAGAGCTGATCCCACAGGGTGCGCATACGAGCATCCCGATACAAACCGAGACCGGCACCGACTGATTGAAGTCCGACACAATGGAGGAAGAGCTATGAAGCACTTGTTCAGATATGCGACTGCATTATGCTTGTTCACCGCTATGTTGTGTGCCGCCTCGCTTTTGCACGCGCAGAGGAACACATCAAAGATAAAGGCATCGGCGATCAAGGTAGAAATGATTGAATCCGACGAAATACACCTGCCCGCCGAATTTCAAGTGGCGCTCTATGAGAATTTGATTCAGCAACTCGAACAGAAGGGCAACTCCTGGCGGGTTTATCGTGACGGCGACCGCGATTCCGCCAATATCGTGGACCTCGTTGTTCTGCGTAGTACAGTTCGGGGCTTCAGGCAGGGAAGTGAGAAGGCGCGTGACGTCACGACGGTCGCGGGCGCAACCTCGATTACTGTCCACTGTCAGTTCACCGATAACCATGGCAAGGTGTTGCTGGAGCGCGATATCAACGGCAAGGTACGGTTCTTCGGCGGGAATCTCAAAGCGACCTACGACTTTGCGAAGAAGGTCGCGACTGTAGCACAACAGAACTTTTCTGGTACTGAGCAGGCTGTGGAAAAGCTTGCGTTTCAGTCGCCGATTTGAAAGGGGCCCCTTCAAATCCTGCCAGTGTTTGTTTTCTACAGATGCCCGACGCTTATGGCCGAGGACACGAGAAGTGACTGATATCTTTCCCGTGAGAATCGAAAAAGGATGAGTCCTATCGCCCTAACTTTGCAGATGCTGCCGAAAGAACCTAACGATCCTTCTCCGCGTATCCTCAGCCGCTGATTTGTCATGCCCAATGTGATCGGATGAACATGGAGGAGCGATCAACGGGCCGGCTTGGTTCATGTGTAGGAAACGGCGGGAGGCTTTTCCGCCTCAAACATGTTAGTTGATGTGTCCGACCCGTGGTTTCTTATGTACGGTGTTCCGCTACAGCTAACGCCAGTTAGTCAGCCAACTGGAAGCTATCAGAAACCGGCTTCAGCGGAGATCGGACCTGTGACAACGGTTAACAATATCGCGCGTCCTCGAAGCCGACTTCTGGACCGCGCCCAAGCATAACTTCCTTTTGGCCCGTCTAGGCAGTTGACGTAGGGCGTTTAACGAGACTAATGGACACGCTCTGTCACTCGGCGCCCGATGGCTCGCGAATCAACATTGCTCCTTTTTGCGCGAAGACACCCATGTCGCTTCACACCCATTCAAAATGTATTGCCGCATTAAACCCATCCTACGTTTGATGCGCTTTGCTGGGCGCCTTGTTTAAGCGCCTACCAGGCATAGGGATAACCGGCCGCCAACGCTTTATCGAGTTCTGCGTCATAACCATAGATATCGTCGAAAAACCGAATCTGATTTTCCTCGTTCACCGTAGCCGTGCCGTAGACAATCAGAACCGGAATTCGCGTGACGAGGTTCACCTGAAGATTGTTTTTATCGCCGTTCATCGTGGCCTTCACCCGCTCCAAATCCCAGCCAGGATTGTTTCGCAACACCCAGGCAACCAGGTCCTCAGGCTTCTGCACCCGAATGCATCCATGGCTGAAATCGCGGACGTCTTGCGTGAACAGTTCCGGTGCATCTGTGCCATGCAGGTACACGTTATCCGGATTGGGGAAGATAATCTTCACTAGGCCCAGAGAATTCGTGTCGCCGGGCTTTTGCCGCACCATCAGGTGAAGCGATCTTATGCCTTCTAGAACCTCCGGGCTCACTTGATTGTCGGTTACGATCTCACCCTGGGGCGTGACCACTTCAAAATTATGCTTGGCATGTAGGTCGGGTCTTTCTGGATGTGGGGCACGATTTCGTTCCTCTGGATGCTGGGAGTCACCTCCCAGTAGGGCCGGAAAACCACGTATTGGATATCTTTCTCAAAGATCGGAGACTTGTGGCCGTAGGCTTTTCCAATGATGACGTTCTTGTAGAAGGCGACGGTGCCATCCGGATTCATCGCGCGTGCACGATATTCAGGGAGATTCACCACTACGGGCGGCTGTGGGAAGGAATGCGGAAGCCAGCGCCACCGTTCGAGCGTCAACTTGATCTGGCGAATGCGGACTGCCGGAGGCGTATTGAGTTCATTGATCGTGCGCACGTCGAGGTTGCCGGTGGGAGTTTCGCCGTGTCTGTCCTGGTAATGCTTCACGCCATCAACGAGCGCACCCTGATAGATGGTTGCATTTGGATCGAGCTGCACACCGGCTGGAATGTCGCCGATGATTTGAAGAAACCGCCCCAAGCGGACCACGCCAGCGTAGGGCTGGCCGGGCCGCACAGTCTTCGTGACCGTTGGCAGCTTCTCTCCCTCAGCTCGATTTGCGTATCCTTCATAAACCGGCAAGAGCGCGAGCAGTTTCCGGTAGCCCAAGAAGGGCGGTTCCAGCTTCTGGATTTCTGCGGCTGGATCGCCTGCATTCACGACCTGGTCTGAATGAATTCGGCCAGCGGGAGTGGTTCTCCCCCCATATCGAGCTGAAACTTGAATTCCTTGGGATTCACGCGGCCACAGTGGATGGCCCGGATGTAGCGCATCGCCGAGACCGTAAGCGCGGTATCGAATGAGACCAAGTCTTGTTCAGACGGCGTTTGACTCAGCTTGACGAGGCGGCCATGCCATAGCGAGCCGTCGTAATCTTCGGGGTCGAGTCCTTTGGCGCCCGCGTTTTGTAAGGGCGCGATCACGGCTAGCCCCTGGGGACGGACGCGGCCGTTCTGAACCCAAATCAAAGAGTAACCGTTCGTCTCGTAGAGTTTGGCGACCTCTGTTTTGTAGGGGGTAAAGTCGGGCCAGCGAAGATCGGCGTTATGACCTGAATCCACAATACCGTGGAGCGCGGGAACACCCGAGGCAGACAACGTCTGGCCGGCAAGAGCACGTTGCTGCTCCGCGAAGAACGCAGGGAAGGTCTCGCCGCTCGCAATCGACATTCCGGCAACGACTACAGTCGTCAGAACGATCATCCACTGAGTCCGACAAACAGGATTTCTCATAGCAAACCTCCGCTTGATGTTTTATTTGAGTATCGAAAGCAATTCCAGGTTCCTCTTAATTGGAAGAGATTTGTTTGCGTCAGTATCGTCGCAGAGGTCGAGTGACTAGCAGTCAGTCGAAATCTGCGCTTTTCTTAGAATCTTGGGCGATCCGGTGTGCCAGATTTCACCGTTAGAGCGCCGACTCTGCATCGCCCTTCCAGGGGCGCAAAAGGGGTTTACAAGGGCGGGGATGACAAATTAAATCAATCAGGTCAAGTGATCCGGTGAAGGTTGGGTTCCATGGTCAAGCCTGAAATCCTTTATATTTTGGGCAGAAGGCAGCGTCGAACATTCCCGCGAGAACTACTGTTGCGCGGCAAATTCCTTGATTGCCTGGAGGTCTTCGCCGTTCAAGGGCGATAGCGACGGTTGTGGCGAATGCTAGTCAATTCCGCAAATTCGGGAAGGCCAAGGTTTTCTTAATGAGTAACCGTAAACGGAAGCCCATCCGGAATACACTTCGGAATCAAGCCGCGTTCGCAGGACGCCCTGCGCGATGATGCGATCCTCGTCATCCGAAGGAACCAGGAGGGCCTTCAAAGATTCACGACCCAACTTCTAGGTTCATTGACCGAAGGTAGTCGCGATGGTAGCGATCGATGGTCGTTTCTATGCGATCGAGTGGCGGTGTCTTTATCTGTTCCAAGGTGTCTTCTAGAAGGGACGCAAATGTATGCACCGCGCGAGCCGCCAGCGGATACCATTGATTGATCCACCCCTGAATCGTGTCCCTGTTGCGGACATTATCTTCGATCGCCATTCGAACCAAGGACTCGCTCCACTGCCGATGCCACTGGCAGTCTTCATTCAACGAATAAAATATCTGCCCGAGCAAGTAGTCGTCCTCAGAAAGCGCAACATCGCTCAAGTACTTCATAAATAATTCGTCCACGAGGGGTTTGAGCACTAGGTTGAGTCCGACGAAGGATTCCGCCCAATCGTATACGATAAGCAATTTCTCAACGACTTCACGCAGGGGTTGCCATAGCGAATCCGTCTGCCACAAAGTTTTGCTGTCGGCCGCAAATCCAGGGTAGATGAGCTGAAGTTGCCGGATGCGATACGCGATCCGCTGAATGCGACGCATCTCGTCGGCTGATTGAAGCGCGGCAGCAATTGTAATGCGCCCGCTGGGAGCCATTTGGCCGACGTAGGATGCGATCATTTGAAAACCATGGCCCGGGTACCGGAACGGCGCAACCACTCTTGGGAGAATGTGCAGCCATGCAGGGCGAAGGTGCGCATCGTATCCCGTAGTTTCAATTTCATCCAGGATTCCGTCGACGAAGATCTCTTTCTCTCTCTGCAAATCCGTGTACTTCGTGTAGGTTGTTTCTCGTGGGTCGCGAAACTTTTCCCACGAGCTGCAGACTAATGGGGACTCTTCCTGATATCGGCGGTACCAGTCTTTCAGCGGAACATCGAGCTCGAAACGCTTTCCCGTGAAGCCCTCGCCGGTGTAGCAGAGGAGTTTTGAAGTCACAATTTCGTATTCAGTTGGCATCCGCTTTTGTTGCAAAAGATGCCAATACGTTTTCTGTTGAGGCATATAGCGCTCCGAAAGGACAGCAAGGCTCGTGATTCGTTCAGGCGGATTTGCGAGCCCGCACAGCAAATCGCCAAGCCGCATCGTCCTGGTTCAGCTGAAGTGAGCCCTTGAAAGCCGACATCACAGTCTCCAACTCTCCCGGAAAACGAAACGGGCGTCCCAGGTGCTTTTCGATTGCCGACCGGGTCACGACACAGCATTGCGGAACCAGCACTCTTACATAAGCGCCGCGGTCCACAACCATTACATCCTGGTTCAGATCCTTAATCGCCGCAATGATGGCATTGGTCACGGTTCCCGCCTGGAGAACAGGACCGACTCGGTCATAGACTGCTGCTTCTTCGGTCATCGTTCCTTCTCTCCGTCCACGCCAGCTCCCAAGCTGCCGACGTCATCTATGTCGACAAGAATATCCTCTCCATCGATCCTGGTCGGAAACGGCTTCAGACAGGCGTTCTGCGGGTTAACGCCAGATCCGGTGCAAACATCAAATTCCCAATGATGCCTCCCGCAACGGAGAATCTTGTCCGTCAGAACGCCTTCACTTAGACGACTCATTTGATGCGGACAGCTGTCAGCGTACGCATAAATGTGGTTATCAACATTAACCAGCAAAATATTTTCGCCGTCCACCTCCAGGCCCATCATTTCACCGCTCCAGAGGTCTTCTACTTTGGCAACCTTCCGAAAGCCCATCACGGCTAACCTGAAATAACGTCAAACCGATCCAATGCCTGCAACCCAGCCTGCGCGACTGTCATTGTCAAATCCATTGTTTTGTCGTTGTAAACCACCCGAACCCGGTCTCGGGCTGCGACCCGAAGGCTGGCCGCATCCTGCAGTTTTCGTGCCAGGACTTCGAGCGTGTCCGCGTCGTCGGCCAGAATCAGAAGGCCGACCACGTCACCTTGCAGGAAACCATAAAGAGGAACGGGCATAAACGTCAGTCCAGCAAGCTAAGCGGCAGAGTCTTTTCGAGCTAGGAGCCACTCGTAATCACCATGATGAACGTCTTTGCCCCAAGTATCTGGGGTGAGTTTGAAATAGTCCGTCAGCAAATTCGGCAGCTGAGCCGGCGCCTCTCCCAACAGGACGCGCTTCACGATATCCTTGTGGTTGGCATATCTTTCAGGCTCATGCAAAAAAATCCACTGGCACGGTTCCGAGCAGAAAATGTACTTGCGCCCGTCGTGGACGAGGACCCTCGCGGTGTTCTTACGCGGCGTGCCCGCGCTTAGCGGCAACTGACACAAATCGCAAAACGTTGGCATCGCAGTTCCATGGACAGCCAATTCGTTTTCCGCTCCCGGTCCGACCGTTCTCCACCGTTCGCTGATTTGTTCCCACACGGCATCCATGTCATCCCAATATTTAGGATATTTCTGGCGCAGCCATTTCCTCTCTGCCGGACCTGGTATGACGAAATTGAACCACAAGGTCGCACGATAACTGTAGGCGCTGGCGTAAATCATGTGATGGTAGATGTCGAGTTCGTCCATGAGAAGATCCCAATACCACGGCTTCTCGAGTCCAAACTCGTCCAAGGTGCGCAAAAACTGATCGACAATCCACTCTTCCATGAACTCCTTGAATGAGTAAGGACGTTGATCCGGGGTGGTCAAATAATCGATCGAGAGTCCCGTCAAAATCGAGAATAAGCGCCAGTTTCGCCAGAACCATTTGTCGACCAGGTACTGCGCGTACTTCGGATCGTGCTTCATGACAGTAGCGAGAACGGGGTGCCCAATCTGTGCATGCCGGGCCTCGTCCGTCTGAATGCTGGTAACCATCCTCTCGAACATGTGGTCACTCGATTCGCGAGCCAGCGACGCCAGTCCGACGAATTGCAAATTCGTGAAACCGGTTTCTAGCACGACGTTGGTGGCGATATGGAATTCAATCGCGTTTTGTCCGACGGTCAGCTCATCGAAGAAGTGTCGCGCGGCAACTGCGAACCAATTGTTGGTGTGGTAAAACTTGTGTGCCCAATCGAACTGGGAGTCTAAGCGCAGCAATGGGTGAAACAGGAGCAGTGGAATTTGAGTATGGCGATATTCATCGAGGGCTCCAAAAGTCGCCATAGTTCGCCAGGCGCTGTCGCGGCCAAACCTCGCACCCCGCAGATTGCCGATGACTCCGGTGAACTCCGCAAGCGGCAATGCCGCAGCGTGTACCTTCAGACTGTTCAACCAAGGCAAGGCCAACTTCTGAACATTTTCTATGCGCCCTACCGCATCGTGCACGGCCTGTACAGCCATATCCTTTTCGTATTGGTTGTCGATGTACTCGCGATAGGAAGTCTTGAATGACTCTTCCCAGTCCTTCCACTCTGAATGAGGTAGCCAAGGCCTTCCGCTGATCACCTCTGGGAAAACTTCGTCTTCTCGCACATAGGAGTAGTCCCAATCCAGCTTACGGGCGAGGGGCAACCATTCCTCCCGGCTCAGCATGTCCGCTCCTGACCGCACGGCGAGGCGCAATAGCAATTGACGCGCCATTGCTCGGTGCGTGCGCGCTAAATTGAATTGAATCAAAAAAGACGACTATTAGCGGCAAATCGTACGCTCGATGAGTGAAGACGTCAATACCGTGAGCAGTGTAGACAGGACGGGTACCATTTCTTATACAATGTTCACTCGTTTCTCGCTGCTTCCAAACTTAGGTGGCACGTCACCGAAAAGGGGGCACATCAGATGCAAAGCCCACGATCCAGCGTTCATGAGAGCTCTGCTCGGTCCGAAGACGGGCAAGACGAACGGTCGCGCGTCACCGAAATCCCTAACGATCAAAAGCGACGTGAACTTACTTTGCGCGGCGTGATGGATACGATTCCGGGATTGGTTTGGAGCGCTCTTCCTGATGGCGACGTCGAATTCTGCAACCAAAGATGGCTCGACTACACGGGCATGTCTTTCAATGAGATCAAGGGGCGGGGATGGGCCGCGGCGATTCACCCTGAAGACATAACCGATTTGCAGGAGCGATGGCGAGCGGCTTTGGAACAGTCGACCTCATATGAGGCCGAAGCGCGTATGCGGCGGGCTGACGGATGCCATCGGTGGTTCTTGATCCAGGCTATGCCTTTACGCGATTCCGGCGGGCGGATTATTCGCTGGTACGGGACGAACACGGATATCGAAGACCTAAAACTCACACAAAAGGAACTGCAGAAGCAGACTTCTCGGTTAGACGAGTTGTTTGAACAGGCTCCGGAAGCGGTTGCTGTCCTAAGCACCGATGACCGCATCGTTCGCGTCAACAAGGAATTCACGCGCATGTTCGGCTATGAACCTGACGAAGTTTTGCAGCTCCCTATCAATGATCTTATCGTTCCTGATGCTCAGATTGAGAGCGCCCGGGCTTACACGCGCCTGCTGAAGGAGGGTGGCCGAGTAGAGGTCGAAACTGTTCGAAGACGCAAGGATGGGATTGAGATTGATGTGTCTCTTCTCGCTGTTTCGGTTAGAACGGCTTCCGGCGAGCAGGTCGTGAATTACGCCATATACCGCGACATCACTGAACGGAAGCGCGCTGAGGAACGCTTGCGGGAGAGCGAGGCCCGGTTCCAGGCAATGGCCGATACGGCGCCAGTATTGATATGGATGAGCGGGACCGATGCCCTTTGCAACTATTTTAATAAGCCATGGCTCGACTTCACCGGCCGAACCATGGAGCAGGAAGTGGGCCCAGGATGGATTGAAGGTGTGCATCCTGACGATGTGCAGGGCTGCCTCGATTGTTTCCTGCCTGCCTTCCACGCCCGAAAGCCGTTCAGAATGGAGTATCGCCTCAGGCGAGCGGATGGCGAATACCGTTGGCTGATGGAAAGTGGTATTCCACGATACACGGGGGCGGGAGAATTCGTCGGCTACATCGGTTCGAACATTGACATTACTGACCTCAAGCGCGCAGCAGCAGAACGCCAGAGATTGCGTGAGTTAGAAGCAGATCTCGCCCACATCAACCGCGTGAGCATGATGGGAGAACTAACTGCCTCACTGGCTCATGAGATAAAACAGCCAATCGCCGCCGCCCTGATGGACGCCAAAACCTGCGTGCGGTGGCTACGGCGCGATACTCCTGATATCGCTGAGGGTTGCGAGGCGGCATTAAGAATGATCAATGACGCGACGCGCGCTGCCGAAGTTATCGACCGGGTGCGCTCGCTTTACAAGCGAGAAACATCAGACCGGGAACTGCTTGATCTAAACGAAATCATTGGAGAAATGATTATTTTGCTGCGCGACAAGGCGGATCGGAATTCCATTTCAATCCGCACCGAGCTCGACTCAGGGCTTCCGCCGATCACAGCGGATCGTGTACAGCTGCAGCAGGTATTAATGAACTTGTTGCTCAACGGCATCGAAGCGACGAAAGGTGCGAATGGTGAACTGACCATCACATCGAAGAAGACCGACGACGGTCAACTACTCATTTCGGTGAGTGATTCAGGTATCGGCCTTCCTGTCGGAGAAGGCGACCGCATTTTCGAGGCGTTCTTCACCACCAAAGAGCAGGGCACTGGCATGGGACTGTCCATCAGTCGGAGAATTGTCGAGTCTCACGGGGGCCGCTTGTGGGCGCGTGCCAACACGGGATCGGGTGCGACATTTCAGTTCACACTGCCCATCGACGTTGCGGCGTCCTCGCCATCGGCCGCGTAAATTGGATCCCCTCGTTGTTCTTGTTTGTCCGGCGGGAGAGTTCTTCTTCAGCGCGCAGGGTGAAACGGCATGCCGCTATGCCCAGCACTCGCGGGTTCTGGAGTGCGCACATCCAAATTGACCACAATCGGATCCTGTCCGTCCCTAACGACCACAGCTTCGCAGATCTCATTTGGACTGGCGTTGATCTCCTGATGCGGCACGTAAGGTGGAACGTAAATAAAGTCGCCCGGCATGGCTTCTTCGCTCAGTTCCAGTTGATCGCCCCATCGCATTCGAACTCGGCCCTTTACCACATAAAGCACGGTCTCCAGTTCTCCATGGTGATGCGGTCCCGTCTTGGCATCCGGTTGAACCACCATTGTGCCCGCCCACAACTTGCTTGCTCCGGTTTTCGCCTGGGTAAT
>Ga0210405_10002178_pt1 | contig 20688 bp, 15 predicted proteins | sample IncBWH11MmetaG_FD_155492 | JGI IMG/M metagenome (GOLD analysis project Ga0210405, IMG submission 155492) | Forest soil microbial communities from Barre Woods Harvard Forest LTER site, Petersham, Massachusetts, United States - Inc-BW-H-11-M | ecosystem: Environmental > Terrestrial > Soil >... | reverse complement strand
ACCAACACCGCGCCCAGTAGCGCAGGCTGCCCAGAGCGAAATCGTAGGGTCGGCTCCGCCTGCTGCGATGGCGTCCCGCCCTCGCTGTCTCTCCCGACCGCCCTTCAGTCGAAAAATATCGCTTGCAAGTATGTCTATCATTATAGTATACTTTATACAGTGAGGGCGCGAGAAACCCGTATATGTCCCAATTCATCGCAAGCACTTGGCCCCTGTGGTGGGTTTTGCTCCTGGTTATGATCTTTCGCTGGTTTCACGTCGTAGCCGGAGCCTCCCGGCTGCCGGATGACGAAACCTCCGAACCACGCGCAAGCCGGTCCACAGCCATCGATTTTTCCTAGGGATGTAACCGATCCGTGTCGGTTACGGCTGCGCAGGATGCCGCAGGTCGATTCCTCGGCATCCTGCCATCTTCCCGGCAAGGGGATCCTTTCACCCTTTACCGCCCCGAAAGCCAAATCCTTCCTCTGTGTACCGGAGCCTGCCCTGAGCGAAGCCGAAGGGTGCCCTCTGTGGTTATCGCTTTTTCTGCATGAAGCGGTCAAATCCCGCCCCGCAAGGTTCTATGCCCTTCCGTCACCTCTCTTTGCAACCCCCGCTCCCAAACCAGGCGTTACAATAAAGACAACTTCCCGAAAGGACAGCTTTCCGGCAGTGGGAATCGAGGCCAGCCTGCGGCCCCCAACTCCTTCCGCTTGAAGCTCGACACTTAGATGTTCGGCCGCGACGAAAAAGTTTCGCCCATGCGCTTGACCGCGGTGCAGTACATCGTGCTGGGCATTTTCTTGATCCTCGCCTATGGCCTCTGGCGCCTGCAGGTAGTGCAGAGCGACTTCTATGCCTCGCTCGCCGAGAAGAACCGCATTCGCAACGTGCCCATCCTCGCGCCCCGCGGCCGCATTCTCGATCGCGAAGGCCGCACGATCGTCGACAACTATCCATCCTTCACCGCACTGCTGCTGCGCGATTCTTCCCGCGACCTCACCACCGACGCTGATCTAATCGCCCAAGGCCTGCATCTCGATCCCAAAGAAGTCAAAGACCGCATCCGCCATTTCGCCGGATCGCCGCAATATCAACCCATCTATTTAAAAGACGACATCACGCCCGACGAACTCGCCTTCATCGAATCTCACCGCAACGAACTGCCGGAACTCGACACCATCATGGCCCACCGCCGCCTTTATCCCCGCAACGGATTCATGGCGCACCTCATCGGCTACGTCGGCGAGGTCAGCGAAGAGATGCTGAACCAGCCCCAATTCGAGCTTTACAATCCCGGCGACGTCGTAGGCAAATCCGGCGTCGAGCTCCAATACAACACCATCTTGATGGGCAAGAACGGATCGCGCCGCGCCGTAGTCAACAGTCACGGCAAGGAAATGCAGACCCTCGACGACACTCCCGCGCAGCCCGGCCATCCCCTCAAACTCACCGTCGATCTCGATCTCCAGATCGCCGCCGAACAGGCGCTCGACGGGCGCAACGGCGCCATCATCGCCATGGATCCCCGCAACGGAGAAATTCTGGCCCTGGTAAGCCGCCCAACCTTCAATCCCAACGATTTCGCCGTCCGGGTCTCGCGCGATCAATGGTCGAAACTCATCAACGACGACGACCATCCCCTGCTCGACAAAGCCATCCAGGCCCAGCTCGCTCCCGGTTCAACTTTCAAAATCATCATGGCCACCGCCGGTCTCCAGGAAAACATCGCGCAAGACATGCACGTCACCTGCAACGGTGGCGCGACTTTCTACGGGCGTTATTTCAAGTGTTGGGTCGTAGCCGAGCACCGCACCCACGGAGTAGTCGGCATCGACAAGGCCATCTTCCAATCCTGCGACGTCTTCTTCTATACGCTCGCCGAAAAGCTGGGCATCGGCCGCATCGCGAAATACGCAACCATGTTCGGCCTAGGCCAGCGCACCGGCATCGACCTGCCCCAGGAAGTCAGCGGCATAATGCCCTCCGAAGAATGGAAGATTCGCAACTACAAACAGAAGTGGTACGCCGGTGAAACCATTTCCGTAGGCATCGGCCAGGGCGCAGTCACCGCCACGCCGATCCAGATGGCACGCGCCATTGGCGCCATCGCCAGCGGCGGCCTTTTAGTGCACCCGCACGTCACCAACCCGCAAGATCTTCCCCCTGGCGTGATCCCCGCCGCCACCGCACCCGGCGAAGTAAAGATCCCACTCGATCCACAAAACTGGCAAATCATCACCGACGCCATGGCGGCGGTAGTAAACCCCGGAGGCACGGCAGGTCTCTCGCACCTGCAAGGCATCGACTTCGCCGGCAAAACCGGCAGCGCCCAAACCATCAGCAACACCCTGAAAGCCAAGCTCGGCGCGGCCGGCAAGGCCAACTTCAAAGACAACGGCTGGTTCGTGGGCGTCGAACCCCGCCGCAATCCCGAAATCGTAGTCTGCACCTTGTTAGAAGAAGGAGAGCACGGATACCTCGCCGCCCGCACCGCGGCCCAGGTGATCAAGGCCTATGTCGAGAAGCAGCGGCGCATGCCCAGCAAGATGGCGCAAAACAAAGCCAAGGTCGAAATCGGCGCAGTCTGGAACGCCGCCGACCCCGACGGCGAGGACAACGATTCCCTGCGCGCAGGTCGCTTCGTGATCGACCTGACCAAACCGCACCTGCCGCTGGCAACCGCCGCCCCAGGAGTCAACTGAATGGCAAACGACCGAAGACCAACAACCGAAGACCGACAACCGAAGACCAACCACTGACCTATGGCTCGTTACATCTCATTTCGCGATTTCGACTGGATACTCTTCATCTTCGTCCTGTTGGTCTGCGCCTTAGGCGTAACCGAGATCCGTAGCGCCACCGTTCACACCAAGTTCGCCGGTGCTCACATCCGTCAAATTTATTGGATCCTCGCCGGCATCGCCTGCATGTTCCTGATGAGCATGGTCAATTACCAGATTCTGCTCGAGCGCGTGCACTGGATGTACATCGCCGCCATCGCATCCTTAATGACGGTAATGATTTTCGGCCACCGCTACCTCGGCGCCAAGCGCTGGGTCAAGATGCCCGGCGGCTGGCATTTCCAGCCCTCAGAGTGGGTCAAACTCATCCTTATTCTTGCCGTCGCCAAGTATTTCAACGACTTGCACCAACGAGAACTCACCTGGACCGACTTCATCAAAGCTGGCGCCATCGTCGGCGTCCCCATGCTGATGGTCTTGACCCAACCCGACCTGGGTACGGCCCTCACCTACATTCCTATCGCTATCATGGGCCTTTTCCTCGGAGGCCTGCGCGCCAAACAGGCACTTACCGTCGTGCTCCTCGCCGGGCTCATGATGCCCTTAGCCTGGCACGGTCTCAAGTCTTACCAGAAAGACCGTTTGACCAGCTTCCTCGAACCCGAGGCTGACAGCCAAGGCTCCGGATACCAGGTAATTCAATCACTTATCGCCGTGGGTTCAGGCGGAATCTGGGGCAGCAGCGCCGGATCGCAGACCCATCTTTCTTTTCTCCCCGTCCCTCAGACCGACTTCATTTTCGCCGCTTTTGCCGAGGAACATGGTTTCGTAGGCGCTCTTAGCGTCATGCTGCTATACTTTATTGTGTTGATGCGCCTGACCCAGAATGCGCAGACAGCGCCTGACCGCGCTGGTACATTTGTGGTAATGGGTGTGGTGGCTGTGCTTAGCTTTCACATCCTGGTCAACATCGGCATGGTGGTCGGCTTTATGCCGGTCACGGGAATCCCGCTACCTTTAATGAGTTATGGCGGATCTTCCGTTTTGTTCATGTTCCTGGCGCTGGGTATTGTGATGAACGTTCGAATGCGCCGCTTCGTGAACTAGAGGAAGACGGTAGGCAGCGTTGCCGCATTCGTGCGGCGCAAAACAAGATTACGATCGCCCTCGCGTAAAGAGGGCACATCACCGGTCAAGACGGGCAGTCACGACCGGGCAGGATTGAAGCAAAATTTACTGCCGGGCGGGTAACGGCCCCCTCAGATGTGAGAGAGCGGTCACAAACCCGGCGAGAGCAATGCGATAAGTGAGAAGACTTTCTAAGTTTGTACAGCTAATTCGGCCACCGGCAAAAGCCGGTTGTCAGCGCCGCGCTCTACCCGGGCCGGCCATCGCGATGCTCAATCCTCCCGCTCGTTTGCTGCCTAGTTTCCGGTGATTTCCTGACGCCCTGGAATGGCGCGGGACCGGAGTTAGCATGACAACTAGAGAATTGTACGTCTCATCCACTCCCCATGAAACCCGAGTGGGGATGGTCGAAGACGATCTGCTCGCGGAAATCTACCTCGAGCGCGAAAACGAATACACCTTAGCAGGATCCATCTACAAAGGCCGGGTCACCCGCGTGTTGCCCGGCATGCAGTCCGCATTCGTCGACATCGGACTCGAGCGCGACGCCTTCCTCTATGTCTCCGACTTCATGGAGCTGCCCGAGGAAGATGACCTCGAGGAAATCCCAGCCGACCGGGCGACCCCGGCACAATCCTATCAACAGCAAGCGGAAGCTCAGCCGGCAACTGAGAACCTGACCCCGGCAGCGGAAGTGTCTCCCGCTGAAGTAGCCGAGCCGCAGCCGTCAGACAATCGCGGAAGGTTCAGCGGAGGCGAACACCGGGAATCGCGCGGCGACTTTCGCAGGGGCCGTCGCGGTCGCGGACGCCGCGGCGAACGCATGCCGGAAAGCCGCTTCGCTCGCCCCGCAGCGGATCCCGCTCACAGCGAACTCACCGAACCGAGTGAACGCCCACAACGCACCGAGCGCCCAGAACGCAACGAGCGCCCGGGCCGGACCGGCCGCTCCGACTACGGCCCGCCCCCCGGATACCAGCCAATGCTGCTTCCCGGCGAGTCTATCTCGAAATATTCGCGCATGAGCCAGGCGCAACCCGCCGCCCAGCCGCGTACCGAAGCGCCAGCTTCTTTGCCACATCCCCCCATCGCCTCCGCGTTTCCTGAAGACGAGCCTTTGTTCACCGTAGAAGGAGCCGAAGCGTCGCACGACGCCCCGCGCGCCCGAGGCGCTGCCGCCAATGCTGAAGTCGCCTCTCCCGAGTGGGACCGTGATCAACTCAACCCCCACGAGATGAACGTCGCGGCAGTGTTCGGAAGAACAGACACCAGAGCCGACGACGATATCGAGGGATTAGATAACGACCACCCAAAGAAAGTAATGAGCGATGATCTCCCGCTTTCCTCTGCCCCGGCCGCCGGCACTGTCGAAGAACAAGAGATCGAAGAAGAAGAGGCTGATCTGAATTCCTACATGCAGGATCTCGAGGACGACGACGCCTTCGAAGAAATGGAAGAGGAGATCCAGCATCCCGACGACCTCCACCGGGGAGTCCAACACGAAATCGCCGCATCCAGCGCGACCGCCGAAGAAATCGCTTCCGGCCAACCCGCTGCCCCAGGCGAACTCGTGAACGCTGCAGCCACCCCGGAAGAAGTCGAAGAATTAGAAGAAGACGCCGAAGACGCGGAACTGGAAGAAGCTCAAGCCGAAGCCGAGGCATTGCTGGCAGCCGAGTCAGGCGGCGCTCCCGTGGAGGCCCGCGCCGAAGTCCGCGCACCATCTGAGACCGCAGCCCTTACCCAGCGCGCCCCGCGTCCCGGCTATGACCGGCGGCCCGGTCGCGGCGGACGCCGCAGCGGAGGAGGAGGACGGCGACCCCGCCGTCGCGAACCGCAGAACCTGCCGCTCATCAGCGACCTGCTCAAGGAAGGTCAGGAAATCCTGGTGCAGATCGCCAAGGAACCCATCGCCAAAAAGGGCGCCCGCATTACCAGCCACATCGCGCTTCCCGGCCGCTTTCTGGTTTACATGCCGACCGTCAACCACACCGGCGTCTCGCGCAAGATTGCTTCTGAGGAAGAACGCCAGCGCCTGAAGCGCATCATTATTAGTGAGCGCGAGAACGGTCATGGCGGCTTCATCGTCCGCACCGCCGCGCAGGGAGCCTCCGAAGATGAACTCCGCGCCGACATTCGCTTCCTCAAAGGTTTGTGGGCAGAGATCAAGAACCGCGCCGAAAGCGACAAATCTCCAGCCTTGATCTATCACGATCTGAACGTGGTCGAGCGCGTCCTGCGCGATCAGGTCACTTCCGACTTCTCCGCCATCTGGGTCGACACCGAGCAGGAATACGAACGCGTCCTGCGTTTCGCCAACCGCTTTCAACCCGGCCTGGTAAAGCGCGTCAAGCTCTACAGCAAAGAAACGCCGCTGTTCGATCAATTCGGCCTCAACGAAGAAATCAACAAAGCCCTCAAGTCGAAAGTCTGGCTCAAGAGCGGCGGCTACATCGTCATCAACCAAACCGAGGCGCTGGTCGCCATCGACGTCAACACCGGCAAATACGTCGGCAAGACCGCCCGCCTCGAAGACACCATCGTCAAGACCAACGTCGATGCCATCAAAGAAATCGTGCGGCAGATCCGCCTTCGCGATCTCGGCGGCATCATCGTCATCGACTTCATTGACATGGACGAGCGCCGCAACCGCCAGAAAGTCATGCAGGCCCTCGAAGAGGCTCTGCGCGCCGACCGCGCCCCCTCCAAGGTCCTGCAATTTAACGATTTCGGCCTCGTCGCCATCACTCGTAAGCGGGTCAAGCAGTCGCTCGAGCGCACCATCGGATCGCCTTGCCCCTATTGCCAGGCAACTGGCTACGTGAAATCGGTGACTACGGTCTGCAACGACATTTACGTCGAGATGCGCAAGATGGCCAAGCACCTCGACCATTCCGACGTGATGTTGCGGGTAAATCCAGAGGTAGCCAAAGCGCTCAAGACCAACAGCGCCCGCCTGCTGACTGAAATGGAAGAGCTAACCAAAAAGACGGTGATCATAAAAAGCGATCCCGCATTACACCAAGAGCAGTTCGACATCAACTAAGCCGTCAACGGCTGCAGGAAGAAGTAATGGAGGACGGGCGTCTCGCCCGCCCTTTTCTTTCCCCTTGTCATCCTGAGGCAATGGAGTCGCTCGCGAAGCGAGAGACTCCCAACGAAGAGCCTGCCCTGAGCTTGTCGAAGGGACGTATGTATTTCCGCCTTATCTACCTCCAACTTGTCATTCCGAGAAGCGCAGCGACGAGGAATCTGCTTTCCTTTGGCATCTTCTGGACTTGTGCCGGGACAACCGCCCGTGGCTGTCCCGTCGATCGAAGCTCGACGGCAGGCGCAAGTCTTGGACGAAAGCGTTTAGCTGGAGCAGTGCCTCAGCGCTGCATTAAGGCTGTATTTTGATTGTGCGCTTTTCGCGCCGCGGGACCTGCGCTTGCATCTTTGCTTGTAGGCCTACCCCCTCCCCCAATCCTCCCACTTCAATCCTTTGACCCGTCCAAACTCCCTCGAGTTCGCCGTAACCAATGTCACTTTGTGACGCAAAGCTTGCCCCGCGATCAACACGTCGTAAGCCCCAATAGGCTTCCCCGCAGCCTCCAAGGTAGCTCGCACCGAGCCCGCGATCTTCGCGTCCTCATCATCAAAAGCCAGCAGTCCAACTGGCCCGGCAAAGAAGGTAGTCAACAGCTGCGCATTCGTAGTGGGACGAGCACTCTTAGCAACTCCGTACCAGAGTTCAAAGGCGACAACCGAGGACACAACTACCCTCACCTCGCTATCGAACTCCTTTCGCAGTCTTATTCGGACCGACTGCGGCTTGCCGTTGATCACAGCAATGCAGGCGTTGATATCGAGTAGATACATCACTCAAAGATCTTGCGGCGCGGAGTTTTACGCTGATTGCGGGTATCGCGCCTGAATTCTTCGGAATTGAGGCGGTCCAACTCTGCAAACCACTTGGCAGGATCAGAAATGAGAGGCTCCAGCAACACTCCCTCCGCCACCTGCCGCACCCGGACCTGGCTCCCCTCAAAGCGGAACTCTCTTGGCAGCCGTACCGCCTGGCTGCGTCCATTGCGAAATAACTTGGCAATCCCAGTGCCAGCCATGGCAATACCCTCAACATGATATATACCATAAGTATATATCCTTTGGCTAGTTGACGAGAACGGCATACTCGTTGCCCACTGGATCTATGAAACCCGCACCCAGCGAGATGAGGCGACGCCAACTGCTTCAGTTCTTGGAAAGCAAAGAGCCTGCCTGGAAAGACAAAGACCATCCCGAACCGGCTAAGGGCGCCGCTGCCTGGGTGCGGAAATTGCGGAAAGAGAACGAGTCGTCCCGCCAGCCCAAGAGACACTGATCCCAATTCGCCAACGACCAACGACTAACGACTGACGACCGGAATTACACCACCACCGCTTCCTTATACTCCCCAAACACTTTCCTAAGGGTGTCCGAGATTTCCCCGACGGTCGCATAAGCCTCAACCGCACCAACAATGCATGGCATCAAGTTCGCCCCCGAGCAGGCAGCGTCTTCGATCTTCTTCAAAGACTCCGACCAGGCATTCGCATCCCGCCGCTTCCGCAAAGCCTGCAACCGCTCCACCTGCTTGCGCTCCAGAGACTCATCGATCTTCTGCAGCACCACCTGCTTCTCTTCTTCTTGTTTAAACCGATTCACACCCACCACTACGGCATCGGCACGATCCACCGCCTGCTGATACTCATACGCAGCGTTCTGGATTTCCTGCTGCACAAATCCCCGCTCAATCGCCTTCAACATTCCGCCTAGCACCGCGATCTTGTCGAGATACTCCGTAGCCCGTTTCTCCACTTCATTCGTCAACGCCTCAATGTAATAAGACCCCGCCAGCGGATCGACAGTCTGCGGCACTCCAGATTCATAAGCCACAATCTGCTGCGTCCGCAGCGCGATCCGCGCCGCCTGCTCGGTAGGCAACGCCAGAGCTTCGTCGAAGGAATTGGTGTGCAGCGACTGCGTCCCGCCCAGCACCGCCGCCATCGCCTGAAGCGCCGTGCGAACAATATTATTCTCCGGTTGCTGCGCTGTAAGGGTCGAGCCAGCCGTCTGCGTATGAAAACGCAGCATCCACGACTTCGGATTCTTCGCCTTAAACTGCTCTCGCATGATGCGCGCCCACATCCGCCGCGCCGCTCGAAACTTGGCAACTTCCTCCAGAAAATCGTTGTGGGCATTGAAGAAGAACGAAAGCCGAGGCGCAAACTGGTCCACATCGAGCCCGGCATCGACCGCCGCCTGCACATACGCAATCCCATTGCCCAGCGTAAACGCAATCTCCTGTACCGCCGTCGACCCCGCCTCCCGCATGTGATATCCCGAGATCGAAATCGTATTCCACTCCGGAACGTGCTCGTTCGTCCAGGCAAACATGTCGGTAATAATCCGCATCGCCTGCGCCACCGGAAAAATGTACGTCCCTCTCGCAATGTATTCTTTTAAAACATCGTTTTGCACCGTCCCCGAAAGCTTGCGGATGTCAGCTCCCTGCCGCCGCGCCACCGCCACATAAAGCGCCAGCAGAATCGACGCCGTAGCATTGATGGTCATCGATGTCGAAATCTTCGTCAGATCAATGCCATCGAACAAGCGCTGCATGTCTTCAATCGAATCAATCGCCACGCCAACTTTCCCTACTTCACCCATCGCCAGCGCGCTATCCGAATCCATCCCAATCTGCGTAGGCAGATCGAATGCCACCGACAACCCGGTAGTCCCATTTGCCAAAAGATACTTGTAGCGCCGGTTCGACTCCTCAGCATCCCCCATCCCCGCATATTGCCGCATCGTCCACAGCCGCCCGCGAAACATCGTTGGCTGCACCCCGCGGGTAAATGGATATTCCCCCGGATACCCGACCTCGCGGTCGTAATCCAAACTTTCAACATCCGCCGGACCGTACACCTCGCGCACCGGGATATGCGAAGCCGTCTCCCGATCAGGCCGCTCATCCTTAGTTTTCGTAACCATCATCCCTTCCTCAGCCTCACCCGAGCGCGCTTCAAGAACAGAGTCCAAAGACTCAATGCCTTTTTCCCACTCGCCAAAACGAGCTCACTCCAAACCAGCCAAACAAAACTGTAAAAGCTGCCGCCAGAACCAGTCGCCCGGCGCCGCGGTGTTTCACCCACTCGCGCCAGAAAGCCAGCGCGCCTACTGCGGCTAACGCCAAGAAAACAAATCCCGTGACCTCAAGCCACAACTGTCCTAGCGCCCCAGCCCAGCGCGACGCCGTCATCCGGCCCGCATGCATGACCGCGCCAAATGTCCGCGTTTTGCGCACTTGCCGCCCGGCAACCCGGGCTGCAATCCCCAATTTCCGTCCTGTAGAGAGAGGCGACATCGTCATCGATTTTATCAAGCTTCCGGGTTACAATAACGCGGCGCGGGTAGTTTTCGGCATGAGCCCGCGGCGGCGCAGCTGCATCTAAAGAAGTAGTAAAGCCAGGAACCAGGGGGATCGCGTGGACCAGGAACTCAAGCAGCTCATGAAGGAACTGGGGGAAGCCATCAACGAGTCGCTCGCCGACTCCGATCAGATCGCCGAAGTCGTCTCCCGCATCAAAGAAGGCGGCTACGACATTTTCCTAGTACTCGAAGCCACCATCGGCGTCAGCAAGCCCGGCGACAAATCCGCCGACAAGACTTCCCTGGTCACCACCCTCAGCAGCAATCCCGAATTCAAAATCAGCGATCAGGACCTCAAATTCCTGAAATCCCTGCGCATCAAGATCGAAGAAGACGCCGCGTAAGCTCGTGTGGGGCGGACACTCTGTCCGCCGCCTTTGGGATCATTCTCAACGCTGCTGGCCCCTACCCTCCCAACAACTCCCAAGCCTCTCGATACCGCTCCCACTTCCCCCGCTGGGCTCCCGGCGTAAAATGCAAACTGAAATTCCCTCCCATCGCCGCAAATGGCAGGATGTACCAGGTATCCCGCGGGATCAAATACACCGCAAAGAAATCCACCGCCCCTTTCTTATAGAGCTGCCGCCTCGGCCCATGCACATTCAAGCTGTAAGACTCGATCCCCCGCCGCCGATACAGCGTCGACTTCACCTGCACCCGCAAAATCCGCCCCTCGCGCTCCACACCCACGTCATAACTAGCGGAATCCCCATAAGGCTTCGAAACTCGCAACCCATGCCCCGCCGCCTTAGCCATAAAACAAAGCTCCGCCCACTCCCCCCGCTCCTTGCAATTCTTGATCACACAAAACTCCTTGTCATCCCGACTTTGTTGTCATCCTGAGCGAAGCGAAGGACCTATGCATTCAGCTCGTGCGCGATGCACCTTCATTCCATCCCAGCCGGAGCCACGACTTCGCCCCAATAAAAAAGCGGCCCAAAGGCCGCGCTCTTGTCGTTAACTTGTCATTCCAAGGGCCGTCAGGCCCAAGGAATCTGCTTTCGACTTTGAATTACCTCCCTACTTCCAGACTAGCAAATTGAACAGCTAAGTGAGACACGATCACAAACTTTATATTTGGATTGGATACAGCAATATGCAAGGAATCATTTACTATCTCGCTATTGACAAGCGTTTTTTACGATCAAGCCAGAACGGGAAAAAGTGTCGCCGAGTTCCGAAGTGGAACAGAAAGCTCCCGAACCCTTGTCATTCCGAGGAGCACCGCGACGAGGAATCTGCTTCCTCTCGCCGCAGCCCGAAACGGCGTTCAGAAAGTCACCGCCTCACCCTACCCGCTCCCCAGCCGCCTTCCGTACCGCCTCCGGAAACGGATACGACTTCCGCGTTCTCCTATCCAAATGCACCGCCGTAATTTCGCAGGTCGCCGCAATCTCCTGCGTTTCGGCGTTCGTCATCTCGTGCAGAAAGCGAATCACCTTCTCGCGGATTTCCAGAATCCGCGATCGCACTTCAATCACGTCGCCCGCCATCAGCTCGCGCTTGTACGTAATGTTTTGCTGCACCCCGGCCACGCCGAACTTTCCTTCTCTCAGATACGACGGCGTAATTCCCACCGCAGCAAACAGGTTCCAGTTCGCCTGGTCGAACTTGCTCACGTACCAGGTAATGTTCATGTGGCCGATCTGATCGCACTCCCACGGATACGTCGCCCCGCGGTAGGTCACCATGCCAGCGTTTGAATTGAATGTGTCCACAATGCCGACACCATAAGCTCGCACGCGGGCGAAGGTCAATGGGGAAACGCCAAGCGGATGCCTCCACCTGCCAAAATGCGCGCTTGAGCTACTTAATGGAGTTCTACCAATGGCCTGTCACGCGAGTCTTTGCCAACCCCTCGTTGGCCACTGCTAGAATAATAGTTCGATGACACCAGCCGAACCTCCAAAGTCGGCGATCGCAGTGCTCCTTCATTCACCTCAGCTACTAGCCTGTAAGGAAGCTTCCAACAAAACTCGCGACGAAATCGACATCCTCCTATCGGAAAAGATCGGAAAGTACACATCAGAAGACACCAGCCTCGTCGTGTTCGGCTCGCTAGCCCGTGGAGAGTGGACCTCGAAAAGCGATCTCGACTGGACGTACTTGATTGACGGTGAAGCGAATTCGGATCATCTCAAAATCAGTCAAAGCATCCAGCAGATTTTCAAGGAAACCGAGTACGAGGAACCGGGGGCAACCGGGACATTCGGAAACATGGCATTCAGCCATGACATCATCCATCAGATTGGCGGCCAGAACGATACCAATCGGAACACCACCCAGAGAGTCTTGCTTTTGCTCGAATCGTGTCCTATTGGCAAGAGAACCGAGGCATATGAACGGGTCATCCGCGGTGTGATAAGCCGGTACCTTGAAGAGGACGTCCACCCGCTGACTCCCGATTCCAAGAGATATCGAGTTCCGCGTTTTCTTTTGAATGACATCGTTCGATTCTGGCGGACAATGGCAGTTGACTTCGCCAGCAAGCAAAGAGACCGTGCCGGCGAAGGTTGGGGGTTGCGCAATGCCAAGCTAAGAATGTCGAGAAAGTTGATCTTTGCCTCCGGGCTGCTGGTTTGCTTTAGTGCGAGTTTAGACACGGCCTTAAACGATCAGATTTCCACCGGCGCGAAAGATGATATAAAGCTGAGACTGATCAATCACATCAGAGATTGTGTCAGACTCACACCTCTGGAGATTCTGGCGAAGTCCATGGAGCAATACAGGGTCCCAGAAGCGACTGCGAAAGAGCTCTTCGGAGCCTACGCTGAATTTCTAGGACTTCTCGATGACGAGAAGTCACGCGAAGCGCTCAAGGCACTTCGTTCTGCTGATTCTCGAACTGACCCAACATTTAAGCAGTTGCGGAACATAAGCGGGGCCTTCGAAAGCGCTCTGGATCATATCTTCTTCGAGAATCCAAACGTGGCTCCGCTCACGCGGAAATACGGGGTCTTCTAATGAGAAGCATCGGCTTTTCGACAGGAGCACTGGCGCGAGGGGATTTCGTTGCGGCGTTGGACATGCTCGTAGGAAAGAACTGCACAGCTATAGAACTGTCGGCCTTGAGGCAGGAAGAACTCGCTCCGCTCGTGGAGCATCTCGACCAACTGAATCTGAAGCAGTTCAACTACGTCGCGTTTCATGCCCCTAGTTCGATGGAGCCGACGTTCGAGCCGACAGCCTTAAGGTTGCTTGAAAAAGTTGCCCTTCGCGGATGGCCGATCATTGTGCATCCGAATGCGATCTACACCCCTGACGCTTGGGCACGACTCGGAAATCGGCTTTGTATTGAGAACATGGATAAGCGAAAGCCAGTCGGACAGACAGCCAGCGATCTGGCCAGAATCTTCAAGAGCTTTCCTGACGCCTCCTTCTGCTTCGACATCGGGCATGCTCGGCAGGTCGACCCTACGATGAGTGAAGCCGCGGCTATTTTGCAATGCTTCAGCGGCCGAATTCAGCAGATTCACGTAAGCGAGGTAAATACGCAAAGCAAGCATGACGCTCTGAGCGTTGAGTCGGTTTTAGCGTTTCGGAAAGTCGCCCACCTCATCCCTCCGGAGGTCCCGGTCATCTTGGAGAGCAAGGTCGAAGAATCAGAAGTTGACGAAGAGATTCAGAATGCCCTTAGCGCGTTGAGCATGAAGGATCAGCCCGTGTTCGTCGGCGACTAGGATACTGGGAGTTTTCCGATCGAATTCTCCTACAGCCTGAGGAGTTCCTAAACGCGATCTGGCTACCAAGTTGCAACGCAAGTCCACGGAGGCACAAGTGAGCGAGCGAGGCGTTACGGTAATCAGGAAAACTATAAACATGGTTCCGGCGGAGCCGGGGCCGCCGTTCTCATTTCGGAATTACTACCAATGTCCTTATGATCAGACGAAGTGGAGAGACGACTGGCATTGCACATGTAACGACAGGTGTCCGGTTTGTGACCGAGAGATTGAGGCATATTTTAGTGAGGACATACCTATTCTGTCTTAAGCTCATAGCTTCCGAAGCCTACTCAGATGAATCTGCAATGCAAGATCGAGCTTGCTGCAAAGTACAAAGCGGGATCGCAGATCGCCCGCGTACTGAGCGAGGAGTGGTGCACGCGCGAGCTCTACTGCCCCGCCTGTGATTCAAACCGATTGACGGGATCAAGGCCGAATAATCCGGCGGTGGACTTTACCTGTGCGAAATGTCAACAACCATTCCAGCTTAAAAGTCTCAGTCACTGGAATCCGAAGAAAATCGTGGATGCGGGCTACGAAGCCATGCTCCGCGCGATTCGCGCTGACATGACACCAAACTTGCTCATCCTTCAATACTCCCACGCCTGGCTCGTGCAAAACCTACTGCTCATTCCCAAAATGTTCTTTTCAGAGAGTGTCATCGAGAAGCGGAAGCCTCTAGCTTCACACGCCCGCCGGGCAGGATGGGTCGGATGTAACATTCTCCTAAGCGAAATACCTTCAGATGGGAAAATCCCGGTTATTTCCGACGGCGTACCGGTGCTGAAAAAGAAGGTCAGGGAGGAATTCTCGCGTGTGAAGCAGCTAGCAGAGGTTCCCCCATCGCTACGGGGATGGACTCTGGACGTCCTTCGAGCTATCAGGCGTCTCGGGAGTTCTGAATTTTCGCTGCAAGAGCTTTACAGCTTCGAATCAGAGCTAAAGTCGCTCCACCCCCGAAATCAAAACGTGCGTCCCAAGATACGCCAGCAACTTCAGGTTCTTCGGGACGTCGGCCTGATCAGTTTTCTATCTCCAGGAATCTACCGCGCTCGAACATAGGCCGAAGTTGAGCGGTGTGCTACAGGAGCTGCCAACCGCAGCCTGTCCCACCAACACCACCACGCAATAGGTCTTCCCGCTCGATCATGAGCAGTAACCATCATGTGCTCGCCACAATGAGGGCAGGTCACGGCCACTAGCTGCACCCGCTCGTACTTCCGCAACTCATGCACCGGTAGCAGCTTCCATTTCTGGTCATGATCGATCCGCAGAAGCTGCAGGTTGGGGCATCACCCAGGTCGACGAGGCTGGCGAGGTTGTCGGCTGCGTGGACGCTCCCAGTCGCAGGCCGCACGTCGTTGGTAGTGGGCGAAGAGCTGGTCAAATCGCCAATGGCTGAAGGCTGGGTGCTGAGTGCTGACGGCTTCAGTCGCAGATTCTCGAACAGCAACTGCTGCTGTCCGGTGAGGAAGCGCAACTGGAGCCAGCGGAAGATGTAGTCCATGATCGACTTGGCAAAGCCGATCTCGCCGTTGCCGCTCCAGCCGCTGGGCTCGAAGCGGGTGTGGGCGAATTTCTCGCACAACAGTTTCAACGGCACCCCGTGTTGCAACGCGATGGAAACCGCGCAGGCGAAGCTGTCCATCAGGCCGCTGACCGTCGAGCCTTCCTTGGCCATGGTGATGAAAATCTCGCCGGGCTCGCCGTCAGGATAAAGCCCAACAGTGATGTAGCCCTCGTGGTCGCCGACTTTGAATTTGTGGGTAATCGAGGCACGTTCTTCCGGTAGGCGATTGCGGACTGCTCTCGGCGGTGCGTTCAAATCTTCAACCACCGAGGGCACAGGGGTCACAGAGGAACCACTGCTTTGCGCGGTCTTGGTTCCAGCAGCGCTAAGCGGCTGCGACTTCTTGCACCCATCGCGATAGATAGCGACGGCCTTGACGCCCAGCTTCCACGACTGGATGTAAGCCTCCATGATGTCTTCGACGGAAGCATTCTCCGGCAGATTGACCGTCTTCGATATAGCCCCAGAGATGAAAGGCTGCGCAGCAGCCATCATCTTGATATGCCCCAGGTAAGAAATCGACCGAGTCCCCTTGGCCGGCTTGAACGAGCAGTCGAAGACAGCAAGATGCGCATCCTGAATATGCGGCGCCCCCTCGATGGTCCCAGTAGCATCAATGTAACTAACAATCTTGTCAGCCTCATCATGCGAGTACCCCAACTTAAACAAAGCCGTAGGCACAGTGTTGTTGACAATCTTAATCATGCCGCCGCCGACCAGCTTCTTGTACTTAACCAGCGCCAAATCAGGCTCCACTCCAGTTGTGTCGCAGTCCATCATGAAGCCTATTGTTCCGGTGGGGGCCAGGACGGTTACTTGGGAGTTGCGGTAGCCGTGTTTTTCGCCGTTGGCCAGGGCTTCGTCCCAGCAGGACTTGGAGGCTTCGAATAACGTCGTCGGGACGTTGGTTTTGTTTATGTTGTTGACCGAGGCGCGGTGCATTCTTATTACGTCCAGGAAGGGTTCGCGGTTTATGTACCAGCCGGGGCAGGCGCCTCCGGGCATGGCGTTGGATCCGAGATTAGTTTCGGCCAGGCCTTTTTGTGTGGGCTCGGTTGCCGGAACCAGCGGCGGGCAGAGTTCGGCGATGCGTGACGACTGCAAGTAGGCCTGGCCGCACATGATTGCGGTTACGCAGGCGGCGTAGTCGCGGCCGGCGTCGGAGTCGTAGGGTAGTCCGGCGGCCATTAATAGTGCGCCGAGATTTGCGTAGCCTAGACCTAGCGGACGATAGTCGTGGGAGTTGCGTCCGATCATTTCAGTGGGGTAGCCGGCGTTGTCGACGATGATTTCCTGCGCGGTGATTAGGACATCGACCGCGTGGCGATAGGCTTCCACATCGAAGGTGCCGTTGGGCGCGAACTTCAGAAGATTCAGGCTGGCTAGGTTGCAGGCTGAGTCGTCTAAGAACATGTATTCGCTGCACGGGTTCGACGCGTTGATGCGATTCGTGTTTTTCGAGGTGTGCCAGCGGTTGACGGTGGTATCGAATTGCATGCCGGGATCGCCGCAGCGCCAGGTTGCGTCGGAGAGGCGGAACATCAGGTCTTTGGCTTTGAAAGTTTGCATGGGGCGGCCGTCTTTTACGGCGCGAGTGGAGAAGTCGGCATCGCGGAGAACGGCGTACATGAAGTCGTCATTCACGCGGACGGAGTTATTGGCGTTCTGAAAGAAGATGGAGGAGTAGGCGTCGGAGTCGGGATGGGAACCGTCGTATCCCATGGCGACCAGAGCGTGAGCCTTGGCTTCCTCTTTCGACTTGCACTCGATGAAGTCGATGATGTCAGGATGGTCGATGTTGAGGATGACCATCTTGGCGGCACGGCGAGTCTTGCCGCCGGACTTGATGACGCCGGCGAAGGCGTCGAAACCTTTCATGAAGCTGAGCGGACCGCTGGCGGTGCCACCTCCGCTGAGGCCCTCGGTGGAAGAGCGCAGCGTGGAGAGATTGGTGCCGGTGCCTGATCCCCACTTGAAAAGCATGCCTTCGGTCTTAGCCAAGGTGAGGATGCTGTCGAGCGAATCTTTTACCGAGTTGATGAAGCAGGCGGAGCATTGCGGCTTACTGTAGCCGGTGACGCCGAACTCGATGCGGCCTAGAGCCGGATTCCAGTGCCAGTTAGTGGCGTCGGAGTTGGGCTCAATGCGGTCGCAGCCTACGTTGAACCAGACGGGCGAGTTGAACGCCGCGTACTGGCGGAGAAGGATGTGAGCGAGTTCGTCGTGGAAGGTTGCGCCGTCTTCGGGAGTCTTGAAGTAGCCCTGGGATAGTCCCCAGTCGCGGATGGTTTCGGCGACGCGGGAGACGAGTTGGCGCACACCGGTTTCACGCTCAGCAGTACCGACGGTGCCGTGCAGATATTTCGAGGCCACGATGTTGGTGGCGGTCATCGACCAGTCTTTGGGGATCTCGACGTCTTTTTGCTCGAAGAGGATGCCGCCCTGAGCATCGGTGATGGCGGCGGTGCGGAGCTCCCATTCGATTTCGTCGTAGGGCGAGACGCCGGGTTTGGTGAAGAGGCGGCGGAAGGTGAGGCCGGGAGATTTCTTGGTGGCGGCGGTCGTCGGGTTCACAGATGCAGCAGTGGTCTCGGCGGCATTGGAGGCTCTCTTCTCAGTAATTTCGGCCATCGGGGGCTCCGTTCTTCTTAATTGTCTAGCTCAATTCTATCGATCTAACTGCGACTAGGGGACAAACTGGTCTTGTCGGCGTCCGGCGCTTTTGCCCAATTTGGGGCGCTCGCGTCTTTGGTTGTTTCTGCGGTTTCTGCCAAGAGCCTGGATCCCAAGCTTGATTCGAGACGGACATCTCGCCCAGTCTGCAGCAGCGATGCAAAACCGTGGCGGGCTAATGATTCATCCACCAACTGGATAAGTTCGATCATCGAATCCTCGAATTTCCTGCCTTGAGGCGAAAGGAATCCGTACCCTCCGGTCGAGGCATCTTCCACAGTTGCATTGTCAAAAGTTGTCGTTCCCCGAGGGGGAGACCGGGGAACGGCCACCGCACACCAAATTCACTCGTTTGGCGGGGCAGCACGGGTCACCTCGGCCACGCTCTCCGCCCCTGTTTCCTACCCATTAATTACTGCCTATGGGATGGAAACAGTACTCCCGCCGGTAGTGGCTGTCAAGAGGTAATCACTATATATTGTATCTCAAAGTAATTAACGGCGCAGATGCCCATTTGCGCCCCGGTTATCCACAAAGGGTGATTTTCCACTCAAACCGGAACTAATCAGAGGCCATTCTTCGACCGCCGCCGGACCCATTATCACGTAGATATCCTGAAGATCCGGCGTGGAGCGATGCGGCGACTGCCGTCTGAAGACTCGACCAGGTAATCACCTGCCTGGCCACTGTGTTCGCGACCGAGCGCGTCGACGAACGCGAAGGGCTGAGCGAGTTGTTTGGCTTTGATCAAAAAACGAGTGCGATAGATGTTCCATTCTGCAGACGGTTTCCTCACGTGCGTTCACCCTTGGGGGAGGGAGAATTAGTTTTGTGGATGCAGGCTGGTCGAGATTTCATTTAAGGGTGAGGAGAATCTACTCGCGGGAGGGAGTGAGGTCAATTCCAAAAGATTGGTGCAGAATAAGCCCGCAGATTTTCGCAGAAGACGCAGGTAGAAATTTATCTAAACCTCGGCCTGGTGGGCTCTTCGGGACGCTGCGAGGGTTGACATCTCGGGAAGTGAGAACACTTCACGCCGCAATTTCCACACATCACGCACAGGAAATGCAGAAGCAAGATCCGCCACGGATTTTGCGGATCACGCGGATCAAACCAACACGCAGCCACAGAGGGCACTGAGGAGCACAGATTAAAGCCACAAGGAGGGCAGGTGCGCAGACACCTGCCCTCCCTGTGATCAGTGGTTTTTCTTACTTGGTTGCTAATGCGGGTTCGCGGTGGGACTGGAAGGTCTCTAGGCGCTTGTTGATTTCTTCCCAGTTTGCCAGGTTCCACCAGGCCGCCAGATATTCGGGGCGGCGGTTGTTGTACTTGAGGTAGTAGGCATGCTCCCAGACGTCGTTACCGAGAATGGGGAAAAGGCCCTGGGAGATGGGGTTGTCCTGGTTGGGCGTGGTCACGATCTGAACGCTGCCATCGGGTTTGCCCGCCAGCCAGACCCAGCCGCTGCCGAACTGCTTGACGCCGGCCTCGTTAAACTTGGTCTTGAAGTCATTGAAGTTGCCGAATGTCTGCTGAATCAGCTTGGCGATGGGGCCGGTGGGTTCGCCGCCAGCGTTGGCTTTCATGATCTTCCAGAACATGCTGTGGTTCATGTGGCCGCCACCGTTGTTGCGCACCGTGGCGCGAATGTCATCGGGGATCGCATTCAAATCACGCAGCAGTTCTTCGACTTTCCTGGATTGCAGGTTGGGATATTTTTCGAGGGCAGCGTTCAGGTTCTTCACGTAGGCGCCGTGGTGCATGTCATGGTGAAGCTTCATGGTTTGGGTATCGATGACAGGCTCCAGGGCCGAGTAGTCATAGGGCAGTGATGGAAGTTCGTGGGGCATGGTTTTCCTCCTGGGTTACAGATGATTGTACTGGTATCGGGGATGCATTGGCAGATTTCGGCCGCAGATTTCGCTGAATACACAGATTAAAGACCCTCACCACACAGGGCACAGAGAACACGGAGGAATGCATCGGCAGATCTCGGGGTTTGTTGTAGTCTTGTGCGCATGAAATCTCGAGCGTTTCTTCTCTTACTCGTCGGGGTGATGCCGGCTGTGGGGCAGCATCTGGTTCCGCAGCCTGTGTTTAACGCGATTGCTGGGGAGTACTCCGGGGAGGCGGCGCAAGAGAATGATCGACAGATTGTGCAGTATCACCGCATTCAGGGCAGTCCGATGATGGCCCAGGTGGCGGAAAAAGTTGTTCTGGCCAAGTTGCGGGATTGGGGGATTGAAGCGGGGATTGAGCAATTTCCTTCGGACGGCAAGACCCGGTACCAGACTTATGTATCGCCGATGGGCTGGGACATGCGGGGCGGGGAGCTTTGGGTGGAAAGTGTTGGAGGCGCGAGCGGTTTTGTGCCTTTTCGCATGTGCCGCTTCAGCGATGTGCCGATGTGCGT
>Ga0210405_10002177_pt1 | contig 20696 bp, 33 predicted proteins | sample IncBWH11MmetaG_FD_155492 | JGI IMG/M metagenome (GOLD analysis project Ga0210405, IMG submission 155492) | Forest soil microbial communities from Barre Woods Harvard Forest LTER site, Petersham, Massachusetts, United States - Inc-BW-H-11-M | ecosystem: Environmental > Terrestrial > Soil >... | reverse complement strand
ATATACATTGCTATGTATACTTCGGCGTTCCTTCTCAAAGGAGCGCTCTCATGGCTGGGAAATGCTGTATCGTCGGCTGCGACCGTCCTGCGCGATCACTCGGGATGTGCTCGGTTCATTATCGCCGCGCGCGAGACGGCAAAAGCATGGCGGCTCCGGTGCGCCAAGTGCTTCGGCATCTTTCTGATGGCGATCGCATCAAGGCCAAGATCCTGGTGGCTGCAAATGGCTGCTGGGAATGGCAGGCGTCGCGCACGCCGCTCGGCTATGGGCAGATGCGGTTTCGAGGCACACGTGAGCTTGCGCACCGCGCAGCGTGGATCGTCTTTTGCGGCCCGATTCCGAAAGATGATTCAGCGTACGGTACGCTGGGTGTGCTCCATCGTTGCGACAATCCTAGCTGCGTCAATCCAGAGCATCTTTTTTTGGGGGATCAGCGCAGCAATGCGATTGATTCCGTCTCGAAGAAACGATGGGGTCCGCGCGGATGCAAAGGGGAATCGCATGGGCGTGCCATCGTTACAGAAGAGATTGTGCGAGCCATCAGGGCCTCTAGCGAAACAGCCCGCCAGTGTGCCGAGAAGTACGGCCTTTCGATTGGCGCGATCCGCCATATCCGCGCCGGCCGGAGCTGGAAGCATGTCGTTTGATTTCGGGAGAATCTGATGGCCTTCCCCGCAGTTACCAACGTCGATGGCTCCAACCCGGGCCCGCAAAGTGCGAGCCTGCCCGATACCGTCCAGATGCCGGTCGGCAATGTCTGGAAGATGGGCATCTTCAACCTCACGCTGTCGCCGGCCTCCGTGTCCGGCGCGACCTCGGCTGAGCAGACCTTCGCCACGACCGGCATTGGCCTGCTGATAACCGACGTAGTGCTGGTGCAGAAGCCCACGACCCAGGCGGGCCTGGTGATCGGCGGCTCGCGCGTTTCCGCTGCCGATACGCTGGCGATCAACTTCGCCAATGTGACGGCGGCCACCATCACGCCGACCTCCGCTCAGGTCTACGTGGTGACCGTGCTGCGCGTGCAGCCGAACTGGTCGGCTCCGGCCTCTGGTAACCAGATCGATTGGTAAGCATGGCCGAACTCGCCGCCCCGGCGTTGCCGAAGACGGTATTCTTCGGCACGCCGTGCTTCGACATGGCGGTCTCTATCGATCACGATCATTCGATGGTAGAGGCCGCCATCCTCCTCACGCGGCTGGGCGTGCGCCTGCAGCGCAACGTCAATGCGGGCGCCGGCGCGTGTCTCGGCCGGATCCGCAACACGATCGTCGATGCCTTCCTGGCGAGCGATGCCGACGATCTGATTTTCGTCGATGCCGATGTCGGCTTCGATGCGCGCGTGCTGCCGCGCATCCTGTCGCATCGGCAGGAGGTCGTGGGCGGCCTCGTGCCCAAGCGCAGCGCCGAGAGCAATAGCGAGTACCACCAGGGCGCGCTGACCGGCGTCATCGAGGACGGGCTTTTCCAGGCGCTCGAAATCCCGACCGCCTTCCTGCGCATCAAGCGCTCGGCATTCGCGAAGCTCGCCAAGCCCTATTTCCGGCTCGAGGCGGACGAGAGCGCCTATGGCGAGGACATCTGGTTTTGCCGGCGCTGGTGCGAGACCGGCAATTTCCTGTGGGTCGATGCCGATGTCGGCTTCACCCATCGCGGCTCGCGCGCCTGGCGCGGCAACTTCTACGATCACTGCGTCGCAAGCGGGCTGCTGCAAAAGGCGGCGTGAGGGAAAGCCATGCCAAATCCGAGCACGATCTCCTACGGCAACATCAAGGCGCAATGGGTGCTGGCGATCACGATCTCGCCTTCCTCGGTGGCGCCAAACACGACCGTGGAGCAGACCTTCACCGTCAACGGGCTGCTGCTGGGCGACATGGTGGACATCAGCAAGCCGACCACGCAGACGGGCCTGGGCATCGTCAACACGCGCGTCTCGGCATCGAATACGCTCGCTATCGCCTTCATCAACGCCACCGCCGCCACCATCACGCCCACCGCGAACGAGGTGTACTACATCGAGGTCTCGCGCCCGGAAAACCTGGTCTCGAACAATTCGGCTCTGTCGCAGATCGTCTCGTGATCATCAGCCGCAACTCCTCGGAGGCCGACAGCTACTACCAGCTCGCGCGCGCCGGGCAGGTGTTCGTCGCCACCGCGGCCCTCACCGGCATGACGGCCTTCGGTACCGCAGCAGCCACAGGCGGCCCACTGCTGTGGAATAACACCGGCCAAGCTGCCGGCGGTACCAGTAAGGTCTTGGCGATCATCCTGGGCGTCTCGCTCGGTTGGACGACGGCACCAGGGGCGGCCGGCGTGGTCGGAATCACCTGGGGAACCGGGCAGACATCGGCCCCGACCTCTACAACCACGATCACCGGAGTCGGCTGCACGCGCCCCGGATTCAATCAGACGCCGGCCTGCAACGTCTACAACAAGGGCACCGTTGCGAATGCCGGCGTCGCGTTCCTAGCGACGCACGAGGTCGATGCGACAGCGACCGCTGGCATTACCGGGGGCCTGATCGAGCCGCTGGATGGCTTGATCATCGCGAGTCCGGGCGACTGGGTGTCGGTGGCCGCAGGGGCGACGATTTCGACGATGGTCGCGGACATTTCGCTCATCTGGGCTGAGCTGACTTTCAAATGATGCGCCGATGCCTACGATGCCAAACGTCGTCGGGCTCGAATATCCGGCCGCTCTGACCGCGCTCGTAGCCGCTGGCGTGCGCGTTCTGCCGCTGGGCTACTTTCAGGCTGATCCAGTGTCGATCATTTGGGTACAGACGACAGCGGCTAAGCCGAACTTCGTTACCGCGCAGTCGCCCGCCAGCGGCACGACCGGCGTGCTCGCCAATTCTCCGATGACGCTTACCGTGTCAAACTTGCCGGTCAGCGTCGCCTATCCGGCCGGAGGGACACAGGTATGACGATCGGAGTCACGACAGCGCTTAACCTGATCCAAGGCGCGTTGCGCCGGATCAACTCCTACCAGTCGGGCGAGCAGATTGCCGCGCCCGATGAGGCCGACTGCCTTGACACGCTGAATGACCTGCTCGATTCGCTCTCGATCGACAAGCAGTACGTGTTCGGCTCCAATGAGAACATCCTGACCTGGACCGCGCAAAAGCGCCTGTACACGGTCGGCAATCCGATCATGACGTTGCTTGGCTCCGGCCCATTCACCGGTACGCTGACGAGCGGCTCGCCCACGATCACGGCGATTACGAACATGCCGGCCAATCTGGTCGCAGGCGCTGCCGCCGCCTACGTATGCGGCTCGGGCTCTATCCTGACCGACGTGCAGGGCTTGATTCCGGCGCTGACGACAGTGCTGGCGATCGGCTCAACGACCGTTACCATGTCGGCCAATGCGACCGCGAACTCCAATGGCGCCGATAGCTTCTCGTACACGGTGCCGGGAGATTTTCCGATCCCACGACCGTTGCGGATCACGCACGGCTTTACGCGCTTCAATGCGCTGGACTTCACGCTCGATGTCGCCTACACGGAATCTCAGTACACGGAACTACTGTACAAGGCGCAGCCTGGTCCGTGGCCGACGGTCGCCTGGTACAACAACCAGTTCCCGTACGGGCTGCTCAATGCATACCAGACGCCTGGCAACAACGCAGAGCTGCACCTTTTCACCGACACGATCCTGTCGAACCTGACGTTGAATCAGGTTCTCGTCATGCCGCAAGGCTATTCGAGAACGCTCAAGTGGCTGCTGGCGAAAGAATTGTGCGCGGAATACGGCTTCCCGCTCTCGGAGGCGATCAAGACTAATGCTCAAGAGGCATTGAGCTTTGTCAAGGCGCTCAACGCGAAGCCCGCGAATGTCGCTCGCTACGATCGAGAGCTCGTGCGCGGCAATAGGCCGGACGGTGGATTTATTATTCACGGTGGTTACAGGTGACCGCTTACGCCATCCATCCACTTATGGTATCCTCTGATTTTTACATCGGAGGACACCAAATGCATCCGCTTGCAGGAAGGAAGCAATCGCCGGAACATGTTGCTAAGAGGATCCGCGCAATGAGACGAACTCTCAAAGCGCAGCCATGGCGAAAAAGCAGTGGGCCACCGAAAAATACCGCCGCTTCTTTTTGGTCTAGAGTTGATAAAAGGCGATCACAAGATTGCTGGCCATGGCTCGGACATACGTCGGACTTTGGCTATGGTCGCATTGATATTTTTGGCGAGGAAGGTGTTTACACTCACCGCGTGGCCTTCTTCCTGAAATATCCGAATCGAATTACTTTACGCGAACAAGACGGCATTCTTGTATTGCACAACTGCGATAATCCAGCGTGCTGCAATCCGCGGCATCTATATGTTGGATCGCACGATGACAACATGAAAGACAAAGTCAAGCGCGGTCGATCGAAGTGGTGCGAGTCAAGTGTAAAGAGTCCGCGTGCCAAACTGACTGCGCACGACGTGCAGCAGATCAGGTTGCATCGTGCAAATGGCGTCACTCGTAAAGCGCTCGCGTTGCTTTACGAGGTCAGTGTTTCCACCATCAAAGGCGTTACCAGCGGACGCCATTACGCAGATATCGGAGACTGAAATGGCCTACCCGAATCCGAATGTGAGCAGCAGCGGCTCGACTCCCGGGCCTGCGAGCGAGACGCCATCTACTCCGATACCGATTCTCGGCACGTTCAATGCCGACGGAACTCTGGCTCAGGCGTACGGAGCGGGCGGCATCCCGATAGCGTTGCCGGTCAATCCGATGACCACAGCAGGCGACATCATTATCGGCGGCACGGCCGGCGTCGAACAGCGCCTTGCGATCGGTAGCACCAATCAAGTTCTGACCGTCTCAGGTGGCGTGCCAGTGTGGGCAGCCGGTTCTGTAGCTGGACCACCACCAGTCAATGCGCAGACCGGCACGACTTACACGCTCGCCCTGACCGATGCGCCAGCGTCTGCGACGAATCAGGGCATCGTGACGATGAACAACGCTTCGGCCAATACGCTCACGATTCCTGCTAATGGGACGGTGGCCTTCCCGGTCGGCACAGGCATTTTGGTCATCCAGTTGGGTGCTGGGCAGACCACTATCGCCATCACGACTGATACGCTTCTTAATTCGAATTCTGTCACAGCGCGCGCGCAAAATTCAATACTCGTACTCACGAAAATTGCTGCGACCACTTGGGTCCTCGGCGGGGATAATTCGTGATCAAGGCAATCACCAGGCATCGCGGCGCCGCATCGCTTGCGTTGCTGCATCTGGATGGCACGAACGGATCGACCACGTTCACAGATGTATACGGCAGCACTTGGACCGCCGGTGGTGCCGCAGCGATCTCGACGACTCAAGCTAAGTTCGGCCAGTCGCTCGGGCTCGGCGGATCAAACGATTACATTTCGACTACCAACAACATTTTTCAGCCCGCTGGCGGAGATTTCACTTGGGAGTGCTTTGGCTATGCGATGAGTGTTGGTGGCTCAAAAGTGCTTTTCTCAAATCAACCTCCCGGCGGCGGCAATAACGGAATGATTTGCTTTCTGAATGCCGGCCAGTTAACGATCGTTGCTTCGAATGCGGGCATGACCGGTTCGCTGGTAGCGCAGACCGCTGGTGCTACGGTGACAACGGGAGCTTGGCGCCATTATGCGTTCGTGCGCCACGGCAATAATTTTGATGCCTATCTCGACGGAACCAGTCAATTCACGGTGACGGCGGCCGGCTCAATTGGCGGCAACGTCAGTGGTCTAGCAATTGGTTCGGCCAGCTTGAGCTCTTCCAGTTCAGTGTGGAGCGGCTACATCGATGAGGCGCGCGTCAGCAACTTAGCTCGATATACGGCCAATTTCACGCCGCCGTCGGCACCGTTCACCTTCTGATGGCCGGCGAATCTGCACCGCTTCAACTCTTCGGCGATTTCGGATTCGTCGGAGGCGAGGATACCGCGCCGAATCCACTGCAGAACAATCAGACTTGCATCAATTGGTATGCAGAGGTCAACAAGCAGAATGCGAAGGAAGTGGTGGGACTGCTCGGCTGTCCTGGTCTCGTGCAGCTTGTCGCAGCGCCGGGAGGGGGCAGTCCAGGCGGACCAATCTCGGTCGCTATCGACACGCATCCGCTCGTCAAGATATGGGAAAACGACGCAACCGCTTTCCCTTTTCAAACCTTGGGTTCCCCGGGCCCGTATCCGATCGCAACGGCCTTTGTGGCCGGCACGGTGCGGGTGAATGGCTGGACCAGAGGTCCGGAGACGTTGCTGCCAACCACCTACCGGCTGAATCTTGCTACTGGCGCGGTGCTGCCGCCTGACATACCTAACACGGTGGAGTCGTTGCTGCGATCCGGGGGCGCCGGATTCCTGGACCCGGCCAGTGCCCAGATGGGACAGGTGATGCAGCAGGCCCAGGGGTTGGGTGGGATCTACGGGCACAATCCTGGCGGCAGTGCGGGCACCAGCAATCAGATCGTCAGTCACCAGAGCAACGTCGGCAACGCTCAGCTTTACGGGTTCAAGTTCACGGGTAGCAGCGGCGGCGTCATCAATTCCGATGTGCTGGCGGCGCTGACGGCGCCCGGTGCCGGCAACTGGTACTTGGAAGCTCACTTCCCGTGCGCTGACATGGCGCATATCTGGGTCATCACGTCCGACAATTCGACGAACCGCTGGGCACACCTGTGTTCTGTGGATCCGCTGGGCGTAACCGCAGAAGTCGCTCGGTACTCGTTCGCGAGCGTGACCGATTGCGACACATACTTTAACCCCACGGTCGGGGTGCGTACCTGGTGGGCTAGCACAGGGTTCGGCGCTGGTGCTCCGCCGGCTGGTATGGGCGAATCGGATCTCGTGCATTTCTGGTCGGTTGGATCGAGCGTGGCCCGCTTCGCCATCGTGAGCAATGTTGCAACGCTGCTCGGGCACATTGCAGCGATCAGTTCGGTACCACCGGGGGGCACAATGTGGGCCGATGGCGGCTCGGCGGTCCAGGTATCTGCTCAGGCCGCGGCATGCTGGAGCGTGGGCGGTACCTCGATCCAGCAGTGGCCGCCGCCATCGTCGGTGACCAATCTGCCGGTGCGAGGATTGTGGGAACTGCCTAACGATCAGACCGCTCTCGCGGTGATCGGCAATACCTGCTATCTGGTGACAGTTGCGACACCGGCTAACGCCTCGACGTTTCCGACGTTGGCCTTGACCTCGGTCGGCACGCTGCTGACGAACATCGGGCAGGTCAGAATCCGCGACAACAACATCGGCGGCTATGCGGTGATCGTCGATGGACTGTACGGGTACCTCTACAACATCGCAACGCGCGCGTTTTCGCAGATCACCGATCCGGCCTTTCTCGGAGCCGATACCGTCGCATTTATCGATGGCTGGTGGATCTTCAACCAACCTGGGACGCAGACCTTCTATACGAACGGCGTGCAATACGGGATCACGTTTAACGCGAGCAATTTCGCGCTCAAGGACAGCTCGGCTGACAATCTGGTCGCGGTCATGGAGAACAAGGAGCAGCTCTGGCTCATCGGCGACAAGACGACTGAAATCTGGTACGACGCGGGCGGCCAATATTTCGCGTTCCAGAGACTGGTCGGCACGCCGATTCAGGCCGGCTGCAAGGCAAAGTATTCGGTCGCACGATTCGGTACCGAAGGCTTGATCTGGTTCGGCCGCTCAGAGCGGGGCGAGAATGTGATCCTTCTGTCGAGCGGGTTTGCCGTCAATGTGGTGTCAACGCCGGCTTTCGGCACGGAGGTCGCGCAGTATCCGATCACATCTGATGCGATCGCCTACACCTATCAGGAGGACACGCACGAGTTCTACGTGCTCACGTTCCCGACGGCGGATGTGACTTGGTGCTACGACTCGCAATCGCAGCTTTTGCACAAGCGGCCGTCGTATGATCCGTACCTGCAGAAGTTTCACCGCCACCGCTCTAACGCCTTCATGAATTTCCAGGGCATGCGCATCGTGGGCGATTATCAGTGCGGAGCGCTCTATCAGCTCACGCGCAATGCCTTTACCGATTCCGGCTGGCCGATTCTCGCCAAGCGCCGCTCGCCGCATATCTGGGATAAAGGGCAGCGCGGCCGCGTCTTTATGGCGAGCCTGCAGCTCGATTTCGTTCCTGGCGTCGGCAATGCGAGCGGCCTGGGCTCGAATCCTCAGGCGAGCATTGCGATCTCGCGCGATGGTGGAAAGACCTTCGGGCAGCGCTGGTCTGCTCCGATCGGGCAGATCGGGCAATACAAAAATCGTACGATGTGGCGCAAGCTCGCATTCGGGCGCGACAACGTAGTGGACCTCGAAGTGATCGATCCGGTCAAGCGAGACCTGATCGGAGTGACTCTGAGGGCGTTCAGCGCATGAGCCTGCTGCCGCAAACTATTCCGCCTCAGACCGAGCCCCTCGGCGAGATACAGCTCGATGCGGCTGGAAAGCCAACCGGCAAAATGATCATCGGGATCAACTGGTACCTGTTCCTCTACAACATCAGCAAGCAAACGCTGAGCGCACCCGGCACGCCGATCATCGTGCCGCCCGCCGTATTCCTCTCGATTCCAGAAGATGACACCGTGCCGCCGAATCAGGTCACGCCTAACACGCTCATTTGGCTGGATGTCTGATGGCTGCCTTTCAGATCGTTACGCCCACCAAGCTCGCGCAGGGTGCGGTCGGCGTGGCGCAGACCGTGATTTACACGGTGCCGACCAACATGGTTGCGTATCTGAAGGACATCGACATTTCGAACACCGCACTGGTTCCCGTATCCGTTACCGTGTGGGCCGGCGTTGGCCTTAGCGCATCGACGCAATTGATCCCTGGCGTATCGATTCCGGCGACGAGCATCTTTCAATGGACCGGCACGCAGATCCTGAATGCAGGCGACACGATTGCGGCGCAGGCCAGCGCGGCGGGATGCAATATTTTCGTGAGCGGAGCGCAGGCGGTCTGACATGCCGATCACCATTTTTCCGCCGATCCAATCTGCCGCCACGCCAGTGCTGCCGCCGAACGCTGCGCAGGAAATGAACGGGCAGCTTCAGAAGATCGCCGATCTGATGGCGGCGTCGCTGCATGAACTCAAGGTGATCAGCACGTCGATTGCGCTATTGAACGATCCAGAGATAGATCCGGAAGATATTCGCGCGGACGAGAATCTCTCAACCCAGTGAGGAGATGACATGCTAGTTCAAGGTCAAACAGTTGTAGCCCTCACAAAAGCGCGACTGACCGGTACACAGAACGCCCTTCAGTTGTGGTTGGGCGAATTCGGCGTCTCCGAGGTCATGCCGCGCTATTCGGCGATGGCGAAATCCGGATTCGTCTACACGGCACGGGGCGCATTGCAGACGCTATCGGCGGCCGGAACCGCCATGACTGGGCTGATTGTTTGGAATTCGAGCAGCTCGAGCGGCATCAATGGCGTTGATCTGCACCTTCTGAAAGTGTCCGGCAATGTGGCCGTCACATCGGCCAGCCTGACTGGGATCGCGCTGGCGCGCGGCATCGCGCAATCGACGGCCCCGACGAGCATTACCGCAGCCTCATCCTATGGCAACAATTATTTCGGAGGCGCGGCCGGTGCGGGCATCGCGTACACCGTGGCGACCGTTGCGGTGGCCCCGGTGGCGATGTTCGATGTGATGCATAACACGGCGGCCATCGCGACCACCGGCGAAGATCTTGGCTTCTACGAGGACTTCGAGGGCTCGGTGGTGGTGCCTCCGGGCGGCATCATTACCTTCGTCGCTCTGGGGGGCGCCTCGGCTGCTTCTGCGGTCAATCTCGGAATGATATGGGCTGAGCTGCCAGTGTGACCACCGTACTGCAGGTTCTTCTGGTCGCTCCGGCGCAGCTTGGCAGCGCCGATGTTGCGATCTATACTGCCCCCACGCAGACTACGGCCAAGGTCGGCCGCGCGGTGTTCACCAACACCACGGCGGGCGCAATTCAGATAACTGCCGGGATCACTCCCGGTGGAGCGCTCGGACCGGGAACGACCTTGATTTCAGCCAGAACCATCGCACCGGGCGAGTCCTACGTCTCGCCCGAGCTGTCCGGCCAGGTCCTGCCGGCCGGCCATCAGATCCACGCCTTTGCCGCCGCCGCCGCGGCGATCACGTTCACCGCCTCCGGGTTGCTGATCCAATGAGCGAGCTTTTTGCTACTGCCGTTCACGGCGTACTGGCGGCTGTCTGGGCGAATCTGGAGCGCGCAGAGGTCGGCATGCTGCAACTGCCGCAAATCGATTGCCCGGTGATCCACCGCTTCAGCCCGGGAATCTACATCCGAGAAGTGCATATTCCGGCCGGAACGCTCGCGATCGGGCATCGGCAAAGGGCCGAGCATCTGAACATTTTCCTGCGCGGGCGCGTATCGATCATCAATGAGAACGGCAGCGTGACCGAGCTCATAGCGCCGATGATCTTCACGGGTAAGCCAGGCCGTAAGGTCGGTTGGGTCCATGAAGATATGGTGTGGCTCAATGTCTATCCGACTGAGGAGAACGACGTAGAGCGCTTGGAGGCAATGTTCCTGGATAAGAGCATCGGATGGGAAGAGCGCGCTGCCATCACGCGTCAGAGCAGGATATTGCAACGGGAAGAAGACCGCGCCGATTACTTTGTCGTGCTCAAGGAATTCGGCATTTCGGGCGAGACAGCGCGAGCCCAGAGCGAAGACGAATCCGATCAGATCCCGCTGGGCGGATACAAGTGCAAGGTCGGCGCATCCTGCATCGAAGGCCGAGGGCTGATCGCCACGGCACCTATCGAGATAGGAGAGTTGATCATGCCGGCACGCGTCGATGGAAAGCGTACACCAGCGGGACGCTACACCAACCACGCCAAAGATCCGAATGCGCTGATGGTCTTGCGGGCCAATGGTGATATCGATCTGGTTGCCCTGCGCAACATTCGCGGTTGCGTTGGCGGTGATGACGGCGAGGAAATCACGATCGATTATTGTCGCTCACTAGAATTGCAGATTAAGAGGGCGGCATGAGTGCTGTTGCTGTTGCCATCGGTGGCGCTGCTCTCGTCGGCGCTATCGGCTCTAACATGGCCGCCAATACACAGGCCGGAGGTCAAGTTAAGGCTGCGAACACGCAGCTCGGCATGTTCAACACGATCAACGCCCAAGAGCAGCCGTTCATCCAGGCCGGCTATGGCGCAACCTCGCAACTGAACAGCATGCTCGCACCGGGCGGGCAACTCAATCGAAGCTTCTCACCGCAGGACTTCCTGAACAACCTCGACCCCGGCTATCAATTCCAGCTGCAAACTGGAGGCCAAGCGCTGCGCAATGCTGATACGCCGGGGGTCGGGGCTCTGTCTGGACCGGCGCTGAAAGACCTGATGTCGTTCAATCAGAACATGGCGGCGACGGGATACCAGAACGCTTTCAACCGCTTCCAGACGCAGAACAATGCGATCTTCTCGCGCCTGTCCGGAATCGCTGGCCTGGGCCAGAATGCCGCTAGCAATGTCGGTACATCCGGCACGCAACTCGGGACCGGGATCGCGCAGGCGCAGGCCGGTGCTGCCGCATCGACTGCTGGCGGCATCGTTGGTAGCACCAATGCGGTCGGAGGAGCAGGTATCCCGCTCGCCTATTTGCTATCCGGACAGGGCGGTGGAGGCGGAGGCGGCGCAGGCGGAGGTGGAGGCGGATTCGATTTCAGCAATCTGCCGATAAACACGGTCGGGCAGCCTGGCCAGGGTGCGGGGAATTAAATGCCGGATTTCGGCGCACCGATCGCACAGAACGTCGATGTCAATCCGAACAAGGGTCTGACGACGCTGTCGGATCTGATGGGGCTGCAGCAGAAGCAGATCGGCATCCAGCAGGCACAGCAGACGCTTCAGACCGGGCAGGCCCTTCAGGCGACCGCGCAGGCCGAAGCTCAGAGGAATCAGCAGACGATGGGCGAGCGGCAATTGCTGCAATCGTCCATGCAGAACGGCAAGGATCCAGACGGCAATCCGCTGGTGGGCGCGAATGGCGACGCCGATCCGGTTGCGTTGACGAAGTTCGCAACTAAATATCTGCCGATGACCGGGCAGGACGTTGTGCAGAACATCGTGAAGACGCAGGACACGCGGCTCAAGCTCGCCGACAGCGCGCGGCAGCTCGGCCAGAACTATAAAAACGACGTGGCCGGCATCATCCGGTCATCGATGGGCGATCAGAACACGCCTGCGGACGCGCCTGGCGTCATCCAGTCGAAGATCGATGCATACGTGCAGCAGCAGGGGCCGAATGCACCGGCCGCTCTCACACAGGCTGCGAGCTATTCGAAGTCGCTGCTGCAAAACCTGGGCGATCACGTTCCGGATGCGAAAACCAAGTCTTCCCTGCTGCATCTGGCCCAGCAGTTCGAGCCGACAGCGGCTGTTGCTGGCACGCAAGGTCCCGCGATTGGCAGCGTCACCGGTCAGGCTGGGGGCGCGCAGCCGGTACAGCTCAATCCGCTGTCGCCGCTTCCGATGGGACCGACAGGACCGGAGGTAAAACAGGGAGTTGCACCGCAGATCGTGATGGATCTACAGGGGCAGCCGCATTACATCGGCGGTGCTGCTGGAACCGGCACTGGTGCGGGCGGTTCGCCATTCCCGACGCCGGCTGCGGTGCAGGGCCAGCAGAAGACCACAGCCGACATGGCGGACCATTTCACGGGTCTGAACGCGAGCGCGCAGAGTCTGCCGCTCGTGACCGGTCTGACCAAGACCATCGAGAGCTTGGCGCCCTCCGCGTTCACCGGTCCGGGCGGCGACAAGAAGCAGTACATGGCGGGCCTCCTTCGCGGCTTCGGAATCAACGCGACTGGCGACGCGCAGACGGATACCAACCTGCTGAACAAGGCGATGGCACAATTGAACATCTCCACGCCAGCCGGCACGGATGCTGCGCGCGCGCTGGTCGAGGCCGGGCAGCCGAACTCGCACATGGATCCGGATGCCATCAAGGAGGCCGCCGGGACGCTGCGCGGTCAAGTCATGATGAACCAAGCCGAACGAAATTTCCTGCAGACGACGCGCCTGTCCAACCGCGGCGCGGGTGATCCGCAGGCGTACCAGGAAGGACGGCAACAATTCGAGGCCAGCGCTGACCCTCGCATCTGGCAGTACCAGGACCTCGCCAAGAGCAATCCGGCCGCGGCGCGCGCCTTCATTGCTAGGCAGCCGGATAAGGCCGACCTGGTGCGCAAGGCCGGCGCGCTCGAGCAGATGGGATTTTTCCGGTGAACCTATCGGAGCAGATGCAGCTTGACGCGGGTCCTGCGGCTGCGCCGGATCAGTCTGCACCGCAGAGCTTAAGCGCCCGCATGGCGCAGGATATTGCGCCGCAAACAGTCAGCAGTCGCATGGCTCAGGATATGACTGCCGCTGCACCGGAATCGAAACCGACAGAGCAGCCCAAGCTGCAACAGAGCGCATTCGGCGGTGGTGGCTGGGAGGGCTTCGCGAAGCTGGCGACCGGCGCCACGGCGAACGTCTACGGCGGGTTCAAGGGCGCCGGAATGCTCGCCGCCGGCTCATCGCTGGACGACGCCGTGAATGCGATCCATGCGGCCCAGAACGATTACACCTACGAGCCCAAGACGCAGGAAGGCAAGGACGTGGCGGCGATCTTGGCCAAGCCGGGGGAATGGCTCGGGAAGATCGGCGGCAAGATCGGCGAGGCAGTACAGGAGGCCGGCTCGCCGGAGCATCCGTTCTACCTGGAAGGCCAGGAGGTCACGGTTCCGAGCAGCGTGCGCGCTGGCCTTGCCACGGCGGCCGATGTCGGGACGCAATTTGCCGGTCCTGTGGCCGCCATGCGGGCGCTGGGGCGTGTGCTGCCAAAGGGTGTTCCATCGGGTGGCCCTCCGGTGCCGGAAGGCGCTGCAGGCCTTGTACAGCCCTCAGAGGGCGCCGCTGGCGCAGCTGCAGCCAAGCCAGTGGCACCGGTGTTCGAACAGCCTGCGGAGCCGATCCCAGGCGCCCAGCCGGCCACTCCGCCCGCCGCGGCTGCCGATGTTGCGGCGCGCAAAGCCGTTCTGAACCGGATCGGCCTGCCGCAAGCGAGAGAGAGCGCCGTCAATGCCGACGCCGGGGCGGCTTCGACCGACTTTCAACAGGCCAAGCTCGACAGTCCTGACGGCAAGGCGATGCAGGCGCAGCTTGGCATGGAGCGCCAGGCGCTGCAGAACCACGCCGAAAGCATCGTGCGCGACACTGGCGGCACGGTCGGCATGGACGAGACCGCGCGCATTCTTAAGGGCAACACCATCCTGGCACCGCTCGATGCGCTGGGCGAATGGTTCAACACGCAGACCAAGGCACTGTACACAGCGGCGCGCGCCAAGGCCGGCGACACGCCGGTCGCGATGGACAACCTTAAGGCGCTGGCTGGCGACGAATCTAACTTCCTCGGAACCACCGAAGGCGAGGCGCTGTACAAGGGGTTACAGGCGCGCATGGGCAAGCTTGGCGTGGGCGATGAGGCCACGGTCGGCAACGCCGAAAACCTGCGCCAGTGGCTTAACGACAATTGGACGCCGCGCACGTCGCGCTTTGTCGGACAGCTCAAAAACGCCATCGACGATGATGTCACCTCGTCGGCCGGCTCGGACGTGTTTCAGCAGGCGCGCGCCATGCGGGCGTTGCGGGCGCGCACGCTGGAGGATCCGAACGGGATTGCCAAGCTCATCGATGCCAACGGCCCCGGCGGCATCAACCGGGCCGTGCCGGTGGAAAAGATTCCGGACATGCTCACGACGCTGCCGAGCGCGCAGTTCACGCACGTCACCAACGTGCTTAAGAATCTGCCGCCGGAGATTCAGCCGCTGGGCGATGCGGCGCTGTCCGAGATAAAGGCGCACATGGCAAACCGCGTGGCAGACGCCGGCGGCAAGACGGCGACGCAGTGGAATGCCAAGGGCGTTGCCGCCGAGCTCGCGCGCAATTCGAGCCGCTATCAGCAGGTCTTTTCACCGCAGGAAATCTCTGCACTGCAGGATCTGAATCAGGCCGGCAACATCTTGCACGTCAATGCGAGCTATCCAGGCGCCCCAGTGCAGGGCGCGAACCTGATACAGCGCGGCGCTATGAAGGTGATCCCAGCGACCGGTGCGGCGGCCGGCGGTCTGGCGGGCGGCTTGTTCGGATTCCCGGGAACCGGTGCGGCAGCCGGCGCGGCTGGCGGCGAGGCGTTAGCGCAAAGTCTGGCGGCGCGCTCAGCGCTTCGCAGTGTTCGGTCCCGCATCGTGCCGACCACCCCATAGCGGACGGTTCAGCAGATGCTGACTCATGCTTTTGCGACCGAGCCGCGTTTGCCACCACCAGTACAGGCGAAGAAATAGGATCGCGATGAAAAGGTCGAGCAGCATGCGGCAAGTCTACGCCGGAAAGGCGGTGAGATAAATGGCCGCTACCGTCTCCCTCTGCTCCGTCCCGACGCTGCAATTTCTCGACAACCGAGGCGTGCCGGCTGCGGGCGGAACCGTTCTTACGCAAGTCGGCGGCGTCAACTATCCGACCTATCAGGACTCAGGCGGCACCACCGCCTTGCCGAACCCGATCCCGCTGAATGCTCGCGGCGAGATTTCGAACGCAACGGGCGCGACGTGCCAGCTATTCCTGGTGACGGGCCAAATCTACACGTTCACTGTTTTCGATGTTAACAGCAATCAGATCGACAGCTTTTCGTACATGGTCGCGAATGCGACCTCGGCCGATATCGCCAATCTGCAATCGCAGATCACCGCGTTTGCGACCTCGTTCACGACCGGCACGCTCACGGTCACGGGCCCTACGAGCCTGGAGGCTCTTACAGTCGATGCGATCACGGCCGATTCGATCGCTGCGGCCGGCGCATCTTCGCTCGGAGCGCTCACGCTCAGTGGCAACCTGGCGATGGGCGGCAACTCGATTACGGGGGCCGTCAACGGAACATTCAGCGGCGCTGTCACCGCCGCGAGCTTCTCAACGACCGCACCCAATGCGGCCTCGTTCCTGACGAGCGGCGTCACCAACAGCGGCAGCATCGTCAATTTCAATGTGAACGGATCATCGATCGGCAGCGGCATCACCAACTCGGCCGGCACGGTCACCTTCGCCAATGCCGGCACGTATGATGTGATGTTCAGCGGCTTGTTTTCTCAACCGTCCGCCTCGATCAACATCAACACCAACATCTATTTCGGCGGCACGGCGAACACGATCGTTGGGCCGGTGGCGGCGAATGGCCAGCAGCTCTCGATCACCGGGGCCAATGGTGACGTGGGAGCGCCCTACAGCATGCGCGGCATCGTCATCACGAATGCCGCCAATCAAACGCTCACGGTCGCCTCTGCGCTCGCGTTCAGCTCAACTTACCAGGTCACGGCTGGGGCCTATCTCACCATCAGCCAGCGATAGGAGGTCAGCATGAACACCTTTCTTCCGTACGTGATCTGCTTCGTGGCCGGCGGTGCGCTGGTGGGCGCATGGTGGTGGTGGATCAATCATAGGGCGAAGGCCAGAGCGCTGCTTCAGGGGGCCGAGCAGGTCGCGAAGAAACTGTGATCGAGCAGGTATGGACCGTTGTGCAGGCGCATCCTGAGACAGATCAGATCGAGATCATCGCGATGCTGCCGAAGGCCCTCGAGCACCACGCACGGACTCTCGCGCAGACGCTATCGATCGGCGCTCCGCACAATCGCGCCTCCGCGTTGCTGATGAGCAAGGCCGACGCCGTGCGCGCGCTGATGTTGACGCAGTTCGGGATGGAGTTGACGCTTAAGGCCATCGCATCGACGGATTCAGGATCGCCCTGACCTCCTTTTCCTGCGATGGGCATTAGCGCGAATCGGGTTACTGTGCGCACTGCGGCGTCACAGGAGCTAAGGAGATGGCCGATTCCACACCGGCGGCCGAGGCCCTGACCGCCGCCACCACTCCTACCTCGGCGCGGACCTGGGCCGAGTGGTTCGTGTCCCACCTGAACACTGCCGATATCGTCCTGGTGGTCCTGCTGCTGGCTGCCTGCTGGGTGGTCTGGAAGGCCCAGCAGCGCACTGATTTCGATTTCGCCGACATGCTCAAGGACGACACGACGGGCAAACCCACGGCCCTGCGCATGGCGATCCTGGGAAGCTTCGCGATCTCGAGCTGGGTCGTGATGCACGACACGCTCGCCAACAACCTGTCGGATCAGCAGTTTTGGGCGTACCTTGTCACCTGGTCCGGCGCGGCAATTCTGCGATACGTCGCCGAGCGCTGGAATGGACAATTGCCGTGGAGCCGGCCAGATGAGCGCCGACCATAACGACGGCCTAACGATCGCGCAGCTCGTGCGTGTGGCTGCCGCTCAGTTCGTGCGCGAGGCGCGGCGCGGGGCCGATCCGATGGGCTTCCGCTTCGACCTATACCGTCAGGTGGAAGTGCCGGACCGGGCGCTCACGGTGCTCAAGCGCGCGCACCTGGTCGCGGTACGAGTGAAGGTGACGTGCGAGTCGATGGTGTTCGAGGGAGCAGCAGCCAGCAGCGCGGTCATCCCGCCGGCTTCTTTGCCGTCACGGTGATCCGCTGGGTGCGCTCGGCGTAGCGCTGCTGCCAACCTGCGACCTGGCCGGCGAGTTTGCGATTCGCTTCTGCAAGTCGCTGATTTTCCCGTTGAGCTTCTTCAAGTAGTCCGGCACCTTCGCCGACGGTGTCGAGGAGGGTTCCGACGGCGTCGGCGATTCCAACAGCTCGGGCGATGCAGGCGTCTCCACTTCTGCGGCTGTCGGCGAGCATGGCTTCGAGGTCGTTGCGCATCCCGACGTTGCGAGAAGTAAAAGCAGCCATATGAGCGTCTCGTTGGCGAAGCGCAGCGGCATGGTGATCCCTTTCGTCTTCGATGATTGCGTTCAGGTGCGCCTCGCGCGCGGCACTATGGTTTCGCTCCAGATCGAGCGAAGCGGCCCACGCAGCGCGCGCTTGCCTTGCCAGGTCCTGATCGACGTACGCCTTGACCTCCAGGCCGGCGCCGAATGACAGCATCGCAGCGCACAGGCCGTAGATCAGCGCGGCGTTGCGCGTGCGGCGCCTGGCTTCGTGCAGTTCTTCGTTCGTGGTCATCGACGGCGCCCTTCCGTCTCCAAAATCGACATTCTGCGACCAAGTTCCGAGATCCGATCGTCGCGCAGCGCGAAGTCCCGCGAGGCATCGCCCTGCTTGTACATCTCAGCCCGCACTTCCTTGATCTGTTCAGCGATGATCGGGATCGGCGCCAGACGGCTGTCGATCCAAAGGACGGCCCCGCCGTACAGCAGCAGCAGCCCGGCCGCGGTCGGCAGCTTCAGGCCAAGGTCCTCGATCGACCAGCCGCCAGCCCGGCGCGGCGTCTCGCTCGTGTCCATATCGATCGCCCGCAATCGCTCGCCCATGCCGAAATCCTCGCCTTTTCCCGCCCGTTTGAAGGCTTTAGCAATGCCGCGAACACGGTACAGTTGCCGCAATGGACTGGGACGCCATTTACGCATCGAGCCTGCCGGCCTGGCAGCCGGCAAAACGCCGTCCGTTCCGTGAGGGGATCTACCGGGTGCTGGTTGTCGCCCGCGATTACCCGAGCGGCGCGGCCATATCGACTGCCGAGCGCTTCGCCCGCTGGAACGGGGCGTACTGGTGCTGCTGGGGGCTCACCCCGGATCGCGCCGCGCTGGCCTACTTTCCGGGACCCATCGAGGGCTACCCGTGGCGCCACCTTGAACCTGCTGACCTGACCCTGAAGGAGTCATCGTGCTGAAACGCATCGCTTTGTTCGCTGCCGCACTTACTGCCTGCGCTACCGTCTACGCTCAGAGTTGCGGCCTGATTCCGTGCATCTGGGTGCCGACGTTCTCGGTCGGACCCACAGGCGCGCAGTTCTCGGTCGCGTGCTCGCCCACGCCCGGCACGCCGATCAACGATGGGCAGGGCGTGTTTTCCGCCACCGGCACGTCCACATTCGTCCAGATCAACAGCGTCGATCAGGTGATGGGCACGTCGTACCTGACGGATCAGAACGGCACGAAGTACCCCGGCTTCGCCTGCGCCCGCAACACCCGCACCGGCACCTACGGCTGCCACCTGACCGTGGCCACGCACCCGAGCATGCTCTACGCCGTCGTGGTCCAGGGCACCGCGACCTGCAATCCGGCCGGTAGCAACAAGTACTGGGTGGGCGCACAATAGCCACATGCAGCGCCTGACGATCGAACGCGGCCCATCGACCGACCTCGGAACCTTCGGTGTCGCCGCGATCGGCACGATGACCTGGCACTCGCTCGAGCTGCCATGGCGAGATAACCGACCAAATTTGTCATGTATCCCGCCTGGCGTGTACCGAGCGAGCGTCGTCGAGTCGGCCCACTTCGGCCGCGAGGTCTACCTGCTGCAAGGCGTGCCAGGCCGCACGGACGTGGAAGTCCACCCGGCCAACTGGGGCGGGGACACCGAAAAGGGCTTCTACACGGATCTTAAGGGGTGCCTCTCGATCGGCGAATCGCTGGGCGACCTGATGCCGCCCGGCCACACCGACCCGCAGGCCGCGATCGAGCGCTCCACGCCGGCCTTCGAGGCGCTCATGGCGATCACGCTCGAGGCCGACATCGAGATTGAGATTCGCTGGGCGCCCGGAAACGATCCAGGATCGTTCGATGCGCCGCAGGTAGCCTGATGCTGCCCGGCCTGTCCTACGTCAAACTGGGGGCGATTGCGGCGGCCAGCGCGGCACTTTTCGCGGGTGGCTGGAAGGTCGAAGGCTGGCGGGCGACCGACGCCCTCGACACCGAAAAAGCCGCCCACGCGCGCGACGTGAAGGCCCTGCAGGACGACTGGCAGGCGAAGCTGAACGCCGCCCAGGCGCTGCTGACCCAGGCCATCGCCGAGCGCGACGCCCAGCGCCAGGCCAACGCCACCGCACGGGAGGATGCCGCCAATGCCTACACGAAACAGATCGCTCAGCTCAAAGCTGCAGCCGGCGCTGCTGATGCTCGCGCTCAGCGGGTGCGCGACGAGCTCGCCGCCGCCATCGCTGCCGCCGGGCCCGCTGGCGGTAACGGTGCCATGCCTCAAACCGGACCCGGCCCCGCTGCCTGCAGTGGAGGCGGCGCGGAGGCCTGCCGACTTCTCGGGCGAGCTATCGACCTTGCTCGACGATGCACAGAAGCTGCTGCAGAGCAGCACTCAGCCCTCGCAGAAGCCGTAGCGAGCTGGCCTAGGTAAGAATCGGGATTTGCTCCCTGCGCGTACCCACGGTCCTGGCGTATGTGTGCTCATTGCCCGAGCAGCCAGTCCACGATCCGTTCGCACGACCCAGCGACGAGCCGATGCAGCAGCCGGATCGCCGCGAGAATCGGCGCCAGCACGATGAGCGCGACGATGCCGAACGGCGCGAGTATCCACCAAAGCGTGGAGCGGCGCGGCGCTTCTATCGGATGAGCCACGTGCGCTCCAGAGCGGCGGCGAAGGCGACCGGCAGGTACATCACGGTCAGCATGAGGGCGCACCAGAACCATCTTCGCATGAGCATCACAGTGTCCTTGCCAGCCGCGCGAGGTCAGATAGTAGGCGTTCGAGGTCGGGGGCGGTCACGTTGACTCCTTCCCCGGCGCGGGCACGGCGGCGAGCAGTGCTTTCCAGCGACTGGTGAGTGCTGCTCTCGGCGTTTCGTAGCTCAGCATTGGCGTTTCTATATCTAGCCAATACGCGTGAACCATAGC
>Ga0210405_10002174_pt1 | contig 20719 bp, 15 predicted proteins | sample IncBWH11MmetaG_FD_155492 | JGI IMG/M metagenome (GOLD analysis project Ga0210405, IMG submission 155492) | Forest soil microbial communities from Barre Woods Harvard Forest LTER site, Petersham, Massachusetts, United States - Inc-BW-H-11-M | ecosystem: Environmental > Terrestrial > Soil >... | reverse complement strand
CTGTTTCTTGCTGGTTTCTTCGCAGCCATTCCGCTGCGCGCGCAACTCGGCAAAACCGTCATCGTTTCGGCCGGCTCCGAGGTGGATCACCAGCTCAATGACATCGGCGCCGCAACCGATCCCGCGGCCAAGCTCAAGATGATCGACGCCTTTTCCGCCGCGCATCCCGAAGGCGACCTGCAAATTCTTGCCAACGAGCAGTACGTGAACTACTACCTCAACGCCAAGCAATACGACAAGGTGTTCGAATATGGCGACAAACTCTTCGCACTCGATCCCGACAATTTTTCGAACGCCGTGAACATGGTGCGTGCCGCCAATGAAAAGGGCGACACCGACCGCCTCTTTGCCGCCGGAGAAAAGGCCTCGGGGATTGTGCAACGATTCAAGGCGCAGCCTCCACCGGCCGGCACCAGCCCCGAGGCCTGGAAAGTGGATCAGCAGCAAAAACTCGAATCCGTGAAGGACAATCGGGACTACATCGAACAATCGCTGGTAAACGCGGCCTACCAGCAGAAGGACGCGAACAAGAAAGCCGCGCTCCTCGTGCGCTTTGCGAACCTCTTCCCCGATTCGCCGAATGCCGGGCAGACGCTCGGCGCGGCGGCCGTCACCTATCAGCAGGCTCAGAATCGACCGAAGATGCTCGAAACTGCGAACAGCGCGCTCGCAAAGGACCCGGACAATCTCGGCATATTGCTGCTGCTTGCGGATGATTACAGCGAGAAGGGGGAACAACTGGACAAAGCTGAGGCTTACGCCAAGAAGGCCGCTTCGCTCTGTGATACCGCGAAGAAACCCGAGGGCATGAGCGACGCCGACTGGCAGAAGCAGATCAATCTGCAGAAGGGACTCGCCTTCAGCGCGCTCGGCCAGATCGATCTCCAGAGGAAACTGAATCCCGCGGCCGTTGACAGCCTGACCAAGGCCGCGCCGCTTCTCAAATCCAGTGCCGCGGTCTACGCGCGGAATCAGTACCGGCTGGGATTCGCCTATCTCAATTTGAAGAATACCGCGGGGGCCAAGCAGGCCTTTACCGACGCGGCTTCCGTGGACAGTCCTTATAAGGGGCCTGCGCAAGACAAACTCAAGGGCATCGCAGCCGCAAAGGCTCCGGCCAAGAAGGCCTCGTAAGCCCTGTAAACTCATGACGAAAGGCGAATGAGCCGATGAAACCTTTCCCCTCGTCTATACTCTAATGGTCAGTCGAAGAACCATCGCCGAGCAGCCAGCCGGGTCCCAGCCACGCCGCAAACGGGCGGCATCCATTCCAGCCGGGCTGGAGCAAGCAAGGGGGAATCTCATGCAGGAAATCGCTACATTTGGCGCGGGATGTTTTTGGGGTATCGAAGCAGCGTTTCGCCGCGTCCCAGGAGTTCTGGACGCTGTCGTCGGCTACAGCGGCGGGCGAACGCAAAATCCTAGCTACCAGGATGTTTGCACGGACACGACCGGCCACGCCGAAGTCGTTCAAGTCACATTTGATCCCGAAAAGGTCAGCTACGATCAGTTGCTCGACGTTTTCTGGACCATTCACGATCCGACGCAGGTGAATCGCCAGGGCCCCGACTACGGCAAGCAGTATCGCACCGCGATATTTTTTCACTCGCCAGAGCAGGAAGCCGCGGCGAAAAAGTCCAAGCAAGCGCTGGAAGCGAAGGGCAAGCTGCGCCGTCCCGTCGCCACGGAAATCACGCCTGCCGGCCCGTTCTGGCGCGCCGAAGAATACCACCAGCGCTACCTCGAAAAGCGCGGCGCCGCCAGCTGCCACATTTAATCGGCGGCCGCGCTAGTTGCCTTCGCTCAGGATCTTCTGGTAGGCGGGCACGGTAAGGAATTCCACAAACTGCGGCGAGCGAATCAAATCGCGCATCAGTTGCGCCGATTTTTCGTAAGCCGCATACTTCGCGGCATCGCCGGCCTGCTTCGCCTTGGCAAGTTCCTCGTCAATGATGCGGTCGCACAGCGCGATATCGATTTTGCGGCCGTCTTCTAACTGCGCGTTCTGGTGAACCCACTGCCAGATTTGCGCCCGGCTGATTTCAGCCGTCGCCGCGTCTTCCATCAAATTAAAGAGCGGGACGCAGCCCGTGCCGCGCAGCCACGCCTCGAGGTATCCGAGGCCAACCGCGATGTTTTGCCGCAGCCCCGCTTCCGTAATCTGGCCTTTCGGCACTTCCAGTAAATCCGCAGCAGTTGCGTGAAAATCGGAAAGCTTCTTGTCAATCTGGTTCGGCCCGGGCATCAGGCGGTCGAATATTTCCGTGGCCACGCCGACCAGGCCGGGATGCGCCACCCATGTGCCGTCGTTGCCGTCCCCGGCTTCGCGCTCCTTGTCGGCGCGCACCTGCCCGATGGCTTTTTCATTGGCCACTGGATCGTTTTTGATCGGGATGAAGGCCGCCATACCGCCCATGGCGTGAATGTTCCGCCGGTGGCAGATCTTAATCAGCAATTTGCTGTACGAACGCAGAAAATGCGTGGTCATGGTGACCTGTCCGCGGTCGGGCAGCACGGTCTTCGGATCGTGCGAAAATTTCTTGATGAAGCTGAAGATGTAGTCCCAGCGACCACAGTTCAACCCCGCGGAATGCTCGCGCAGCTCGTACAGGATCTCGTTCATCTCGAACGCGGCCAGGATGGTTTCAATCAGCACGGTGGCGCGAATGCTGCCGCGCTTTACGCCCAACGCGTCCTGCGCATGCAGAAAAATGTCGTTCCACAAGCGCGCTTCCAGGTGGCTTTCGATTTTCGGCAAGTAGAAATATGGGCCGCTGCCCGATGCCAGCAGCTCTTTGGCATTGTGAAAAAAGTACAAGCCAAAATCAAACAGCGACCCAGACATCGGCGCACCATCCACGAGGACGTGGCGTTCCTCCAGGTGCCAGCCGCGCGGCCGCACCAGCAGCACCGCGGTGCGCTCGTTCAACTTGTAGTTTTTCCCTGACGCGGGGTCGGAGTAAGTAATCTTCCGCCGAACCGCGTCCATCAGATTGGCCTGCCCTTCGATCTGGTTCGACCACGTCGGCGTGTTCGAATCCTCAAAGTCCGCCATGAACACTTTCGCGCCGGAGTTCAGCGCGTTGATGATCATCTTGCGATCTACAGGACCGGTGATTTCCACGCGGCGATCCATAAGATCTGCGGGAATCGGCGCTACGGTCCACTCGGACTCGCGAATCGATTTTGTCGCCGGCAAGAAATCCGGCTTCTCGCCCGCGTCCAGCCGCTTCTGGCGTTCCGCACGCGCGGCCAGCAATTCCGCGCGCCGGGGATTGAATCGTCGCTGCAGTTCAACGATAAACTCCAGCGCCGCCGGCCTAAGCACCCGCTCCTGCGCCGGATGCGCCGGCGCGAGAATTTGAACGCCTCGAATCGAGGGAGAAGGAGTCGTCATGGTCAATCACCCTTTGGAGTAAGAATCACCCCCGATAATACCGCAAGCAATTTGGCAGTTTGCACGGCATTTGCAAACTACGCCGTTCGGGGTGCTCGCCGGAAGCGAGTTCTCACTAAACCGCCAGAGGGTCGACTGACAGAATCAGAAAGCGACACGACCCTCCGCTACAACAGAGGGTCGTGAATCGTTTTCGCTAGGGATGGGCAGCCTGCCGGCCGATTTCAAGTCTCCGTCCTGATTCTGCGCTAGCCCAACAGGAATCCACCGACCTTTTTGCCATCGCTGCGGATCTGGACGCCTAGGTCACAGCCACCGGTGGCCGGGGCACAGGTGGCGCCGGCTGGAATGACGGGCGGCGGCAACAGCGGGACATGCTGCCTTGTAACCACCGTCCGGATTTCCCGCCCGTAATTTGCCAACACGAAGGCCACGTCAATCTCCGTGGTGTCGGGAAAAAGGATGGTGAAAGTGCCAGTACAATCTGGTTGTACCAAGTAAGTACCATACTCCCCCGACCGGAAGCCATTTCCCGTGGTCGGAGTCGTCGGGGTCGTCGCGGAGGTGCCGTTGCGCATGACGAAATCCACCTGGGTCAGTTTTCCGTTGCCATTAAAATGCGTGATGGCCACCCCGTCGGCGGGCAACGGGCTGGCAAAGGGCACCAGTTTAGGAGCCCCGGTCGTCTGAGGTACCAGAACGCCCAAGGACTCACCGTGAAGTGTAAAGGCGTAGTCGCCATGAAGCGTTTCATTGGAGCATCCCTCAGAATCACCGTTTTGTGCCCTGGCCGAACCGCACAGGACCGTGGAAAAAATCGCAGCGGCGAGGATTCCCTTGCAGATCAGAGTTTTCATATTGTCTCCCTTTTTGAGCGCGTAAAAGCGCCGGTTGAGCGCGCAGTTTTGCCGTGGCGCAGCGGATAGGCAATACAGAGCGGATGAAGAAATCATGAAGTTTCTGTCTTTCTCCTAAGCTGCTGAAACAGTGGTATCTAGGCGATATCGTCAATTCCGCGTACAATGGCGCCACCCGCATAAGGCGACCCCAAATGCCTGCTGAACTTTTCCGATTCAGAGAATTTGAACTCGACCGCGGTGCTTTTGAACTCCGCCGCGATGGCCAGGGTGTCCACCTGGAGCGCATCCCCTTCGAAATGCTTTCGCTTCTTGTTGAGCGGGGCGGTCTGTTGGTGACGCGGGAAGAAATCATCGCGAGCATCTGGGGAAAAGACGTCTACCTCGATACAGAGCACGCCATTAATACAGCCATCCGTAAAATCCGGCAGGCGCTTAAGGACGATCCCGATGCACCGCGATTTGTGCTGACGGTCCCGGCCAAGGGCTATCGGTTCGTCGCGCCCGTCGAGAAGGAAGAGCCCGGAGTCGCGCCGGTGCTCGCCGTGACATCAGGAATTGAGAAGCCTCCCATGGTTGATGGACGGCACACGAGGAGCTATTCAAGAATTCTGATTCCCTCTGTCCTGTTCCTGCTCGCGATCGGCGTGGCAGCGTTCTTCCACTTTCATCGTGTCCAGGCGCTGACGGAAAAAGACACCATTGTGCTCGCGGACTTCGCCAATTCGACCGGCGATGCAGTTTTTGACGACACGTTGAAACAGGCCCTCTCCGTCGATCTTTCTCAATCTCCCTTCCTCAATATCCTGTCCGACGAAAAAGTGGCCGAGACCCTGCAGATGATGGGTCAACCGGCAGAGCAGCGTGTGAATGAGAAGCTTGCGCTGGAAATCTGCAAGCGAACGCAAAGCGCGGCGGTGCTGGCGGGTTCGATTGCGACTCTCGGCAGCCAATATGTGATCGGCCTGCGCGCCGTGACTTGCCGGACCGGAGACAATCTCGACGCCCAACAGCTGCAGGCAAGCGGCAAGGAGGAGGTGTTGAAGGCGGTGGATCGCGCCGCCACGAAACTCCGCGGCAAGTTGGGTGAGTCGCTCAACACCATCCAGAAATTTGACGTTCCGATCGAACAGGCCACCACCCCTTCGCTCGAAGCCTTGCAGGCCTATAGCCTGGGAATGAAAAACTTGCTCGGAGCCAACTTCGTTGCGGCACAGGCTGCGTTCCAGAGTGCGGTGAAGATTGATCCCAATTTCGCCATAGCCTACGCCAGGCTTGGCACTTGTTATGCAAATCTGGGGGCGGGAACCCTGGCAAGAGAGAACACGAGAAAGGCTTATGACTTGCGCGGGCAGGTGAGCGAGCGCGAGCGGCTTTACATCGAGTCTCACTACCACATGTTTGTTACCGGCAACGCTGAGAAAGGCCGCCAGGCGATGGAACTCTGGGCGCAGATCTATTCCCGTGATGAGTCCCCGCCCTACAACCTGGGGGCAATGTACGGCAATTTGGGCCAGTTCGACAAAGGCCTGGAGGAGACTCGCGAAGCCCTTCGCCTCGAGCCAGGCAGCGCCCTCAATTACGGCACTCTCGCCTATTTCTTTCTCACTCTGAACCGCCTCGCGGAGGCGCGCGCAACGGTCGAAGAGGAGTTGGCGAAGAAGCTTGATTCGCCTACCCTGCATATCGCTCGGTATATAATCGCATTTGCACAAAAGGATGAGTCCGGAATGGCGAGTGAACTCGCCTGGGCTACGGACCAGCCTGGCGTCGAGGATAGTCTCCTGGCTTGCGCCTCCGATGCCGCCGCCTATTCCGGGAAGGTGAAAACGGCGCGGGAACTTTCCCGCCGCGCGGTCCTCTCGGCTCAACGCGCGGATAAGGCGGAAGCAAGGGCGGATTATCAGGCGGGTTCCGCGATTCGCGAGGCGCTTTACGGGAATGGCAGGGAGGGCCGCCAGTTGGCCAGGGCGTCGCTCGCTGGATCGAACGACGAGAATCCCGCGTTCCTTTCTGGGCTGGCCCTCGCGATGGCTGGTGATACCTCTGGAGCACAGAGGATTGCCAATGGGTTCGCCGCGCGCTACCCGGAAGACACAATCGTGCAGTTTATTTACCTTCCGACTCTCCACTCTCAGATTGCGCTTAGCCGGAAGGATTCCGCACATGCCATCGAGCTTCTCCAGACCGCCAGCCCCTACGAATTAGGTGACGAGGGAGGCTGCGGATTTCCGATCGCGCTCTATCCGGTCTATGTACGAGGAGAAGCTTATCTGGCGGCCCGGCGAGGTCTCGAAGCCGCGGCAGAATTCCAGAAAATTCTCGACCATCCCGGCGTCGTCTTGATGGCTCCGATAGGAGCGGTGGCGCATCTTGGCATGGGCCGGGCGTATGCACTGCAGGGAGAGACCGCAAAGGCCCGCGCCGCCTATCAGGATTTTTTCACGCTCTGGAAAGATGCCGACCCCGATATCCCCGTGCTCCTCGTTGCGAAAGCGGAGTACGCCAAGCTTCATTAGTCCGAAGCCAGAAGGAGGGAGTGGGTAAGTCCTCGTGATGGACAACGCCTCGAAATGTCCGGTCAGCGGCAAGCGCAAATATCCGACCGAAAGCGCCGCTCTAGCCACAGCCAAACACCAGGTTGCCACCGCCGCTGCGCCAATGGAACTTCGAGCTTACCGCTGCAACTGGTGCCACGCCTGGCACCTGACGAAAAAAACTGAAAATATCCGCAAGGACCGAAGCTGACCAAGCAAGTCCAATGCAGTCCGACAAACAATTGAGCAACATGCGTCTAACCTTCTGCGTCTTGACTTACCCTGGTTGCGGAAGCATAATTCGCGTCAGTTCGGGGGAGTTCGCCACCCTAATACCCTTCGCATCATTTAATCGACCTTCCTACGCTCCCCTAAGCTAATCGGCCCATCCCAAGGCAATCCCGGCGGCCCTCGCAAAATCCGGCGCGAAGTGACCTCACATAGGAAACCAGCATTTCACACTCAGATCTCTTTCCTGCATTGAGGCAAGCAGTCAACAGTCCTAGCGCTGCGGCCCAGATAGGGAATCGCCGCTCCTCGAGGAGAAGGTTTATGAAAGCAAGAACGTTATTTATCAACGCAGTAACTTTATTCGCTGCGATCGCGACACCGACTCGGCTGACCGCGCAGGAATCGCAGTGGCAGGAAGCAAACAGAGGGCAGACTCGATACAAACTCATTGACTTGGGTACGCTCGGCGGTCCGCACAGTTATGGCTCGGTGAATGGCGACGGGTTCCAACTCCTTAACAATGCGGGCGTAGTTTCTTCCTTTGCGGACACCTCGTCGCCCGACCCCTCTGCCCCAGCTTTCTGCTACAACCTGGATTGTTTCATGTCTCATGCCATTCGATGGAAGGATGGCGTCCTGACGGACCTCGGGGCCCTTCCGGGCATGAACAGCAGCGCAGCTGGCTCAATCAACGCGCGTGGATGGAGCGCCGGGCAATCACAGATTTCCATGATCGATCCGGTCGCCGGAATCCCAGAATATCGGGCGGTTGTCTGGAAACAAGATGGCATCCTGAATCTTGGAACATTGCCTGGGGGAACTGAAAGTCTGGGGATCTATATCAACGACAGCGGGCAGGTAATCGGATTTTCCGACAACGGAGTACCCGATCCGTTCTCCTCCTCTTTCTTCTTTACCGGGACGCAAATCCACACGTTCCTCTGGGAAAACGGCTTGATGCGCGATATCGGCACGTTGGGTGGCCCTGACGCTGTACCCGGCGCCAGTTGCAGTGGCCAACCTCGCAATGTGATTGTCGGGCTGTCCTATACGAGTTTTACGCCAAACCCCACGACCGGCATACCAACCCTCGACCCATATATCTGGAAGAACGGCGTCATGACCGATCTCGGAAACCTGGGAGGCACCATTAGCGGTCTCGGCGGCTTCGTCGTGCCATGCTCGAACAATCGAGGCCAAGTCATAGGCGTATCCAGCCTGCCAGGCGACGTGATGAACCATGCATTCTTCTGGGAAGACGGTGTGATGACCGACCTGGGCACTCTCGGCGGGAATAATTCCGAGGCCATCTGGATCAACGATGCCGGTGACGTGGCTGGCTCGGCCGACCTTCCAGGTAGCCAGACGCACGACGCGGTCCTTTGGAGAAAAGGCAAAATACACGACCTAGGGACAGTGGCGGGTGATCCCTGCAGCCGCGGTCTAGCAATCAATGCCCGCGATCAGGTGGTGGGTGGGTCATCGGATTGCAGCAACTTCCTGCATGCGTTCTTGTGGGAAGAAGGCCAACCCATGCTTGACCTGAATACTCTGATTCCTCCGAGCTCAGGCGTGCAATTGATAGAAGCGTTTAACATCAACGAACGTGGGGAAATTCTTGCGATATCCAATCCCCTCGGCGTCACGCCCAACACAGACCTCGGACACTTGGTCCTCTTAGTCCCTTGCAAGGACGAAGACTGCGGTGGTGGCGGTAAAGCGACAAATGCCGCACTATCGAGCACTTCAGTGCTTAGCCTTAATCCCACAGGATTGAGGAGATCTTCTCAGGTCATCCTCACTCCTCGCGAGAGAGTGGCTCTAGCGCATAAGCAAATGCTCCGACGGTATCACCTGTCCGGACTGATTACGCCCAGGAACTAGTTACTTCACCGGTACAGAATTCAGAAATTGCCGCGCCTGTTCGATCACGAAAATCAGTGCAGCCTAGACTCCAAGATCGCTCGTATGACAAACGATTCTATTGGCGCAATCCAGCTTGGAGCAGTTTTGAAAATTGGAAGCTCTTCAGGGAAGTAGATTCACTGTCGCGGGGTGTAGCTCCCAAATGGTCGCCACCTGCGCTGAGCCGCGGTTATGGTCGAAGTCTTCGAATGCCAGACCCAGGACCTCCACTGGCATAGCTTGCGGCAGTTCGCCGCCGTGCTGGGAGTCGAGCTTGAAACCATGCTTCGCCAATTGTGACTGAGCATTCTGGCGGGCAGCGCAGAATTCACTGTCCACGGGAGTTTCCACGATCACTCGGGAAGCGCTCTTATCGGCGGTCTGGGAAATTTCGAAATGCACGTCGCAGTCCGCCCCATTCACGCTGGCTTCCTGCAAAAATGCATTTGCGATATGGAACACCTGCAGTTCTCTCCCCGTGCGTGGCGCGGCGGGAGCGACAAAACTGTCCTGCGCCCAACTGAGCATGGTATCCACGCCAATCTCTTCGGCGGCAACAGTCGGGATCGGGACGTGTTTCGCCAGGTGCCGGAAATCCAGAATGTCCGGCTCAATCGGCAGGCACTTGCAGAGATCCTCGGGGTTTGGCTGCAAAACACCGTAACTGCTGCCGTTGCAGCCAACGGCAAGTAATCCCATCAGGGTCAGACTTCCACTCCATAAACTAAGTCTCATTGACCATACCTGTTTGTCTGCAGACGACGGCCTGGAAACGAGGCTTAGTTCCCCCACTCTTGAATGGACACGCCGTGTGAAAATATCGCTGCTGGGGAGGAGTTCGTTTCTCTTACCGCGGGAGATTCGAGGCGTAGTAGGTCAACCATGCACCCACCGCCATGACCGCAAGTATCAGAAGTGCGATCTGCAACTGCACAGCCGATAACCCTCTGCGTGCCTGTATCCAGTGGCCCATTTCCAATTCCCCCTCATTTTAGACTACGCCTTCAGAAAAAGAGGCGCTGTTCAGTTTCGAACACGTACCTATAACGGCAAAAGCCTGAGCATCTCCGCCGCAAATCAGATCGAATTTGTGCCGCCGGGCAGATGGATGAAATTCAACCGCCCCGTAAGTCGCATCACCGGCCATCCATCTCGGGTCCCGACTCCTTTCTTGACTTTCGTTCGCCAAGAAGGTAATTGATGCCTTGCAGAAAGGTTCGGGGCAGCAGAAGTGATACAGAATTCAAAAGTCTCCGCGCGTTCACCAATACACGATTCCGAGCGGGCAAGATGGCAAGATCGCTCCCTTTGGAGGATGGATGATGACTTGGACGCAAGTGTACGATCCTCTTGGCCACTGGTGGCTCTCCACCCTGGTTGCCGCTCTGCCAATCGTCGTACTGCTCGGGTTGCTCGCCGGCCTCAAGGTCCGGCCACACTGGTGTGCCATCGCCGGGGCCACGACGGCCGTTCTTTGCGCGATTTTTGTATTTGGAATGCCTTCTAAGCTGGCGGTCGCTAGTTTCCTGTATGGCGGCGCGTTCGGCCTTCTGAAAATCGTATGGATCGTCATCGCGGCGGTGTTTCTCTACGACATTTCCGTCGAAACCGGCCAGTTTGAAATCATGAAGCAGTCGGTCGCCACCATCACGCCGGACCGCCGGCTGCAGCTACTCCTCGTGGCGTTTTGCTTCGGCGCCTTCATTGAAGGCGCGGCGGGCTTCGGCGCTCCCGTGGCGATTGCCGGCGCGTTCATGATCGGGCTGGGTTTCAAGCCGTTTCACGCCGCGGCGCTCAACCTGATCGCCAACACCGCGCCAGTCGCGTGGGGCGCCATCGGCACGCCGGTGCACACGCTTGCCGTCGTCACCGGCCTCCCTGAAAGCGATCTGAACGCCATGATCGGCCGCATCCTGCCGTTTACAGCGATTATTGTCCCGTTCTGGCTGGTGCGCGTGATGGTCAGCTGGTCGGAAACCTTCGAAGTGCTCCCGGCCATCCTCGTGGTCGGCCTCTCTTTTGCCGGCATGCAGTTTTTCTGGTCCAACTTTATGGACAGCAATCTAGTGGACATCGCCGCCGGCGTTACCTCCATGCTGGCGACAGTAATCTTCCTCCGGTTCTGGAAGCCGAAACGCATCTGGCGATTTGAGGACGAACGCGAAGCCGATCTGGCTATTAAAAACGCCGCGGCGTCTGCGGCTCCCGCAAAGCCTGTCATTGCCGATCAGATGGACGAGGAATGGGACGTTCGCAAACTCCAGCAGACCGCGCCCGTCACCCGCCATACGGGTGGTCAAATCGCCAAAGCCTGGCTGCCCTTTGCGATTCTTTCCGTCTTTGTTCTAGTGTGGGGGCTTCCGACCATCAAGATAGCTATGGGGAAAGCAACCACACCCAGCTTCAAGACCGGCGGCTGGGAAGTGCCTTACCTGCACAAGGCAGTTTTCCGCGCGCAACCTGTGGTCGCCAAACCCACTGCGGAAAACGCCAAGTTTGATTTCAACTGGCTGACCGCGACGGGCACTGGCTGCTTCCTCGCCGCGATTTTCTCCGGCATCATTCTGGGCGTGAAACCCGGAAAGCTGGTCCAGATTTTCGGCCACACCCTCTTCCGAATGCGTCACGCCATCGTCGCCATGTCGTTCATGCTGGGATTGGGTTACGTCACACGATATTCGGGCATGGACGCGGTCTTAGGACTCGCGTTCACGCGAACCGGGTGGCTATTTCCATTTTTCGGCACCTATATCGGCTGGCTCGGCGTGGCTCTGACGGGCAGCGACACTTCTTCCAATGCCTTGTTTGGTGGCTTGCAGCGCATCACCGCGGAACAGCTTAAGCTGAGCCCTATCCTGATGTGTGCCACCAACAGCGCCGGCGGCGTGATGGGCAAAATGGTGGACGCGCAATCGATTTGCATTGCCACCGCAGCCACCAATCAGGTCGGCAACGAAGGCATCATTTTCCGCTACGTTTTCTGGCATTCCGTGGCTCTGGCGGCCATCGTCGGCGTCATCGTGATGCTCTACGCTTACGTCTTCCCGCACTTCATTCCGCACGGTTTGACCTTCGTTCGCTGATGGGGCAATCTGCTCTGCAGGGCCCCTGCCGCGGGGGTAAGCTTTCATTCCCGGAAAGGCGACCGTGGACGCCCGCATTTTTCAGGAACTCCGCTCCATCGTTGGGACACATGGCTTGGTTTCCTCGCCCGAAGAGCTTCATACCTATGAATGCGACGGCCTGACCAACTTTCGCGTCATGCCGCTCGCGGTGCTGCTCCCTTCCGATACCCAGCAGGTTCAAGCGATTGTGCGCGTGTGCCACCGCGAGCGCATTCCCTTCGTTGCGCGCGGCTCGGGAACCGGTCTGAGCGGCGGCGCGCTGCCGGTTGAAAACGGCGTTGTCATCAGCCTGGCGCGCATGAATCGTATTCTGGAAGTGGACCTGCCGAATGCGCGCGTGATTGTCGAACCCGGAGTGATCAATCTGGACGTGACCGGCCGCGTCCAAGCCTACCAATATTTCTATGCGCCGGATCCCTCTTCGCAATCCGTCTGTAGCATCGGCGGAAACGTCGCGGAAAACTCCGGCGGCGCACACTGCCTGAAGTACGGTTTCACCACCACCCACGTCCTCGGTCTGGAGGTCGTGCTGCCTGACGGCTCGCTGGTGCATCTCGGCGGAAAAAGCCTGGACATGCCGGGTTACGACCTTATGGGCGTTTTCGTCGGCTCCGAGGGCACGCTGGGCATCGCCACGAAAGTGACTCTGCGGATCGTAAAGCGCCCGGAATGCATCCGCACCCTGCTCGCTGCGTTTCCTGGAACCAACGAAGCAGGTGCCGCGGTCAGCGACATCATCGCCGCCGGCATGTTGCCTGCAGCCATCGAAATGATGGACAACCTCGCCATTCAAGCTGCGGAAGCCGCCGTGCATCCCAACTATCCAGATTGCGGCGGGCTGCTGCTGGTGGAACTCGACGGTCCTCTCGCCGAAGTCGAAGCGTTGATGCGTGACGTCGTCGATATCTGCCGCAAGAACGGAGCCTGGGAAGTTCGCCTGGCGCAGACCGACACCGAGCGAATGCTCGTTTGGAAAGGTCGCAAGGCCGCATTCGCCGCGATGGGCCGCATTTCGCCAAATTACATCGTGCAGGACGGCGTGATTCCGCGCACGGCGCTGCCGCAGGTGATGAGCGAAATCGCGCGCCTCAGCGAGGAGACAGGACTCCGCGTCGCCAACGTTTTCCACGCCGGCGACGGCAATTTGCACCCTCTGGTTCTCTACGACCGGCGCATCTCTGGCCAGGAGCAGGCGGCCGAATCGCTTTCCTACCGCATCTTAGAGCTATGCCTCGCCGCGGGCGGCTCCATCACCGGCGAGCACGGCGTCGGCGAAGAAAAGAAACGCATGATGTCGAAAATGTTCGCCGAGCCCGACCTCGACACTATGCAGCGAGTCCGCTGCGCCTTCGACCCCTTACAGCTTTCCAATCCCACAAAGGTTTTTCCGACTCCGCGCCTCTGCGGCGAAAAACCAGGGGAATACGTCGCGCATCCCCTGGAAACCGCCGGAATCGCCGAGCGCTACTGACCAGAAATGACGGACCACTTCTACGGCCATGTTGAAAACTAGCTCCTTCGAGGAAAATCTCCGCGCAATAGTCGGCCCCGAAAACCTGCGCGCAGCTTCGGCCAGCGACGCGGTCTCCGGAGTTCTTTCCCAATTAGTAGCCGAGCCTGATGATGCAAAGCAGTTGGCAGCCGCACTTGCTTTCGCGAACGAGGCCGGAATCGCGGTTGTTCCTCGCGGTGGCTCGACGAAACTCGATTGGGGAAACCCGCCGAAAAGAGTGCAACTCGTCCTTTCTACCGCCAGGCTCAACCGAATTGTCGAACACGCCTGGGCCGATCTGACAGTAACGGTGGAAGCAGGCTGCACTCTGCATTCGTTGCAGAACACCCTCGCGCAACATGGCCAACGGCTTGCCTTTGATGGCTTGTGGTCGGAACGTGCAACCATCGGCGGCGTCCTTTCCACCAACGACAGTGGAGCATTACGTCTCCGCTTTGGCGCGCTCCGCGACCTCATCATTGGCGTCACCATCGCCCTTCCGGATGGCACGCTTGCCAGCAGTGGCGGCAAAGTCGTGAAAAACGTCGCTGGTTATGATCTGCCAAAGCTCGTTACGGGTGCGTTCGGAACGCTCGGTGTCATCACTCGCGCCGTCTTTCGACTGCATCCTCTGCCCCGTGCAGCGAGGACCTTTTCCTTCAAAGGAGAATCCTTTCAGGCCATGCAGCAGCACGCCCTGGCCATCCAGGATTCCCATTTGGCCCATACCGCGCTGCAAATTCGCTGCGCCTCCTGCGAGCTGCCCGCGGCCGATATCCTTTTTGAAGCCACCGACGCCGGCCTGACCGCGCAAGAATCACACTTACGCAAACTGCTCAACTCCTGCCATGTGGAGCAATCTTCGGAAAATGTCTGGAATGCGCGGCAGGACTTGTGGAATCCACCAGCCAATAACACCCTGCTGGCCAAACTCAGCTTGCTGCCAACCGACATCGCGAGGATGCTCGATTTCCTGAAGGCACTTGGCGAGTCGCTTAAATTAAGTTGGCAGATCGTTGTCCAAGCCACGGGAATCGGAACGCTCCGCCTGGAAGCCGAGCCGGCTCAGCTCTCCGCGGCGGCAGAACAGTTCGGAACGGAGCTGCAATCCCGCGGCGGCGCTTTCTTCGTTCTGCGCCGTCCGCAGGAATTGCATTCGATCGATGCCTGGGGAAACCCTGGCGACGGCGTCTCCCTGATGCGCGCGGTTAAACACCAACTCGATCCAAAAAACACGTTAAGTCCCGGCCGATTCGTGGGGGGAATTTAGTCAGATGGCGAAGGAAACGCATAAATCGAATTTGACCGGGGCTTTCGACGCGCACCATCCGCCGTCACTCGAACTCATGGAGAAGTGCGTCCATTGCGGCTTTTGCCTCCCCGCCTGCCCCACCTACACGCTCTGGGGCCAGGAAATGGATTCACCGCGCGGCCGAATCTACCTGATGAAACTGGCTCTGGAAGGCAAAGCGGAGATGAACGAAAGTTGGGTAAGCCATTTCGATTCCTGCCTCGGCTGCGTCGCTTGCATGCCGGCCTGTCCCTCGGGCGTCGATTACGGAAAATTGATCGAAGCCACACGCGCGCAAATTGAACGCAATTATCAGCGCCCCACCGCCGAAAAAATGCACCGCCAATTTTTATTCGAAGCCTTGACCAAGCCTGGCCGCATGAAATTTCTTCGCTGGCCGTTGCTGGTCTACCAGAGAAGCGGCTTACAAGCGGCGCTGCGCGCGATCGGCACCTTCAAACTACTGCCGAAATCCGTCGGCGCCATGGACGCTCTTCTTCCCACGGCTTCGCCCATCGAGCCAGTCGCAACGATAACGTCCGCGCAGGGTGAGAAACGCAAACGCGTCGGGCTTCTCCTCGGCTGCGTACAGCGAACATTTTTCTCGCACGTGAATGCCGCCACGGCCCGCGTGCTCTCCGCTGAGGGCTGCGAAGTGGTTGCGCCTCCGGAGCAGACCTGCTGCGGAGCGCTGTTCGTCCACGCTGGTGAAGAGGCGCAAGCCCAGGAACTCGCACGAAAAACTATCGATGTGTTTGAAGAGGCGAACGTCGAAACCATCGTCATCAATGCCGCTGGCTGCGGCTCCAACGTCAAGGAATACGGCCACCTGCTCCGTGACGATCCCAAATACGCCGAGCGGGCCAAGCGCTTCGCCGCGAAGTCGAAGGACATCAGCGAAATTCTCACTGAACTACCGCCGCGCGCCCTTCGCAAACCGCTCAACGCCCGCGTGGCCTTTCACGATTCCTGCCACCTGCAGCACGCCCAAGGCGTTCGCGCCCAACCCCGGTCGCTTCTGCTGCAAATTCCCGGCACGCAATTGCTCGAGATTCCCGAATCGCCCATCTGCTGCGGCTCCGCCGGAATCTACAATCTTGTCCAGCCCGAAGCGGCCACCGAACTTGGCGACCGCAAAGCCCACCTCATCACCCCGCTCCAGGCCGACGTGGTGGCCACGGGAAATCCCGGCTGCCTGCTGCAACTGCAGTCTTCGCTCGCCAAAGCAAACCACCGCATCCCGGTGGTGCACACCATTCAACTTCTGGACGCTTCTATCCGCGGTTTGTCTTTGGACTCGCTGCGCTAGCGATACGCCTTCAGCAAGAAATAAACCGACATCCCGAGCCCAGTGGAGATGAGGAGGCTCCGCACCAACTGGTGCGGCAATTGTTGCGCGAAGTGCGCCACGGTATACCCGCCCACGACAACTTCTGGTCCGCACCCAAACGCATTTCTTACTCATCCGGAAACTCTGCTCGGGACCAGGACAGAAAATACGCGCATTGTTCTCATTTCATTATCAGGAAATCGCCTTCCAGACTTTTGCCCGGCAGCAGAGCTCGAACTGCGCGATCCATGGTGGCAAGCTTTCCTTTCTTGTGCATCGCAAGTCCCAGCAAGTAGGTATCCCACACTTGTTGATGACCCGCCAAGCGCCGAGCGAATGGTTCAAGCGCATGGGCTAAACTGACCTCGTCGGGCCAGAATCGGTGCGCGGGATGGCCAAGGTTGGCTTGTAGCAGCGCGAGAGCATCCGTAGGGGTGATTGCGTTTGGAGAGAAAGCCGGATTCGAGAGTATGCGGACAAAGGCGGTCTGGGTCAGTGGGCATGTTGCCCAGCCTTCGCGCGCGTGGCGCGCGAGCCATTCCTGGACTTTCTCACGAGCGCGGTGGGTGGGCCAAGCCATCGCGATAAGGACATTGACGTCCAGCAAAAAACCGGCTTTCACTCCAATTCGTCCTGGAGTCTTTCGACATCCTCGGTGCTTACAGGCGGCGAGCCAGGTGGAAGATCGATGACGTGGAAGCCGTTGACGATGCGCGTCCGCAAGGGCGCTTGCAGCCCACGGCGCACCAATTCCGATACCGCTTTACCGATGGCGACTTCCCGGGCTTCAGCGTATGCCTTTACTTTCCGAAAAACATCATACAATTGACAGCGGCAAATCGTCTCTCGCGCTTCGACCACGTTTCTCCGTTCCGTCTTAGCCTCCGTGCGCCTCCCTCTCCTGTCTGGAGATAGAAGTTCGCCTTCATTAGGTCTATGCAAATCCGGGGTGTGTTTGTCTCAAACATCCTTGGAAACGGTCCGGTCGTTCCGGCAGTCGTCGCAGTGCGTGCGAATCCAACCGGAATCATTTTGCACTCCGCGCTTACCGCAGTCTTCGCAGGTCACCGACGAGAGTCTTTCCGCGAGCCGAACATATCGATCGATAGCGTCGTTACCGGGATGATAGAAGCGCAAGGTGCCGAATTTTTCTTTCACCTGCACGACGGCAAAGCCTGTATAAGGCCAGTGAACAAACGCCTTAAAGCCGAGACGCTGGAGCCTGGCAGGCCAGCTACGGTAGTCGTCAAAGCGCAGCGGCGGAAGAACTCGCCGCGCCAGCCTCGCCAGCCAATCCCGGGGCGCCTCTTCCGTAACAACCCAACGGAAGGGATCTTCCTTTGTGCCGGAGCCTTCCTGTTTTCGCTTGTCCTGGCGGACGGGAGACAAAGCGTAGATGAACTTATTCCACGATCGAAAGAATCTCTTCTTGAAGAGATACCAGCGTTTGCGAGGCCACGAGTAGCCGAGTTCCTCCTCAATGGCGAGGCTCAGTTGCCAGATGATTTCAAACCAGCCGTCACTATGATCGAATCCCCAGCACATGCAGGTCTGCGTCATCGGTGAGTCGTAGTCCTGATAAAGGACCGGGAAGCGCTTTACCAGTTTTTGTGTTAGTTCGGCATTCATTGCTGGCTGACTGCTTGTGTCTCCTCCCCTCCTGTGGGTCTATGTGAATGAGGAGGGGCTTTGTCTCAGAGACATATGGTGTGAGGTTCGTGTGCCGGTCTGGGGAGGAGATGAGCTATTCCAGCGGCCTCTATAACTCACATCCGTGGCATAATATGAGCGATAGAAGGAGTATCTATAGCTCATGACTTGGAACTGGGAAAAACCCGACTGGCCAAATTTCGCATGGGACCGAGCACGCCTCGAAAAGGCAGAGCAGCAGTTTCTGTTGGGAGGTGGTGTTCTCGTCGGAACCGCCAAGCATTTGCCTGAAGAAGATCGGGAGCAACTGACGATCGAGGCGATGAGCACAGAGGCCGTAACGACTTCCGAAATCGAAGGGGAAATCCTCGATCGGGCCAGCGTTCAGTCCTCAATTCGCAAACAACTTGGATTGAGCTCGGACCAGCGTCGAGTGCGGCCTGCCGAGCACGGCATCGCGGAAATGATGGTTGATTTGTATCGTTCCTTCTCCGAACCGCTGTCGAAGGAAATGTTATTTCGATGGCACGAAATGATCGTTTCCGGCAGGCGCGATCTGAAGGATGTTGGACGATTCCGAACGGGCAAGGAACCAATGCTAGTTGTTTCCGGAAGAATCGATGCGCCGCGCGTGCACTTTGAAGCGCCGCCCCCGTCGAGAGTGACTTCAGAAATGAAGCAATTTCTCGCATGGTTCGCGCGAACACGCAAGGACGGACAGCAGCCGCTTTCGGCGCTGACGCGCGCCGCCGTCGCGCATCTTTATTTTGAGAGTATTCATCCTTTCGAGGACGGAAACGGACGAATCGGTCGTGCCATCGCGGAAAAGTCACTGGCAGAGAGCCTTGGACAGCCGACCCTGATCACGCTGGCCGCCGCGATTCTTTTGCGGAGAAAGGCTTATTACGAAGCATTGGAAGCGGCGAACAAACACAACGAGATCACAAATTGGGTGGCATGGTTCGCCGGAATTGCAATTGAGGCGCAGCGGCGCGCCATTGCACTCGTTGAGTTCCTCATCGACAAGACAAAGTTGCTTGATCGCTTGAAAGGCGAGTTGAACGAAAGACAGACAAAGGTACTGCTTCGAATGTTCCGCGAGGGCCCGGAGGGGTTCAAGGGTGGCTTAAATGCGGGAAAGTACACCACGATTGCCGGTTCATCACCTGCAACTACAACACGCGATCTATCGGATCTCGTCTCAAAAGGAGCTTTGACCAGAGAAGGAGAACTACGCCACGCGCGGTATCAATTGAATGTCCCGGTGCGCGCCGTCGGCCGAATCAGCGTGAATGAACAAGGCGACGTTGTGGAAGCGTGAATTGCACTGGCTAGTCAAAAAATGCGGCATTGATGTTTGAGCGTAGTTTTTCCGAGTCGGTGACACCCGGATAGATCATCGTCATTTCAAGACTCTTGTGACCCAGCCAGTTCTGGATTGTGCGGATTGGTACGCCGGCTTCATGCCATCGCGTGGCACACGTCTTGCGAAAACGATGGAGATAGAAGTGTTCGCAAACCTGCCGGTCTTTGCAAGAAACCTCGACCTTTTTTCTCTTTTCGTACCGGCCTTCCGTGATGACCGTTCGACACTGGCCACAGTTCAGGCCTGCACGCTTCGCGATACGTTTCAGTTTTCGAAGGAAGGGATTGTCCGAGTGGCCCTCTTCGTTGATGAAGAGCAAGCGCTCGTGCGGCGCCTTCTTGCGCCTTGTCCTGAGCAAGGCGATCAGTGAATCGGGGAGCGGTATGGTTCTCGACTCGTGCGATTTCGGTGTAAAGCCAACATCCTCCTTACGCCGCACATGGTAGGTCTTCTTATCGAAATCAATCTCGTTCCAGGCCGCAAACGTGACTTCCTTGTCGCGGCAACCGGAGCCGAGAAAGAATTTGTAGCGAATCTCCTCCTCGTCGTTCATAGCTCCGAACAGTTTCGTCAGTTCATGGTCGGCATAGGGAACCGCAACCTCTTCTTCAACGATGGGCATTTCGTCGCGAGGTATTCGCGCGGCGATGCCATTTTTCTTCAAGAGGAAAAAGACGATGTTCAGGCGGGTATCGATGGTTTTCCCAGCGTAGCCTCCCGCCTCCATGGATTTCTTATACGTCCGGAGGACGTTTTCGGTAATCTCGTCGAGGTATCGAACCTTTCGGCCAACAACATTCTGGAATTCGTTGAGAGTTCGTTTGTATTGATAGATAGTCTTTTGCGACTTCCCACTTTTCTGTTCGAGGTAGGTGTCAACGGCAGTCGCCAGGGGAATGCGATTTGCGGTCCTAGGCATTTCGGGCTGAATTGCAGCGAAGCCTTGCGGTTCAGCGGCGATTCCGGCGCTCACGCTCAGTTGACTGGCTTCCTTTTTCGCCTGTGCGAAGCTTTCGGCGTACAGGCCCTTCCAAACTTGCTTTCCCTCCATGCGGCGTCTTGTGAAAAGGGCGGTGTGAGATCGCCGGTCTTGAGTCCGCGCCCTTCCTTGACCCTTTGATAGCGCCATCCGCCATCGTTTTTTGCCGGACATAAACGCTAGCACGGTGTCAAAACATGCGTTTTTAAAGGACCCAATTGAGCTGTGGCGGAGAGGGTGGGATTCGGAACATCTCCCATTGCTGAAGCCACGTAAGTTATTGATTCCATGTCTTGACAAATCTGACAAAAACGACAGAAACGCCGAATCGAGGTACACAGCAGGTACACGGTTTTGGTTCAAGATTTTTCTTTACTCGCAAATTCGCCGCCTCGACCGCCGATAGCCGGGGTACTGATACCCACTTTACCGCGTTAATCAGGGTGCGCCGGGATAAACCGGCATGTTGTAAGGAATGAAAGAGTCCTACAAGGAAGGAGCCAGCGACTCCATCTTGGCCCTCAGTCTTGCAGGTGACATCGCGAGATGTCGCTTGAAG
>Ga0210405_10002172_pt1 | contig 20735 bp, 18 predicted proteins | sample IncBWH11MmetaG_FD_155492 | JGI IMG/M metagenome (GOLD analysis project Ga0210405, IMG submission 155492) | Forest soil microbial communities from Barre Woods Harvard Forest LTER site, Petersham, Massachusetts, United States - Inc-BW-H-11-M | ecosystem: Environmental > Terrestrial > Soil >... | reverse complement strand
CGTATTAATTCCGATGCTCCTCAACGCGCACGCCGGCGCCGAATACGGCATTCCGTTTCCGGTGTTCGCGCGCTCGTCGTTCGGAGTTCTGGGCGCCAATGTACCCGCCGTTCTCCGCGCGCTCGTAGCGTGCGGATGGTTCGGCATTCAAACGTGGATTGGCGGAGAAGCGATCAACACATTGCTCGCGGCCATCGTGCCCGGTTGGAACCACGTGTGGCTCTGCTTCGCGCTGTTCTGGTTGCTAAACGTAATCGTAGTGCTCCGAGGAATCGAATCCATTCGCTTCCTTCAAGGCATAACAGCCCCAGCACTCCTCATCCTCGGCCTCGCCTTGCTAGCATGGGCCTACTTCAAAGCGGGCGGCTTCGGCCCCATGCTTTCGACGCCTTCGAAATTCCGCACCTTCGGCGAATTCTTCGCGTTCTTCGTTCCTTCGCTTACAGGTGTTGTCGCGTTTTGGGCCACGGTTGCGCTGAACATCCCGGACTTTACGCGTTACGCGAAGGGTCAACGCGAACAAATGCTCGGCCAGGCGCTCGGCCTGCCCACCACGATGACGCTTTACTCTTTCATCGGCATCGCGGTCACTTCCGCAACAGTCATCGTGTTCGGCAGCGCGATCTGGGATCCGGTTGCAGTCATGAGTCGCCTCGGGAATCCAATCGCTGTGGTAGTCGCGATGTTGGCGCTGCTGCTCGCCACACTGAACGTGAACGTCGCCGCCAACGTTGTATCTCCGGCGAATGACTTCTCGAATTTGTATCCGCGAAAGATCAGCTTCAAGTTGGGCGGCTTGGTCACCTGCGTCGTAGGACTGCTGATGCAGCCATGGCGGCTTCTCGCAAGCTACGGAAACTATATCGTTGGCTGGCTGGTTGGCTATTCGGGTTTCCTGGGACCAATCGCAGGCGTGATGATTGCGGACTATTACGTCCTCCGAAAGAGAATCATCGTCACCGATGATCTCTTCGAGCGCGGCGGCCGGTACGAGTTTTCGCGCGGTTTCAACTGGCGCGCGATCGGCTCACTAGCCGCTGGAATCATCGTCGCGCTGATTGGCCTCGAAGTTCCCGCGTTGCACGGCCTATATCACTATGCGTGGTTCGTCGGCTTTGGCGTTTCGTTCGCAATTTATCTTGCCTGGATGCCTCGTCCGTGAAACGCCCGCCAACAAAACCAATGACGCGGACAAGGCCAAGCGCCAAATCATTTCCGCTCAAGAAACCGGCGTATATCCCGCAACACCTTCGCGAGCATCGCCCTCGTCAGTTTACCCGTAAAAGTATTTTGCTGGCTCGGATGGTAAGAGGCGAACAATCGCGGCAACTCGCCGGGAAGCTCGTAAGTAACTCCATGGCCAAACCGGAAAGCCGCGAGACTCTTTATTTCGCCGCGCTCCTTGAGCAGCCCCAGGTACACGCGCATCGCGATGCTCCCAAGCGCAAGAACCGCGCGCGGCCGCAGAATTTCAAGCTCGCGCTCGAAATACGGACGGCAGTTCGCCAGTTCCGACGGCAGTGGTTTGTTTGCCGGCGGCGCGCAACGGATTCCCGCAACAATATAGGTATTCTTCAATACCAGGCCGTCGCCGCGGTTTGTCGACGTCGGCTGGCTCGCGAATCCAGTGCGGTATAGCGCGTGAAACAAGAATTCACCCGAGCGGTCGCCCGTAAACACGCGTCCGGTGCGATTTCCTCCATGCGCCGCGGGCGCCAGTCCGAGGATCAGCAATTTCGCCTGATGGTCGCCGAATCCAGGCACCGGTTTGCCCCAGTACTCGTATTCCCGGAACGACAGCCGCTTTTCAAGCGACACTCGTTCGCGGTATTCCACCAGCCGCGGACACTTCCGGCACCGGATGATTTCTTCGTTCAGCTCTCGAAGCCCGTCCATCAAATTCCCCTCAAGGAAAATTATCACGAAACCGAAGTGCCGCCGGAATCATCTATTTGTATGAGCGAATCCGGTCGGCGAAAGGCTAATCGCGTTTTCAAGTCGATCCTCATCAGGTACTGCGAAAGATTTCACGGTCGCCACAACCAATGAACGCAAAGCGCGAAAAAATCATCATCATCGAATCCGACGTCTCAAGCGCTGAACTCCTCCGCGCGGCCTTCGATACGGCAGGATATGACGTCGCGTCATTCTCCACCGCCGCCGAAGGCCTCGACGCCGTCCAGCACTCGGACGCCGATATGCTCATATTCGACACAAGCCTGCCGAACCCGGTCGCGCGAGAAACCATAGCGGCCATCCGAGGTGCAGTCGCGACGGAAACCGTCCGCGTGATTCTCATCGTCGGTGCCGCGGCCGCCGAACGCGCCGCCGCGCTCGATATCGGCGCCGACGATGCCGTCTCTCGCCCCGTCGATTCCCGTGAACTTGTCGCCCGCGTTCACGTTCAATTGCGCGCCCGGCGCGCCGAAGCCGCACTCCGGAAAAAAGTGCGCATTGCCGAAGAAGGCCAGCAGATCGCGCACACCGCGTTCGAAGCGATCGCCGTCACCGAAAAAATGGCTAGCGACGCGACCAAACTCGACCACCGGCTCAAAATCGGGTTCTCCGCCGTGCTCGCGCTCGCCGCAGTCATGGCCGTCATTTATTTCGGATTTGCCCGTACCGCTCAAAAACAGACACAGCGCTCCAACGCCTTTATCGCTCGCATGGAGGGTGGACTCGTTCATCAGCAGGATTTGCTCTCGCAAGTTCGCAAATTGCGCGGCGAACAAGTCGCCGGAACCATCGCTCCGGCGGGAAAAGACGAGTTGAAACGGCAAGCCGCCGATCTCAAGGCCAAGATGTCTACTGCCAATTCAGATGAAGTAGCGGCGCTGCAGAAAGATTTGGCCGAGACAAATGCCCGCCTGAAGAGAGTCGAGCAGGAAGGTGCGGCCGCTCAAAATCTCATTCCCATGGACGTGCAGAGCGTCTGTCTCCTGCACGTTTCGGTCGCGTTTCGCGATAAACAGAGTGGTCGCAGGCTCCACTACGCCGGACTGAACTCCCAAGGCGATCCTCTCGAAGATAGTGACGGTAATCCGATTCTGAATCTCGAAGCCGGCGGACCGGAAGTGAAAGTCGATATCTTCGGCACCGGTTTTCTCGCAGGCCCCGGAGGCCGCGTAATCACGAACCGCCACGTCGCCGAACCTTGGTGGAAGAATGATGAGCTGAAAGAACTCACCAGTCAGGGTCTCCAGGCTGAAATTTCCTTAATCCGCGCTTATTTCCCCGGCGACTCCCGCGCCTTCCACGCCGAAATTCAGCAAATTTCCAGCGAAACGGATTTGGCTACCATGCGCGTGGATCTGCAAGACTTGAAACGCCCGCTCCTTTCGATCGACTCGCAAAAAAACGCCGCAGTCAGTGGACAACCGGTTGTACTCATGGGCTATGCCACTGGCCTGGCAGCGATTCTCGCGCGCACCGACGAAGAGGCCGCGCAGAAAATCCTCACCAAGAGCGGGGGCGACGTTTCGCAAGTCCTCGATGAATTGGCGCGGCAAGGTTTGATTCGCCCGCTCATCACGCAGGGCCACATCGGCGATGTTTTGTCCGATAAAATAGTTTTCGACGCGCAAACCACCTCCGGAGGCTCAGGCGGCCCGCTGTTCAATCGCGACGGCAAGGTCATCGGCGTAACCTACGCGATCCTGAAAGGTTTCGGCGGTTCGAACTTCGGCATCCCAATCCGATTCTCACAGCCGCTGTTGACCCAGTAAGAGTGCCTGTTTGCTGCCGCATGCGATCCCCGCCTGCCGCCCGGTGCGCAATCATAACTGTAGGCATATGCACAATTGCGCGTCCTCACGCGCTGTCATCCTGAAGGCATCCGGCCAGGATGCCTGAGGGATCTCAGCGTACAGCGCGCCACTTCATTCCATTCGGAGGTCTCCGCCTCCGCGTTTCGCCATCCCCAGAATTTTTCCTAACCAAAAAAACACTTGAAATCCCGTAGGAACGCGCTATAATTCACTAATCCTAAAATAACCTAATACTTATTTTTGTGCCCCGGAGAAAGGGGCCAGCGCCGGCGTGTGTCCCTATTCCACGCCAGAGGAGAACTTTCGTCCCCAGCTGGGGACACGCGAGACGATGAATGGAAACCGACAATGTGCATCTCGTCGGCTCGGTAGCGTTCTCTTCGCAGGGACGCAGCACGCTGCGCCCGGTCCGGCGATACACCACATGCAACCACGTGCGCGGTTGCGCACAGCCCCTGGGGCCGCCCGCCAATACTTCGCTTCCCAGATCTCCGGGAAGGAGAGCCTGAAGGATCAGCCGTTCGCCTCCGCATTTCTAATAGCGAATCCGCGATTAGAAGCGCGCCTAAATCCAACAAAACAAACGGCGGCACCCATGCCTAATAGCGAATTTTCGCAGGTTTTTCTTTCTCGCCTTCGCCCGCTCAACACCCGCATTTCTAATCGCCACATTCCGCGATTAGAATCGAACTTAACCTCTGCAAAATCAGCGCCCACATCCTTTCTAATCGCAACAAATCGCACACCTCGCATCTCCGCATTTTCCGCGTTCTCCGATCCGCGACAAACGCCAGACCCTCCCTTTATTTCCTCGAAATTGACACTAGAGGGCCGCACGGCTAGCATAGTCCCAGCGATTTTCCCTTTAAGGCAAGGCCTGAAGGCAAGCATTCCCGCGGCTGGGGACTGGCTCTTTTCTCTACCCATGGAAACTAGCTCGCACTCGAAAACCATTCTGGACCGAATTGTCGACGCTCGTCGCCAGTCCGTCGCTCACCGCAAGCGTGTGCTTCCCGACGTTGCGCTGAAGATTGCGGTCGAAAAGAAAGCTCCGCCGCCGAGGGATTTTGCTGGCGCGCTGTCACGCGCAGGTCTGAACGTAATCGCCGAGCTGAAGAAAGCGTCGCCATCGCGCGGCATGCTGCGCGACGAATATGCGCCGTCGGCTTTGGCCGCGGGCCTCGAACATGCAGGCGCCGCTGCACTCTCAGTGCTCACCGAAGAAGATTTCTTTTCGGGCTCTCTAGCAGATCTTAAAGACGCCAGCAAAGTGACAAAAATCCCAATCCTCCGAAAAGATTTCATCGTCGATCCCTGGCAGGTTTGGGAGACGCGCGCCGCAGGCGCCGACTCGTTCCTTCTGATCGCCGCGATCCTCTCCGACGCCGCCCTCGGCGAGCTGCTTGAGCTTGGTCGGTCGCTCCATATGGAGCCGCTTCTGGAAGTTCATTCGCGCGCCGAACTTGGCCGCGTAGTTGCCGCCGGCGCCCGCATCATCGGCGTGAACAACCGCGACCTTCGCAATTTCGAAGTCCGTATCGAAACCTCGCTCGAATTGATCGAAGAGATTCCGGACCGTTGCGTCGCGGTGAGCGAGTCCGGCCTACGCACTCATGCCGACTTGAACCGGCTGCGAGATGCCGGGTTCGACGCTTTTTTGATTGGCGAGCATCTTATGAAGGATGCCGAGCCGGCCAGTGCATTGCGCGCGCTGCTCGAACCTGTCGGCGGAGGGCACAAGGTCGCGTAAGCGCCCGGCTGCGATGGTCATGGTCAAGATTTGCGGAATCACAAATGGCACGGACGCCCGGCGCGCAGTCGAGGCGGGCGCGGATTTTCTCGGCTTCAATTTCTATTCTAAGAGCCCCCGCTACATTGAGCCGGCCAAAGCGCGGCGAATCGCGCACAAGCTGCCAACGAAGATTTCTCTGGTGGGAGTTTTCGTAAACGAATCGGAAAAAACGATGCTCGAGATTGCGCGGATAGTCGGCCTCGATTTCTTGCAATTGCATGGAGACGAATCGCCCGCAATGGTTTCGCGTTTGAAGCGCACGCTGCCCGTAATCAAAGCGATTCGCGTGCGAAGCTCATTTCGCCCCGCAAACCTAGTGCGATTCGGCCGCTCGGATGCTCTCTTGCTCGATGGCTTTGATCGCCGCCGGCACGGAGGCACGGGCAAGACGTTCGCCTGGGACATCGCGCGCCGCGCAAATCGATACGGCAAGATTTTTCTGGCGGGTGGTCTGAGACCGGAAAATGTGGCGGACGCAATGCGCGCCGCGAAACCCTACGCAATCGACGTGTGCAGCGGAGTCGAAGCGAAGCCTGGAAAGAAAGACCCAGCGCGTCTGAAAGCTCTGATGCAGGCGGTGAAAACGGCCGAAGCCGCGCGAGTGGGGCGAGCGGTAAGAGCCGTGCCGGCGGTGTCATTCGTTAAAGTCGCGAGGCGGAAATCACGATGAGTTCGATCGCACAACTCGCCCCCGATTCCCGAGGCCGTTTCGGCCCGTACGGCGGGCGCTATGTTCCTGAAACTCTCGTCGCGCCACTCGAAGAGCTCGAGCGGGCCTACGCCGAAGCGCGCCTAGACCCGAGCTTCGAAGTTGAACTTGATTCCATGCTGCGCAATTTTGCCGGCCGCCCCACTCCGCTGCAATTCGCTTCGAGGCTAACGGAACAGTTCGGCGGCGCGCGCATCTACCTTAAGCGTGAAGACCTGCTCCATACCGGCGCGCACAAGATCAACAATTGCATCGGTCAAGGACTGCTCGCCGTTCGAATGGGCAAGCGCCGCGTGATTGCGGAAACCGGGGCGGGGCAGCACGGCGTCGCCACCGCAACCGTTGCCGCGCGCCTCGGACTTGCCTGCACTGTGTACATGGGTACGGAGGACATGGAGCGCCAGCGCCTGAATGTTTTTCGCATGCGTCTCCTTGGCGCCGAAGTGATCGGAGTCGATGCAGGCAGCCGCACGCTCAAGGATGCGATTAACGAAGCCATGCGAGACTGGGTGACCAACGTTCGCACTTCGCACTATTTGCTGGGTTCTGTTCTCGGCGCGCATCCCTACCCGCAGATCGTGCGCGATTTTCACAAAGTGATTGGAGAAGAAGCGCGCGAACAGATTCTGGGTGTCGAAGGACGCTTGCCCGATCTGCTCATCGCCTGCGTTGGCGGCGGCTCGAATGCGATTGGACTTTTCACCGCATTTCTCAATGATCCCACCGTGAAGATGGCGGGTGTCGAGGCTGGCGGGCGTGGCAAATCGCTGGGCGAACACGCCGCACGCCTTTCCGCCGCGCAAGGATTTACGGGTGCGCGTCCTGGTGTTCTCCAGGGAACCTACACGCATCTTCTGCAGACTCCGGACGGACAGATTTCAACCACGCACTCCGTCTCCGCCGGGCTTGACTACCCGGCAGTGGGCCCACAGCACGCCTGGCTTGCCGACCTCCGCCGCGCTCAATACACGGCGGCGAGCGATGAAGAAGCCATTGCGGCCGCGAAGCTGCTCGCGCGAATCGAAGGAATTATTCCGGCGCTTGAGTCCGCGCATGCGTTAGCAGAGCTTCCGTGCCGCGCGTCCAAAATGACTAAGGACGAAATCATCATCGTGAATCTCTCCGGGCGCGGCGACAAAGATATGGAGATCCTCTCCCGCTATGTCTGAGCCCGCCATTTCAAAGACCGTGACAGCCGAGCGCGCGCCCGGCCGAATCGCCGCCAGATTCCGCGAACTCGCGAACGCGTCCGAACTCGGGTTGATCGCTTACATCACGGCGGGCGATCCATCGCTCGACGCAACCGAAAAAATCGTTTGCGCGGCAGCGGAAGCGGGAGCCGACATAGTCGAACTCGGCGTGCCGTTCAGCGATCCAGTCGCCGATGGTGCCACCATACAGCGCGCCAGTGAGCGCGCGCTCAAAGCTGGAACGACGTTGGCCGGCGTGCTCGACCTTGTTCGGCGGATTCGCGTTCGCACGAATGTGCCGCTCGTGCTTTTCGGCTATTTCAACCCGTTCCTGCAAATGGGCCTCGAGAAATTTGCTGCCGCCGCGGCTTCTGCCGGGGCGGATGGCATTCTGACCACCGATCTAACGCCGGAAGAAGCCTCGGAGTATCGCGCGATCTTACAAGCACACGGGCTGGACACGATATTTCTCGCCGCGCCCACATCCACCGATGCTCGCCTCGCAAAGATTTCTGAATCTTCCAGCGGCTTTCTGTATCTGATTTCCCGCACTGGAGTAACCGGCACGCGGGACGCGCTGCCCGAAGACTTGCCGGCGTTGGTGCGCCGGGCGCGGAGATTCACCAAATTACCCATCGCCGTCGGTTTTGGAATTTCGCTTCCGACGCATGTGACTGTGCTGGGAGGAATTGTTGACGCCGCAGTCGTCGGCTCGGCGCTGGTGGCTGAAATTGAAAAGGCCGGCACCTCGAACGCAGCCGCGTCCGCGGTGGCGGAGAGGATTCGCATACTGAAGAACGCGGCGCGAAAAGGCGTCAGCCAGCGCAGCGACAGAGTGGACCGATCGTGAGCGACAAAACGATTGACGATTGGCGGAACCGAATCGATGCCATCGATCGCAAGCTCGTAGAGCTTTTGAACGAGCGCGCCCAATGCGCCATGGAAATCGGCCACCTGAAGCGCTCGGAGGGCCTGCCGGTGTATCAGCCGGATCGCGAACGGGAAATTCTGGCGAATGTGGAGAGTGCGAACCGCGGGCCGCTCGAAGATACCGCGGTCCGGCGGCTCTTCGAGCGAGTGATTGACGAAGCACGCACGCTGGAACGCATCGCGCGGCGTGATGAAGCCACTCCGCCGGAGCGTTCCAAATGATGTTTTCGATTTTGTGCAGCGTGGTAGCTACGCACTTATTGGGGAGAGACTCATGGTTGTCGTAATGCAGGAAGGAGTGAACGAGGGACAGATCCAACAAGTGATTGATCGCCTCGTTTCGAAAGGGTTCGACGTGCACCGTTCCACGGGCGAGTCGCACACGCTGCTCGGAGCCGTGGGCGTGCACCCCGACTACGATCCGCGCGAAATCGAGCTGCTCGACGGGGTGCGCGAAGTGGTGCGCATCACCCAGCCATATAAATTGGCGAGCCGCGAGTTCCGGCCCACGGGAACGATCGTCGACGTGGGCAAAGGCGTTCGCATTGGCGGCGCCGACGTTGTCGTAATGGCTGGACCTTGCGCCGTTGAGTCGGCGGACCAAATTAATCAGGTCGCCGCTCATGTTGCGCGGATGGGAGCGAAACTGCTGCGCGGCGGAGCGTTCAAGCCGCGCTCGTCTCCATATTCATTTCAAGGTTTGGGCGAAGAAGGCCTGAAGCTGATGCGCGAAGCCGCGGACAAGAATGGCTTGCTCGTGGTGAGCGAAGTGATGGACCCGTCGCAGATCGCGATGATGTTGCCGTACGTGGATATGATGCAAGTCGGCGCGCGCAACATGCAAAATTACCATTTGCTGCGGGGACTCGGCGAAGTGCGCAAGCCGGTGCTGCTGAAGCGCGGAATGTCCGCCACGATTGAAGAGCTGCTGTTGAGCGCGGAATACATCATGGCCGGCGGAAACTACAATGTCGTTCTGTGCGAGCGCGGCATTCGCACATTCGAAACGTACACGCGCAACACGCTCGATATTGCCGCGATCCCCGTCATCAAAAAACTGTCTCACCTTCCCATCGTCGCGGACCCGTCTCACGGCACGGGGCGCCGCGATAAAGTCGCGCCGATGGCTCGAGCCGCCGTCGCGGCGGGCGCAGACGGATTGCTGATTGAAGTGCATCACGATCCTGAACACGCGCGCTCCGATGGCGCGCAATCTCTATTCCCGGAGCAATTCGCGCAACTCATGGCCGAGTTGAGAATCATTGCGCCGGCGGTCGGGCGCCGCATGGCCTGAGCGATGGATGCCACATCTCCGTTTCGTCGCGTTGCCGTCCTCGGCACGGGTCTTATCGGCGGCTCGTTTGCCCTCTCAGTTCGCCGTCACTACCCTGACGTCACCGTAGTCGGATTCGATCGCGCGTCCGTGATCGATCGCGCTATCGCGCTCGGTGTAGTACATGAAGTCGGCAACGACATTGCGAGCGCGGTTAGCGGCGCAGACCTTGTTTACATCGCGCTTCCCGTTGGCGCCGCAATCGAGGCGCTTCCCGCCGTTGCGGCCGCTGCGCGGCCTGGCGTTCTAGTAACCGATGCGTCCAGCACGAAGACCGCGACTTGCCGCATCGCGGAGCAGAATTTTCGAAGCGAGGCGAGATTCCTTGGCGGGCACCCAATCGCGGGACAGGAATCGTCCGGAATCGAGCGCGCCGATGGCGAGCTGTTCCGCGGCGCACCCTACGCGTTGATTGGCCGCGAAGACGACAACGATCCGCGAGTGATAGCGTTCATCGCGCTCTTGCTCACGATTGGCGCGTCCCCAGAGTGGTGCGACGCAGAGACGCACGATTGGGCGGTGGGAATTGTTTCGCATTTGCCGCAACTGCTGTCCATCGCGCTCGCACAGGTGGTTCGGGATGAAACCGACGAAACGGGATTGCCTCTCAGTCTTGCGGGGCGTGGATTGCGCGACGTCCTGCGACTTGCCGGAAGCCCGTACAGCGTCTGGCGCGATATCTGCCTCACGAATGCAGACAACATTTCGCGCGCCCTCGACCGTCTCGCGCAGGCCATCGATCACCTCCGCACGCGGCTGGCGAGCAGGGAACTGGAGACGGAGTTTGCGGCCGCCAACGAACTCTACAAAATTCTCAACAAGTCGCGGTAAACTCGCCTGCCTAATATTCTTGCTGAGCGTAATTCGAGGGGGCACGGATGGATAAGCGCGTTGCAAACGCGGACGCGGCGATCGCGCGCATTGAAGACGGCGCGACGATTCTGCTCGGAGGTTTCGGCCTATGCGGCATCCCGGAAAATTTGATCGCCGCGCTGCGCCGCAAGGGCACGAAAGATTTGACGCTGGTGTCGAATAACGCGGGCGTCGACGATTTCGGCATCGGTCTCCTGCTCCAAAGCAAGCAAGTGAAGAAAATGATCGCGAGCTACGTGGGCGAGAACAAGACTTTCGAACAACTCGCGCTGAAAAAGGAACTCGACGTCGAGTTGAACCCGCAGGGCACGCTCGCCGAACGAATTCGCGCCGGCGGAGCCGGCATCCCGGCGTTCTATACGCCAACCGGCTACGGCACGATGGCCGCCGAAGGAAAAGAAACTCGCGAATTCGACGGGCGGCACTACGTTCTGGTGCCCGCGCTACGCGGCAACTTTGCTTTCATCAAGGCGTGGAAGGGCGATCGCTGGGGCAATCTGGTGTTTCGAAAGACTGCGCGGAACTACAATTCGATAATGGCGACAGCAGCGGACTACTGCATTGCGGAAGTTGAGGAAATGCTCGAATTGGGGAAGCTCGATCCGAATAGCGTTCATACGCCGGGAATTTTCGTAGATGCGATTTTTCAGGGCAAGAATTACGAGAAGCGAATTGAACGCCGGACCGTTCGCAAGCGTTAGCTGGAGGAAACATGTCACCGGAAGTGGACAAGCGCGAAATTATCGCGCGGCGTGTGGCGCGCGAGTTGCGCGACGGTTTTTACGTCAATCTGGGCATCGGTTTGCCAACGCTCATCCCGAACTTTTTGCCGCCGGGAGTTGAAGTAGTACTGCAATCGGAAAATGGGATGCTCGGCGTTGGCCCATACCCCTACGAAGGCGAGGAAGATCCCGATCTCATCAATGCAGGCAAAGAGACCGTTACGGAGATTCCCGGCACGTGTTATTTCTCGAGCGCCGATTCTTTCGGGATGATTCGCAGCGGCCGCGTAAACGTCACGGTGCTGGGTGCGCTGCAAGTGGATGAGAAAGGAAATCTCGCGAACTGGGCTATCCCCGGGAAAATGTTGAAAGGAATGGGCGGCGCGATGGACTTGGTAGCCGGGGCGAAACGCGTGATTATCGCAATGGAACACGCCACCAAAGATGGCGAGGCGAAAATCGTGAAGCGATGCAGCTTGCCGCTGACGGGCCTTGGCGTGGTGAATATGATCGTCACCGAACTGGCGGTGATTGACGTGACACCGGAAGGCCTCGTTCTTCGCGAAATTGCGCCGGGCGTGACACCAGAAGATGTGCAAAAAGTAACTGAGCCAAAGCTTCTCCGCGCGCCAGGCCTGAAAACAATGTCTGCGTGATGCATTTCTTGGTGCGAGAATCGGCCGATAACTCTTGCGTCCGACGCGGGTTCGCCGCGCCGACGAATTGCGATAACATGGCTCACACCGGGGTCATCTAGGAGAGGCGATGGAGCCGCACTCGATCGTGGTGGTCAGTCTGCACAGTCCCAAGGAAAAACTCTGGGGCGAGATGATCGATATGACCATCGCGGGAGTGACGCTGCGCGGAATCGATTTGAGTTCGTTCGACGATTTCGTGAGCCAGGTGCTGCATCCCGAAGGCGACCGCATGGGTTTGCCCACGCTTTTTTTCCCCATGCTTCGCATCGAGCGGATCGCCCTTGACGAGGCTCGCGGATCGATTCCGTCTCTTGCCGAAACTTTCGAGACCAAGGTAGGCCGCTCGCTCCAGGAGTACCTGGCGCAATTTGTCTGAGCGGGCAGCGCGCGAAGTTAGCCGGACCAATCCATGAATAGCCGCATACTGACAGTACCCAACCAGCTCACCTTCCTGCGGCTCGTGTTTCTTCCTTTTTTCATTATCGCGATTCACTACGATCGCTACGGCTACGGTCTGCTGATTCTTATCGCTGCGGGCATCAGTGACGCGCTCGATGGCTTCCTCGCGCGCGGGTTGAATCAGAAGACGCCTCTCGGCGCGTATCTCGACCCCATCGCCGATAAGTTCCTCATGACATCGTCCTACCTGGTGCTGGCGCTGCACGGGAAAATTCGCTGGTGGCTGACGATTCTTGTTCTCAGCCGCGATGTGTTGATGCTGATTGCAGCGGCGGTGATACTGATAACGGTCGGCTACCGGCCATTTCCGCCAAGTATCTATGGGAAGGCGACCACTTTTTTTGAAATTCTGCTGATCGTACTCGTGCTGGTGGCGTCGCTGTGGAACAACGGCAACCTGTGGATTGCGAAAAACGTGTGCGCGTACCTGGTCGCGGCTTTCGTGCTGGTTTCCTGGCTGAACTACAGCATCGTCGTTGCGCGACGGCTGCACCACGGGAGCTGACGCGTTCTACTTCGCGACGTGCAGCACCTGAAAGGCAACCATCGAGAAGCTGAGTATGACAACGACGGCGGTCGCCCAGCCGAGTGCATACGCGCGCTTGCGTTCTTCCGGAGCGACGGGCGGGCGTGCGTCCATCAATTTGCCGAGACCAAAGCCCGCCGCAAGGCCACCGATGTGCGCAAGATTGTCGACGCTTGAAATAACCAGCCCAAAGATGGCCATATAAATCAGGAAGCGGACGAGCTGGCCGCGAAGCATCTGCAGCGACGCGTTTCGTCTTCCCATCGTTAGTGCGAGAAGTGCGCCGATCAAGCCCATCAGGGCCCCCGAGCCGCCCACGCTGAAATGGCCGCCAATGCTGCTGAGTATGTAACCGGCGATCCCGGTTACGACGTAGAGGAACAGATATCGCGCGGACCCGTACGTCTCTTCCACCAGCGGACCCACGTCCATGAGCACCCACATGTTGAAACCGATGTGCATCAAGCTCCCGTGAAGAAACACGGCCATCACGTAACGCCACGGCTGCGCCAGATCGTAAAACAGAGGCAACGACGCGCCCAGATTCTGGAGAACCTGGCCATTGATTCCACCGAGATTAAACAATGCGGAGAGTCCGCCGCCCGCAGGGGCTTGGAATCCGGTCAATCGAATGGTCCAGAGCAAACTCGCGGCGTACAGCAAACAACTCAGGCTGAGAATTCCGTACGTTGCCGGGGAAGTGGTCGGCATCAATTTTTCGAGTGAGCGGCTAGCCGCTGCGAGCGAAAACGTCATGCTCGCGCCGCACTGGTGGCAGCGCGTCGCGTTAGCGCCGACAAGGGTTCCACATGCAGGACAAAGTTTCGGCCGCGCGTTTTCTTTGTTGCCGCCGAAAACGCCGCCAAACTTTTCCCGGAACCGATCCAGTTTCCAGCGAAGACGAGGCGAGAGAGGCAAAAGGCTTCCTTGCGAGAATGTACAAGCGTTCCTATAATACAGAAAAATGAGTCAAAACAAGTGACGCTGGATATCGCGTGAGGCACTCGGCCCTGCCCGGAGATTTTCGCGGCCATGTAACTCGGAGATCTCAGCGTCGCGGCGCATCGTTTTTCCCGCTCGTAATCGCAATCATGATTTCGCTCCTCGCAACTGCGGGGTGCGCGAATCGCACTTCCACGGCGCGTGCTCCCGCATCTGTTCCAAGTCCGCAACCCTCTCCGCCATCGGGTCCGCCGCCGGCAGTCGAAAGGGGACCTGCTGTCCCGGGCGAGTATGTGGAAGAAGGCGTTGCGTCCTGGTACGGCGCGCCGTTCCATGGACGGCGTACTTCGAACGGCGAAAAGTACGACATGCGCGAAATGACCGCTGCTCACCGCACGCTACCGTTCGGCGCCGTGGTTCGCGTCACAAATTTGCGCAACGGCAAGCAAACGGAAGTGCGGATTAACGACCGCGGCCCCTTCGTTGCAAACCGCGTGATCGATCTATCGGAGGCGGCGGCACAAGCGATTGAGATGGTCGGCCCCGGGACGGCGCCCGTGCGCCTGGAAATCATTTCAGGACCAAATCCGAAGGCGGGTTTCTTCGGTGTGCAGGTGGGAGCATTTCTTTCGCCGGCCAATGCGGATCGCCTGAAGGCGGACTTAGGCGGACGCTACTCGACCGTCAGCGTCGTAAGATTTGAATCTCCGAATGGCACGTTTTACCGCGTCCGCGTTGGACACTTTTCCAGTGAAGACGCCGCGCGGCAGCTTGCGGTTCAACTTCATTCCACCGAGCAATTCACAACGTTCGTCGTGCGGCTTGACGAATGAGGTTGCGAAATTGCCGGAGAGATCCTTCGCTCACGTCGTTCGCTCAGGATGACGATGCTCTTCGCATCGTCACTTGTGTTTCATTACGTAGACGCCTTCCCACTCGGAGGAAGGTTCTTCGGCCAGGTATTCGTTACAGCGCTCGATGAAGATCTGGCTCGGCCGGTCTTTGGGCCAGCGGTGAAGCACATCTTCGAACAGATTCCGGGCGTTTTTCCATTCGCGTATTTTGTACGCGTCGCGGGCCTTAGTAAAAAGATCGGCAAGTTCTTTTCCTTCCCTGCCAACCACCGTGGGACTCAACACTTCGTAGATGGTAACCGGCAGCAGCTTGCCTTTCACGCGAATCAGATCCAACTCGCGGAGAATAAAGCGCTCGCTTTGTAGCGTGATGTACGTGGACTCGCTGATTAGTATGCGCGACCCGTATTCTTTGTTGAGTCCTTCCAGGCGCGAAGCAAGGTTAACGGCGTCACCGATGGCGGTGTAGCCGTATCGCAGAATCGAACCCATGTTTCCCACCGAAGCCGTGCCGGTGTTGATGCCTACGCCGATTTCGAGAATCGGTTTGTCCTGCGCGCGCCATTCCTCCTGCAGCTCGGCCAGACGTCCAAGCATCGTGAGCGCCGTTTCGCAGCAACGGTCGGCGTGTCCTGGTTCGGCAAACGGCGCGCCCCAGAACGCCATCACGGCGTCACCAATGTACTTGTCGAGCGTGCCGCGGTGCCGGAAGACGATCTGAGTCATCTCGGTGAGATAGCCGTTCAGCAAATCGGCCATTTCCTGCGCGTCGAGCGATTCGGAGAGTGTCGTGAAGCCGCGAATATCGCTGAAGAGCACGGTGATCGAAGTCTTTTTCGGTCTCACGCTATCCGGCTCTTCGAGCAGTCGGCGAATTACTTCCGGGCTGACGTACTGGCCGAAGGCGCCACGCACTTTGCGCTTTTCTCCTTCTTCGAAGAGAACTCGATACAGCGCTACAAAGCCCGCATTCGCAAGAATAGTTACAGATGGAACAATCAGGTTTAGCCACCACCCGTGCAGGAAAGCCCAGTAGACCAGTGCCATGAAACCGGCGAGCACAGCGATGCTCATCACAAGCCAGCGTGGGGGGACAAGCGCGAGCAGAATCCCAAACGGGAGGCCAAAGAATAAAATCGCAATCAGGTCGGCGATAACTTGCGGCGCGTGCCGCACTAGAAACTGCTGGTTCAAAATGTTGTCGATTACGTTGGCATGGATTTCGACGCCAGGATAGTCGAGGCCGCCGAAGGGAGTAGCACGCAGGTCACCCAGGCCGGTTCCGGAGGCGCCGACGAGCACGATTCTGTCTTTGAAAGTGCCGGGCGCGAATTTGTGTTGCACCACATCGGCGAACGAAACGTATGGGTAGGTGCGCGCAGGACCATGATAATTCACAAGCAAACGGCTGATATCGTCAGGCTGAACAACAAGCGATCCGAATTCGATGTTGATAACTCCCGCCTTGCCGTAGTTGAGGATGGTCTTCTCGTTGGTTAGTCCGAGATAAATGCGAAGGGCCTGCACGTCCATGGAGGCATACATGTCCCAGTTGTTGCGATCAGGATCGCGGCCGTATGGAAGCGCGAGGGGGGCGTGCCTCACAACCGTGTCCGGATCGGTGATCACGTTGAAGAATCCCGTTCCTCCTTTTTCGCCCGCCACGGCTTCGGTGAGAACCTCGATATTGGCTTCGGCACCGAGCGGTAGGAGGCCGATATTCTCGTAGTTCTTGATCATGGGAACGTAATCATCCTGGCCTGCCGGAGGTTGAGGACGCACTTGCGGGAACGGGAAGAAGGCGAGCAGATTCGCATAGCGATTGAGCTGTTCGGGCGTGACTCCTTGAAGGTCCGCAGGCGTATAAAGGAAATAATTCCCCAGCACCACGCCGCCAAACCGGTTTATGGCAGCAGCAAACTCTTTGTCGTAGGCGTACTCCGCTTCGAGGTGCGTAATCTCCTTGAGCAACTCGGAGTTTACCGGCTCGCCTTTTTTCTTCTGTTCTTCAAGCTGGTCGGACAATTGGAGCAGAGGTGCCGCAGACTTGTCCGCTTGGCTGAACGTGATATCGAAGGAGGCCACTCGCGCGCCATCATCGTGAAGCGCATCAACTAGCTCCGCGAACGAGTGCCTCGAAAACGGCCAGTGACCAAGCACTTCCTGCGAGTGTTGATCGATATCCACGATTACGATGCGCGGATCGGGCTTCCAACGTCCCCGCAATTGGAAGCGCAGGTCCAAGCTGTTGTACTCCAGGCGAGAGACGAAATCGGAGAGAGGCAGGTTTTGTTCGCCGAGGAACGTCACGTAATAGACGGCTAGCCCAATTAGCGTGACAACCACGCTGATCGCGAACGATATCCGGTGCCGCCACCAGAGTTTGACGATTCCGAAAAACCTGTCGCCGAGACTTTTTCCCATGTTGACCGGTGCAAATCCTTCGCCGCTTGTCACGCAAAAATCGAAGTCCGCGCAAGGCTAACAAACGCCTGCCGCCGATTCAAGACGCGCGGCGGTGAAATGTGCTTCTCCAGCGCACCGGCAACGGGATCGCAGGCGCCGCAGCCCGCAGTGAAGCTGTGAATTTGTTGCTTCAACGCCCCCTTGGGCTATACTTGGACTCTCGCCCCGCAAGGATTCGCATGTCCGCGAAGAGGCAAATCTGGTACGTCGAGGGCTCCTCAGCCGCCAGGCTCGTGGCTCCTTTGCGCGGACACTACGACCTCCATCCAGTGCCAAAAACACTGCAAAACGGCTCAAATAGGAGCGGTTTTGCGGCCGGGAATGGCGCCGCCTCCGTCTGGTTCGCGGACGTGAAGGCAGGCGGCGTGGTTCTCCCTCACAAAATTCAACTCAGCGGCGACAGAGCTCGCCTCATCGGAATAATCTCGCCCGGGGGCGGCGGCGAGTCTCGCCATTCTTCTTCGCAGCTCGCCGGGAAAAAGGCCAGCGTTTTCGCCTATCTTCCCTCGCACACTCCTCGGGGCATCGTCGAGAAGACGGTAGATGCGGCCTTCCAGAATATCGAACTTGCTAAACGCGAGCGCGCGGCGCGTCATGCGCTTCGGATTGCCGAACGCGAGCGCGAAGAGCTGAACCAGATTGGCGTGGCGCTTTCTTCACAACGCGACATCAACGTCCTGCTCACCTCCATCCTCGCTCACGCGCGCGCGATCACTGCGGCGGACGCAGGATCGCTCTATCTCGTTGAAGACGATGCCAGCGGCGGGCAGCATTTGCGCTTCATGCTCACGCAAAACGACAGCCGGGAATTTCCGTTCCAGGAACTGACGCTTGCGCTCAAGGAAGATTCCATGGCGGGCTATACGGCGCTACACGGCAAAGTTCTGAATTTCGCCGACGCTTACCGCATCCCCCGCGGCCGCCCCTTCCGTTTCAACAACTCATATGACCGCGAGACCGGCTATCGCACGCGCTCGATTTTGGCGCTACCCATGCGCAACGCGAAAGGCGAGGTGTTGGGCGTTCTGCAACTGATCAATTCAAAGAAGAATTCCACGGCGCGCTTGCGGACGCCGGCGGACGTCTCGAAGCACGTGCAGCCGTTTCGCGAACGCGCCGTCCGGCTCGCGCTTTCTCTCGCCTCGCAGGCGGCGGTGGCCTACGAGAACCGGAGACTCTACGCCGAGATAGAAGGTCTGTTCGAAGGCTTCGTACAAGCTGCCGTGAAAGCGATCGAGCAACGTGATCCCACCACTTCCGGCCACTCGATGCGCGTCGCCACGTTAACGGAGGCTCTTGCCCAAACGGTCGACGGCGTCACCGACGGTCCATACGCCTCGGCGCGATTCGACCGCGAACAAATGAAGGAAATCCGTTACGCCGCGCTCCTCCACGACTTCGGCAAAGTCGGCGTGCGCGAAGAAGTGCTCGTCAAAGCAAAAAAGCTTCAACCGTTGCAGCTCGAACTCGTGCGCCAGCGTTTCGATTACATCCGCAAGGAAATTGAGGCCAGCATCGTCCGCCGGAAACTTCAGATATTTCTGGAACGCGATCGTGGCAGCGCTCTGGCCGAAGTCGCGCGCCTGAGTGAAGACTACGACCAGCGCCAAAAGCGGCTCACGGAATATTTCGAATTTATCCAGGACACTAACGAACCCACGCTGCTCGAGCAAGCGCAATTCCGCCAGTTGCGCGAAATCGCGCAGAATTCTTTTCTCGATCCGCTTGGCGTCGAGCGCCCGTATCTCAGTCCGGACGAGGTTCGCCTGCTCTCGATTCCCAAAGGCAGCCTGGACTCCGCCGAGCGGCTGCAAATCGAATCGCACGTGATCCACACCTTCAATTTTCTCGCGCAGATTCCCTGGACCAAAGAGCTAATGCGAGTTCCCGAAATCGCCCGCGCCCATCACGAGAAACTCAACGGTTCGGGCTACCCTTACAAGCTGTGGGGCGACGAAATTCCCCTGCCGGCGAAGATGATGACCGTCTGCGATATCTTCGATGCGCTAACTGCGTCCGACCGCCCCTACAAGCGCGCCGTTCCCGTCGAAAGAGCGCTCTCCATTCTCGCCGATTGCGTCAAGAACAAGGAAATCGACCCTGAACTGTTCCGCATGTTTCAGGAAGCTCGCGTCTACGAAAAAACTTCGCGTCCCGCCGAAGAATGATTTTTCCGCATAATCTTTCTGGTATCGGACGTTTTCGTCTCTCGCTTAACATTTTGCTGCATGTATCAGCCGCTCTGTTGTTCAGCTGTTCTTTCTTTGCCGCGTTATCTCCGGCCGTGCATGCACAGGGTGCGCCGGTGACGAAGTACCCGGTCACGATCGTCTTGCCTCCCAAGCTTGTCGCCGGTCAACCCGCTACTCTTGCGGTACTCGATTCGGACGGCCGTCTCGCTCCAGGCATCACCGTGGATTTAGGCGACAATCAAAGTGTTACTACCGACATAACCGGCCGCGCGTATTTCACCGCTCCTTCCCAGGGGAGCGTGATGTTCGCGAAAGTTCTTGGCATTGAGTTGGCGGCGATCGTCGAGCCGGCGCTCCCCGGTGTGCGGCAGGGAATCGTCGTTCGGCAGTTTATTTCGCAACGCGACCACTTCTCAATCTGTGGCGCGCAATTTCGCGGCGATGCTGACGCAAATTCAGTACGGCTGAATAACGACCCTGCGCTAATCCTCGCGGCCTCGCCTGAATGTCTGGTGGTATTGGCGGGACCTAAAGCGATACCTGGCCCAGCGCAGATTGCGATCGACGCGGGCACAGTGCACGCGAGCGCTTCCACCTCCGTGGTTTCGCTCGAGTCAGAATTAGCGATTCCGCCACTGACGCCCGGGAAAAAGAGCAGCGTGAGCGTGCGTGTCGAGGGTTCGGATGCGCCACTCGCGATTGTTGTCGAAAATAAGGCTCCCGGCGTTTTGCGATTTCTGCGCGGCGACGTGCAGACTTTGCGTACAAGCGGAGGGCCTGTTAATCGCGCCCAAATTGACGTCGAGACGATCCGGTCTGGAGATTTTTCTATTCATGCGAGGCTGGCGCCCGTTCCGGATGCGGACGCGGCTCGCCGGTATTTGGAAGCCGCTGTGCGGTTCGCCCCGCAGGATTCCCAGCGGACCATCAAGAAGTTAGCCGACCGCGTAACACGTCATCAGGCTGACGCCGAAAAAGTTCGCCGCGAGCTCGACAAAATCCTCAGCTCCGCAATCACGGGTGACTCCCGAGCACTGCTCGAGGGCGCGCGCGCGGCGCTCTAGGTGAATGGGATTCTAAGCGCTGTTTTGAACTATTCCTTCGGCACCGCTTCCAGCGCGTTTGCGGCGGCGTCGGGCAAGGCGCCCTGCGACAGTAATTCCAGCGAATTGCGCGCGCGATTCAAGCGGCTGTCGGCCTCTTCGTAAGTCTGTTGTGCGTGTCGCAGATGGGAGCCGAGTTTCTCGTAGACTTCCGCGAATATCTCGAACTGTTTTTTCAA
>Ga0210405_10002171_pt1 | contig 20737 bp, 17 predicted proteins | sample IncBWH11MmetaG_FD_155492 | JGI IMG/M metagenome (GOLD analysis project Ga0210405, IMG submission 155492) | Forest soil microbial communities from Barre Woods Harvard Forest LTER site, Petersham, Massachusetts, United States - Inc-BW-H-11-M | ecosystem: Environmental > Terrestrial > Soil >... | reverse complement strand
TCTGCACCGTTGATACGCTTTGCCGAAAAGAATCCACGACCTCAGCGAACTCTTTTTCCAGGAAGAGCACTTTCACCCCGGCGTCATTCAGAATGTAGGCCAGTTCCCGAGGAGCAAGCCGGAAGTTCAACGGGAGCAACACCGCGCCGGCTTCCAGAACGCCGTAATACGCTTCGAGGAGCCGATGGCAATTCAGGCTGAGAAATGCAACCCGGTCGCCCGCTTTCACCCCCGCTTCGCGCAGAGCACCGGCGAGACGGCTGGCGCGTTCAGCGAACTGCGCGTAAGTGAAACGACGGTCTCCACAAACAATGGCCGTCTTGCCACTGTACTGCTGCTCGGCGTAACGCAAGAAGCGAATCGGGGTGAGGGGGATGTTCATGATGACGGGTTCACCAGGCCGACTGACCTCCATCCACCACCAGCACGTGACCGGTGACATAGTTCGAGGCGGCAGAAGCGAGAAACACAGCAGCTCCTTTCAAGTCATGTTCGTTGCCGAAACGCCGCAACGGGATGTGGGAGAGAAAAAGCTCCTCATGGTGCTCCAGGACGCGGTTCGACATGTGTGTGGGAAACCAGCCAGGAGCAATTGCATTTACCTGAATGTTGTGACTCGCCCATTTGCAGGCCAGGTCTTTGGTAAAACTGACGACTCCACCCTTGCTGGCGTGATAGCCAATGGCTGGAAGTTCTGCCGGCGCGCCACCCAGTCCAGCCACTGACGCAATATTAATGATTTTTCCCGCGCTGTTCCTGCCCGCGCTGTTCTCACCCCTGCCTTGGCGGATCATGACTTTGCCGACCGCCTGGGCGCACAGAAAAGTTCCGGTCAGGTTCGTCTCGATGACCTTGTTCCAATCCTCGAGCCGCATCTCCTCGACGGGAGCGCCCCAGGATATTCCTGCGTTATTGATGAGTACATCGATTCGCCCGAACATGGAGAGGGTCGCTTCCACCATCTCCTGAATACTGTCCGGGTTCTTGACATCGCAGCCAAGCGCAATGGCTTTGACGCCGAGTTGCTGCAATTCTTCGGCGGCCTGATGGCAGCGTTCCTCCTTGCGAGCGCATAACACCAGGTCGGCGCCCATTTCCGCCAGACCCTCGGCCATTTGGCGGCCCAGTCCGATTGACCCTCCGGTGACGATTGCGACGCGTCCGGTTAGATCGAAAAGCTGCTTCACATTCACCGTGGAATCCCGCGTGGTGCTGGCGGCCTCCTTTAACATGAAACCTTCTCCTTCTCCGACCCGGCATCGCTTTCCGCACTTCCGGCCTGCTCGTTAAGAAATTGCAGAATAGCGTGGTGTGAAACTTCCGTCTGGTCAGTTAGGAAGAGATGGCTGGCATGCGGAATCATCACGAGCTTCGCACCCGGAATGCGTTCTGCGATCAAGTTGGCATTACCCGGCGGCACCAGCCGGTCGGACTCCCCATGGATCACGAGTGTAGGAGCGACGATCTGGTTGATCCGGCTGTTGGCCTCCCAGCCGAGAATTCCCTGCAACTGCGCCGCGTATCCCTCCGGGCTCGGAAACCATGGCCTGCGAATCGCCAGATCTTCGTCAATCCGTTCACGCGGAGTCGTCGGATCGTAGATAAACGGCACAGCGGCTTCGGCCGCTTGCTCGGGACTCATCTTCTCCCGCCTCATCAGCATCTGGATCGCTTCCGGTTCGGCGCGCACCGCGGTGGGCCCGCCCGCAGCAGTGCAGCCCAGAATCAGCGACCGCACTCGCTTCGGGTATTGCAGCGCAAACTCCTGCGCAATCATGCCGCCCATAGAAACGCCGAAGACATGCGCGCTTTCGACGCCGGCGGCATCCAGAACTGCCGCAGCATCGGACGCCATCAGCGCGATGGGATACGGTCCCGGTGGCACATCGCTCCGCCCTATGCCGCGGTTGTCGAAGGCCACGGTCCGGTAGCGCGACGCCAAAAGGGACCGCGTTCGATACCACATTTGAGATGGGTACGCCAGTCCCATGATGAGCAAAACCGGCTCACCTTGGCCCTGCTCATCCCAATAAATCTTGACTCCCTGATTCTCGACGAACGCCATTCAGGTGCTCCCAGTCAGTGCTCCCCGGTCAGAACGTCAACCGCAGGCCGAGTTGGATCTGGCGTTTCGGAAAGGCGGAAGTGAAAGTCAGCGGCACGCTAGGCGTAGCCGTCCCACCACCCGCAAGGGCGGTGCCCGGTCGAACTCCATGCACGTTGAACGTCGTGAACCCCGGGATCAAGCCAAAGACCGGGCCTACTTCGTTGTTTACGCTGGCAAAATTTGTCCGGTTTGCGAGGTTGAATCCTTCTGCGGTGATTTGCAGGTTAGCCCTCTCGCCTAGTTTGTGCCGCCAGCTCAGGCGCATGTCGAAGTCGTAATAATTAGGTCCAAGACCGGTGTCGCGCGGAGCTCCGATGGGACGTTCGTTGGTGGTGTGATTGTCACCGTTCACTTCTCCTCCCGCCAGCAAGTTGAAGGGATGCCCGCTGTGGTACGAGAAAATCGGAGCTAGCTGGAAACCCGACAAGATGCTCTGTTTCAAGGGGCTCTCGAACACTCCCGCGATCACCACTTTGTGCCGTTCATCAAACTCGGAAAGAGCCCGATCTAAGTTGAGGTTCGTCGGATCTTGCGGTCCGTAGTCGGAGTTGAAGTCCGTGGACGTGTCAAAGCTTTTACTGAAGGTGTAATTTCCGAACAATGTGAAGTGCTCACTGAAGCGCTTCTTGACTTCCACGATGCCACCCTCGTAAACAGCGTACGCCGCAGCGGTATATTGGTTATTCTGAACAACCAGCGGATTCACAAAGCATTGCTGGGTATCGCAGGGCAGGCCGCCAGGCTCAGTGCCTCCTAGCGGGTCGGCTCCCGCGGCCGTTGTATTCCAGTTGCGATAGGAAACCGTGTGGCCATTGGCCAGAGTTAGCGTTGTGAATGGCGCCGGCAGCAGATTGGTATCGATTGCAACCGGGAGTCTCTGCGTATGCGAGTAGATACCGCTGAGAGAAATCGAAAACCCAGGTCCGATCTCACGTTCGATTCCAAACGAAGCCTGCTGCGCGATCGGCGGGCGATAGCCCGGTTGGTTCACGAAAACTACCTGCAGCGGACCGACGGGACCGCTATTCGTAACATCGATGCCCAGCGGTGCCACAGCAGCCGGCGTGATGCAGGCCGCATTCCCTGGGGCCGGGGTTGTGCACTGAATCAATCCCTGCCCAAAAAGTGTCTGGAAAACAGTGTTTGCGCCTGCTAAACCTAAAGCCGGAACCCCACCCAGCGGATCTACGTAAATAGAAATTTCCCGGTTGCAAGGGCTGGAGCCGCTACCGGGGATTATCGGTATCCCGAACTGGGAAAATCCGCAGATCGCCGTCAGGTTTGCGACCTGGCCGGCTCCTGAGCTGTTCTCGACCGCAGACTTGTTGCCGTTCACAACCCCCAGACTCAAGTCAACGTCGGGAATTTGGACGTCCACCGGTCCGTAGAAGATTCCGTACCCACCCCGGATCACCGTCTTGTGATTCTTGAATGGATCCCACGCGAAAGAAACCCGGGGAGCAAAATCCTTCTTATACGTGGTTAAGGGCGCGAATTGCGTGTCGAGTGTGTAGCGGAGGCCGTAGTCCAGAGTGAAGCTTGGTGTAATTTTCCAGGAGTCCTGCGCGTAGAGCTCTGTCAGCGGCCGGGTGTAATACGGGTAGGTAGGATTTCCGAACCCCTGCTGGTAAACCTGTGGCAGCCCGAACGATGCCGATTGCAATGGATTGATGGTGGCGCCTGAGGAAGGTACTCCAGTACAGGGATTCGCGCCTGAGGTTGCAGCTAAACACGGGCTGATCAAAAACCCGGGCAGCGATCCGAACACAAAGCGACCCGGAAAGAAAGTGTGCGACTCAGTGTGATTGCCGCGGAGCAGTTCCGAAGCGCCAAACTTAAATGTGTGATGGCCGCGGATCAGGGTGAAATTGTCGGCGAATTCGTACCGGCGCAGGATGGTGATGTTGGGCAGGAAAATGTTCGTTCCCAAATTATTGATGAAGCTGGGAATCTGAAGCCCCACCTGTCCCGGCTCGTTCGGAATCACATTAAAGCTGTTGTAATCCAACTGCACCCGGGCCTCGTTCTGCATTGTCGGTGTGAACTGGCGGTACCAGGCGGCTTGCAGATTATTATCATAGGTGTGGATCGAACTGCCCGCCGAAAAAGCTGTCAGAGACTGCACGTCCGGCGACTGCTCCACATCGTGCCCATACCTGTATGTAAAAGAAAGCTCGTTGTTCACATTAAAGCGGTGATCCAAACGTCCGGACGCCAGGTATTCCCGCGTGTCGTAAGGAAAGACTCCGCCCTGGGTTTCAAACTGGCTTACGAGAAAGGCATTCAAGGCGGTCTGGCCGGCCGTTACGAACGGGTTCGAACCGGGAGTTGGGGTCACCGACAGAATGCCCTGGAGAGCAAAAGCACAAACTGGGGCGGGTTCGAAAAGAACTCCAGTTGGGGTGTTGAGGCAAGGCACGCTCGGGTTTGAGGATTGGGCTAGGGCTGTAACAATCGCCTGTTGCGCAAACCTCGGATCACTCTGCCCAAAGGGGTTCGTGGCTGCCGCCGCGGAGGGTCCGGCGAAGATCGAACTGTCTGTCAAAAGGGGAACTGAGTTCTGTGAGTTCTGCCGCAGGCCTTCGAAAGAAGCAAACAGGAAGGTTTTGTCTTTCCGAATGGGGAAGCCGATGGCGCCGCCGTACTGCTGGCGGCTGAGCGAATTCTTGATCGGATGGCCGGTAGAGGTGGTGTTGAAATTAGAGAAGCTCGGGTCGGTCGCCAAGGCTGAGTTGAAGGCGAATGGGTCACGCGCGTCCATGGCATCGTTACGGAAAAAACCATAGAGGCTGCCATGCATATTGTTGGTGCCTGACTTGGTCACAATATTGATGGAAGCGCCGGTGGCTGACCCCAGGTCGGCGGCGTAGTTGCTGCGATTGATTTGGAATTCCTGCACGGCGTCTTGGCCTAAAGTCAGGCGCACACCACCGCTATCGCCTGAGGTCTCGCCACCGTCCACCGTGACACTGTTTCCTCTGCCATTACTGCCGTAGAACGATAGGCCGCTGGTGGGGGTTTGCTTGACTCTGAAGTCCTGGTCCCCGGCCAACCGCGTGGCATCAGAGACACCGGGCACGAGCAACGTAAACGTAAGGTAATCGCGCCGGTCAATGGGCAGGTCGGTGATGTACTGCTGCGTGATGGTGTCCGCCTGGCTCCCTCGTTCAGTCTCCACCACGGGCGGCTGGTCCGTTACCTCGACAACCGTCGCGACCTGCGACGGTTTCAGTTTGAAATCGGAGATAACCGTCTGCCCGATGGCGACGGTGACGCCTCTTCGAATCTCAGTCGCAAACCCCGGTAGTTCCGCGCTGACGTCGTAGGCGGCCGGCGACAGTCCTGCCACTCGGTACTGACCGGTGCCATCCGCCACTACCGTGCGTTTCAGGTCAGTCTGTGTATCGACCACACTGACAGTAGCCTTGGGCAAGGCGGCGCCGGAAGAATCGGTTACGGTTCCAGTGATGCCTCCCGAGGTGCCGACGCCCTGCGCCTGAGCCACACTGGCTCCCAACAGCAAGCACACAAACGTACATGCGAATGACTTCATAGGATTCTCCTTACGGAAGTATCTCCACATCGCCGCATTGGTCCGGCGTATTCCCCAACGCTGAGCAACTCCCTAGAGCCCGCCCGGTGCCGCGACAACCCTAACAGCCGTCAATTGTGATCTAGCTGCTCATTTCGTCCTCGATCAAGAATTCAAATCGTGTCCAACGAAACCGCAGATTGTGAGAGTTAGTATCACATAAGAGTCACTAACGTCAAGAAGTCAAACGTCGATATTCCCGAGGCGGTATGGCGCGCATGTTGCGGGGCCCCAATAATTCAATGGCGGCGAGGCGATAGTGTCGTTTGGAAATGGCGAGATGCGCAGGATGAAACTCCGACCTCGTCGGATTCCCGCCGCCAGCCCCTTAGGGAGTCAGGACGATTCGGCCGGAGACTTCGCCTTTGCGCAACAGATCCAGCGCCTCGTTGGCTTCAGCAAGCGGCCGCTTAACCACATGGCAGCGTATCTTCCCGGCGGCAGCCATGGCGAGTACTTCCCGCAAGTCTTGCCGAGTGCCGACCGATGATGCATGGATCCGGACTTCTCGTGCTGCCATCAGAATCGGCGGGAAACAAATGTTTTCAGCGGGCAAGCCCACGACGAGCAGAGTACCGCCGGGCCGGAGGCAGGAAAAAGCTGCGTCATAAGCTGCCTTCGCGGCGGAGGTAACAATTGATACATGGACTCCACCTTTGCGGCGCAGCTGCTTGACCACATCAGTCGTGGCCGCATTGAGCGCTTCAGCCGCGCCAAAAGTTCGGGCGAGTTCAAGCTTCTCCAGCGAGATGTCGATTGCGGTCACCTCCGCGCCAAAGGCCCGTCCGAACTGCACTGCAAGGTGTCCCAGGCCGCCTATGCCGAAAACAGCCAGGCGCTGACCGGGCACGATCCCGGCGCCCTTCAGGGCGCGATAAACTGTGAGTCCGGCACAAAAAAGCGGGGCGGCTTCGAGCGCACAAAGGCCATCTGGAATTTTCAGCGCGTGAGTTGCCGGCGCCTTCACAAATTCGGCGTAGCCACCGTCAACGGTGACACCTGTGATCTTCTGCCGGCTGCATAAGTTCTCGTTTCCTTCGCGGCAAAATTCGCACTCACCGCAGGTCCAGTGAATCCAGGGCACGCCGACGCGATCGCCGATTTGCAAATCGTGCACTGCCGGGCCTTTCTCCACTACTTGGCCGGCAATTTCGTGGCCGAGAATCAGCGGTCTCTTCACGATTCCCGCCAGCTGTGTCCAATCTCCATCAGCCACATGCAAGTCAGAATGGCAGGCGCCACAGGCTTCCACCTGGATCAAAACTTCATCTGCCTCGGGATGAGGGCGTTCCACTTCCTCGATCGAGAGCGGCTTCTTGAAATCGTGCAGGATAGCGGCTTTCATTTGCCTTTAGCCTTGCAAGAACGGGGAGATCAGACTGGTCCAGGAACCAATCACGGCTTAACACCGCGCAGGAAAAACTCAACGGCGCTATCCACGCGCTCCGTGAGTCTGTGGGGTCCTGTCAGGTCGACGGTCCACTGGCGGACCACGGTGTGGTAGAGGGCCTCCATAAATTCGGCAAGATGCACGACCGGGAACGCGCTCGTGATTTCACCACGTTCCTGACCCTGTGCCAGAATTTCCCGCAACCGGCTGATCGCAACTCCCTCGACTCCGCGCACCTCCGGAGAACGCACCGGGTCCATCGCACCCGACAGCACCACCGCTTTCCATAGAGGCCGGTCAGCCTCCGCTTCAAGCGCCATGGCGTGATACAGGCGATGCAAGCGCTCGGCAGTGTCAGCCTTGGTGGAAAGTTCTGATTTGAGGCGCTCCGCTATGCACTCGAAGCCGCGCTTACCCACATCCCGTAAAACAGCGTCCTTGCTCGGGAAATAACGGAAGAAAGTCGGCTGGCTGATCTCGAGAATTTTGACGATGTCATCAATGCGAGTTTTCTCGTAGCCCTGTTTGCGGAACAATCGGATGGCCGTCTCGATAATTTGCTGACGAAGTCGCGCCTTCTTGCGTTCTCGAAGCCCTGGGATCTCGTGGTTCTGCGCTGGGTGGATCTGCGCTGGCGCATTTCGTTTCACCGAGTTCCTGTGATTCCGACTCCTTTGCGGGGCGGCAACTTCAACACGAGCCATAGTCGTATATTCTCCTGATCAGGGTTACAGGACACGCCACAGGTTGAGTGCTCAATATACCCGGACCGATTTTAACAATTGAGATTCGATCGACTGTTCTCCCAAATCGCGAGCCAATGGCGAATTCGACGCTGCGGTGTTCAATATTTGTGTTGCATGTTGACGTTAGTTACTCATATCTGATATAGACTAACACAATTTGAGAACGTGATTTTCTCGATCACGGCCTAGACGTGATTCGGCTGGTTTGCGAGCCGGGGGCTTCGCAACATGACTTCGCAACATCGGAATATCGGCATCGCGGTCACAGGTTTGCGCGTGTGGCATCGCAATCGTTCGACCCGGGGGAAGATAATGACAACTGCCGCGGCAACTCCTCTTCAAGTGAAAGGTGGCGCGTTCCTCATTGAGGATCGCTCGCCCAACGAAATTTTCACGGCCGAAGATCTGAACGAAGAACACCTTGCGATAGCCCGCACGGTCGACCAATTCTGGACGAATGAGGTGGAACCTCATCTCGAGGCGATCCGCCAGCAGACTCCGGGGGTCGCACTAAGCGTGCTTCGCAAAGCGGCCGAGCTGGGACTCGCCGCGATACCAATCCCCGAGAAATTCGGGGGCATGGAAATGGACCTGCCGTCTGTAATGATCGCGGGTGAGCATCTGGCCCGCGATGCTTCTTACGGGTCCTGGCACTCCTCCCATACCGGGATCGGTACGCTGCCTGTTCTTTTCTTTGGCAACGAAGAACAGCAGCGGAGATATCTTCCCCAGTTGGCGAAGGTTGAGCTGTTGGCCGCTTACGCGCTAACCGAACCGCTGGCCGGCTCGGATGCTCTCGCCGTGCGTACCCGGGCGGATCTCAGCGCAGACGGAACATACTACGTCCTCAACGGACAGAAGATGTGGATCACCAACGGAGGCGCGGCAGACCTCTTTACCGTATTCGCTAAAGTAGGCGGCGAGAAGTTCACGGCGTTCCTGGTGGAGCGCAGCTTTCCCGGCGTGACCAGCGGCGCCGAAGAACACAAGATGGGCATCAAGGGCAGCTCGACCACGGCGGTGTATTTTGACAACGTCCGGGTTCCGGTCGAAAACCTGCTTGGCGAGATTGGGCGCGGGCACATCATCGCGTTTAATATCCTGAACATCGGCCGGTTGAAACTCGGCCCTGGCGCCGTGGGTGGAGCAAAAAACGTGCTTGCAATCTGCTTGAAATACGCCAAAGAACGCAAAGCATTCGGATCGGCAATCGCCGAGTTCGGCGCCATCCAGCATAAGCTGGCGGAGATGGCGATTCGCACGTTCGCGGTGGAATCCATGGTGTGGCGCGTTGTGGGACTCATCGAGAGCCAATTGGCGCAGTCCGCTCATGATAAGGATAAGCAGGCGGATTCACAGACCGAGCTCAAGGCCGTTGAAGAGTACGCCGCGGAGTGCTCGATGATTAAGGTGTATGCCTCCGAGATGCTGGATTACGTTGTCGATGAAGGTGTGCAGATCCACGGCGGCTATGGCTACCATCAAGATTATGCGGTGGAACGGGCTTACCGTGATTCGCGAATCAACCGGATCTTCGAAGGCACCAATGAAATCAACCGCCTCCTCATAACGGGAATGCTGCTGAAACGCGCCGCCCGTGGGCAATTGGCGCTCATCCCGGCGGTTCAAGCCGTGCTGAACGAGACCGTGAAGGAGACAACCGGCTCTGCGGGTGCTGATGAAGAAGCTCGGCTTGTGCGCAGCGCGAAAAAGACTGCATTGTTCATGATCGGGATTGCCTATCACAAATACGGGGCCGAGTTGGAAAAACAGCAGGAGATCGTGATGAACATTTCCGACATCGTCATGGAAGTTTTCGCGATGGAGTCGAGCCTGCTTCGAAGTCGCAAGCTGGCAGCCTCGGGCAAAGGGACCAATGCCGCCGACATGTGCGCCGTGTTTTTGCGCGAGGCCATGGATCGAGTGGAAGTCTCGGGGCGAAATGTCATCGGCGCCTGCTCGGCTGGCCACGCCCTGCGGGAGAACATGGCGACTCTACGCGGCTTTGCCAACTACGATCCGCTCGATGGGGTTGCACTGCGGCGCAATATTGCCGGCCGGCTTCTGGCCGCTGCGCGCTACACCGTCTGACAGTGACTCGTCCTCCGCTATGGCTGCTGCTACCCCGGTAAACCGCCAATGGCGGCTCAAATCGCGGCCCACGGGGCTGATTAAAGCTGACAACTTCGAGCTTGTGTCCCAACCCATGCCGGTGCCTGAGGAGGCCCAGCTTCTGATTCGCAGCGTATATCTCTCGCTCGATCCAGCGATGCGGGGGTGGCTGATTGACCGTCCGTCCTACGTTCCGCCTGTGCAGATTGGCGAAGTCATGCGCGGGTTGGCTATTGGAATAGTGGAGAAATCAAATCATCCAAAATTTGCCGCCGGTGACCGAGTCCAAGGGATGTTCGGCTGGCAAGAGTATCTGCTCTCCAATGGTGAAGCTGTGACAAAGTTGCCGGAGAGCGGACTTCCATTTTCGGCTTACCTGGGACTGTTTGGATTGGCTGGGTTAACCGCCTACGGTGGACTTTTGGAAGTGGGACAGCCCAAGGGTGGCGAAACTCTCCTGATCTCCAGCGCCGCAGGTTCGGTCGGATCACTCGTCGGCCAGATCGGCAAGATCAAGGGACTTCGTGTAGTCGGCATCGCCGGGACCGACGAGAAGTGCAATTGGCTACGAGAGGAACTCGCTTTCGACGCTGCCGTGAATTATAAAGACGAGAACTACAAGAAACAGCTGAAGGCTGCGTGTGCGAACGGAGTGGATATTTATTTCGAGAACGTCGGTGGAGAAATCCTGGAAAGCGCGCTCTACCTCATGAACACCTTTGGTCGCGTGGTGGTTTGCGGCCTGATCTCGCAGTATAACGCCACGGCGCCCGTTCCGGGGCCCTCCAACTTTGCGCTGGTGATCAGCAAGCGCCTCAAGATCCAAGGTTTCCTCGCAACTGATTACTCTTCGAAAGTAAAGGAAATGGTGAGTCACTTCATGCAGTGGCACAGCTCAGGCCAGCTAAAGTATCGGGTGGATATCGTCCGCGGTCTCGAATCTGCACCAGCGGCGATCAACAAATTATTCGACGGTTCCAATCATGGCAAACTAATGGTTCAACTCTCAGATCCTCCCGCCGCTCCTTAGCGCTCCGCGGACCACACTTGGAAGACGCACTCGACCAAAGTAGCCTACCAAGGCTACCTAAATAAATGGATTCTGCCGCGTTGGAGAAACTACGACCTTTCCGCGATCAATGCGGGGGAGGTAGAGCTGTGGCTAAGGTTCTTGCCTCTGGCACGAGCTACCTGTGCCAAAATCAGAAATCTCATGAGCGTCGTTTTTAACTATGGGATTCGCTATCAAGTCTGCTCCGGCAATCCCATCCGCGTGGTTCGCGAGAGCGCCAAACGGAGGAGGATCCCAGTGGTGCTGAGTGCCAGCGAAGTGCAACAGTTGTTAGACGCACTAGCCCTCAGAGAACGGACCCTCGTACTGTTGGATGTGGGCACGGGGTTGAGAATGAGCGAACTGTTCTGGCATAAAACGGAATCGTCGCAGAAACCTATTCCGCTCGATCCTTATCTGGCGGAAGCGCTTCGGGCATGGCTTGAGCATGTGAGACACAGCAGACCGGAGGACTGGGTCTTTGCCAACCCTAGAATGAAGGGCCGACAACCGTACTGGGGGCAAGAAATCATGCGCCGAGTCATACGGCCGATCGCGATTCAGCTGGGAATCACCAAACACATTGGGTGGCACACCTTCGGCACACGTATTCGCCTTCTGCGGGCAAACAGGGCGGACATCAAAGTCATGCAGGAACTGCTCAGGCACGCCCCCAGCCGGGTCACGATGGACACACATACACAAGCAGTCACGGCACAAAAACGCAAAGCGCAGAGTGGAGTGATTCGTTTGCTCCGCGTCCGCGCAATGGTGGAGGCAACTGGGGTGAGTCTGTGCCTTTTCGTGCTTACGAAAAAAATCGACAAATCTTGGGAAATCCAGTTGTGGAGCGGCAGGACGGAGAGATCTAGCGGTTCTGCTGTTCCTTTTTGTGCCCCCTAAAAACCACCTCTGTTCCTCTAACTCATTGATAAGATTTGGCTCCCCTACGGGATTTGAACCCGTGTTACCGCCGTGAAAGAACAACCACGATAAGGAAATACAACGACTTGCAAGAGGCGGGCGGCCACCTAAGTCCTTGCTAGTCCGTACACGCCAACACATTTACGTACCGTAATCCGTACCGCGAAAAAAAGCCGTTATGTTGTATGCAGAGCTACCGGGTACCCAACCGAATGCACTCAGGCGGATGGCGGCGCCACAGTCCAGACGTATGAAATCATCACTGTGTGTTTGGGGCCCGACAACGGCCAGAAACTGTTTGACCCCTACGCGCATCCTCGGCGACAATCCTGGATTGATCCAGTAGATTTGTGGATGATAGGTGCGATCATGACTCATGACGCGGCCGTTTCGAAAGCGCGGGAGATCGCCAGTCGCGTGCTGGCGCCATCCGCAGGGCAAAACGATAAGACGGGACGATTCTCTACCGAAGCTGTCGTGTCGCTTGGTGAGTCCGGACTGCTTGGGCTGATGCTGCCCGTGGATGTCGGCGGTTTCGGGTTAGGTCCCCGCACATTTGCGGCTGTGGTCGCCACGCTCGCCGAGGCAGATGCTTCGGTCGCCATGGTCTACCTCATGCACATCCTCGGCGCTGCGACGATCTCTGCGGCGCGCGCAAGCGCGACTCAGGCAGTCACGCCCATATTGCAAGAAATCTCTGCGGGTCGCCACTTGTCCACTCTGGCTTTCAGTGAAGCTGGCTCGCGCAGCCATTTCTGGGCGCCCGTGTCCCGCGCACATCGGAATGCCAACGGTGTGCGAATCAGTGCCAAAAAATCATGGGTGACCAGTGCGGGTCAGGCGCACAGCTATGTCGTTTCTGCGCTTGCCCCTGAAGGGGCGGGGCCTACCGATTCGACCCTCTATCTTCTTCCGGCGCAGACGCGCGGCCTTACAGTTGCGGGGCCTTGGGACGGTTTGGGACTTCGGGCCAACGCCTCTTCGCCGATTGCGCTGGACGACTGCCAAGTCCCAGCCAATTTTCAGCTTACTGATGACGGCGCCGGGTTTCCGGCCATGCTAAACGTGGTGCTCCCGCTGTTTAATTTGGGAACGGCAGCGGTGGCCTTGGGGTTGTGCCGAGCGGCAGTCGCTGGAACGGCCGCGCACCTCAAAAGCGCGAAATTCGAGCATCTCGGCCAGAGCCTCGGCGAGAGCCTGCCTACCCTACGCGCGCAACTCGCGGCGATGCAGATAGATACCGACGGACTGTCGGCACGCATTGACGATTTGATCGAGCATCTGGAAAAACCGCGCGAGACGACCATCCTGCGCGTGCTTGAGTGCAAAGCCGCCGCAGGCGACGTCGGGATCAGTGTTACCTCAGCAGCCATGCGAGTTTGCGGCGGTGCGGCGTTCTCAAAGCATCTAAATATCGAACGCCTCTTTCGCGACGCGCATGCGGGAGCAGTCATGGCGCCAACGGGTGACGTTCTGCGCGAGTTCATCGGGAAGTCGCTGTTGGGAATACCGCTCTTCTAAGACCAGGGGTCCGCACCCGAAAATGTTTGTGACGTCGCTGACAGGAATAAAGAACTGTGGGGAGCCATGGGTAAACAAATATGAGCAAAACAATCTGGTTGGGAGCTGTTGCCTACAATCCGAAAGTGGTTACGATTTGGGAGGGAATGCGCCGCTATTTTCATGAGGAGGCGCATCTGCCGCTTGAGGTCGTTCTATTTCAGAGCTACGAGGCGCAGGTCCTCGCCCTTCTCGCCCAACCCGGCGAGGCCGTGCCGCGTATCGATATTGCCTGGAACACAAACCTCGCCTACCTGCAGGCCGATGAGTGGAGCCGTCATGCCTGCCGTGCGATCGCCATGCGCGACACCGATCTCGGCTGGATGACAAAGATCGTCGCGGTGAGCGGAGGTCCCATTTCCACGCTTGCCGATCTGAAAAATCGAACGCTCGCGCTTGGCAGCCGGGACAGCGGGCACGCAGCGATTCTTCCCGTGCACTTCTTAGAACAGCAAGGCCTGCGCGAGGGCAGGGATTACCGCGCGCTGCGCTTCGATAGCGATTTAGGCAAACATGGCGATACCGGGACCAGCGAGGTGGAAGTGGTGCGCGCCGTCCTAGACGGGCGGGCCGACGCTGGCGCAATCGGCAGCCCCTTCTGGAACACGGTTCGCAGCGAGCGCCTGGTGCCCGAAGGCGGCCTTCGTGAGATATGGTCCTCTCCGCCCTACAACCACTGCATGTTCACGGCACGGCCCCATCTCGACCCTGAGCGGGAGCGCCGCTTCGCCGACGCGCTCTCAGCCATGAACTACGACAACCCGGTTCATCGCCCGATACTCGACGCCGAAGGACTTAAGCGTTGGCTACCGCCTCACGTGGATGGATACGCCGCATTGCGGCAGGCCGCAGCCCAACAGGGATTCTTCGAGGAACTCGCCAAGTCGGCGTAGAAATCTAGGGGCGTAGAAGTCTAGGTATGACGAATATCAGCACAATTCCGAGTATCGATGAATACTTGCGCGAACGGTTGATGCCGGTGGAGGGTGCCATTCCGCACATTCCTGGCATCGAGATGTTCGGAAACTCGATTCCTGCTGGCACGGTCGGCGGCGACCTGTTTGAATACATCAATTTTCAGCAGCGCTATGACATCGACGCACGCATTCAACAGGCTCAGCGTCTATCAAAGGAATTTCGCGAACTGCTGCCTCCGGGAGCGGCTGTCCGCAATTCGGTTGACGATCACGTGCAATGGATGAGAGGAACCCCAGGCTATACGCCGAAGATGGAAGCGGATTACCGATTCGCACGGAGTTCCGAGCAGGTACGTGTTGCAGAAGACTTGCGCGACCTTTATTCGACGGCCGGAGTCCTGGTAGTCGACGCCCAGGGGCACGGAGTAATCTCCGCGAAGATTGCATCCACGGTTCATGACACATTCCATGCTTTGATGCTCACCGAACTGGACCGATACGGCAAGACAACGCCGATGCTACTCGAAAATATCAACCTGCGGCTGGCGCAGTCGGTGACAGCCCGGAACGCACTGGGGATAACCGAAAAGGAAGGTGCGCGCGAAATCGCGACCATGCTGTATGGTGAAGTAGATCCTCTTGGCCATTTTCGTTTTGCAAATTTTGGGCACCCTCCGCCGCTGGTATTCTCGGCGGAATACCGCAAGTTCATGAAGATAGACGATGACCACATGGTGCAATTCCTTGCGCTTGGGTTACAACTACCGGCACACCACCCCGATCTCAAGAAATACTATTCCCTGAATGTACGGCAAACAGAATTCAATACTACCGATCTCTCCGAGATCACACTCATGAGTCCGGGAGATATTCTTGTCCTCTATACCGATGGAGTTTACGACGGCAGCGACCAGCAAGGGCGCGAGCAACTTGAGGCGGTGATGCGCGAACATTACCGGCAACCCGCCAGAGAAATCTGCAACGCGTTGCTGGATTACGCGACGCGGCAGGATGACTATCTCCGACAGAAAGGCGATGAGGCCTTGATCGACGACAAAACCGTGTTCATCGTCAAACGAACGTGAAACCTTCCTCGCTGTTAGGCGACCATCACGCGCAGTTAAAGATTCTGGCCAGCTTATGGGCGTGTTCCCCTTCGCGGTTGAAGGCGCGGCGGACCGCAGCGAAGGACTCAGCGAGAGGAAACATGTCGCGCGTGACCAGCAGATCGGCATCCTCCGCGCCGACCGGATGCCAGTACACGCCATCGGCTGTAATCGTGACTTCCGGCACTAAATCGACTCGACTAACGGCGACACCTTCGCTGGCAACGCCACGCAACGCGATCCGGCGGATGACCCGGTCTTCCGCGGCAATCTTCTCTTCATCGAGGAATTGACGGAACGCCTCCGCCTCGGCATCGGTCGAAACCGTGGCCGCCAGTCGCACGCGAAAGCCATGCGCACGAACGCGCTGAATACCTTCGCGTGTGCGCGCCCATGTGCCGGACCCGCGATGCAGGTCGTGCAGTTCTGGCGTAGCGCTGTCTAAACTGATTTGCAGGACAATTCGATCACGGGGCAACGCCCGCAGGCTTTCTGCCCGTCGTCCGGTAAAAAGCATTCCGTTGGTCAGCACCGTGGTCGGAGCGGTGGCAGCGCAAGAAAGCAGAATGTCGCCGATGTCTTCCAGTAGAAACGGCTCGCCTCCGGTCACGAAGATTTCTTTGACGCCAAGCTCCGCCGCTTCACGAGCGATCCGCCGTACGCGTGCCAGCCCTAGTTCCCGTCGCGGCGCAGTGGGCGATGAACGCACACAACAGTAGTCGCAATGCAGGTTACAGTCGAAATTCGTGTAGAGCCAAAGCCGCGAACCTACCGGCCGATCGTCTCCAGCAGGCGCCGGAACGGCTCCGCATCGGAACACCCACCGCGCGCGGCCGTTTTCAACCGTCGCTTCGAGGAGTGCATTCCCGGTGAACCGGCACCACGTTTCCAACTCAGGTCCAACGCTCTCTTCGTCACCGACCACCGCGACCAGATCGCCCGGGCGGCATCGGCGCAGCACAGCTATCAACTCCGGCAAGAGGCCAGAGGCGAAAGCCTTTCGCCCAATGTCCAGATCGACGTCAACCCTCATGGGAATGCTTGCATTTTACAGTCCCGAGAGCACCTAAAAATAACTTCGTCCGGTGCGAGACTTATTGTGCGGGCATCCATTTATCCGAGCCTGCCAGCTTGACTGAAACGTCAGAAATAAAAATGTGCAGGGGCTTGCCGTCGGCGGTGCCGCGATGCTCGGTTGAGAACAGAATTGGACCTGCCTTTTTGTAGCCTGCCCACGATGCGATGACGCGGCTGGGCGGCTTGGCTCCGCCGCGGTGGTACACAAAGTACACGACGCGGTTGTCTTTACCGACGTACAGATCCCAGGTATCGCCGGGCGTGTAACCGCCATCCACGGGATACTTCACCGGGACCAGTTCGGCCATGCCGGGGCCAACTGGCAGATTAAACTTGCCCTGGTCGATCGCGCTGGCGCTCTTGTCCCAATAAGCATGGAAGGGGAACAGAACCCAATAGTTATCGTTGATGAAACTCGGGTCGACTTCGTTCTTTACGGCGTCGGATTGGGTGCTGAGGTCGTTGCGCACGTAGGAAACCTTGACCGGCTTGCCGTCTTTGCCTACCCCTTCAAAGGAGACCTTGTTAGTCTTGGGCTCCCACTCCCATTTGTGAGCAGCTTTGAAGAGCCCGGTAATCTCCCCGTTCCAGGTGTAGCGGATTGCCTCAACTTGATCCCACGAATCGATTCCGTAGGTCTTGGCGATTTGATCAAGAATTGGCGCGCGCTGCTGCGCCCGGGAGTTTGGAGCAAGAACCAGCACTCCGCAAAGCAGAAGACCCATCATGGTGAAACGGCGGGCATTTCTCATAGAGTTCGCTCCTCGGTGAATTGAACGGATGCAGTCTTGGATGACGGGCAAAAGCTTTGGGATACAAAGTTGCGCGTCGGCACGGTACCTTTCCCCAGGCCAGCGCCTGGTAGCGGTCAGTTTGATTAGCGCCTGCCTGTTTTGCCACGCATCATACAGCCAACGGGGGTGATCGTGTTCTCGCATCTCATGCGGCCACCAGTTTGCAAAACACTTACGAAAACGCCTAGTCAGTTGAGCATCGGGTTACTGCCCGTTGTGTGAACTGGCGAAGCCCGAGAATTGCACCGGCTGCCGCCACGCATCCGTATTCCAGCAGCATTACCCAACCCGGAAGGGACCCCCATGGACGCCCAAGTGCGCGCAAGTGCCATTGGAAGTATATGGGGATGATGCTCACTGTCCAGATGATGATCGGCAGTGTCGAAGCCGACCGTGCGAACGGCAGCAGCCAGAGCAGGTACCATGGATATACGACTGGTGCACACAGAAGCGATGCTGCCATGGGCCACGCGAATGCGTCCGCAGAGCATGCTTCGGAATTGTTTCTCAGCCAGACTGCGATCAGAAAGCCGACGAGAACCGCCAGCACAGCTAGCAACTGCGGAGGCGCCAACTGATCGAGTGCCGCAAACACGGGACCATTAAAGCGGAAACTCTGCACATACGTACCAAGCGAGCCGATCGGAATGCGGCCATGGTTGAAAAATGAACGATCAAGAAATGGCACGTACAGGAGTCCGACCACGCCTGCCGCCAGCGCAGCGTCGCGCATGCGAACCCGCTTCCAGTAGAGGGGCAAGAGTACGACCGGCAGAAATTTCACTGCTATAGCCAGCCCAACTGCGACGGCCGCAGTCGCGCGCCATCGGCGCACCAGCGCAGCGGCGGACACCACCAGCAATAGCGCTCCAACAATGTCAATGTGACCGCTTCCCGCCACTTCAATGGCCAACAGTGGATTCCAGGCGTACGCCAGAACCAGGTGCGGGCTCTGCTGCGTGCAACGCAAGAGATCGAGCAACACGAAAACAATGGCGAACTCGCAAACCACAAATGCTACTTTCAGCGCAAAGGTGGACTCCTGAATCGCGGTGACGGCGCGGAAGAAAAGCTGCGCTCCCGCTGGATATGGGCTGGGCAGATACGCGTTGTTCAAGTTGCGGGTTTCCGGAGTATGCAGCCCATCAACGGCAGGGTCGCTGGGAACGACAATATAGGGGTTGTAGCCGAGCCGCTGCACGCGGCCATCCCAAACATATCGATGGATATCATCATCGGTACCCGGGGGCAGCCGAAGGAATTCAACGTGCCACACCGCAGCCAGCACGAGTCCAATGACCACAACGCGTCGGGAAAATCCTGGCGTAGCGAAAAACTCGCGGATCGCTAAGAGGTACACGATGCCCGCAAGCGTCAAAGAGGCCATGAAGTACGGTCCGCCCCTGTCGCCGAAGTTGCGTGAGCAAATCGTTAGCGCCACGCACAACGTGGCGCCGAGGACGTACACTCTCCACTCGGGGGTGACCTTCACAGTTCTCCTGTGCCCGTTCGCACTTGTGGCGTCACAGACCCCCACTCTTTGAGCCACTGCGCAGTGCGAGGCGCCCTTGCCGGAGCCAGACTCAACTCCGCTGCCAAGAGAGTCAGGTCGTCAACTACATCAATATCGTAAAAGGGATCCGCGAAACCTACGGATAGTTCAAGAGTTCGTGCGCGCGATAGGAGTCTCTCCAGCGCACTGCTGGTGCCCATTCCGTCGCCTGCGAAAAGCGTAGGATGATAGGCCTTTGCCCCGACGAGATAGTAGCCTCCATCGTGGGTTGGTCCAACGACTACGTCATGTGCGGCCAGCGTTTCGAACGCGTCTTCGAGAACAGAACGCGGCAGGTGTGGGCTGTCGCTGTTGAAGGCAATCACGCGTCGTTGATGGGTGTCGCTGCGATGATCTGGCGCGAAGTGCGCAAACACCGAAGTGAGGCCCGCAGCAAGACCTTCACCTTTCTGCGCAACTACACTCGCTTGGTTGCTTGTCAAACGCGCCAACTCGTCTGCGTCTAAGTCCGGGCACATGATGGCAACTGCCACATCGTTCAATGACCGCGCCAGCGCCAGTGTGTCGTCCAGAAGGCAGCGGTAAAAATCAGTAACATTCTTCGGAGAAAGGCTAGCAGCCAGGCGGGTTTTGACCGCACCTGGCCTCGGTGCTTTCGCCATGATTACCAGCACACGGTCACAGCCTGACGAACGCACCACCGTCTCGCTTGCAGAATTCATAAAATGTTGACGCGGACCTACGCTGGCCGTTGTGTCCCGGCTCTTTGATGCCGAAAATAATAACGCACTATCAAGCTCAGAATGAACCAAGCGGCGCCGACCGTGCCCTTCAACGTACCGCTGATCTTCGATTTTCCGATGCGCGGGTGGTAGCTCACCGGGACTTCAATGACGCGGAATCCAGCCAGGGCGCCTTTGAGGATCATCTCAACCGCCCAGCCATAGGTGGTTTCTTCGAGCGCGAGCGCGCGTAGTACATCTGTGCGGCCAGCGCGAAACGGGCCGAGATCACTGATGTCCAGTCCGTACAGAAGCCCGATCAGGCTGGCGGCGAGACGATTCCCAAACACCTGATGCCAAGGCAACGCCCCAGCAGAACGACGCCCCAGCAGGCGGGAACCGAGCGTGATGTCCGCACGCCCCTCAATGATCGGCGCTAAGAGAATCGGCAGTTCGGAGGGCCGGTCGCTGTAGTCGCCATCCAGGAACACAACCACGTCAGGAGAATTTGCCGCGGCCAGACCGGTGAGGCACGCTCGCCCATAGCCGCGGCGCGGTTCCTGAACGACGCGGGCTCGCATTCTTGCGGCGATCTCGGGCGTCCCGTCATTCGAGTTGCTGTCGACAACGATGACCTCCGTCGCGAGATCGGACGGGAGATCCGCTAAGACGCGCTCAATCGCCTGCGCTTCAGTATGGGTAGGGATGATGACGGACACTCGCACAGGGCATCAGCTTAAATCAACCACCACGGAGAAGATGGCCACCGTTGCGCCAGCCACGCGTCAACGCCCCATGTTCTGCCGGCCCGTCCGATAGCGAGCCCGAGCGATGCAAGCACAGGAACCAGCAGCTCCCAGATCCACGAGGTGCCCCACTCCGAAATCCAAAGGCTGCCGAGATAAAGAAACGCCACAAAAGCAACCGGTCGGGTAAGCAGACCGATGACCAGCAGGATACCAAGAGAGATCTCAGTCATGGCCTGCATGGGAGCAGCCAGCGCGGCGTGGTTGGCAACCAGGCCCTCGACCGCCTTCCACACAGCCGGCGAGTGACCCGACTTGATGTAGTAGTTGATCAGACCAGCGTACTCCGCTGGCTTGTAGAGGCCTTTTCCCAAATTCTC
>Ga0210405_10002170_pt1 | contig 20738 bp, 19 predicted proteins | sample IncBWH11MmetaG_FD_155492 | JGI IMG/M metagenome (GOLD analysis project Ga0210405, IMG submission 155492) | Forest soil microbial communities from Barre Woods Harvard Forest LTER site, Petersham, Massachusetts, United States - Inc-BW-H-11-M | ecosystem: Environmental > Terrestrial > Soil >... | reverse complement strand
GTTCAAGTCCACCAGATGGGCAAACTCCAACCCGTATCCAAAGGTTCCGCTGGCGGCGATGATGGGATTAGCGAGGCGCAGAGCGCCAACCTGCACGCTGAGGTCAACGCGGTCAGAAGGATTCACTTCCCGGGAGGATATCACGAACTCCGGTCGCAGGGTTCCGCACTGTAGCTCAGGCCTTCAGGCCTGAGGATTTCCGCCGCGAAGGCCTGGTGCGGCTCGAGGGGAGAAACCCCTCACCCCTGAAGGTGTGCACAACAGGATTCGCTCCAAGGCTACTCCTTTTTGGCAGCCTTCTTCAGGGCTTCCGCCAGCACCCGGCCATCCCGGGTCGCCAGTGTCACTCCGGTCAGGGCCGCCAACGTAGGAGCAATGTCCGCCGGAGTCACCGGCTCAAAATACTCTCCCGGCTGGATTCCAAACCCCATGAAAAACACTGGCACATGCTGATCGTAGTTGTAGGGTGTCCCGTGCCCGGTCCCCGTGACCCGCTTGCTGCCCTCCGGCGAACTATCCATCAACCAGTACGGCTTCTGCAAAACATAAAGGTCCCCACTGCGCCCCCCAAAGTAGCTCAGCACCGCCGCCTTCCGCGTCTGAGCGATTGGCGTCGTGCCATTGCCCAATTCCTCCGCCCGGTAAACCGCCGCAACGCCGGGCATGGTCAAGATCGCATCGAGGACCACTTTCATGGCAGCGGGATCCGCTTTCAGCCGCCCGTAAACTCCCTCTGAAAAATAAACTTCATTGCCTGCCATGCGCGCCACAACCGGCTTCGCGTAATTCAGCGGCTCCAGCGCCTTTTCGATGCGCAATTGCAACTCCGGCAAACTGAGCACTCCTGCATCCACGCCGGTCTTCTGCATATCCACCGGGATGGGCGCCACGCCGTGATCCGCGCTCAGCGCCACCACATAGTTTCCGGCTCCAACCTTCTTGTCCAGGAACGCCAGAAGCTCGCCCAAATCTTTATCCAGCCGCACTAAAATGTCCTGAATTTCCCAACTCCGCGGCCCGAAGGTGTGCCCCACGTGGTCCACCGACGAGTAGCTCACTCCCAGAAAGTCAGTCGCCCCGCTCTTTCCAAGCCCAAGCGAATCTACCGCTGCTTCAGCCAATTTCGTTAGGTAGGTGTCGGCAAACGGGCTCATACCCCATTGCTCGTAATACGCCGCATCCGGCGCGGCACCGCCTTCCTTCCCACGCAGGTCATGCGGAAAAGTCGTCCACCCGTCCACTGTTGCGGCTCCCGTTGCCGACCCATCGTATGAGTACGCAGTTTCCGGCAACGAGAGGGACCACTTCTTCCCAAAATCCTGAGCGACGGGATTTTTCTTCGCAAACTCCTCCACAAACGGCATTGTGCCAAACACCGAGGAAGTCACCAGCGCCCCCGACGGATCGACCCAGGTCACTGCGTCGCCTTTGTGGCCGGCCAGGGTGATTGCCGATCGTGCCTTCATCGAAAAGGTCACCACTCGTGTCGCGCCGCCGGTCTGAAACTTCAACTCCTCCGCGTACGCGGGCACTTGCATCCTCCAGGCGGAGTCACCCCCCTTGGTGCTGCCGCCCGCATAGGCCATATTTTTTGCGTTCGGGTCGCTGGTGCAGGTCACCATCTTCTGCTGCTCGCGATCCCACCAGGCATTCGCCACCATCCCGTGGCTCGCGGGAAATGATCCCGTTGAAATTGTCGAATGACCCACGCACGTTTCCGTTGCGGCGTACGGATAAGCGGCGGCGCGGAACCATGCGCCTTCTGCGAGCAATCGCTTCAGCCCGCCGCTCCATTGCCCGCGAAACTTGTCCACGTAGTCCCCGCGCATCTGGTCCACCACCAGCAGCACCACCAGTTTTGGCCGTGCGGGCTTCTCCACCTTCTTAGCGGCCGGGCTCTTGGACCCTTGCGCGCCCACCCCACTCGCGAGCAGCGCCATTCCCAACGCGGCTAACCCCAGTACTCTGCACATCCTCGATCCAGATTTCATCCTCAGCCCCATTGACCTCTCCTTGTCGAATTCCGTGAAAGTCTAGCACGCCGACAAAACCTCGACTTGAATCTCCTTTCAGGTTCATCACACCACTTCCGCTTTTCTGGACTTGTGCTAGCATTACGCGAACATGCGCATCGTCGAAAAATCGCAACTAATGTCCGCGGCCGAAATCGACCGCACGCTGCAGCGTCTGGCCCACCAGATTGTGGAGAAAAGCGGGGGCACAAAGAGCCTGGCCCTCATCGGCATCCGCCGCCGCGGCGTGCCGCTTGCCCAGCGCATTGCCCGCGCCATGCGAGGCATTGATGGAGTGGACGTCCCCGTTGGCACGCTCGATATCACCCTTTATCGCGACGACCTCTCCAAGGTCGCCCCGCAGGCCGTATTGCAGTCGTCGGACATTACCTTCGGCGTGGACAGCATGGACCTCGTCCTAGTGGACGACGTCCTTTACACCGGCCGCACCATCCGCGCCGCAATGAACGGACTCTTCGATCTCGGGCGCCCCAAGCGCGTCTCTCTTTGCGTGCTCATCGATCGCGGCCACCGCGAAATGCCCATCGAAGCCCAATACGTCGGCCGCACTGTTCAAACCAGCGACACAGAAATCATTGAAGTGCGCCTCATCGAAATCGATAAAGAAGAGCGTGTCGTCCTCGTTGACCGCGTCGAATAATCTCCCTCGTGCCTTACCGCGCTTGTCATCCCGAACTCGCGCAGTTTGCGAGTGAGGGGCCTGCTTTTGCTTCCTGATCGCTGGTCGCTGTTTATCTGTTATCTATATCTTTGCGTCCCCGCCTGCATCGCGTAAACTATCTCTTCAGACGAGGCGCGCTCCTCCTCGCGTGCGATCGAGTGCAAATTTGACCTATCGTTTTCGCGATCTGCTGGCTCTTGAACCGCTCTCCGCGGACGAACTCACCTTCATTCTCGATCAGGCCAAACCGTTCCAGGAAATTCAGCGCCACCCACTCAAAAAGCTCGCGACGCTGCGCGGCAAAACAGTGGCCCTAGCCTTCTTTGAAAACTCCACCCGCACGCGCCTCAGCTTCGCCACTGCAGCTTCTCGCCTCGGCGCGGACACGATGAATCTTCAGGCCGAAGCCTCCAGCCTGAAAAAAGGCGAAACGCTCCTCGACACCGCCAACAATCTCAACGCCATGCGCCCGGACTGCTTCGTCATGCGCCACGCATCCTCAGGCGCGGCGGATTTCGTGGCTCGCCATCTGGAAATTCCCGTAGTCAACGCCGGCGACGGCACCCACGAGCATCCATCTCAGGGTTTGCTCGACGCGCTCACCATCCGCGACCGCCTCGGGCACATCAACAATCTCAACATCACCATCCTCGGCGATATCGCCCACTCGCGCGTTGCCCGCTCCAATATTCATCTACTCGGAAAATTCGGCTGCCGCTTCACGTTGTGCGGCCCGGCGATGTGGGTTCCCCGCGAACTGGAAAAAATTGGCCCTCCGGGGACGCCCATCCGCTGCGTCTATCGAGTGGAAGAAGCTCTTGAGGACGCCGACGTCATCATCGTCCTTCGCGTGCAAACCGAACGCCTGCACGAGCCTTCCCTCTCGCAAAGCGATTACATCCTGCTCTATCAGCTCAACGCCGAGCGCATGAAACTCGCCAAGCCCGAGGCGCTGATTCTTCACCCCGGGCCGATCAACCGCGGCACGGAAATCACTCCCGAAGTTGCCGACGGTCCGCAATCCGCCGTCCTCGAGCAAGTGACCAACGGCGTAGCCACCCGCATGGCCATTCTCTACTTGCTGATGGTCGGTGCCTCGGAAGGCACGCATCCCGCTCTCGAAATAAAACCCGACGCCAAATCCAAGGAATCTGCGCATGCTTCTGATTAAGAACGGCCGCGTCCTCGACCCCGCATCCAAAACCGACGCGGTCCGTGACGTCCTTCTCGATGGAGAAACCATCGTTGAACTCGCCGCGCCCGGAAAAATCTCCCGCGCAAACGGTGCGGAAGTCTTCGATGCCACCGGCCTCGTCGTCGCTCCCGGCTTCATCGACATGCATGTCCACCTTCGCGAGCCAGGGCAGGAAAATTCGGAAACCATCGAAACCGGCACCAAAGCCGCCGCGCGAGGCGGTTTCACCGCCGTCTGCTGCATGCCCAACACCCGGCCCGTCAACGACAATGCCTCCATCACCCGGTTCATCGTGGATCGCGCCAAGGTTCATGGCCACGTCCGGGTCTGGCCGATTGGGGCGGCCAGCATCGGCAGCAAGGGTGAAGACATTTCCGAAATTGCGGCCATGCGCGATGCCGGCATCGTCGCCGTCTCCGACGATGGAAAACCAATTGCCACCGCCAAGCTTGCGCGCCAGATTATGGACTACTGCCGCAGCCTCGATCTCCCCGTCATCGAGCACGCCGAAGATGTCTCTCTTGCCGCCGGCGCTGTCATGCGCGAAGGTGTCGCCTCTACGCGCCTCGGGCTCTCCGGTATGCCCGCGGCGGCGGAATCGGTCTGTGTTGCCCGCGACGTCCAGCTCGCGGAACTCACCGGCGCGCGCCTGCACATCGCCCACCTCTCGGCGAAAGCTTCGCTCGAGCAGGTGCGCTTTGCCAAGAAACAAGGCTTCCGTGTCACGTGCGAAGTCACTCCACACCACTTCACACTGATCGACGAAGACGTCACCTACGACTCCCGCTTCAAAATGAATCCTCCCCTCGCCGCGCGGGAGGATCGCGAAGCTCTTCTCGCCGCCCTCGCCGACGGCACCGTTGACGCCATCGCCACCGATCACGCCCCCCACGAACCGGCCATCAAAGATGTGGAATTCGACAAAGCACCATTCGGCATCCTCGGATTCGAAACCGCCGTAAGTCTCGCTCTCGAAGAGCTCGTCCACACCAATCGTATCTCGCTCATGCGCATGGTCGAACTCTTCACCATCGGCCCTGCCCGCGTCCTTGGCAAGGATCGCAAACTCACACCTGGCGAACCTGCCGACGTCACGATTTTTTCTTATGATCGCCCCTGGACGTACCACGTAAAGGAAAGCCCCAGCAAATCACGCAACTCCCCATTCGATGGCCGAACCTTCAAAGGCGGCCCCGCGGCCACCATCGTCGCCGGAAAGGTAGTGCATCGTTCCTAGGCGCCCCATCTCTTCATTCCGCAATGTAGCGCTGGCTCTCCTGCCAGCCCGCCGTAACCAGCAGCAAATATCGTGCTGCATATGCAATTAACCATCCCGCACGCCAACTGCGCGAATTCTGCTCCGTCCCTCTACACTGGAAGTGCCAATTCCATGCGGGTTTCCTCTGCAATTCGCCCTTTTCTGCTCGGGTGCTTCTGCCTCTTGGCCACCTTCTCGGCCTCCGCGCGCGGCCCGGCCGAGCGCATCCTCGACTACCACAGTGACATCACGCTCGAGGACGACGGTTCCCTCCAGGTCACGGAAGCCATCACGGTCAACAGCACGGGCCAGCAGATTCGTCATGGTATTTTCCGTGATTTCCCGACGACGTACACCGATCCCTTCAACAATCGCTACGTGGTCGGCTTCCAGATGCTCTCCGCCACCTGCGATTCCGCACCGGAGCAGTTCCGCCTGGAAGACTACTTCAACGGTAAACGCGTCTACCTCGGCAGCCCCAGTGCGCTCGTGAGCCCGGGCCGCCATGTCTACACGATCACTTACTCCACCAGCCGCCAACTGGGCTTCTACAAGGATCACGACGAACTTTTCTGGAACGTTACCGGCAATGGCTGGGAGTTTCCCATCGACGCGGCCAGCGCAACTGTCCACCTTCCCTTGAATATCCCTGCGGACAAGGTCGCCCTCTCTGGATTCACCGGCCGGCAAGGCTCGCGAGAATCGAGGCTCGCTTCTTTCAGCGATGATGCCGGATTTGAGTTCACCGCTCAGCGCCCGCTCGTTTGGCACGAAGGCCTGAGCGTGCTGCTCAGGTGGCCCAAGGGCTACATCACTCCTCCCACGTTTTCGCAAAATCTGGAATTTTTCTTTCACGACAATCGCGGCGCCCTGCTTCTCGCCTCCGGCTTTCTCGTTACCTTGCTCTACTACCTCATCGCCTGGTCGGCTGTAGGCCGCGATCCGGCTCGCGGCGTCATCATGGCGCTCTACGAGCCACCTGCGAGTCTTTCGCCGTCTGCGATGCGCTACCTAATGCGCATGGGGTACGACAATAAAACGTTTGCCGCCGCGATTCTGGATATGGCAGTGCGCGGGTTCCTGAAAATCACCGAAGAGTCCGGCGCGTACAGGCTGACGCTGACCGGCAAGGACGATCGCGTCCTCACCTCCGACGAAAAACAGATTGCCTCCGAACTGTTCGGGGGACGAAACGAAATGCTGCTTAAGCAGGAGAATCACACGTCCATTAAGATGGCCATGTTAGCGACCCAGAGGAGCCTCAAGGGCGCTGAAGAAAAGACCTACTTTCTCACCAATTCCCGCTACCTCATTCCGGCCGTCGCGCTTACCGTTCTCATCATGCTGTCTTACTTCGCTACCCTCGGCATGCCGCAACGCATCGGCGGAGTTTTCATAAGTTTCTGGCTGACCTTGTGGACGATCGGCGTATCCGCGCTTTTCCTTCACGTCTTCGCCGCATGGCGCGACGTTGCCCGCCACGGCAGTGCTTCGCTAATCGGCGCTGGCAAAGCGTTTCTTTACACCCTCTGGGCCATCCCCTTTCTTGGCGGTGAAGTTTTGGGACTGCTCTTTCTGTCAACCGCCACTTCGCTCTCCTTCGCTGTCTTTCTCGTCGCCTCCGGGATTCTTCATGGCATTTTCGTGCACCTGATGAAAGCCCCTACTTTCGCCGGGCGCAGGCTAATGGATCAGGTGGAAGGCTTCAAAATGTTTCTAGGCTCGGTTGACGGCGACCACCTGAACCGCGCTGCTCCTCCGCAACAAACACCCGAAGTATTCGAAAAATTCCTGCCCTACGCCCTGGCTCTGGACGTCGAACAGGATTGGGCTAACAAGTTTTCAGGGATTCTCTCGGCTGCGGGAACCGCTCCCGGGAGTTCCGGCTCCGCCTACACGCCAACCTTTTATTCCGGGTCTTCCTGGAGCAGTTTCAGTGGAGCGGGATTTGCTTCGTCTTTCGGCAGTTCGCTCACCAGCGCGATCTCGTCTTCTTCAGCGGCGCCCAGTTCGGGTAGCGGTGGAGGAGGCGGCGGCTCCGGTGGCGGAGGGGGAGGAGGCGGCGGAGGTTGGTGAGGAAACTACTCCTGCCGAGGAACGTGCTTATCGTGACCCGACGCGCTGTACATTGAACTGGTCACCGCGCGGCCAGGTCACCTTGTTTTTCTTTTTGCAGTAGGGGCAAACCGCAGTGCGTTCGACGTGTTTGCCCAATCCGGTAGAACCCACAATCCGCATGCCTCGCTGACATCCCGTGCACCGGAAGATCTTCTGCATATACCCTCCTTGCCCTACTTGGCCCTTCAGAGGATGACTGCTTGGAAATTTCGCCTCAGTGCGCCGCGGGTTCCGCCGCCGGGTGCAAACCGTGCTGCGGCACCTCATGCGTTCCGCGCGCCAGCGGCTCGATCTTCATGCGATAGAAATGGTCGAGCGGCAATCGGCCTTTGCCTACCGGGTAAGCCTTCTCGATCGCTTTCATCACGTAAGCCTTCGCCAGCGTCGTCGCTTCCAGCAGCGATCTTCCCGCCGCAAGCTGCGCCGTAATTGCTGAGGCGAACGTGCAACCGGTGCCGTGTGTGTTCTCGACTTTCACGCGGTCGCCGCCCAGGTGGTGCATTTCCTTCCCGTCAAACAAAACGTCGATGACCTTCTCCATGTGGCCGCCCTTCACAATCACGGCCTGGGCTCCCATCTCCACTAGCTTTCGCGCCGCCGCTTCCATGTCCGCCACATCTTTGATCGTCAATCCGGTCAGCACTTCGGCTTCCGCGATATTCGGCGTGAACACATTCGAACGTTTCAGCAGTTCGGCCGAGACATAGTTGATTCCCCCGGCGTCCAGCAACTCCGTCCCGCTCGACGACTTCATCACAGGATCATGCACCACATGGGCAAACTTGTGCGCGTCCAGAAATTCCGCGACCACCACAGCATTTCCGCGGTTCCCCAGCATGCCGATCTTCACCGCCGCGATATCACAGTCCCGCGCCAGCACGTCCAACTGCTCGCGCACTTCCGCGCTCGGCGTGTTGTGCACCGCTTCCACGCCCTGTGTGCTCTGCACCGTCAGCGAAGTGATCGCCGCGATCCCGTAGCAACCATGCGCCGCGAACGTCTTCAGATCCGCGCCCACGCCCGCGCCGCAACTCGGATCAAATCCCGCAATCGTCAGCAACACCGGCGCCGCTGCGATTCCCTGCCCATGGAGATGGCTCATGATGGTCTGTCTTTTGCCTCGTTCGGTGAAGAAAATAGCCGGTCACGTCTCCCTGGCAGCGAGGAATTGGAATCTCGCGCCAGAAAACGCCCGGCATCTGCGAATGTACGCGCACTATTTTTTGTCTGCAAGGTAATTTTGCAAAAGAAAACCGAGTTTCAGCGGTTCAAGTCTGAAACTCGGTGAACTACAGGAAGAAATTGAATCTCTCGAGCGAAAAAATGCCCGGTACGGCCGGATCTAAATCACGGGAACAAGCCGCGCACCAGCGTCGCTTCGGCCACGCGACCGACGGCTACGCTCATTGCCGCGGCGCGGGGTGGCACGTGGTGCTTGCGCATCGCCTCAAGCATGTCGTGGAACGCGCGAGCCATGATCTTCTGAAGGCGCACGTTCACCTCGTCGGAATCCCAGAGCAGGCCTTCCTGGTTTTGCACCCATTCGAAGTAGCTCACGGTCACGCCGCCCGCATTGGCCAGAATATCCGGCAACACGGTGATGCCGCGCCGCGCCAGAATTTCATCCGCATGTGGTGTGGTCGGCCCGTTCGCTGCTTCCGCCACGATCCGCGCCTTCACTGCTTCGGCGTTCTGAAGCGTGATGACGTTCTCAAGCGCCGCCGGCACCAGGATGTCGCACTTCATCGTCAGCAAATCGTCGTTCGAAACTCGCGAAGCCCCCGGCATCCCCACAACGGTTCCGGAGCGCTCTTTGTAGCGAATGGCCTTGATCGGATCGATCCCGCGGGAGTTCGTCACGCCGCCGCGGGTGTCGCTCAGCGCGATAATCTTCGCCTTTTTGTCCGCCAGCAGCCGCGCCGCGGTTGCGCCGGCGTTGCCAAAGCCTTGAATCGCCACGGTCGCGCCGCGCAGCGAAATCTTCTTCACCTTGCAGGCCTCTTCGACCACGTAGACAAGCCCCTGCGCCGTCGCCTCCGCGCGTCCCAGTGACCCGCCAATCGAAATCGGCTTCCCGGTCACGACGCCCGGTACCGTGTGCCCCACCATCATGGAATACGTGTCCATGATCCAGGCCATCGTTTGCGAATCCGTGTACACGTCTGGCGCGGGAATATCCTGGTCCGGCCCGATGATCGGCAGAATCTCGCTGGCGAACCGTCGCGTCATCCGCTCGAGCTCGCTCTTCGACATGCGCTTGGGGTCGCAGATGATGCCGCCCTTCGCGCCGCCAAACGGTACATTCACCACCGCCGTCTTCCAAGTCATCCACGCCGCCAAAGCCTTCACTTCATCCAGCGTGACGCCGGGATGATAGCGGATGCCGCCCTTGCCCGGGCCGCGCGAAACGTTGTGCTGCACGCGGAAGCCGGTCATCACCTTCACCTGCCCGTTGTCCATTTTGGTGGGCAGGGACACTTCCAAAATGCGTTTCGGAGTACGCAGGACCTGGCGCAGGCCGGGATCCAGCTTCAGCACCTCCGCCGCGATATCAAACTGAATCTGCGCGATTCGAAAAGGATTTAGTTCCTCACGTGGGGCAATCCGCGGCACCATCGGTGGAGCACCCGTGGGCCGGGTTGGAACGGGGGGTTTTGCGACCGTGGCCATCAGCTTCGGTCCTTTCCTCTGCTTGTGTCTGAAATCGCCTGCATGCTGCCGTGTTGCACTTCTCTTCATCCAAGAAACTCAGGCATTGGCCGCGAACTTCTTCGGCTCGTCCATAAACTTGTTGCGGCATTCCTCGGAGCAAAAGAAAACCGGCTCCCCGCCGCCGCTGCGTTCCACAATCGCCAGTCCTTCGGTCAGGTGCATTCCGCAAACCGGGTCCCGCACCAGTTTTCTGGACACCGCGTCGCTCGGCATATCAATCGGTTGTTGCCTGTCGCTAGCCGCGCCGCCCATGCGGTTCACTATCCTTCGCAGCAGGGAAACGCTCCACGAAACGATCAGGACCCAAAAAAGAAACCGTAGAATGCGCGCAATAAATGTCATCGGATTTGCAGGCGCCGCCTGAGGCATTTGCAATACTTGGCCCTTTGGCAGCGTTGAGCCGAGTGTATGCAGGCCCTTCCGGGGAGTCAAACGAAAAGCTGTGGATTCAAGAAGTTGCGTGGCACGAAGAAGGGGCGAATAGAGTCAAATCCAGGGCGGAAATTTGTGTAAGTATTGTGAATTCAGTGTGTTATCGGAAGTACAGCACTGGAGAGTCAGAACGGCTACTTTGGCCCGGGGATTCGATCGATTCCCATATACGGCCTCAGCACTTCCGGTATCGTGATGGAACCATCCGCCTGCTGATAATTTTCCACCACCGCAATCCAGGTCCGCCCAACGGCCAATCCTGATCCGTTCAGCGTGTGCACAAATTCGCTCTTGCCGCCGGCCTTGGGCTTGAACCGGATGCCCGCTCGCCGCGCCTGAAACGCTTCGCAATTTGAGCACGACGAAATCTCCCGGAACTCGTTGCTCGAGGGCAGCCACACTTCCAGGTCATAGGTTTTCGCCGAGGCGAATCCCATATCTCCCGTAGAAAGCAGCACGGTGCGGTAGTGCAGGCCCAGCTTCTGCAAAATGGTTTCCGCGTTCCTCACCAGCGCTTCATGCTCCTCATAGCTTTTTTCTGGATGGGTGAACTTGAAGAGTTCCACCTTCTGAAACTGGTGCTGCCGCAGGATGCCGCGCGTATCTTTTCCCGCCGCACCCGCCTCCGAGCGGAAGCAGGCCGTCCACGCGGTGACGAGAATCGGCAACTGGTCTTCCGTTAACGTCGTATCGCGATACAGATTGTGCAGTTCCACCTCGGAAGTCGGTGTCAGCCAGAAATCGGTGTCCTCTAGCTTGAACAAATCCGCCGCGAATTTCGGCAATTGCCCGGCGCCCATCAGCGAAGCCGTGTTCACCAGGAATGGCGGCAAAATCTCCGTGTAGCCGTGCTCGCGTGTGTGTACATCCAGGAAGAAATTCGCCAGCGCGCGCTCCAGCCGCGCTCCCCAACTCTTGTAAACCGCAAATCTCGCACCTGTGATCCGGGCCGCCGCTTCCAGGTCCAATATCCCGGCTTGCTCGCCGACTTCCCAGTGGGGTTTTGGCTGAAAATCAAACTTCGGCGGGGTTCCCCATCGGCGGACTTCCTTGTTGTCCTCCGCGCTTTTTCCGACGGGCACGCTCGCGTGGGGAATATTCGGAATTGTCAGCAGCAACTCTTTTTGCTGGGCGTCCAGCTCATCCACTTTCACGTCCGCCTGCTTGATCAATTCGGAAACCTGCTTCATTTCCGCGATCAGCGCGTCGGCGTTCTGCTTTTCCTTTTTCAGGCGGGCAATTTCGTCGCTGGCCTTATTCCGTTGAGCCTTCCGCTTCTCATTTTCTGTAATCAGTTCGCGCCGCTGTTTATCGAGCGCCCGAAAGCCCTCAAGATCCAGCGTCATGTTGCGCTTTTTCGCCATCTCGGCGAATACATCCAGATGTTCCCGGAAATAACTCAGATCATGCATGGTCCTGAAAGAATACCGTAGAGCAGAGTCAACCGTCGACTTTCAGCGTTCTTCGTGAAACGTCTCGGGACCTTGGGCCGGGGGTCGCTGGGTAGACCAGGACAGTAACTTTAGTCCTAGCGCGAAGTACCGTTTGAATTGAACCTTCCGGCCTAAAGACGCCCGCGCGGGCCTCCGGCACAATCGTAACTGTAGTTGGGAGTTAGGTTCGACAGCGGGTGGGTGGATGATCATTGTGATCTTGCTCCTGTGTGTTGTTCTTCTGCTCGCGAGCGCAGTCGAACAACCGGCTCCCCCGAAGTCGCAAGACCGATCTTCCAGCTAAGTACCCTCCATCCCCCACGCCAGAGCGGCCGGCACCCCCACCGGCCGCTCATTTTTTTGGGCCACACCTCTGGATGGAAGCATCAATCCGGTGGGGGGTTAGCTGGAATGGCTGGAACTATTCGAGCGTCAGGCGGGAAAGTTTGGGTGGAGACAAAATAAAAAGGGGGCCGGTGCAAGCCCCCTTATAGTGATTCGACCCCCCCAATAACCAGACCATCAGTCGAGGTTGATGTCCGGCCACCCCGGGAAGCCAATCTCATGAATTGTCCGTAACAGATGCACGCCTCTTGCCACCAACCACGTTTATCCTCAAAGTTGCGCTATTAACTGAAAAATAAGACTTTAGGTCCTAATTGTGCCAAGGATGGCCCAGGAAGCACCCAAAAATCTACAAAATCTCACATACTTGGGCATACTTCCTACAGAGTTTAGGAATTGGGCGCTGGGGATTACCTCTATTTCGGTCAGGCGCCAATCGCGGCTCGCAGTGCATTCGCGATGGACTCAGAATAGCGCCTCACGTCCTCGTGATGTTCCGCCTCTACCATCACCCGCGCCAGGGGTTCTGTCCCCGAATAGCGAAGCACCACGCGACCGTTTGCTCCCAGCGCTTTTTTTGCTTCGCCGAGGGCGCGTGAGACTTCCGGCAGCGACTCCATCGGAGGCTTCGTTTTCACCTTCACATTCAGAATAATCTGCGGGTAGTCCTTCAGGCCCGCCGCCAGCTTCTCCAAGGGGCCCCGCAACGCAACCAGCGAGGCAATCTTCACCGCCGTCAGCAGCCCGTCTCCTGCCGGGCTGTCATCCAGAAAGATAATGTGGCCGGACTGCTCGCCACCGAGATTATTTCCCGACTTGAGCATCTCCTCCAGAACGTAGCGGTCGCCCACCGCTGCCCGCGCGAGCGTAATCCCTTCCTGCGCCAGGACACGTTCCAGGCCCAGGTTCGACATTGAGGTGGCCACAACGCGATTCTGTTTCAATTGCTTTTGTGCCTTCAGATAACGTCCGACAACCAGCAACACACCATCGCCATTTACGACGTGGCCGTTGGCAGATACGAATAGGGCTCGATCCGCATCCCCGTCAAAGGCCACACCAAGGTCCGCGCCCTCGGAAACCACCCTCTTCAGCAATCCCTCCAGGTGCAGCGAGCCGCAATCGGCATTTATGTTGCGTCCGTCCGGTTGCACCCCCATCGCCACCACATCGGCGCCCAGGCTCTGAAATAACTCTGGCCCCAACTGGAATGCCGCGCCATTCGCACAATCCAGAACCAGCCGCTTGCCCGCAAGATTCGCGCCAGAAATCATCCGGCTTCGCAGGAAATCCAGATACTCCACATGCAGCGCGTGATTCGCCACAAGTTTGGGCCGCTGCGGAGGGACCGTTTCCCCACGGAGTTTGAAAATTTCGGCTTCTAGCGCCTCTTCCACGGCGTCCGGAAATTTCATTCCTGCATGAGAAAAAAGCTTTACGCCGTTGTCGTGATAGGGATTATGCGAAGCGGAAATTACCACGCCGGCTTGAAAATCGTTTTCTCGCACCAAGCAGGCTACGCCGGGTGTGGTGATCACTCCTGCGAATTCGGCGCTTGCCCCGGCCGCCTGCAGTCCCGCGGTCAGCAATTGCGCGATGTGAAGCCCGGATTCGCGGGTATCCATTCCGATTAGGGCGTGCGCGGAGCCAAACTCTTTCTTAAGGTACCCGCCGATCGCCCGCCCCGTTGCGTAGAGCGTCTGGTCGTCCAGCGGGGGAGTCCCAGGTACGCCGCGCATTCCGTCCGTGCCAAAAAGTTCTTTCGCCATGGATGTCTAACGCCTGTTCAGCTGACTAACCTCGACGCAGTCTAGCATACGCTGCGCACTCCATCCCTCCGGCATTCACCTGACGCATTAGCCCGTAACAGGCCGCTATGGAATGAATTTTTCGTTAGCACTTCGTGACATTTCCGGGTCGCCCGGTCAGGATTGCCTCCGATTGTGCTAACGTGTCTGGAAGAGGAGAGCTCGGTGTCCAGTACGGAAACCCCTCAGACAACTGTTTTCCGCATCTCTGGCTCCAACTTTAGCCTGCGGCTTATCGCGGCGGCCATCATTCTGTTGTTTTTTTATTACGCCGCCGGGGTCGTCATCACACTGCTCCTCTCGGTCCTTATCGCTTATTTTCTGGACCCGGCCGTGGAATTCCTGGAGCGTTTCCGCGTTCCCCGCACCATCGGTGCGCTGGTTCTTGTCCTGCTCCTGATTCTTGTTCTCGTCGCTGTGGGGTACACCCTCTGGCTCCGCACCTCCGACTTCGCCGCCGATTGGCCGAAGTACAGGGAAATCCTGCACAACGCTACGCGCACCGTGCAGGGAAATATCAACAGCATTGAGGGCGGCGTCAATGACCTGACCAGTTCCGGCGAGCCGTCCAAATTGGTTGTTCCCCACGAAGACACCGGCGCGGTCCGCAATCTGGTGGTTCGAGGCATCGGCTCTCTTTACGCCCTCGTGCTCGAGGCCACGTTTGTACCGTTTCTCGTTTTCTTCATGCTCGCGCAAAAGCGCGAAGTCTGGCACGGCACGCTGCAGCTCTTTCCCGTCAGCCGCCGCAATCAGGTGAAGGAAACGCTCGAAGACTTGCGGGACGTATTGCGCGACTACTTGATTGGCATGTCCGTGGTTACCCTGGTGGTGATCGCGTTAAGCAGCATTTTCTTCCTGATCCTGGGCCTCGATTACCCGGTCCTCGCGGGAATCACTTCTGGATTGCTGAACATGGTTCCTTACCTGGGCGCCGTCCTCGCCTGGTTCCCGGGGTTTCTGCTGGCCGTAATCAAGTGGAAATCCGTCAGCCATTTCTGGGTGATTGCCGTCGTGCTCACCGGCATCCACGTGATCGCGCAAAACCTGATCGCCCCGCAACTTGTCGGCCGTCAGGTGCGTCTGAATGCCGTGGCCATTACCGTGGCGCTTCTTTTCTGGGGTTGGGTCTGGGGAGGCATGGGGCTGATTCTCGCGATACCTCTGACGGCGGCTCTTCGCGTGATCTGCGACCATGTCGAATCCTGGAAGCCCATCGCGCGCTGGCTAAGCGCGTAGCCACTTTCATTGATCCAAACCAAGGGACTCTCCATGAACCCTCGCTCGAACGGTTTAAGGCTTGCTGGTCTATCACTTTTCGCCGTGCTGTTCGGCGTTTCGCCCGTTTTTGCGTGGGGCTGCAAAGGCCATCAAACTGTCGCGCTCATCGCGGAGAAGCATCTCACTCCGGAAGCGCGGCAATTTTTGGAAACCCTACTCAAGGAAAATCCGATCGACCCTCAACTCAAGCGCTACTGCGGCCCATTCCCCGGAAGCTCACTCGCAGACAGCTCCACCTGGCCGGACGATATCCGCAACACTTTACAAAATGGCCCCTGGCATTACATCGACATTCCCCGTGGTGCTCCCCGGGGCCCCCTCGCAGGTTTCTGCGGTGACTCCGGCTGCATCACGCAAGCCATCACGGAGCAACTGGCTATCCTGAAAGATCCCAAAGCGGATCCACGCAAGCGTGCGGACGCCGGCCGCTACGTCATCCATTTCATCGGGGATCTGCACATGCCGCTGCACGCGACTACGAACAACGACGAAGGCGGCAACTGCGTTCCGGTGCGCTTCTTCCGGCGAAACCCGCGCGAACACAACCACTCCTACACTCCTAATCTTCATTCCGCGTGGGATACCACGATTCTCGAACGCGACATGGAGGGTGCGGACCCCAACGAGTTTGCGGAGTTTCTCGATCAGTCGTTCAGCCCCCAGGCCGAAGCGTGGATGAAGGCCGGCGTTCATGTGGACGATTGGGCCTGGGAGAGCCACGATCTGGCCGAATCCGTCGTCTACGGAGGCTTGGTACCCAATGACCCCGTCGAGCCGCCGGTGCCTGTCCATTCCTGCGCGGACGACAACAATGTCGGCGAACGGATGTTCAACCAGCATTTTTATGTCGGGGCGATTTACCAGGATGCAGCCGCTCCCGTCGTGGAAAAGCGAATCGCCCAGGCCGGGATCAGGTTGGCCATGATCCTCAACGAAGCCCTCAAGCCCGCGCAAAATCCAAATTAGGGTTTGGCCGGGGCTTTGTTTTCTGGTGCCTCGACTGGTCCCAGCGACTGGATATAAGTGACCAATTGCCACCGCTGCGGCTCCGGCAATTTCGACCACACCGGCATACCCTTTCGCACTATCCCATTCGTCAGAATCCAGAACAGCGTTCCCGGCGGAGCCGTCTGCACCTCTTGCGCGCGCAAGCTGGGCGCCTTCTTGGTGCCGAGCGCGTTTTCCCCGTGGCATTCCTCGCAATGCTCTTCAAACAAGACTCTTCCAGCGGCAATTGCGTCCTTGTCCGCAACCAGCGGATTGGCCTTGGCCCGGTATTTTGCGGGCGCTTTCTCAAGCTCCGCATAGACGGAAATCGGCTCCGTTTTTTCCGGCTTGCCCTGAGCGGCGCAAAGGAAACACGTGCCCGTGAGCAAAAATGCGCTGAGTCCCGGCAGCGTGCTTATCTTCATTCGCTCTTCCCCTTGAACAACTGACTCACCTTCTGCCCGAATCCTGCAATTTCATACGAAACGCCCCAGCGCAGCAGAAACTGGTGGCTGTTATCGTTCAATCCGAATGACGGCTCGATTCTGAATGTCCATCCCGAAGGCAGGTTCCACGCCAGTCCCGGCGCCAGGTAATGTGAAGTCTCATGCAATCCAAAGCTGTACCGGTCTCCCAAGCCGCCGTACATCTCGACGCCCGCGATAAAATGCTGCAGGCAGAAATTACACTTCTGTGCGGCACCTTTCAGGGTCAGCGGGCGGCTCGCCCCCAGCGCATAGCCGAACTCCCACGGCTCGTTCGAAAGATTCTTCACCGCCAGAGTGTTCTCCGTAAAATTCCACCCCTTGTAATTGCTCGAGAGGATCAATTTCAGTTCGACCTCGCGATTCCTCTCCTGGCGCGCCACGGCATTTGGGGTGAGAAAGTCAGACTCCACATCGTGTCCTTCCACCTCCTTCAGGATCTTGTCTGCGCCGTTGATGTCCTCAAATTCCACGTACAGCACGGGATTGATCCAGTGCTCGTTCTTCAGCGGACGGACGCGGTTCTCCCACCGGAATCCCGTGAACGCCGTACTTTCCCCAAAAGTGGTTTGACCGTCGAGGTAGAACTCCGTGGTCCACCAGGCGGTCGCTCCATACTCAAACTCGCTCCAAAAGGCATGGAAGTTTGGCCCGCCCCGTTGTGTCCCGAAAGTCGAGAAATATTCGACCTCAAGATTCCCGGGTTCCTCCAGGTTGTGGTCGTAGGCCACGATGTAAGGATTCTCTTGAGCTTTGAGAGAGGCGGTAACGAGAAAAGATAACAGTGCTGCCAGAAGGAACCTGGATAACTGACTGGCGCGCGAGGGATTCAAATCTCATCTCCAAAATAGTTTATATACGACTCAATTGGTCTGATATTAAAGGCTGTGGAATCTGCATCAGTAATGCCAGTGATCGTAAATAAGACTAACTTAGTCTGATATCTCATGCAAGTCACTTGCATCTATAATGCGCCCACAGCTTGACTCTTGCTTCTCCTCACCCGACTCTCTTCTTTCCCCAGTCCCTCCGGAATGCTATCCTCGCTCCGTCGTAATCGGCGTTTTTCTGCCTTTGCCCTCCTGGCTTCTCCCTCTGCCAATGGGTTCCACCCTCCCCTACGGTCGCGTGTCCCCGCCGCCGTCCATCGCCGGTTCCCATTCGGCAAGGGCAGGTCACCCAAAAATGCTGTCACAACCCGATGCCGGTTTTCTGCTGAAGGCATGCCTTTCCGATCCCGGGGAAGCGGTCGTCGGTTTCGGACTCGACGGAGTCATTTTTCTCTGGAATCAGTCCGCTGAAACGCTCTATGGCTTTTCCCAAGCGGAGATTATCGGCAAGCCGGTTACATGCCTCTTGCCAACGTATGAACTGCCAGCTCACGACGATTTGCTCCGTAATCCGGCTTCTGCCGAATCGCGAGCGGAAGCCGTGGCGGAACGCCTTAACAGGTCGGGCCTGCGCATTTCTGTCCGGATCCAGCGCTCGCCGGTCCGTGACCCTCAGGGTGAAATTATTGGCATTCTTGAGCGTTCGCACGTCTTGGCACCCGGCAACTCATGCCCGGTCGCGGAAGCGCACCTGCGCCTCCTTGTGGAACAAATCCCGCTCTTCTTCTGGACCACCGATTCACACCTGCGCATAACTTCCCATTGGGGACGCACTGCCGGCCTGGCAAGGAGCTTTCCTCGCTATCCCGTCGGCCAAACCATCTACCAATATCTCCGCTGCCAGGAAGATGGCGAAGCGCCCGGAAAACAGCACTTTCTCGCGCTCCGCGGTGTTTCTTCCCGGTTCGAATACGCCAGCCGCAATCGAATTTACGATCTGAGCATCGGGCCTTACCGCGATCCTCAGGGGAACATCATCGGGTGTATCGGCATGGCGCTCGATATCACCGAGCGCAAGAAAACAGAGGACGAAATTCGCTTCCGTGCCAGCCATGATGGTTTGACTGGGCTGGCGAACTATAGGGAATTCTTCGAGAGTCTTGAGCGCGAGGTCCGCCGCACCGAACGCACGCGCCGAACATTTGCTTTGCTTCTCCTGGATCTTGACGACTTGAAATCAATCAACGACCGCTTTGGCCATCTTGCCGGCAACCGCGCCCTCAAACGGCTTGCTCGCGTAATGAAGGAACACTGCCGCACCACGGAAATTGCCGCGCGCTACGGTGGAGATGAGTTCGCCATTCTCCTCTTGGATGCCGACGGCGAACGCGCGCAAAACGTCGCTGAGCGGATCGGTCGCTGTCTTCGCTCGCAGACCGACTCTCATCCACTCTCCGTGAGCATTGGCTATTCCGTTTATCCTGCCGACGGCAGTTCCGCTCCCGAGCTTTTCGAAGCCGCCGATAAGCGTCTCTACCAGAGCAAAAAACCGCGCAATTCCAGCGAACACAAGCCGGGCCAGCAACGCACGGAGTCCGCGCGAACTTGACCTGGCACACCCGCGTTCGGGATGCGCGCGTTGCCGCGCGGGTGTAAACTCCAACTTCGCAGGAGCGTTTCTCTACATTTTCGGAAATCCCGGCTGGCGCCACGATGATCCCGCCAGCGCGAATTCCAGCCGCTAACCGCATTTTCGGGAGCCTGCATGAACACGAATGAACTGGTCCTTGCGCTTCTGGAGGAAGGCTATTCGCGTAAAACCTGGCACGGTCCGAATCTTCGCCAATCGCTCAAAGGAGTTTCGGCAAGGCAGGCGGCCTGGCGCCCCGCGCCGGGCCGCCACAACATCTGGGAACTCACGCTGCATTCCGCTTATTGGAAATATGCCGTGCGCCGGCGCATCGAAGGCGGAAAGCGCGGTTCATTCATTCTCAAGGGGAGCAATTTTTTCCCACGTCCCGAAAAGGGCAAAGCAACCGAAGCGGCCTGGCGCGCTGATTTGGCGCTGCTGGAAAGGGAACACAAGGAATTGGAAGACGCAATCCGCCGCGTCTTGAAAACTCCGCGTGCGAAAAAACTCTTTCCTTCGCTGTACGGGGTCGCCTTTCATGACATCTACCACGCCGGCCAAATCCGTTTGCTTCGCAGGCTGATGGCTTGAGGAACTTCTCGCTGCGCACCCCGCCAGCGGGCGCTACGAAAGTTTTCGCAACTCATTCACTAGATCGTCCAAGTCCGCCGCGTCTTGAAATAAGCGAATCGCCGCAATGCCCGCTGCGCCGGCCGCAAGGCAATCCCCTGCGTTTTCCAGCGTGATTCCACCGATCGCCAGCACCGGAATCGTCAATCGCTCGCAGACTTCCCGCAGGCGGGGCACTCCCTGGGGGCGTCCGAGACTCGACTTGGACGGCGTTTCGTAAACCGGCCCAAAAAACACGTAATCGGCTCCCGCCTGCTCCGCCTGCATCGCCCCGTGGAGCGAATGTGCAGAGACTCCCACCATGAAATTTTCTCGCACATCACGCTGGCTCACCAATCGCCTTGCTTCATCGGCTGGCAGGCTATGCTCGCCCAAATGCACGCCAGATGCGCCGGTGGCACATGCCACGTCCACTCGGTCATTCACTAGAACCGCTGAACCACCCCCTGATTGCAGGATCGCTTGTTCGGCGAGTTCCGCGAGTCCCCGGCCGGACAGATCCTTTTCTCGAAGCTGGATCCAATCCACACCGACGTTCGTGGCTTGTTCTATTTTTTGGAGCTGAAGCTCTATAGCGAGGTCGGACACGCCCGTGAGGCTTTGGCGATCCGTCACGTAACACAGCAACGGTTTACGGGTTGGAGGGAGGGGGCACACGGACTGGCACCGGACGCGAATTGAAGAACCCGAACCCTACAAAAATATCCAGGACACCGATGCCGCTCACTATCCCCCGTGTCGCCGGATGCAGGGCGAAGTGCATCATCCAGGGGTAGTGGCTCAAGAAATAGTTCTGCTCCCAGAACGCGGACCACGGCAGATAGAGCAGCAGCGCGCCCAGTTCAAACAACAGCACGACCGTCAGCGCGCGCAAAATTCGATTCATCGGGTACCAGTTGG
>Ga0210405_10002169_pt1 | contig 20743 bp, 22 predicted proteins | sample IncBWH11MmetaG_FD_155492 | JGI IMG/M metagenome (GOLD analysis project Ga0210405, IMG submission 155492) | Forest soil microbial communities from Barre Woods Harvard Forest LTER site, Petersham, Massachusetts, United States - Inc-BW-H-11-M | ecosystem: Environmental > Terrestrial > Soil >... | reverse complement strand
CGGAATAATTGTTGGGGTTCAAGAAATAGTTGCCGTTCACCGAACCGCCATTAGTGTTCAATACCCATACCGCCGACCGCTTCGGGTCGGCTATGAAATTTCCTCCGATTGCGATTTCCTGGTGCGGGCTAGCGGTCATTACCTGCGCGCTTTCGGCGAAAGTCTCTATTCCCCCAGCCTCATAGGTGAAGAAATTATCGTGAACTCTGTTCGTGTCGTCAATCACATTGTGGCTGACACTCAGGTTCACAACTGGAGGCACAACCCAGTCGCCGGCAATGAGATGCTGATAAAGCTGTACTCCAGTCATTGCCGAACGGTAGACATAATTGCCACGGAAGACGCTGTTCATGAGACCCCAAATCGAAACGCCGCGGCAACAAACACTCTGCTCCTCGACCGCGTTTCGCTCCATTACGGTATTGGCTCCACGCCAGTTTGGGTTCGTGCTGAACATCATCGTACCGACCAGATTACGGGGTAGATCGCGGTCAAAATTAAATGTCACTTGGTATGGACTGGTGACCGTCGGAGCCGCGATATGGGACGTGGTCACCGCGGTGGCCAAGATTGTCCCGTCCGATACCTCAAAGGCGACCGTCGAGCCATCTGGCTCGATGATACCCGGAAGGTTGCTGCCAGTGATTTCTTGGATCACGAGCGTGCGGCCGCTGGGTTGGCTCTGCACGACGCCGTCGACGAACACGACGAACGAAAGGCCATCATCCAGGGTGCGGATAGCGCGGGACAAGCGGACCGTGTTATTGGATACTCCTGATGCTGAAAGGATGATTCCGAAGTTGCTCACCAAACTGTCCGTGCCCGGCCTGGGGATCGCGTAGACCCGTTCGAGGACCGTGGATTGAGAATTGCCGACATTCACCCCCGCTCCTTTGTTGGAATAGGTCGTTATATTGCGAATCGAACATCCGGTGCAACCATTAACCACCAACAAGGCGCCGCCGGTCCGCATTGCGAGCACCGCAACGTCCCCCGGTCTGATTAAAGCCAGCACCGAAGCCGTCCCGAAGCCGGTGGGGTCAAATATCGTAATAGTGTTGCCGCTGATAGGGATCTGCGCCCAGAGTCGGGCCAATCCGGGAGCGGGCTGGCCATTGCGGAAAATATGAACCTCTACGGTTCCCCCTGCACTCTGCACGACGTTATTGAAGGTGTTCGGGTCCTGCCACCCGGGCTGAGCGGTAAACCCAACCTGCGCCTTCAAGGGGTCCACCGAGACCACATCAACTTGTGTGAACGACGGCGGATTGTGATCTATGGTGAAGTTCTGAAGTATTGTGTTGGTGCTGTTTGCCAACCCAATCGCCGAGCTAAGCGGGTTGGTTACGTATAGATCAGCCCCTTGAAGATCGATTGTCATATTATCGACCTGATAGAGGTTCACTGCCGCGCCAGGAACCGAGCTTGCGAGGTAATAGGCGCCTGGATCAGCGACCACTTTGCCGATCTGATTAGTCTGCGCATACTGCACGGCGTTATTAAACAGTGGCCCCGAATCCAGACTGGGTTGATTCGGTGTCATGTTGGCGGAGCCGATTCCAAGCCGGACCAGATCCCGGGACATGTTCAGCGTCGTCTGCGCGAATGCGACGCTTTGGATTCCAAACACGAAGGCCAAGTAAACGATGATCCGCATCATCTTCATCCGCAATCTCGGATCGAAACCTCCCAAGGTTCAAATGAGCTTCTACTTTAGCACATTGCCTGTTCCGCCAGCCCTGTGATACCGTAGTCTGTTATCCCGAATTGGAGGCGCGCATGGAGGCCTTAGGCCTAATCGAAACAAAAGGACTGGTAGGCGCGATTGAAGCCGCCGACGCCATGGTGAAGACGGCCAATGTGATCCTGGTCGGCAAAGAATACATCGGCGCGGGCTTCGTCACCGTTACCGTGCGCGGTGATGTTGGAGCGGTCAAGGCCGCTACCGACGCCGGCGCCGCAGCCGCCAGGCGCGTGGGCGAGCTGGTCAGCGTCCACGTCATTCCGCGGCCGCACGAAGAAGTCGAAAAAATTCTTCCCGGCGCCCCGAAGGTCAAGCAGAATCTCGGATAGGCGCTTGCCCGCACGCGCCCAAAGCCCATGCTCGCAGATAAAGACCTCGTCTCCATTCAAGAGGTTCGCACCAAGGTAGAAAAAGCGTACGGCGCCTCGCAGAAATATCGTCATTACAATCAGGAACAGGTTGACAGCATAGTCGAGCACATGGCTGCGGCGGCTCGCGGCGCGGCACAACGGCTGGCCGAGATGGCCGTCGAGGAGACCGGCTATGGCAACGCCAAGGACAAGCTGGCGAAGAACCTGCTGTGCGCGGACCTGCTGCCTCGCCGGATGCGCGGGCTCAAGACGATCGGCGTCATCCGCGAGCTGCCGGAAGAGAAGGTGACCGAGATCGGTGTTCCGGTAGGAGTGGTCGCGGCCATTCTCCCGACTACCAATCCCACGTCCACGGCTATTTACAAGAGCCTGGTTTCGCTGAAGGCGGGCAACGCGATTGTGCTGAGCCCGCATCCCAACGCCAAGCGGTGCACTTGTGAGACGGCCGGTATCCTTTATAACGCCGCGCTGGAAGCGGGAGCGCCGGAAGACATCATCCAGTGCATCACAACGCCGACGCTCGAAGCTACCAACGCCCTGATGCGGCATGAGCGGACAGGCGTGATCCTATCGACTGGCGGGCACGGCATCGTGAAAGCGGCCTACTCGAGTGGGAAGCCGGCTTTTGGTGTAGGACCTGGAAATGTGCCGGTGATGCTCGAGCGCACCGCCGATGTGGCCGATGCGATCGGAAAAATTGTCGAAGGAAAAGCCTTCGATTTCGGCACCGTCTGCTCGAGTGAGCAGGCGGTGGTGGCCGAGGCGCCCTTGCGCGACCGCGTCATCGCGGAGCTGAAAGCCCGGAAGGCGTACCTTTGCAGCGAAGCGCAGAAAGAGGCGCTGGGTAAGCTGCTGCTCACTCCGAGCGGGACGGTCAATCCCAAGTGCGTGGGCCAACCGGCGCCCAAGATAGCCAAGATGGCGGGGTTCGAAGTCCCTGCCGATACGCCTATTCTGGTGGTCGAGTTGACGGGCGTCGGCAAGGAGCATCCGCTTTCGGCGGAGAAACTTTCCCCGGTTCTGTCACTGTATTCGGTGAAGAATTTTGAGGAAGGGCTGGACGTCTGCGAGAGTCTGCTGCGATTTGGCGGACTGGGGCACACCTGCGGAATTCATTCGAAAGACGATGCGAAGATTCGCGAATACGGGCTGCGCATGCCGGCGTTTCGCGTGCTGGTCAATACGCCGGCGCCGCAGGGGTCTACGGGTATCACGACGAACGTTTTCCCGTCCATGACCCTGGGCTGCGGCGCAATAGCCGGCAACATTACCAGCGACAACATCGGACCGCTGCATTTGATCAACATCAAGAGGATCGCCTATGCCGTGCGGAAGCCGGAAGAGGCATTCGAAGCGCCGGCTGTGTCTTCTGCGCCGGTGGGCGTGCAGCGCGGCACGGTCATTGCGGCGGTTGAGAAGTATCTGGCTAGCCGCGGAGTTTCAGCTACGACGTCCAGCAATGTTCCAGGGATTGTGGACCGCTTTTTATCGGCTAAGAAAGCTGGGGGTAGAGACAGCGCAGGCGACCCGCCTGCGTCACCTACACTACAACCGGCTATCGCCGCTTTCGTTTGTGAGAATGACGTGCGCGACGCGATGCAAGGCTCGCGGAAAATTTATGTCGGGCCCAAGACAATCGTTACCCCGAGCGCCAGGGATCTAGGCGACCAGTTTGGTATCTTGGTACTCGCCCAACGCTAGCGTGGTGAACAGACGTGACGCACAATTTAGACAGCCTCAAACAGGAACTTCTGGACTACATCGCCGGTGAGGAATTCGGCATCTTCAAAGCCCAAACCGGGGGAAATCAAGGCTTCCCGAAGGTCTATTGGGATACCGAGCGCTACCCTGAGTATCAGGCTTACCTCAATGTCGCGAAAACCGCCGGAGTAAGCTTGATCATCTTCGGGCACCGCGAGTTTGAGGCCGCCGAGATCGACGACGCGCTGGAGCAGATGAATGATTGCGAGCTCGGCCGTGACGAACAGCGTTCCATTGAGAACACCCTGGCCGACCTTCGCCCGTATGTGGGATCGATATGCATCATCGAAATGGCCTTCGGTTTCCAAGGCCACATGTACGTTTATGAGTTGATGACAGAATGGTTTCAGACCTTCATGGATGTGTCCGATCTGCTGGTAGCGGCCTCTGCAAACGGCGACGATGACGGCGAAGATGAGTCCGACAGCTCGTTCGGCGGATATTACTCCAAGAACTGAGCCAGGCGGCAAGTTCCGCTGGCTCTTGCGGGAGATCGACGCCAGTGCGGCGGCTTCGTTCGGATCGCAGCTTGGAATCGGTCCGGTAGCGGCCCGCGTGCTATACGGCCGGGGCTTCCACGACCCGGCCGCCGCGCGCCTTTTCCTCCATCCTTCACTCGACGATCTCCTCGATCCGCTGACCATGCTCGGCATGCCGCGGGCTGTCGAGCGGCTGCGCGCCGCTATCCGAGCCGGCGAGAAGATCCTCATCTACGGCGATTACGACGTGGACGGAACTACCTCGGTAGTCGTACTCAAAAAAGCTATTGAGCTGGCCGGCGGTGCAGCCTTCTTCCACGTGCCGGACCGTTTTACGGAGGGGTACGGGATGCGGGCCGAAGTCGTAGAGCGCGCCTCGGCCGAAGGCGTGTCGCTGATCGTGAGCGTGGACACGGGCATCCGCGCCGGCGAGGTGGTGCGCAGAGCCGCTGCGCTCGGGATCGACGTGATCGTAACCGATCACCACTTGCCGGAAGCGGAGCTGCCGCCGGCGCTGGCCGTGCTGAATCCCAATCAACCGGGCTGCACTTATCTGGAGAAGAATTTGTGCGGCGTGGGAGTCGCTTTCAAGCTGGCGCAGGGGTTACTGCAGACCTTGGGCTGGCCGGCGGAGAAGCTGCGGCGCGTCCTACGGTCCTTCTTGAAGTTGGTCGCTATCGGCACGGTAGCGGACGTAGTGCCGCTCACTGGAGAGAATCGCATCATCGTCAAGCACGGATTGGACGGCTTGTGCGTGGTCAAGAATGAAGGCCTGCGCGCCTTGTTCAAAGTTGCCGGATTGACCGAAGGGAGCGCTCCGTCGGCGGGCCAGGTCTCGTTTCAAGTAGCGCCGCGCATCAATGCCGCTGGACGCATGGCCACCGCCACCGGCGTCATCGAGCTGCTGCTCACGGGTGACCCTGCGCGGGCGCGCGCGCTGGCCGAAGAGCTCGACGCGCTTAATACCGAACGGCAGCGCACCGAGGCCCAGATTGTGCAATCGATCCTGGAAGAGTGCTCGCAGACTCCGGTCACCGAACACCAGGCGGCATTGGTGTTCGCCGGCGCGGGCTGGCATCGCGGCGTCCTGGGTATAGTTGCTGCCCGGCTGGTGGAAAGATTTCACCGTCCGACTTTCGTGCTGGGACATAGCTCGGAGGATGGCGTGGCGCAGGGCTCCGGCCGGAGTATCCCGGTCTTCCATCTGCTGGACGCGCTGGAGAGCATGCCCGAGCTGTTCGCGAAGTTTGGAGGCCACTTTCACGCCGCTGGCCTCACCATGCCTTCCGGCCGCGTCGACGAGTTCCGGGAGAAGCTCAATACGTATGCCAGCGCGCGGCTGGGACCCATCGACTTCGTCCCCTCGCTGCAAGTGGACGCGGCGGTGACTCTCGATGAGCTGAACGAACAGTCTGCGGCCGAAACGCTCTCGCTTCAGCCTTTCGGCGCGGGGAATCCCAGGCCGCTGCTGATAGCGCGAGGGGTAGAGATTGCCGGCGAGCCGGTCTGGATGAAGGAAAAACACGTGCGCTTCCCGGTTCGCCAGAACGGAAAAACCGTGCGTATGAAGGCCTGGAATTTCGTCGATCGAGGGGCGGAACTAGTTCCGGGAGCGAAGATCGACCTCGTCTTTGAACTCGAAGAGGACGCCTACTCATTGGCCCGGGGATACCCGGGCTGGTCGGCGACTCTTCGAGATCTAAAGCGATCGCAGTAACAGCCGCATTACTGCTGCTGCGCCAAACCGGAGCCGACTACACCGGAGTCGGTGAACGAAAACTCCAGCGCCTGAGGGGCGTTGGAGAGATCGGAACCTTGCGACACGATGACGAAATTAGCGCCTCGTTTCATACCGTCTGCAGAAACTAAGGTTGCAGTGCCGGTGCAATCCATATTCACGGTGTAGGTTCCAGTCACCTTTCGGTTAGTGAGCGGCGACGCCTGGGCAACGGCGTCCGCAACCAGATTCCCGGCGCCGTCGGCGACGAAGCGTCCCAGAATACTGAATGGGGCGGTCGTGGGAGTCGAGCCCAAGCTCGCGTTGGGAGTGGTCGTCACACCTGTAGCCGAAATCCCGAACGCGGAGGATAAGTTGTCGATGGAACAGGACTGTTTCGTTTTCTTCAGAGTGAAGATGGTCCCCGTGGACGAGCCGGTTTGCGTCAAATCTATTTCGTTACCGCCTTCCACCATTACACCTTCAAAGGTCGCGCTAGCCTGGGTCGGCGTGAGGCCCGCGCCACCCGGAGTTGCGAATACGTCTGTCAAGGTTGCGGACACGGTGCAATCCAAGTTGACAGTATAAGTACCGGCGGGAGTCTGTATTCCGCCTGGCGCTGAGGTGGCAAATACCCCGCCATTGCCATCCAGAAACAGCCTTCCGACCGAGCTGAAGGCTGCCGTATTAACAGCGCCAACGATCAACACGCCAACGGCCGTAGAACTGCCTATAACTGTGCCCGGTGGAGTCACCGCAACCGGGACAAACTCCGAGGTCCTGATCCCCAGCCAGCCAAATGAGCCAACCACATCACCGTTGCCGCCACACGTGCGAGCCGCAAGAGTCGGAACAATCGATAATCCACACAGCATGATAATGACAGCGCGTTGCAACCTATCCATTGTTAGTATTTCTCCAATCAAATGATTTCAAAATGGCGCCGGCGAGGCTTTACGCAACCTGCCTGCTGTAGGAAGTAACACGGGTGAACGGAAAAAGTTATCCCCTCTCGGGGCTTGGCGAGATTTTAGCGGTGGTGGGAGCCGGATCCTGGCCGGCTCCTACGCCGCTCCGCGCCTATTGAAGCTGGGCGATACCGCCCCCTATCACTCCGGGATCGCTGAAGACAAACTCGAGCGCTGGCCTCGCGAGGCCTTGTGGGCTTGCCCCCAGGGAGCATTGGGCCGCTTGATTCACCAGGACGAAGCTGATGTTGCGCGCGATACCCGCGGCATCGACTACATGCGCCGTTCCCGTGCAGTCGGCGTTTACGCTGTAAGTGCCCGTGACATTTTGGCCAGGCGACTGTTGTCCGGAGAAATCGCTGGTCAACATACCAGTCCCGTCGGCCACGAAGCGTGCCAGTAAACTAAACGGGGTACCGAGAGTGCCAGTCGCACCTGACGTGAATGCGCCGGTGCACCCAGCTTGTCCGGTTCCCGCGGCTTGCCCATTTAAGCAGGGGCCAGTTTGTCCAGTAGGAGCGACAACGGGTTGTCCAACGGTTGTGCCGGATACGGTTTGTCCATTGCCGGCGCTGGGAAGATAGAAGCCGGTCCCCGACACCGTGAAATCGCCATTTATGGACGAGTTACTACAGCCTTGCGAAGTCTTCAGCAATGTAATTACCGCGCCGTTTGCTCCGAACATGTCGAGCTCTGCTCCATTTGAACTTACGTAGCCGGTCAGCGTGATCGGCAGCCCGGGCGTGGTCGTTTGCGTGCCCGAATTCGTCAAGAATGGATCCGTCAGAGTCATCGTAATGCTGCAACTGGCATCGACACTGTAAGTTCCCGCCGGTATGTTGCTCATCAATCCGACCGTCGGGCTTGCATATAAATTGCCCATCCCGTCGGCGAAAATCCTGCCGATCGCTGAGAATACCCTAGGATTCGCGAGACTGGTTAACAAATTACCGATGTTTGTGTTGCTCCCGACAAAGGGCGCCACCGATCCAGCGGTTCCCGGGGGTGTTACTGGCACCGGAATCATTATTCCCGATCCACTCGAGGAGGTGCTGGCAGCCATTGCTCCGAGCAAATAGAATCCGGATCTTGACGCGGTGAATCCGAACGAGCCGACTATATCGCCATTCCCCGAACACTGTCGAGCTTGTAGTGCGGGTGTGAGCAGTGCGAGGCCCGCCAGCAGCGAAATAGCCGCAGTTCCAAAACCAATCCCTTGTTTCATTGATAGTTATTAATCTCCTTATAAGTTTCGCGCTCCAAAGACGAATGTGCAGCGCAATTAAAGCAGGTGATGGCAATCTTAGTACCATCCGCAAATCTAGTAAGCGAAACATAAAGATCCTGAGCTCAGGACGAAACTGACTTACGCAAATCCCTCTCATAACTAGTTGAAGTGTAGACTTTTTACCGGCGACCGAAGTTCATTTGGTAATCCAGGAGACTTGCCGGTGGCTATTAAAATGCAACCAAAATAGCGGTTGATTCATCTCTGTAGTGGAGGGGTTGCACGATATGCTCAGTTCAGTTTTCGACAGTTTATTTGGATGTTCGCATCAGCGAACAACTTTCCCGATGACGCCAAAGCGCCCGACTGCGCGGTTGGGAGCGTATGTGAGCTGCCTCGATTGCGGGAAGGAATTCGCCTACAATTGGAATGAGATGCGCATGGAGCAAGAGCCAGTTGTTATCGCCACGCATGCGCCCGCAGTGACCCGCGTGGCTGGACCGGCGCAGGGGTTATCGCGTCTCTTGCGGCTGGGAAGCTGATTGCTTCAGCAAATCCGCTACTCGATCATGCATAATTTGCGTAAGGGTGGCCTTGTCCTTAAGCGTCAAGTTTACAGTAGGGATTGGATCTCCGATTCTCAACTCGACAATTCCGCTCATAATCTGGAGTGAACCCATTGGAAGAACTTCCCGCGTACCGGTCATGGCAATAGGGATGACCGGCGCGCCGGACTTGACCGCAATATAAGCCGCCCCTTCGATGAAGTCCTGCAGCATGCCGTCCCGGCTGCGGCCCCCTTCTGGGAAAAGCATCACAGACATTCTCTGCTCACGGAGCAGTCTCACGGCATCTCCCATGCTCTTGAGTGACGCTCGCGGGTTGTCCTTGACAACCGCCAGGTGGCCCGCACGCCGCAGGTGCGTTCCAAGAAAGGGGATCAAGAACAAGCCTTTCTTGGCGAGAAAACGAAACTGCAGGGGAAGATGTGCGAGCAGAACGGGGATATCCATGAAGCTGCGGTGGTTGGCTACAAACACGTAGGTCGTCCGCGGATCGATCTTTTCCAAGCCCTCGATTCGCATCTTGACGCCGCTCACCATCAGCAGCATGCGCGACCAGATGCGCGAAATCTGATGCTGAGCCCGGCCGGCCGCGTCGAACAAGGATGTCAGCAGCGAGATCGAACCCATGACGATGGTTGCCAGAATGATGATGGGGTCCGTGATCAGCAGCGATCGGATATAAGAAAGCGACATACTTGGATCGGAGATTATAACAAGGCTCTCGCCTCCGCCACTATGAACAGGGAACCGGTCACAAATACGACGTCGGCGTCCGCCGCTAGCTTCAAGGCATCGGCGACAGTCTGAGTTATCAGGACGCCCGAGCAGCCGCTCAATTCCCGAATCGTCTCCGGCCGCGTCGCCCGGTCCTGTCGCGGCGCGGTGGCGATCACCCTATCGGCCAGGGGGAAGAGAATCCCGGTCATCTCGACTACCGCCTTGTCCCGCATGGCCCCGTAAATCAAGGTGATCGTTCGATGCGCGTAGAATCGTTCGATATAGCGCACCAGAGCTCTGGCTCCGGAGGGATTGTGCGCGCCGTCCAGAATGATCTCCGGCCTGCTGGACACCAGCTCGAGGCGCCCGGGCCAGTGCGCGGCCGCGATTCCCCGCTCAATCGCCTCGCGGGCGATACCGACCTCACGGAGAGCGATGGCGGCGGTGAGCGCGTTCTCCACCTGGTGCTCGCCAGCCAGAGGGCACCGCAGGCGTAGCTGGTCTTCGCCTTTTCTTCTCGCCACCACAAAGCTGCTGCCGCGTGGATCGAGGGTGCATTCCTCCAGGCTCCAGTCCGCTGCCCGGAGGATCGCCGAGCGCGTCACCTCGGCGCGCGCCAACAACGTGGCTTCCGCTTCCGGCCTTTGCGGCGCGAGGACAGCCGGTATACCCGGTTTCAGAATTCCGGCTTTCTCCGAGGCGATCGCTTCGATGCTCCGGCCGAGATATGCCTCATGATCGAAATCTATTCGCGTAATCACAGAGAGCGCCGGCGTCACGACGTTGGTCGCGTCGAGGCGGCCGCCCAGCCCCACTTCGAGCGCCACCGTTTCCGCGCCCAGTTGTTTGAAAAGCACGAAAGCCATGGCTGTGACGGTCTCGAAATAAGTCGGGTGACACTCGATCGCGTCGGCCCGGAGGAGCCCTTCGGCCGCCTCGTGAACCAGGTCGAACGCGCCAGCGAACTGCTCGGAAGTGACCGGGCTGCCTGCTACCTGAATTCGCTCGGTGGGTTCGGCCAGATGGGGCGAAGTGTAGAGTCCCGTGCGAATTCCGGCTGCGCGCAATCCCGATTCAATCATCGCGCAGGTCGAGCCCTTCCCATTAGTGCCGGCTACATGCACGAATCGACAGGCGCGCTGCGGATTTCCCAGCGCCGCCAGCAGAGTCGAAATCGTTTCCAATCCAAACTTCGCGCTTTTGAGCTCGTTCCCAAGGGAGTAGAGATACCGGACAGAATCCGGATAGGTCATCTCGAAACCGGACCGCAGAAGAACTCCAGGGCTTTGGCGATATAACTCTTCATCTGCGGGCGCGGCACGACGGCGTCGAGCATGCCATGTTTGATCAGGAATTCGCTCCTCTGAAATCCTTCCGGCAACTTCTGGCGGATGGTTTGTTCAATGACGCGAGGCCCGGCGAAACCGATCAGCGCGCCTGGCTCGGCAATATTGAGATCGCCCAACATTGCGAAGCTGGCGGTGACGCCACCGGTGGTGGGATCGGTAAGCACGCTGATGTAGGGTACACGCGCTTCATCCAGACGCATGAGCGCGCCCGAAATCTTCGCCATCTGCATCAGGCTGATGGCCCCCTCCTGCATTCGCGCGCCGCCGGAAGCCGAGATGATGACTATGGGGACTCTCTCCGCTGTCGAGCGTTCGATCGCCCTGGTTATCTTTTCTCCCACCACGCATCCCATGCTGCCGCCGATGAACTTGATCTCCATGGCGCAGATGTGAACCGGCCTGCTTTCGATGGCGCCTCGGGCCGAAATCAGCGCGTCGGCGAGCGAGGTGGCTTCCCGCATCGAGGCGAGCCGCTCCTGATATGGTTTCGAATCCACGAAACTCAGCGGATCGGAGGAAGTCAGCTCCGTATCGAACAGCTCATAATCGCCGTCGAACAAATATTTCAGCCGTTCGATAGCATCGATCCGCCAATGCGCTCCGCACTTGGGACACACATTCTGGTTGCCTTCGATGTCCTTCTTCCAAATGATCTGCTTGCACTCGTCGCACTTCAGCCAGAGGCCTTCAGTGCGCATATGGCGCTCGCCCTCTTCGGACGCTGCAATCGTTTTTTCCCGCTTGAACCAGGCCATGGGGGAGTCAGAAGGGATGTCGGATTTCGGATTTCGGATTTCGGATGAACCCAACCCCGTCCCCAATTCGGCTAGCGCCGTTGGATTCGCCGACATCCGAAATCCGACATCCGAAATCCCTCCTGCTTTTCATCCTCCCTACCTTAGCGCGGGTACGGATGCCCTCGCAAGGTCGTGTAGGCGCGATAGATCTGCTCGGCCAGCATGACGCGAGCCAGCTCGTGGGGATAGGTCATGGGAGAGAGGGACAGCAGAAGATCGGCCCGATCGCTCCATCCGGCCGGCAACCCGTCGGCCCCGCCCACCAGGAACACCACGTCCCGGGCTTCACGCTCTGTCCGCTCCATCATCGCGATGAACGCGGCCGAATCCAAGCGCTTGCCCGCCGGGTCGAGACAGATTGTATACGCGGAAGGGTGCTTCACCCAAGGATCGGTACGGCCGGCGCGAATCTCGGTCATCTCCGCCTTGGCATACCGCGAAATGCGCCGCAGATAATCCTCCGCCATGGCGTTGGCGTGCGCGTCTCTCGGTTTACCAAGATAGTAAAGATGGATCTTCACTCAGGGGGAATCGGAACATCCTTGGCATTCCGCCATAGACGCTCCAAATCGTAATAGGAACGAGCCTTCTCGGAAAAAACGTGCACCAGAAAATCTCCGTAGTCGGCCAGGATCCACTCCGCCTGATTGTAACCCTCGAGGCTATGGGGCAGCTCGCCGTATTCCTTTAACGTCAGACCAATCTCGTCGGCGATGGCCTGAATCTGTTTCGGATTGGATCCGGTGCAAATGATGAAGTAATCGGTGAAAGATGTAATCCCGGTCAAATCCAGGACGCGAATGTCCGTCGCTTTTTTCGACTCGGCCGCACGAACCGCCAACAGCCACGGCGCCTCGGTTAATTTCGCATCCGGCGATTTCAAAGCGTTCAGATAAGAGATCCTCTAGCTCTTATCGTACTACAATGGTTGTGGATGTCTCTGAAGCTAGTCCTGCTGTGTATGGCGGGCGGAATATTGCTGTCCGCACAGACTCCTGGCGAGCGGGAGCTCAGCCGGGCCCAGGCTAACGTAGAACAACTTCGCAGCCAGGTGGAAGCGGGGGTGATCCCTCGCGCCAAGCTGGACGAGGCGCAGGAAGCGCTCGCCGACGCGCGCGATGCGGAGTTGTTGAGCCGCACGCTCTATGGAAGGGACTTGACCGAAGAACAAACCGCGGAGATGGAGGCGGCCGCCCTGCGCCGGCTGGAGCGGCGGAAGGCCGAAGTGGAAAAGCTTCGGCAACTGGTGGACGCCGACGCCCTCGCCCGCAATAGCCTGGACAAGCCTATGGAAGATGTGACCTGGGCTCGCCAGGAGTACGACCTGGTGGTGCAGCGATCCCAACTGGTGCATGAGCTGGCCGAGCAGGCGCGCGCCGAACAGCAGGCGCTCGAAGCTCAGGAGAGTTCCAAACCATCCATCGGCGGCCCTGTCATGGAGCGCTTCGACGGCGATGGCACGTTCACGCACGACGATTTCAAGCGTGTTCTGCTGGCTTTCGAGAAGCAGTTCAAGAAACCCCTGCCGGTCAGTGCGCTGGGTGAGACGGCTCTGCATCGATCTCTGGGCTATGATCATCGCGACCGTGTCGATGTGGCACTCTACCCGGACAGCGCCGAAGGGGAGTGGCTGCGGCAATACCTGGAGGCGAATGAGATTCCCTACTACGCCTTCCGCAATTATGTTCCCGGTAAGGCGACCGCGGCGCACATTCACATTGGCCCACCCAGTAACCACATTCTGAAAACCGATTAGCCTGGGGATTCTAACCTTAAGACCAAGAACATTGGCGTAAAACCGACTATAATCAAGGTGGACACCCTTTCGGATGCGCTACAAGTACATTGATTTGGCGGCACGAACCAGCTTCATTTGGATCGCAATGCTGATCGTCATCATAAGAGTGATGTTCGGTCTGGATCTACTTTGGACGCTTCCATAAGATGACCCAGCGGGCCTCGTTCCTTTGGGGAGCCTTTGGGGCGATCCTCCCTGAGGTGCTTCGCCTTCACAAACTTGTGAACGCCGTTTCAAAGTAGCGCCCTACCCCATTACTTTCCCCTATTGCATTTTCATCGATATTCAGTCAAGCTGTAAGGTTTTCGGCTTGCAAATGCGGGTAAGAATCTTCTATCACGACCACTGTTTCGACGGCGCTGCCTCGGCGGCCTATTTCAGCCGATTCCTCGAGGGCGCTTTCTACCCGAATGCGGAATTCGTCTACACCGGACTGGCGCATCGGGCTTCCCAGCTTTTCGACGACCGCCTCTTCGATAGCGACGAGAACGCCATTGTGGATTTCAAGTATTCGGCCAATCCCAAGGTCACCTGGTGGTTCGATCATCATCAGAGCGCCTTTCTCACCCCGGAGGATGCCGAGCATTTCCGCCAGGATCATAGCGGCAAGAAGCTGTATGACCCCTCCTTCAAGTCCTGCACTCTATTTATATCGACGGTAGCCAGAGATAAGTTCGGTTACGAAGCGCCGGACCTCGCCCAACTGGTGCATTGGGCAAATATCATCGATGGCGCCCAGTACACCGACGCCAAATCCGCCGTCGAGCTCGGAGCGCCGGCCATGAAGCTGACACTGGTGATCGAGGCCGCCAAGGGCTCCGACATCGTGCAGAAGGTCATCCGCTGGATGCAGCGCCGGCCGCTCGAAGAAATCGTCGCCGAGCCGGAGATCCAGGAATTGTACCAGCCGCTATATCAGCGTCATCTGAGCTCCATCGAGCTGATCCGCGAACGGGCCCATCAGGTGGATGGTGTCCTGTTCTTCGATCTGACCGGGCACGAGATGGAGGGCTATAACAAGTTCATTCCCTACTATCTTTTTCCAGATTCGGTCTATACGGTCTCAGTCAGTCCCTCGAGTTTCCGGACGAAAATTTCGGTTGGTTCCAATCCCTGGGCAAAGAGCGACTTCAAACACAATCTCGCCAGCATTTGCGAACGCTACGGCGGCGGAGGCCATGCGCGGGTCGGCGCAATCAGCTTCGAGCCAGGCGAGCTGGCGATGGCGCGGAAGGTGGCGGCGGAGATCGTTGAAGAGTTGAAACGGTAGAATAGAGACATGCCTACCAGCGCCCTGGTTTCGGTGGAAGAATACCTGAACACGAGTTATCACCCGGATTGCGACTATGTGGATGGCCGGGTCGTGGAGCGTAATTTGGGAGAACTGGATCATAGCAGTCTGCAGACCGAAATCAGTTTTTACTTTCGGAGCCGGCGTACGCAGTGGGGCGTCCATCCGTTCGTCGAGCAGAGAGTCCAGGTCTCGCCAACGCGTTTTCGAATTCCGGACATTTGCGTTGTAGTCGGTGACTTTCCGACCGAGCAGATCTTCCGGACACCACCGTTCATCGCGATCGAAATTCTATCCAAAAAGGACCGTAAGCGGGACATTCAGGAGAGAATCGACGATTACTTACGCTTCGGAGTGCGGTACGTCTGGGTGATCGATCCCCGCTCGCAGGAGGGCTGGGAACATACAACCGCCGGCATTCATCCCGCCATAGGTGGAATACTCCGAACCCGAAACCCAGATCTGGAAATGCCGCTGCCCGAGATCTTCTCTGCGCTCCAATAATCTCGGGAAGCGTATACTCAGCGGCGCAAACGCGCCGCTAACGATGCGCCGGCTTCGAATTGCTCCTGCATCTGGCGTGTACGCAGATTCTCCCGCATATGCTCCAGGCGGGCGATGTAGGCTGCTAGCGCGCGATCGATGGAATCTGTGTTGGTCGCCAGAATGTCGCGCCAGATTTCGTAAGAGCTCTTAGCCAGGCGCGTGGTATCCGCGAGGCCGGGCCCGGCTACTACCAGGTCTTCCGGGGATTCCAGATTTTCGCCGACGGTCGCCGCCAGCGCGGTAGCGGCGAGCTGCGGCAGGTGCGAGGTGAATGAGACTATCATGTCGTGCTGGTCCGGACCCATCACCACGGGGACCGCGCCGATACGCTCGATCCATTCCCGGAAAACCTTGGCGCGCGGCGTTTCCAGATCCGCCTCGCGAGTGGGCGTAAGGACGTATGTGCGGCCTTCGAACAGCCCGGCTTCGGCTTCGGCTACACCGCGTTTCTCCTTGCCCGCCATCGGATGGCCGCCCAGGAATTGGCATTTGCGAATCACCTTGCGAGCCAGAGACACGATCGCCGACTTTGTGCTGCCGGCGTCGGTAATCAGCGCGTCGTCTCGCACCAAGATATCGAGATGCCGCAAGGTGTCCATGATGCGGCCGATCGGCTGGGCGATATAAATGAGGTCGGCATTCGCGGCCGCCTCACCTAGCGTCAGACCGCGATCGATGGCGCCGCGCCGCAGAGCTTCGGCGATCGCCGCTTCCGAGCTGACTCCGAGTATCTCGCCGCTGAAACCAGCCCGCTTGAGAGCGAGTCCAAACGATCCGCCGATCAGCCCGACGCCGACAATGGCGACCGTGCGCAATTAAATACTCCGGCCCACCGCCGCCGCGATCAGGCGAAGCTGCACCATCAGCTCGCGAAACTGTTCCGGATAGAGAGACTGTGCGCCGTCGCTCAGCGCCTGGTCCGGATCGTGGTGAACTTCGATGAGCAATCCGTCGGCGCCGGCCGCCACTGCCGCGCGCGCCATGGGAATGACTTTATCGCGGCGTCCAGTACCATGCGATGGGTCGCCCACGATGGGCAGGTGCGAGAGCTTCTTCACCACGGGGATAGCGGAGATGTCCATCGTGTTGCGCGTATATGTTTCGAAAGTGCGGATGCCGCGTTCGCAGAGAATGATCTCGTAATTGCCGCCGGCCATGAGGTATTCGGCGGATAGAAGAAGTTCCTCGATAGTCGCCGCGATCCCGCGTTTCAACAGGACCGGCTTGCGCTGCTTGCCCAATTCCTTCAGCAGGTTGTAGTTCTGCATATTGCGCGCGCCCACCTGAAGGATATCGGAGTAAGCGCCCAGCAGAGGAATCTGCGTGTGATCCATCACTTCGCTGACCACGAGGAGACCATTGCGATTCGCCGCTTCCCGCATGAGCTGCAGGCCTTCTTCACCCAGGCCCTGGAAACTATAAGGCGAGCTGCGCGGCTTGAATGCGCCGCCTCGGATGGCCACGGCTCCCGCCTGGGCAACGATTTCCGCAATGCGGTCGATCTGCTCTTTGGTCTCCACGCTGCAGGGGCCGGCCATGACGACGACGCGATCGCCGCCGATCTCCACTTCCCCGATTCGGACTATCGTTCCGCCGGGGCGAAAACTGCGGCTGACCAGCTTATAGGGCGAGGCGATGCGGTGGGCATTTTTCACGCCCGGCATCACTTCGAAATCCGCTGGTTCGAAATCGCGCGCGCCGACACCCCCGAGCACGGTGTGAGCCACGCCCGTCGAACGGTGCACGTCGAAGCCGACCTTCACCAGCCGGTCGATCACCGCCTGAATTTGCGCTTCGGTTGCGCCCTCCTGCATCACGACTAACATTCAAGTCCCTTTTTCCATTTTCAGTTTTTGCACCACGCGCATCTCGTCGATGATTCTCTCAAAAATGCGTTTGACGGCTTCCGGCGCGAGCGGACCGGGATTGGACTCCATCACGTTGGCAAACACCTGGTCCTCCCGCTTTGGCTCGTAGATAGGCATCCGCATTTGCCCTTTGATTCGCCCGATCTGCTCGACGATGCGGGTCCGCTCATTGAGCAGGGCTACGATGCGGCGATCGACCACGTCGATGCGAGAGCGGCAATCGCTTAACTCTGCCTTCGCTTCTTTCTCATTCATGCCCGGGCCACCTGAAATCCGTGTTTCAGCTCTCGCACGAAGGATTCTAGCTGGATCTCCAGCGATGCATTGCCGGCATTTTGTTCAATCACCCGCATGATCGCCGATCCTACCACGACCGCTTCCGCTTGAGCACCGATTTCGGCGACATGCTCCGGCGTAGAGACGCCAAAACCGACGGCCAGCGGCAAATCCGTGACAGCGCGCATGGAGCGAATCAGTGGGCCGACGGCGCTCGAGATCGTATCGCGTTCGCCGGTGACGCCCGTGCGTGAGACCAGGTAGACGAAGCCGGAGGAGTATTCGGCGACCAGTTGCAATCGGCGCGGCGTGCTGGTGGGCGCGGCTAGAAATACGGTGTCGAGCCCGGCCGCTCGCATTACGCGCACGTACGCGCCGGCCTCTTCGACGCTGGCGTCGGTGAGCAGGCAGCCGTCGATTCCGGCGGCTTTGGCGTCGCCAGCGAGCTTTTCAAATCCATAGCGCATGACGGGATTCAGGTACGTGAACAGCAGCAGGGGGATTTCGGAGCGCGTCCGGATTTCGGCGGCGATTTCGAGGACCTTGCGGACAGTAGTTCCAGCCGCCAGCGCCCGGTAGCCAGCGCGCTGGATCACTGGGCCGTCGGCGATGGGATCGGAAAACGGCACGCCTAGCTCGATAAGATCGGCGCCGCCGCGTTCCAGCGCTTCAATAAGTGAGGGAGTGCGGTCAGGCGAAGGGTCGCCGGCGGTGATGTAGGCGATCAGTCCCTTGCGCCCCTTCCGCTTCAAGCGTGCAAAGAGTTCTGCGATGCGCGTGTCAGCCATTACAGCAACTGCCTATTCTTCCAATTCCGTCCTGGTGGGGCGGACCCCCTGGTCCGCAGCCGGCCCCCCGGCCGGCTTTCTTGGGGCATTTCCGGTACACAGAGCCGACGAGGGCGTCGGCTGCGGACCAGGGGGTCCGCCCCACTAAGAACAAGGTATCCTGCCTGTTTGCGGTTTTGATGTCTTCCACTCTCATTCCGAATCCAGCTCCGGAAAATTCTCCCGATAGATGTCGATGTCCTTATCTCCGCGTCCCGACAGATTAATGATAAAAATTTCGTCCTTAGCCGCCGGCGCCTGTCGAATCGCCTCGGCCACTGCGTGAGCGGATTCCAGCGCCGGAATCAACCCCTCGGCGCGAGAAAGCCGGCTAGCCGCTTCGAGCGCCTGCTTATCGGTCACCGACACATATTCGGCTCGGCCCAACTCCCTCAGCAGCGCATGCTCCGGACCCACCGACGCATAGTCAAGCCCCGCCGAGATGGAATGCGTAATGGAAATCTGCCCGTCATCGTCCTGAAGCACGTAACTGTAGGACCCGTGCAGAACGCCCGGACGTCCGCCGGCGAAGCGTGACGCGTGGTCGCCAAGCCGCCCGCTGCGGCCCCCGGCTTCCACTCCGATCAAGCGAACCGAGCTTTCCGGAATGAAAGCGTGAAAAATGCCGATGGCGTTGCTGCCTCCGCCGACACACGCCAGAACGCGATCGGGCAAGCGCCCTTCCGCTAATTTAATCTGGTACAGCGCTTCTTCGCCGATGATCTTGTGGAAGTCGCGCACCATGAGCGGATAAGGGTGCGAGCCGAGCGCCGAGCCGAGCAGGTAATGCGTCGTGGCGACATTGGTTACCCAGTCCCGCATGGCTTCGCTGATGGCGTCCTTGAGCGTGCGGCTGCCTGTAGTGACGGCGACCACCCTGGCGCCAAGCAATCGCATGCGGAAGACATTTAGGCGCTGCCGGCGCATGTCCTCTTCGCCCATGTAGACGACGCATTCCAGTCCGAACAGCGCGCAGACCGTGGCCGTGGCTACACCGTGCTGGCCCGCGCCCGTCTCCGCGATGATGCGCTTCTTGCCCATGCGGCGGGCCAACAGCGCCTGTCCCAGCGCGTTATTGATCTTGTGCGCGCCAGTGTGCAACAGGTCTTCGCGCTTGAAGTACAAACGCGCGCCACCCAGCGTTTCCGAAAGCCTGCGCGCGAAGTAGAGCGGCGTGGGCCGGCCTGCGTAGGTGCGCAATAGCCCGTCAAGCTCGGCTTGAAAGGCGGGATCCTGTTGAGCCGTGCGATAGGCGATCTCCAGTTCTTCCAGGGGCGACATGAGCACTTCCGGGACGTAGCGCCCACCGTAGATCCCGAAGTGACCGCCTGCGTCCGGCTCGGTGTTCATGATTTTGCTTCTTTCAGGAATTGCGCCATTTTGACATGGTCCTTGCGCCCAGGGGAGGACTCGATGCGCGAACAGATGTCGACGCCCCAGGGCTGAGCGGCCGCGATCGCCTGCCGCACGTTGCCGGCGTCAAGTCCACCCGCGAGAATGATCCGCCTCGTAGAACCGGCGGCTCTCGACCAGTCGAAGGTCTGGCCCGTGCCACCGTAGGCTTGGCCCGCCGGCGCATCCAGCAGAATCGCCTCGGCGGGATCGTGCTCGATATCGGCCAGGCGAAAGTTTTCGTCCACGTAGGCCGTCTGCCAGACGCGGAGACCCGACAGGCGAATCGCCTGTCCCACCAGTTGCACGATGTCGAGTCCCACATGCCTGGCGAGATCCGTTATCCGCTCGGGTGATTCGTTCACGAAAACTCCGACCTTCCAAACACTCGCGGGGAGCTTAGCGATCATCCCTGCTGCACAATCGGGGGCGATGTAGCGCGGACTCTTGGGGTAGAAGTTGAAGCCCAGCGCCGACGCGCCGCCCTCGATAGCCGCCACTGCATCCTCGAGTTTCGTGATGCCGCAGATCTTGACCATCATGTGGCGCCGCCGAGGAGAGCCCGTAGCGCGGCTGCGGGGCTCGATGATTTCATCAGATGCTCACCGACCAGCACAGCCTGAAAGCCCGCGTCGCGCAGGAGCCTAACGTCGGCGGCGGAGTGGATGCCGCTTTCCGCGACCTTTAGCACGCTGGCCGGAATCCGCCCGGCAAGCCGCAAGGAAGTCTCGAGCTTCACTTCAAAGGTCCGCAGGTCGCGATTGTTTACGCCGATTATGTCCGACCCAGCCTCGAGCGCTATGTCGAGCTCGGCTTCATCGTGCGTTTCGACCAGCGCGGCCATACCGTACGAGGCGGCCAGGTCCCGCAGTGCGCGTATCCGTTTCGCATCGAGAATGGCGGCGATCAAGAGAATAGCGTCCGCGCCGTGAGCCGCCGCTTCGATGACGTGATACTCGTCGAGCGTGAAGTCCTTGCGAAGAGCCGGAATGGATACGGCTTCCCGGGCGGCGCAGAGATCGGCGAGACTGCCCTGAAAGAATTGCTC
>Ga0210405_10002165_pt1 | contig 20775 bp, 18 predicted proteins | sample IncBWH11MmetaG_FD_155492 | JGI IMG/M metagenome (GOLD analysis project Ga0210405, IMG submission 155492) | Forest soil microbial communities from Barre Woods Harvard Forest LTER site, Petersham, Massachusetts, United States - Inc-BW-H-11-M | ecosystem: Environmental > Terrestrial > Soil >... | reverse complement strand
AGGCGATGTATTGCGCTGGCGTCTTGACGTTCGATGGTGGTTTCATGGATTCGTCGTCTTCCCGAACGAAGTGTGTCGCTGAACGTTTGAAAACCAGCCAGCGGCAGGGGCTGTGAGTATGGCGTAAGTCCTAACCGTGCGCAAGCACGGCGTCTTTTGTCCGTTCTTAAAGTCATCACCAGAAGAGAGGGCGGTGGGCGCTTGTGGAAATCGCGCAGCGATTTCCAAGGCGCGGTGGGCGCGTTCTCGGCGTCCATGGCGGCCGTGCAAGGTGATCGCGCCCTACTGGTCTGGCGCGCGCCACGCGCGATTGGCCGCGCAAGGCATCGTGGCGGTGGTGACCAAGCCCGGCAGTCCTCATGGCAGCGGCCTCGGCGTCTTCCGCTGGGTTGTCGAGCGCACCCTGGCCCGGCTGCATCGCTTCCGCCGCCTCGCGCTGCGCTACGAACGCCGCGCGGACGTCCACGAAGCCTTCCTCACGGTCGGCTTCGCCCTCATCACCTGGCGCTTCCTAAAGAGGGAGTTTTGAAACGCACTCTTAGGATCTGTTCGCGGGGCAACTGGTGGGCCGACTCCCGCAGGACTTGCTCGCCGAGTGATGTGCAGCCGCACTTGGTTTTCCTGTTCCAAATATACCCCGTTGCTCACAGACTCAGCCATTGACTGCTGAAGTCAGCCCGCATGGGTCGCCTTCGCGCCTTCACGTACGCCAAGCTCTATGGCTGATTGTTCGAAGAAACCGCACTCTCCGATGGAAGCTGGGCAACATTCCAGCCGCCTCCCAAGGCTTCGATCAACTGGACGCTACTGGTCATCTGCTGCACTCGAAGCGTTATTACCGCTTGCTGATTTGTGAGTAAGATCGTTTGCGCCGTGAATACGTTCAAATATGGATCAAGTCCGGTCTTGTAGCGCGCAGATGCAACATCCAGGTTCCGTTGTGCAGACGCGACAGTCTCTTGCTCCTGCTCGATCTCTTGGGTAAGCAGTCGCAACGACGCAAGATTATCCTCGGTCTGTTGTAGTGCGTCCAGGACCGTCTCTTTGTAGGCGGCAACGTCAGCGTTGTAAACGGCTATGTATTGCGCCACTGTCGACTTTCTGAGACCACCGTCAAATATTGTTTCGGAGGCTGTCGGTCCAACTGACCAGTAGCGGCTTGGAGAAGTCAGCCATTTCGAGAATTTCGTCGCTTCAAATCCGATCGTGCCGCTGATGCTAAGCGTGGGATAGTAGGCGGCCCTTCCAACTCCAATCAGTGCATTTGCTTCTGCCATGGTTCGTTCAGCAGACGCGATGTCGGGTCGCCTTTCCAAAAGGTCGGAGGGGATACCGGCTGGGATGTGAGGCGCCTTGGTTGTTAACGACCTTGCTGGCACGGAGAATGTAGAAGCCGGCTCTCCTACCAGCGTCGCGATCGCATGCTCAAATTGCGCCCGAGCAATGCCCGTGTTCGTTACGGCTGCTTCGGAGCCCTCAAGAGCGATTTCAGCCTGGGCCACCGCTTCGTCATTGTCGAGACCCAATCTGTAGCGGACGCGGGTCAGTTCAAGAGACTGTCGGTCCACCTCTGCGGTCTTCCGGAAAAGCTCTTCGAGTGCGTCCTGTCCGCGTAGTTCAAAATAGAAGACCGCCAGGTTGGCTTGTTCCGTCAGTTTCTCATTCTCGAGGTCGGCCGCGCTTACCTGCGCCGCGTAGGAGTACTGATGCACAGTGTTACGAACGCGTCCCCAGAGATCGGGCTCCCAACTAACATCAAAAGGAAGGTTGAACAGGTTGCTGTTTGGATTGCTGTTCGAGAGACTCGCCACACCGGTTTGGGTTTGGGGAGACCGGTTGCGCGAGTAGGAGGGGCCGACGCCAGGTGTCGGATAATAGAAGGAACGTGCCTGCCGGACCTGGGCCCGTGCGGCCATGAAATTTTCAAAAGACCGGGCGATGCTCTGGTTGGAGATATTCAGTTGCTCTTCGAGAGCATTCAACTCAGGTTCTTCATATATCTCCCACCATCTCCCGCGAAGCGCCCCATCTTGCGGCTGCGCAGGTTTCCACGTACTGCCATCCGGAGCCTGTTGAGGTCCTGACTCCTTGAATGCGGGAGGGGACGGGACGGCTGGACGCACATATCTGGGGCCAACATTGCACCCCAGAAGGCCGCAGATCACGCAAATGACAAGGAGGAATAGCGACGCTTGGAGCGGTCGGTTTCGTTCGTGTGGGACTGTTTCCGAGCGCGGGGCGGGATTCTGCTTAGGATTATTCATCAAACCGTGCCTCCATGAGCGACCATTACCGTTGTACCGCGGCGACGCTGCACCCGGAGCCGGAGTCGGCCGAGGAATAGATAGATCACGGGGGTTGTGTAGAGTGTCAGTATCTGGCTGAGGATCAGACCACCGGCAACCGCAATTCCCAAGGGGCGCCTAAGCTCCGATCCTGTGCCGTGACCAAGGGCTAGCGGAAGCGCCCCAAGAAGGGCTGTTAGCGTGGTCATCATGATCGGTCGGAACCGAAGCAGACACGCTTCGAATATGGCGTCTTTTGAGTTCTTTCCGCCTGTCCGCTCTGCCAAGAGAGCGAAATCGATCATCATAATTGCATTCTTCTTGACGATGCCAATGAGCAAGACAATGCCAATGAGGGAGATCACGTCTAGTTCGCTCCTGAAGAGAATCAGGGCAAGCACGGCTCCTACGCTGGCGGGCGGCAGAGTGGAAAGAATCGTGACGGGATGAACTAGACTCTCGTATAGAACTCCCAGCACAATGTAGACCCCGAACAATGCCATCACGATCAACACGATCTGATCGACGACTGACTTCTTGAAATCTCCGGCAGTGCCTACAAAGTCGCCGCGCACTGTAGTAGGTATTGCAAGCCTCTCCTGCAGGTGTTCGATGGCTACGGTGGCCTGTCCGAGCGAGACACCCGGAGCCAGGTTGAACGAGATGGTCACGGCAGGAAACAGACCGTCGTGATTGACGGCCAGAGGCGAAGTGGACCTTGTGCTTCGCACGAACGCATCCAGAGGAACAGAGGTCCCGTTTACCGGATGAATATAAATGGATTTCAAGCCGAGCGGGCTTTGCGTGTATTCCGATGCAGATTCCATGACAACGTGATACTGGTTGAGTGAGGTGTAGATTGTGGACACTTGTGCCTGCCCGAATGCGCTGTAAAGGGACTGGTCGATGAGCTGCGGTGTAATGCCAAAGCGAGCGGACGTTGGGCGGTCATAGTTCACAAAGGCGGTTAGACCTCGATTTTGTTGATCAATGTCGACATCCTTGATGAGAGGGAGCTTTTGCATCTCCCGATAAACCACCGGACCCCACTTGTTCAGGTCGCTCACATTGTCGGAGGATAATTCATATTGATAATTGGCATTGCTGGTCTTGCCTACCGACGGGATATCCTGGAATGGCTTGAGATGCGTGGTCGCTTCCGATATTCCGTCCAATTTTGGACGCAAGCGATCCAGCACACCGGCTGCACTTACTTTCCTTTCTTTTAGCGGTTTCAGCGTGACAAACAGAAATCCAGAGTTACTCCCGTTATCACTACCAGGCCCTGAACTGCTTCCCGTAAATCCTGTAACCACATCTACAGCGGGATCGGCTTGGACGACTTTCTCTATTTTTCTCAAAGCGCTCTGCATAGCATGAAAGGAAGCATCTTGTGGGCCTTGAATTCCACCTAACAGAGAACCCGTGTCCTGTATGGGAAACATTCCTTTTTGGACCCGCCCCAGCAGCACGAGATTGAGAGCAAGCGTTGTCACAAAGATGAGCAAGACGAGAGTTGGGTGCTCCAACGCCCAGGCCAGGCTATTCTTGTAGCCACTCAGCGTGCGGCTTAAGACACGCTCGCTGAATCGATAAAATCGCCCATGTACGGCGTCATGTTCCGATTGAAGCAAGTGCGCACACATCATCGGTGTGAGCGTAAGTGACACCACCATCGAGATCGCGATCGAGATTGCCATGGTCACAGCGAACTCATGAAATAACCGCCCCGGAATCCCTCCCATAAACAAAATGGGGATGAACACAGCGATAAGGGAAAGGCTCATGGACAACACTGTGGGTCCCGTCTCTTCAGAGCCCGTATGTGCCGCTTCGAGGCGCGGGACCCCTATTTCCATAAGACGCACGCAATTTTCCATGACCACGATGGCATCATCGACGACAAAGCCGGTAGAAATTGCGAGCGCCATCAACGATAAGTTGTCTAGCGTGTAGCCGCAGAGATACATCACGATAAATGTGGCTATTATCGAAACCGCAACTGCAACTCCTGGAATCAGCGTGGCTCTTACGTTGCGAAGGAAAAGGAAGACCACTAAAACAACCAACCCAATGGACAGGACCAGTGTCCACTCAACATCTCTGACGGAGGCCCGGATCGTCGTTGTGAGATCACCCGTAACCAGCAGTTGCTGATTTGCAGGGATCGAAGCGCGAATTGCAGGCAGCTCCCGCTTGATCTCATCGACAGTGCTGATAATGTTCGCTCCTGGGGCGCAATATACGAGAAGGCTTACGGACTCTTTGCCGTTGACATACGCCACGGAGCGGATGTTCTCGACCGAATCCTTGATGGACGCAATGTCCTGGAGGCGCACGACACCCCCATCTCTCGAGGCAAGGACGAGAGGGGCATAATCGCGAGCCTTCGATATCTGGTCGTTCGCTGTGATGTCGGCGATGGTGTTCTCGTCGGAGATCTGCCCCTTAGGCCGGTTGGCATTTTGCGCGTTGATCAAACCAGCCACGTCCTGCAGGCCAAGACCGTAGTGGCTTAGCTGCTGCGGATTGAGTTCGACCCGGACGGCAGGCAGGGAACCCCCAAGAATGGAGACTTGCCCCACGCCTCTAATTTGGGAAACCTTTTGCTGGATGATGGAAGATGCGGTGTCATAGAGTGCGCTGGAATCGGCTGTCTTGGATGCGAGGTTAAGAACGAGCACAGGCGCCCTTGCCGAGTCGAGCTTTCGATATATCGGATTGAGGGGAAGATTGGAGGGCAAATAGCTGCGGGCAGCATTGATTGCGGCCTCCACATCGCGCGCCGCACCATCTACATCTCTGCTGGTGTCAAAGGTCAACTTAATTGACACCACGCCCAGGGTGCTTGTCGAGTTCATCGCTGTGATCCCGGCAATATGACTGAACTGCTTTTCCAGGGGAGTTGCGACAGATGACGCCATATTTTCGGGACTTGCTCCCGGCAAGGCGGCACTCACGGTGACTGCGGATAAATCGACCGGCGGCAAAGAAGCTACCGGAAGAACCGCAAACGCGATCATGCCGGCGAGCGTGAGCCCCGCAGTGAGCAAAGTGGTAGCAACGGGTCTTTTTATGAACACGGAGGAAATGTTCACGGCTGCTCCGCCGTGTCCAATGCTGCCGAAAGCACGCGTTTAGGTCCAAAGCGTCGCGCCAACCTGTCGAAAAATATGTAAATGACAGGGGTCGTGAAGAGCGTCAGAAGTTGGCTGAGAAGCAAGCCTCCGACCATTGCAATGCCCAGAGGTCGGCGGAGTTCGGAGCCGATGCCGGAACCGAAGGCGAGCGGTATGCCGGCGAAGAGCGCCGCCAGGGTGGTCATCAAAATCGGGCGGAATCTCAGCAGAGAAGCTTCGTAAATTGCTTCGGCAGAGGAGAGTCCCCTGCTTCTTTCGGCCTCGAGCGCGAAGTCAACAATCATGATGCCGTTCTTTTTTACGATGCCGATCAGCAGGATGATGCCGATAATGGCCACGATGCCCAAATCCTGCTTGAAGACCATGAGCGCCAGCAATGCTCCGACGCCGGCCGAGGGCAGCGTCGAAAGAATAGTGACGGGGTGAATGAAGCTTTCATAGAGCACTCCGAGCACAATATAGACAGCCACCAGAGCGGCCAGAATCAGGAGTACCTCGTTGAAGCCTATTGCCTTGTAGGCTTGAGCTGTCCCTTCAAAGCTCGCCTGGACGCTCGCTGGCATATTCAGCTGTCGCTGGACCTTGTCAATTAGGGCAATGGCTTGACTCAGAGAGCTGTTTGATCCCAGATTGAAGGAGATGGTCACAACCGGAAACTGGCCCTGATGTGAGATGGTGAGAGGAGCAGACGTTCTTTCGACATGCGTGAAAGCAGAGAGCGGTATTGCGGACGATGTTGATGTGGTATTTGAGCTGCCGCTGGATCCGGAGGCAGGTTGACTCGATAGTGCTGTGCTTGTGAAATTAGTTGTCGACAAAAGCGCACTGGAACTGTTGGGTCCGAGCACAGGAGCGTGTGTGGAACGCGACAGGTTCGATTGCTGTGCTGTTACTCCGCTCATTGACGAGGCCGCCAAGGTAGACACAGAAGTCGTCGCACTGTTAGAAGCGGTGCGTCCCGATGGCGCAGAACTCGAGTTGGAAGCACTTTGAGATGAAGGACTTTTTAGGTAGATGTTCTCCAAACTCTGAGGACTCTTCTGGAATTCGGGAGAAGCCTCAAGGATGACATGGTATTGGTTGGACTGGGTGTAAAGGGTGCTGACCTGACGCTGTCCGAAAGCGTCATACAGGGTTGAATCGATCTGATCCGCGCTAATATTCATCCGAGAGGCGGTCGCACGATCAATCACTAGCCTTTCAGCCAATCCGTGTGATTGTTGATCGGTGGAAATGTCTCGTACCTCCGGGTGTTTTCGCAGCTCTGCGACCATTCTTGCCGTCCACACGTCGAGTTCTGCCTGATCGGCATCCTCAAGCGTGTATTGAAACTGACTGCCGCTGGCACGGTCATCAACTGTCAGATCCTGAACAGGCTGCATGTAGAGGTGAATGCCCTCCACCTTTTGGAGGTGGGACTGCAGGCGATCGATCACCGCAGTTGCGTCGATACCTCGCTGGGAGAATGGCTTCAGGTTGATCTGAATGCGTCCACTATTGAGCGTCGCATTCGTGCCGTCCACGCCAATAAAAGATGATAGATCGGCAACCGCGGGGTCCTGAAGAATAGCTTTTGCTAATTCCTGTTGCTTGCGCGACATGGCCTGGAACGAGGTGGATTCAGGCGCCTGCGATATACCTTGGATGATGCCGACATCCTGTGTTGGAAATAGCCCTTTTGGAATGACAACATATAGGTAGACCGCGAGCGCTAGGGTCCCTGCTGCAACTAGAAGTGTCGATCGTTCATGCCGAAGGACCCGCCGCAGAGCCCGTCCATAGTGCTCGATCAGAGCCTTAAACATTCGCTCGGACCAAGAGTAAAAGCGGCCCTGCTCAGCTTCCGGCTTATGACTCAGTATTCTGGCACTCATCATGGGAGTCAACGTCAGTGAGACTACGGCGGAGATGAGAATTGTGACCGCAAGGGTGACCGCGAATTCACGGAATAACCTGCCTACGATGTCTCCCATCAGCAGCAATGGGATCAAGACCGCTATGAGCGATATGGTCAGCGAGATAATCGTGAAGCCAATCTGCGCTGCTCCGCGGAGTGCAGCTTCGAGAGGACTGAGTCCTTCTTCCAGATAGCGCGATATGTTCTCAATCATGACGATCGCGTCGTCCACGACGAATCCAGTCGAGATCGTCAGCGACATGAGGGTGAGATTGTTGAGGCTATAGCCCGATAGATACATCGCGGCCATCGTTCCGACTAGAGAGATGGGGATGGCAACGGCGGGAACAACGGTTGCGGCGAGATTCCGCAGAAATACGAAGATGACCATGACAACGAGGCCAACTGTAAGCATCAGTTCGAATTCGACATCCTTGACCGATGCTTTGATTGTGGTTGTACGGTCGGTTAAAACCATAAGACTCACGGCTGCCGGAAGGCTGGCCCGCAATCGGCTCAGCAGCTCCTCAACTTGGTTGACCACGGCAATCGTGTTGGCTCCCGGCTGGCGTTGTATATTCACAATCACCGCGGGTGTCTGATCCATCCACCCTGCAAGCCTCGTGTTCTCAACGCCGTCGCTTATCCTCGCAACGTCTGAAAGGGTTACTGGCGCTCCATTCTTATAGGCGACCACGAGATCGCGATAATCGTTGCTTGACAACAGCTGATCATTGGAATTGATTTGATAATTCTGGGTGTCTCCGTCAAACGTGCCTTTCGGTGTGTTGACGCTTGTGGTCGCGAGCACAGCTCGCAAATCTTCCAGCCCTACGCCAAAGGCCGACAATGCAGCCGGGTTTGCCTGAATGCGCACGGCGGGCTTCTGCCCCCCGCTGATTGTGACCAGGCCCACACCAGTAAGTTGCGAAATCTTTGGAGAAAGTCTTGACTCCGCAAAGTCCTCTACTTTTGACAGAGGAAGAACATTGGAAGTCAGTGCGAGGGTCAGGATCGGAGCGTCTGCTGGGTTCGACTTGCTGTACACCGGAGGAACCGGAAGATCTGATGGCAAGTAGCTCTGGGCTGCGTTAATAGCGGCTTGGACTTCCTGTTCTGCCACATCGATATTCAAACTCAGTGAAAACTGCAGGACGATGGAGGAACTGCCATCCGAACTTGTCGAAGTCATTTGTGTCAGGCCTGGTATCTCGCCGAACTGTCTTTCTAGAGGCGCTGTGATAGCAGACGACACTACTTCGGGACTCGCTCCGGGATAAAACGTTCGCACTTGAATGGTCGGGTACTCCACCTCAGGCAACGCCGAAATGGGAAGCTTGAAAAAAGCTGCTGCTCCTACGACTACGATGGCTACCATGAGCAGAGCAGTCGCTACCGGCCGAAGGATAAACGCGCGTGACGGACTCACAATGTTGCTCCGGTTGTTTCTACTGCCGGTCCGCGCTCCTGTTCGACAGTGACTTGTGTTCCGTCTTGAAGTTTGTCGAAGCCAGAGACTGCTACCCACTCTCCCGCCTGCAGACCCGCCACTGCGGTTGTATTCCCGTCAAAACTCTGCTCAGTGATATTCCGGACTGAGACTGTGTTCTTGTTGACGACGAACACAAAGGCCCGCGTTCCATTACGCTGGACTGCAGCGCTTGGTATGAGCACCGTATCCTTTAATGTTCGAACCAGCAGCCGCACGTTGACGAACTGATTTGGAAAGAGGGCGAGGTCGCGATTATTGAATTCTCCCCGAAGCCGAACCGTACCGGTCGAGGTGTCAATCTGGTTGTCGAGCGTCAACAAGGTACCGCGCGCAATTCGTTTTTCAGCGTTTCTGTCGAAGGCATCCAGAAGAAGAGGAGCGTGTTGGTGTAGCTGCGTCTGAACTTCTCCGAGGTGATCTTCCGCCACATTAAACACAACCGTGATCGGCTGAAGCTCCGTAATTACAACGAGGGAATTCGAGCCGCCGGCAAACGCAGTGTTACCAACGTCAATGAGACGCAGTCCAACCCTTCCTGCGCTGGGGGAAGTAATGTGACAATAGCTCAACTGCACGGTCGCGCTTTGCACCTGACCCTCGTCGAACTTGACAGTTCCTTGATCCTGAACTACGGCTTGCTCCTGGTCATCGAGGATTTGCTGAGCAACGGCATGCTCTGCAAAGGCTTCTCTATATCGAGCAAGATCAATCTCGGCCTGCTTCAAGACGCCCCGATCATGATCGAGCAACCCCTCAGCCTGTTGCAGTTGGGCTCGGAAGGGTCGAGGGTCGATGTCAATCAATGGGTCGCCTTTCTGAACCAGTTGGCCCTCGCGATAATGCACGGCAATGACCTGACCTGTGACCTGGCTGAAGATGTTTACGGTCGAAACCGGCGTGACTGTACCGAGCGCATCGATATAGGCACCCATGTCGCCTTTTCGCGATTGCGCAGTATGAATAATCGTCAGAGGCTGGCTTGCGTTGCTCGCAGTTGCCGAAGGGTTCCTGTGCCTCGACAAACGCAACGCAACAACGAGACTAAGAGCGAGGATGGCCGTCAGAGTGAGCACTAGTCTCGTGCGGGACCCCGGAGTTGTGGCTACGATAACATCCCGTTCCTCTGAACCACTGAAGTCGGCAATCTCTTCTTCGCTCTCTGCGAAACGGTTTCTCACTGGCATCTTTCCTCGACCCTCAAATTCATTTCAGCGATTGATTCAGCACGCGCTGTTTGCAGTGACAGCACTCTGGCCGTATTGATTGATCAGCCACCGCTGACTGCACGGCTCATCTCCTATTGTGTCGATGACAACGACGTAACGCCGTTAGAAACAGTCAGGTAAGCGTAAGGATTTGTAGAAAAGAACGTGGGGACACGACGAAAAGAGGATGAACGGAGGTCAAATCGAAGAATCGGAAAGTTGACGACTATCGAGCGACAGCGAGCAACCGTAATCAGATTCGCGGCACCTGCTTTTGAGAAGAGGATCCTCTGTGCAACACAGTAAACCTCTCAACGGTCCTCGATCCGAAACCCTACAAATGTCTACAAAAGCCTCACGCTTCCTGACGGCACACTCGTCATGATGCCGATACTTTGCAAGCAGGAATACCTTTCCTGGCTGGAGAACCATGACGAACAATCGCGTAAACCGTGGACATTTGTCCGGCATCCTGTTGGTTGCGGCTGCCATATTGTCCGCGCATCCCCTCGCCGTTTTTTCGCAAGATTTGGAAAGCCGATTCTCATCTACCCAGCGTGCACAGGAAGATCCTTCCTCTGTGCCCGGCCGCGACAAAGACCAGACGCAGTTGGCGGATGGTGCAGTAGTCGCTACTCTTCCCGGTGCCCCGATGCCGCAGGAGCAGGCCGAGCACCAGTCTGCACCGTCGCCGGCAGACTCTGGAACACACCTGAATCCATTCCCAATCTTGTCTCCGCGGTTGACCAGAGCTCCTCTTACAATTCAAAATAAATTTCTTATATACGCGCATAAAACCTTCGGCCCACCAGCCGTCATCCTGCCTGGCTTTGGGGCGGGCTTGGGAATGCTCAATCCAGCGAGCAAATATCCCAAAGAATGGAAAGATGGCGCTGTTGCATTCGGCAGGAACTACGGATACCGAGTGGCGGATCATACGTCCAGAAACACTGCCCAATTTCTGACAGGTGCCCTCCTACACGAAGATCCCCGCTACCTGCGTTCGACCAGTTCCAATCCGTTCGTCCGGACCGTACACGCTCTTGCGTTCACTATTTTTGACAAGACGGATTCCGGAAGAACCACCTTCGCTGCAAGCAATTTCGCTTCGGCAGCTGCTGGTGGGTTTGTTGGGATGGGAATCCTGCCGGACGGCTATAACGACGTTACACACGCGGAGCAACACATGGCGAGCGAGTTCTTGCAGATTGGTATTGGAAATGTCCTCACTGAGTTCGAACCCCAATGGGGACCTTGGGCCAAAAAACTTCGCATTCCCAAAATCCTCCCGGGTTGGTGGGTTCGAGAACACTGACATCGCCCACAGCACTTTGAAGCTAGATTCTCATTATGGACACCGGGAATTGGAGAACTGTGTGAAGTTATCATGCGTAGTTCTGACCGCGGTATGGGCCACGGCTACCATCGCTGCGCAAGTCAACAGCGCACCGACTCCGACAGCCGGGGCGCCCGCTCTACCTTCCTCGAATACGGCGCAGGTGGCTACGCAGAAAAGCGGCCCACAAGACGGCAACGCGACCGTACCTGCATCTGGCGTTTGGCTAATGACCTGGACAAACGATAAAGGAGACACCATGCACGCCACGCTCCACATTCAACAGAAAGGGGAAGTCCTCAGCGGCACGGCAGACTTGCAAGGCGGTCCAAGAAGCGGAACCTTTCGACTCACTGGGAACGTGCGAGGAAACCAGATTGTGCTCAGCGTTAAAGTCTACTGGCATCATGCTTCTTTTGCGGGGACCGTCGATGGGAGCAAGATGAGCGGCAGTACCCACGAAGGCAGACCCTGGTTGGCTACAAAGTCCTGATTAAGGATCAAAATGGAAAGATTCGCTACGAGCAACCTGAAAATGGGAGCGGCGTTCGCAACAGTGATCGTCTCGTGTCTCGCCGTGGTAGCCGCCTATCTTATTTATCCCGGCACACCGGGCAAATCCAAGTGTATGAAATTCGAGGGCTACATCGAGCTCCCCAAGGACGAGTCGCTTAATGTCCTCGACTACCTGACAATAGACAACGGTAGATTGTTTGTTACAAGTGAGTCATCGGGCTCGTTATTCAAGGTCGAACTAGATCCGAATAGTCCGTCTCTCGGGGGCGCGGTATCCGCGCTACCAGGGAACGGAGCGGCTCACGGCGTGGCGGTAGTGACGGACAGTGACGTAGCCTTCCTCACACGGAGCGAGGAGAATACGGTTGATGTCTTCGATCCAACTTCTCTTAGGCTACTTTCAAGGATCCCTGTCGCGGATGATGCGGATGCAATACTCTATGTCCCATCAGCAAACCTTGTCTATGTTGCGAATGGAGATGCAAAGATTGCAACTCTTATTGATCCTGAGAAGCGCATCACGGTCGGAACAGTGACCCTTCCTGGAAGGCCAGAATTTCCCGCCCTGGACTCGCAGACTGGAGTTCTTTATCAGAACCTTGAAGACATCAACTCGATAGTTGCTGTCGATCTTAGCAAGCGGGAAGTGATCGGGCAATGGTCTCTCGCTCCCTGCGAGGGACCATCTGGGATGGCCATTGACTCCAAGCAACGACGGCTTTTTGCAGTGTGCTCGAGGAATGCAACGTTAGTGGTCTTTGACCTGGAGTCGCATCAGGTGATCACGTCGCTGAAGATCGGTGGAGGTCCTGATTCCGTCGCATACGATGGGACTTTCCACCGAATTTATTCAGCCGGGAAAGCTGGACGATTAACGGTAATTCAGCAAGACGATCCCAATACATATCGGGTACTGGACGAGATACGCACACACTACGGAGCCCATACCCTCGGGCTAGATCCTGTGTCGCACAGGGTGTTCGTGGCCTACGCAAGCCTTTTTGTACACCCCAGGATCAACGTCTTTTCTCCGACGGCGGTGAATGACGTACGACAAATGACAGTAGAGGGACGTTCTTGGTTGTTGTCGCTGAGGAGCAGACAGGAGCGGACTGGTGCAAAGACGATCGACAAGATTAGGGTGATCGCAGTCCGCGGAGAATCGCAAAGCCTTGAGAAATGAGAACGCTCAGTAGCCAGGCCAACAGACCGCAAAATCCGCCGGTTTGGAAAATGTCCGATACCAGCAGGAGCGTGCTTCGCAGAGATGGAAGTCCAAGAAATGAGGCTGTGATATACGCCGAGGCGCCTTCACCACTTGAGTCGGTATCAGTGACCATCGGTTCCACTCCAAGTCAAATTTGTGCAACAACCGTGATCTCATAATGCTGGACGAAACCGCGGAGTGCTGTCCGAAAGGGTTGGTTTCAAGTCAGGATTTGTAGCGCGCGTCACAATCCCGGTCCAGCTTCAAGGAACGCTGCGGGTTCAGCTATCATTGCGTCGGGAGATGGCCGAACCCTCTCGGGTAATACGTGTAACGGAACCGGCTTTTTTAGGGTGCGGGGCTCAGATGGTCCAAGTTGGAAGACCGGAAGAAACGCTGCGAAAGCATGCGCGCTTGCTGATCGTGGACGACGATCCGGATCTATGTGACCTCGTGCAACGGTATTTGGAAGTTGAGGGTTTCGTTATATCCGCCGTGCATAGCGGCGCAGAAGGCAGCCACGAGGGTACAAGCGGCAAGTACGATTTGATCGTGCTTGATGTGATGCTGCCCGATATGAAGGGTTTTGATGTGCTGCGAGAATTACGCGCGCGCGCACGTACGCCAGTTCTGATGCTAACAGCGAAAGGCGACGAGTTTGACCGTGTCTTGGGTCTCCAAATGGGGGCGGACGACTATTTGGCAAAGCCCTTTAGCCCGCGTGAATTGATTGCGCGCATCGGGGCCATCCTCCGCAGATCGGGTTGGCAGTCGGAACAGGTCAGACCCCTTCGACCACCCTCAATCAAGTCGGGTGATTTGGAACTGGATTTGGCAGGACATTCGGCATCCAAGTCAGGAAAGCCTTTGCATTTGACGTCGGCAGAGTTCGATCTGCTACACGCATTCTTGGAATCGCCCGGACAGGTGCTCTCTCGGGAGGCTTTGGCGGAGCGGGTCCTGGGCCGGAAATTCTCGCCCTTTGACCGGAGCATCGATCTTCACGTAAGCAACCTTCGTCAAAAACTGGGACCACAAACAAACGGGGCGGAAAGAATCCGCAGCGTTCGGGGGGTTGGCTATTTGTATGCCTGGCCGCTCTAATGCGATGTCCTTCGTCGGAGCCGTTTACGATTGCGGCGAATGACCTCAGGTGTAGGAAGTCGGCAGCATGATCTTAACGTCTAGGCCGATCGGTTTGGCGTTGGATGCGACGATCGTGCCGTGGTGCTGACGAATCGCCTCAAGCGCGATCGCCAGTCCAAGGCCCGTGCCCTTGATTGCTCTTGGATCGCCACTTGGTTCCTTTACCCGAAAGAACGGCTGGAAGATTTGTTGCAGTAAGTTTTCGGGGACACCCGGACCATAATCGCGGACTGAAAGAACGGCCTGGGAAGAGGGGTTCATTCTCTCGGTTTTCAAAATAACGTCCACTTCACTCCCTGGCGCAGTAAACCTAATCGCGTTGCGAACGATATTCTCACATGCGCTGCGCAAGGCCTGCTGATCGGCCTTCTCGATGACTATACCTCCTTCGGCATGAAGCCTCACCGACTTGCCACAAGAGCGAGCCTCGAAATCGCCGTCAGCCACTATTTCCTGAACCAGTTGAGAGAAGTCCACACTGTGTTTCGCCTCGGACGATAAACCCGTCTCCAAACGCGCGAGTGTCAAGAGCTGTCCCATGAGCGTATCAACCCGCTCGACATCGCGCTCCATCCGCTGTAATAACTCTTCGGACTCGGGCGGCGATTGCTTTCGCAAAAGAGTTAAAGACATGATCAATCGCGTGAGTGGCGAGCGAAGCTCGTGCGAGACGGTACTCAACAGATCCTTGTGGGAACGTACAAAAGCGCTCATCCTTTCCACCATGACATCAAAATCTGCCGCCAGAGCGGCCAGTTCGTCGTGTCGCTCAGATATCTCAACCGGCGCTCTGACGCTCAAATCGCCCGCCGCCACCATTCTCGCGGCAGATTGAATCCCCTGGATGGGTGCAACAATGTGGTGCGTAAGCCAGAAACAGAAGAGCGTTACCATGATCAAGACCACGGCGAAAAACGGCAGCCCACCTCCGGCCGTAGCGTCCAGGAATTTTCCCAGTTGCAAGGGGGCACGGACCAGAAGAACGTAGGGACGCCCCGAAGGCGAAGTGAATTTATAGGATGAGCTGTGCGAGCGGAGCCCAAAGCGGGAAAGAACGCGTCCGTTACTTCGCGCGCGGCGTACGATGGACAGACCGTCGGAGGGAATAGGTCGGGACAAAACGTCCTTACCGTACCCATCGATCAGATAGAGCTCAACCCCGGATTTCCCTACGAGCCCTTGCTCGAACTGCTCGAATTCTTGTGGACCTCCCAATTCATAAGCGTGTGCTGCCTCGTCGGCTACTTTGGGCGCGAACGACGCCACGATGTCTGTAGATGGAACCAATCGAGTGCCGAGCATTCGGCTGGCCATAAAGATCACGAACAGCGCTAGGAGGGTCAACCAAAACCAGAGGAAGACCTTGATAAATAATCGTCCGATGGGCATTCTGGCGCTCGGACCACTGATAGAGGATGGAATCATCGAGGACTCGGTACCGTCGGATCGCTTCTCTCGATAAGGGTATACAGCAATTTGACAGCACTCACCAGTCAGAATGCTTGCTCCTTACAAATCCATACAAAGGTTCGACATATCCTGTCGGCGCGGTCTCTCGTTGTGAGATAGCCTCGAATCATGGAAAGAATCGCGAGGCCAAGTTACCATTGAAGCCTTGCCTGCGATTGAATCAGAGTCGATTCCGCGCACTGAGAAATCGGTGATCGTTCGTAACGAGGAGAAGCCCTTTATTGAACTTAACGATTGAAAATGCGCGGAACGAGGGTGACTGTGCGCTGCTATGGCGGACTCGTTTACGGGCGAGAATCCGCTCTGCTTTGCGCGGCCGTTCCTCACCACAGGCGCGACATCATTGTGGACCTCAGCGGCGTGACCGCAATCGACGCAGCGGGAATAGGCGCCTTGGTATCGCTTCAAGCGGCGCCAACGGGAATAGTCTTCTCTGGAGCCTCTGGATTTACCTTTCAGGCGAGGGGCATCGCGACGACTTCAGTTTTCACCTTCGTAACAGAAGATGGAACCATAGTAGCCTGGGGCCCGGGAATTAGTCCCGGCCTCCCCAATGACGCATTCGTGGTAGTGGACAACTCTGCGAACCCCACCGCCGCCACGGGCGCCGTTTATAAGGGCGCGGCCATCGCACAGATGACGGCAGGGGGACCATTCTTCCTCTATGTCGCGAATATTCGTTCTGGGCGCATCGAGGTTTACGACACAAACTTCAAGCCCGCCAATCTTGGTGGCGACAAAGATGCTGGCGACGCGTTTCTGGATCGCGCAATCCCCGAGGGATTTGCTCCCTTCAACGTGCAGGACGTCAACGGGAATCTGTATGTGACGTATGCCAAGCAGAATGCCACGAAGCATGACGACTTCGATTTCCCCGGCTTCGGATTCGTGGATAAATTCTCACCGACAGGCAAACTGTTGCAGCGGCTGGAGAACGGTCCATGGCTGAATGCACCTTGGGGTGTCGCACTGGCACCGGCAAACTTTGGCTTCTTTAGCAACCACCTGCTGATCGGCAACGCCGGGAGCGGGCAAATCGCTGTCTACGACGCCAATAGCGGGCGCTTCGATGGTCTGCTCCGCGACGCCAACGGACATGCGATCCAAAACGATCGCTTGTGGGCGCTGCGCTTCGGCAATGATCAGGCAGCTGGACCCAGTAATTGGCTGTACTTCACTGCCGGCATCAGCGATGAGGCGCACGGCCTGTTCGGCTTCTTTACTCCTGCGGACCAGAGCGCTCCGGAAGCCACCGGCGACGATCGATAATCCAGAATCCGCGTCGGGTGGTCGAGATCACCCGATCAAACCATTGAAATGCGAATTGAACACAAAAAAGAGAAATGGAGGCGTTAGCATGAATCCGAAAGCGGCAATCGACGTCAACCCAAGCAGCATGGATCCTCTGACAACTGAATTCGAACAAGACTCGCCAGCACACGGCGTAGCAAACCGGCGCTCATTCTTAAAGAAGAGTTTGGTAGCTGGAGCCTTGGCAACGGCGGGTGCGGGGGTCTTGTCGAAGGTACCAAATGCCTTCGGTCAGACTCGTAGTGGTTCACTAACAAAAGGCGATGTTGCCAACCTGCGGTTCCTGGCTGCGGCTGAGATCATCGAGAGTGATCTCTGCTGCAGTACCAGGAACTCGGAGGAGTACAGGATGACGAGGTCGCTCAGCTGGCCAGCAAACTGATTCCCGGCTACCCTGCACGGGCAACGGGTGGAAACGCGTTGTACATGCAGGACCTCTTGCCGCTTGACAGCGATATGTCGCAATACATTCACGACAACACCGAAGATGAATTGACGCACGAGGTGTTTATCAACAGCTACCTCAGCTCAAAGGGTGCTCCGACGGTCGATCTTGACCAATTCCGAACATTACCAAGCCGCAAGGCGACCGGTGCAAACCAATTCGGGCGACTCACGAATTTGATGCAACTCACTGTCGATACTTCCTGGTGGACACGGTACCGCAGCCGCAACAAGAATCTGGATTTCGGCGACACAGTTCCACAACCCGTTCCGTCATTAGGCGCTGGGCAACACCCGGCAATTCCACGGACTGATAATGACGCAAACGACGCCAATTTCTTTCAAGCGATCGTAAATACCGCCGGGTTTCATTTTGCCTTCATCGAGCAAGGAGGGAGCAGCCTCTACCCTCAACTGGCACAGCGAGTCAGCAATGTGGAAGTTCTACGCATCCTCCTCAGCATCGGCGGGGTAGAGATTGCCCACTTCCAGACCTGGCACGACAAGGCCGGCAATGCACCACACTTGACTGATGTTGTTGATCCGGTGACCGGGGTAAAGGTGACCTTTCCGGACCTGAACTCTCCTCCGTTTGGCGGAGAGAACTTTCAAACCAATCTGATTATGCCTGAGCCAACCGCATTCATCAGCAGAGAGCTGCCGGCATGCTCCATCATTCGTCCAACCGCAACGCAGGGAGCCGCAATGGGAGCCTTAGCGAGTCTCACAGCCGACGGACTCTTCATCGGGCAATCGGCCGCATTTTTCGGGTTTATGCGTGATCTCGCGGAAGCTGCGGACGCAGCTCGACACGAGGTGAATTGAAACTGCTGTCCAATCGTTCTTTCAGCGGGTGCCGTACCTGCCGTTAAGGCTTACAGCACCCGCCCTTTTTTCCAGTGTCACGTAAGTCTTCGTCGAGGAGCAACGCAAAGATGTTTGGATGCCTGCCTGATTGCGTCTTCGCGACCGGGAAGGAGATGACGCAACAAACGCCCCACACGCTCGGCCGACCTCCAAGGAGTGGAACGGCAGGCTAACGACAAAAAGTAAGTTACATTTCATTACAAAATTTCTGGCGTAGCCGCAGCCTTGACGTGCGTCGGCTCATACAGAATCCGCATCGAATGAAGTGAAGGGCCGTTGCATGATTGCATTAGGACTGGTACGTGTGATTGAGCGGCATTCCGATGAACTGGCCGCCGAGTTGATCGCGAAACTGGAAACTTCTTCGCGCACCGCCGATCTGCGGAAAGTACCGATCGAGGAATTGCGGCGAGGACTCCAGGACATCTTGCGGCACTTGGGAGATTGGCTGATTACCAAGACGGGCCACGAAATCCAGAAGCGTTATTTTGAGCTCGGTGAGCGGCGTGCCTCCCAAGGGGTCGCGCTTTCCGACTTCTGTTGGGCAATTGCTCTCATCAAGGGGCATCTCTGGGAATTCCTGCAGCGCCAGGGCGTCATGGGCAGTCCGATCGAAATTTATGGCGAGATGGAATTGCTGCGCCTATTGGACCAATTCTTCGATCGCGCTTTGTGCTTTGCAGCCGAGGGCTATGAGCAATACGTCCCGTTGCAGGATTGATTGAGGCTTTATGCCTTAGTTGCCCGTAGCTGAATCGGGTATCGGCTAAGCCAGAGCCACTTTATATAAGGCGACGAGTTTCGCCCAGGCACGCTCGGCTTCGGCCTTGTTATAGATGGGCGCGCCGTCGCGCATAGGCATATCCGACACACACCAGCCATGCTGCGCTGAATATACTTCGATTTCGGCGGAAACCTTGGCGGCAGCAAAGGCCTCCTTCAGCTTGTCTTTGGCATCCGGCTGACGCTCGTCGTCGTTCGACGCGATCCCGAAATACATTCGTGCCTTGATCTTCGGCGCCAGCAGATGCGGGCTATCGGGCTTATCGGTCACCAGGCCTCCGCCGTGGAATGATGCGCCCGCACCAATGCGATCGGGCAAGGACGCGGCGGTCCTCACAACCAGGGCCCCGCCCATGCAATAACCCTGGGTTCCGATCTTCTTTGCCTTGTTCACTTCTTTTTGCGCATCCAGGAAGGCAACGTAGGCGGTGGCATCTTTTTCGGCATTGCCGGCCGCGTTCACCGACGCCATCAGCGGCCGGAGCTTCGCCATATCATCGGCATTCTGAAAGTTGAAGGTGGAGGCATCCGTGAAAGGAGCTTTGGACACACGGTAAAAGGGATTGGGCACGAGAACGGAGTATCCGTCACCCTCAGAGGCGATACGCCTCGCAATGGCGCGCATAGAGGGCCGCAAGCCGAATGCGTCAGGCCAGATCAATACTCCCGGATGGGAACCCGTTTTCGGACGAATGAATGCGGCGTCGCACGTTCCATCCGGAGTTTTGATTTCGACGTCAGTCTCGGCCACCTCAAGGCCCCCGGCCGCTGCCGACTGTACCGTCGCAGCCAGGCTCGCACCCACCAAGAGGGCTGCAAAGTCGCGCCGTGTGATGTCTCCGGGATGGACGTCGTTCGTCGGTTGGTTTTTCTCGTTGTCTGTCATGGATTCTCCAGCCACGAGTTTATCGCTTTCGGGTACTCGACCGCATCCTCGAAACCTGTTTGTTGAGGATTGTATTTTTCTTGGTGTTGGGCGAAATCGACAATTTCGACTTTCGACACCAGCTCCTGAACGCTAGCCCCAATCGCCTTTCCATTGCAGTCAGTTAGCAACATACTCCGGTGCCTTGCTCTGGCATCCCGGTTGCTCTTGCATCAGTTGGAGTCGCCCAGCCGGCTTCGATTGAGTTGTTCTACACCAGCCAATTTCCATTGGGAGAATATGCAATGTCGAGTCGAGCAATAATAATGTGGACCAATCCCGCCGACCAGAAGAAATGGTCGACTCCTTATTCGTGCACGCCAGCGGTTGTCGTATTTGTTGTGATGGCTGTCGCAAGCCTTCGCGCGCAAACCGCAACAACCGGAGCCGACCTTAACCTGCCTCTTAGCCCGATAAGGTGACGGAGGAGACCGATCGGTCGCATTGAAGGCAAGATAGATTCATTCGGCGCGTTCGAAACGAAAGGGCTAGCCTGAGAGAGCTGTTCTATGAGCAGGCGTCGAAGAAGCGGGAGGCAGCGTAAGAACCTTACCGTCCTTCGTCCTCTCCGCGTTTGGTAACTACGTTTCCCGATTTCACCACCTGTGTTCTCCTTATGAACGGACGGCGAGAACGGGGCAGGATCCCAACTGCATCACCCGATAGGTTGTCGAACCAAACACCGCTACATCCAAGGCGCCACGGCCACGCACTCCCATAGTCACCAGGTCGATTTGCGCTTCCTCGGCGA
>Ga0210405_10002164_pt1 | contig 20776 bp, 18 predicted proteins | sample IncBWH11MmetaG_FD_155492 | JGI IMG/M metagenome (GOLD analysis project Ga0210405, IMG submission 155492) | Forest soil microbial communities from Barre Woods Harvard Forest LTER site, Petersham, Massachusetts, United States - Inc-BW-H-11-M | ecosystem: Environmental > Terrestrial > Soil >... | reverse complement strand
GCCGCGCCCGCGTAGACGCTCGCCGGATGCAAGGCAAGAATGTTGGAGCCCGTTGAGATCGTGACGCTCGCCGCGCCGGACTTCGTGGTGTCGTCCGAACTGATGGCTACTACCTGCAGAGCGTCCGGCGTCGGCGCCGACCCGGGTGCAGTGTAATTGCCGTTTGCATCGATTGCGCCGCAGACGCCGCTGTTTGAGCACGCCGTCCCCTGAATTTGCCAGACAACGCTTTGATTGCTTGTTCCCAGCACTGTCGCCGTGAAAGCCTCGACCGCCAGCGGCGCGAGCGTGATGCTCGCCGGCTGAACAGACACGAGTACGTGATTGATTACTGTGATCTGCGCCGTCGCGCTTTTCGTGGCGTCTGCTGTGCTCGTTGCCGCTACGCTCACGGGATCCGGCTGAGGAATCGCTCCCGGAGCGAGATAGTCCACCTGCAAAGCGCTTCCATTTGTCACGCTTTGGCACGGGCTTGAGCCCACAACGCAGATTTGCCCGAGCGCGGTGTTTCCGCCGGAAATGCCGCCTACGCTCCAGTTCACTCCGGTATTTGTGGTTCCAAAAATCTGCGCGCTCAGCGTCACGCGGTGATTCGCGGCCAGCGTGTCCGTGGCCGGAGAAAGGCTGACGTTTACGCCCGCTTGGATTGCCATCGTCGCTTGGGCTTTTTTCGTGGGATCGGCTTGCGGCGTTACGGTGACGGTTACGCTAGCCGGATTCGGAAGAGTGGCTGGAGCCGTATAAGTTGCCGTATCGGCGGTGACGCTTCCTCCCGAGCCTTGTGTGGTTACTACCGTCAGCATTCCGCAAGTTGTGGAACTGCAGCCCGGGCCGGAAAGCGACCACGCTAGAACCGTGCTTGGGCTCGAGTTCGCGACGGGTGTCATCGTGGCGATGATCGTCGCCGTACCTCCGGCAGGCACGCTCTGTGGTGCGGCAACTTGAAGTGTGAAATTGCTGGTTATGTTTAGGGGAGCGGATGCCTGCTTGGTTGGATCGGCAACGCTTTGCGCCGTGATTGTCGCCGTTGGGGCAGACGGAAGAATCCCCGGCGCAGTGTAGTTGCCGCTCAGGTCCACGCTCCCACACGCCGTGGGGCACGCCGCCCCGCTGAGGGTCCAGCGCGCGGAACTGTCGGGATGTCCCGCGCTGGTGATTGCCGCATGAAACGGCTGCGTGGCCCCGAGCTCGACGCTGGCATTTGGCGGCGCAAGCGTAATCCCGATGTCGCTCGTGATGGTGAGCTCCGAGGCAGCTGATTTCGTCGGATCGGCCTGGCTTGTGGCTGTAACTTGCACAATTGCTTGCGAGGGCAGATCAGCCGGAGCGGTGTAAACCCCGCCGGTTGTTATAGTTCCGCCAGCTGCGCTCCCCTCTGGAACGCCGTTCACGCTCCAGGTCACACTTGTGTTGGTGCTGTTTGTTACCCTCGCGGTCAATGTCTGCGAACTTCCCAGCAGGACCGAACCAGTCGTCGGGGTGACCGTGATGCCTATGGATGGAGGAGGCGGGGGCGGTGGCGGTGGAGGCGCCACCGACAGAGAGCTTCCTCCGCCGCATCCTAGCAGCCATGCACATGCGGGTAGGAGTTCCAAGACTAGCAGCGCGAGGATGGTTTCATGGGCGAACGTGGAAATGCGGCCACTCGTACCTGTTTTGATTTGTGAGAGAGGGGGCCGCATGCGGGTCGGAATGCAGGCGAAGGGCCAGCGAAAGGAACGGACCAGTTCAACGCTCGGAGACAAGACATGTTTGCGGAGGGCGTCTATAACATATTGATAACAAATAACTTATTTTCTAAAGAGAAGACTGTTCTGATTTTTGTTTTGGGAACCTAGAAGATCTCCCAGTCCGCGGTGCGGCTCCCCACATTCCGAAATGGAACTGGAGGTCTGAGCCACTGTTCCAAAGCGGGAGTCATCTCATGATGCGCGTTGTGCTATTTGCAAGAAATCGTGTATTCAACCGATTGGTTGAATATGCGGACTATGTAAACTTCCATGAACCAATTGACTAGCCGTGGCGTCTGGCAGGTGTACGGGGAGGGCGAGCGCTTTCGGCTCGCATAATAGACCCAATGCAGGAGCTGGTTCTGATCCAGCCAGGCCGTACCGCCGAGAAGGAGTTCGCGCAGGAAGCGGCTGCGGCTGCTCTCCGCCGCGAATTCGAGGAACGATTGACGGAATGCGGGCCGCTGGCGTATCGCGTTGCGCGCGGAGTTCTGCGCAACAGCGCGGACGCGGAAGACGTCGCGCAGGAGGCGTTGCTGCGCGCGTACCGGCGATTCGAACGCTTGCGCGATCGTTCACGGTTTCGAGCCTGGCTGGTGCGCATCGCGTTTCGGCTTGCGATCGATCGCGCCCGCGCTTCCAAGCGCCGCGAAGTTCGCGAAACGCTTTGGTCGCAATCAGCGCCGCGGCCTTCCACCGAAGATTTGGCCGCCACGAGCGAGTTTCAGGCGCATCTCGACCGCGCCATGGACGATCTTCCGGAGAAACGCCGGCTCGTGCTTCTGCTCGCGGCGATGCAAGGTCACTCACTGGAAGAGGTCGCGGAAATGCTTGGCTTGCCGATGGGAACGGTGAAATCGAGATTGTTTTTTGCCAGAAAGCAGTTAGCGGAGAAATTGCGATGCCATGCGAAAACTATAGAGAAGCGTTGATAGAAGCCGCAGCCGCGGATTCTGCGCCGTCAGGCGAATTGCGTTCGCACTTGGATGCCTGCGCATCTTGCAGGGCAGCTTTCACCGAAGAGCTGCAACTCTTCGCCGCTATCGACACGGGTGTTTGCGCCACGGCCAACGCTGAAGTGCCGCATTCTTTTCTTCCGCATGTCCGAGCCAGTCTTGAAATCGTTTCAGCCTCACAGCGGCGTTGGACGCCGTTTCTGATCTTTGCCGCCGCCAGTGCGGCTATTGTGCTGACAGTTTTCATTGCCGCGCGTCCCCGTCGCGCAATAAACGATAGCCAATCCAAGCAGATTCTCGAGGCGCGATCTGGCGAGAAGCCCACGACGCCCGATCGCGGTGGGGCGATTAGGTCACCGGCCATCGTTGTAAGCGACGGCTCTCACCAGACAGTGCAACGGAGAAATTCCCTTCCAATAAATTCCGCGTCCTCGAGCCAGCTCGAAGTGATTGTGCCGGCGGACGAACGGGAAGCGTTTGCTCGGTTTGTCCACGCGCAGCAAGAGCAAAGCGATGTGGTCGTAGCTGTCGTGGCTGCGGCTTTGGACGAGGAAGATAAGCCGCCGATCATGAAACCGTTGCTGATCGCCAAACTTGTGGTCAGGCCGCTCGAACCACTCGATGGCGAAGCGACCGATGGCACGGAAGAAGAGCGATAGCAAAAGGCCGATCAAAAACACGTCTAAATGGAGGACGGAATGAGGGCTGGTTCAGTTCGAATAGCATCGCTTCTGTTGCTCGGTATGCTTGCGCCAATTGTTCTGGCGCAAGACAAACCGAAGCCGGACGAAGGCGCAAAGGCGGAAGGACAATCGACTCCTATAAAGGTGCAAATTGTTTTCACGGAATTTGAAGGTGATAAGAAAACCAAAAGTCTCCCGTACGTGATGTACATGAATGCTCCTAATGAACCGGGACTAAAACCCGGCTACGGAGCAGCAAAAATGCGCATTGGGAGCCAGGTGCCCATCTATGTGGGCAAGAATGAAATGCAGTACATGGATGTGGGAACAAATGTCGATGCTCGCTCCGCATACATTAGTGATGGACGCGTATTACTCCAAATAACTCTTGAGCGTTCCTGGGTGGAGGGCGACGTCTCAGTCCCTGTAACGAAATCAGATGCGTCCTCGTCCGAACCTTCCAGCGGTCATTTTCGAGAGCCAATTATTCGCGCCTTCAAGTCAGCTTTCGACTTGAAGTTACGCGAAGGGCAGCCCGTCGAGAGCACATTCGCGACTGACCCTTTAACCGGGAAGGTGGTAAAGGTGGAAATAGGCTTTACCATCGTGAAATAGCTTTTATCGCTCTGAGTTTTGCTTCAGGATGTTTTTCAGTGTAGCAGCCAAGTCTGGACACTGGAAGTTGTAGCCGAGCTTTTGCAGATATTGTGGCAGGACGCGCTGGCTGGATAAGAGCAGCGCGTCGGCCATTTCGCCGAGTGCGAGGCGCAGCGCGAAGGCCGGGGCAGGGAAGAGCGCCGGCCGGTGCATGGCGGTCGCCAGAGTTTTCGTGAACTCGGCGTTTTGCACTGGTTGAGGAGAGATTACGTTGATTGGCCCGCGGACGTTTCCGTCCTCGATCGCCAAGCGCAAGATTTCAACCACATCTTCTAGCGAAATCCACGACATCCACTGTTGGCCCGAACCAATTTTTCCACCCGCGAAAAAACGGAACGGAAGCATCATTGGCGGGAGTGCTCCGCCATGCCGCGCGAGAACAATTCCGAATCGCGCGAGCACCACGCGAACCCCAATCGCTTCGGCTTTCAGCGCTTCGGCTTCCCACTCCCTCGCCAGGTTGGAGAGAAAATCTTTCCCCGGCTGGCTTTCTTCCGTCAGCAACTCATCACCGCGATTGCCGTATACGCCTATCGCCGACGCGGACACTAGCACTCTCGGCCGCGCATTCATTTTGGCAAGCGCGGCGACCAGCGCGCGCGTCGTATCGATGCGGCTTACGTGCAACTCCGCCTTGCGCGCGGGGCTCCAGCGGCCATCGGCGATCGACGCTCCGGAAAGATTAACGACAGCGTCCGCGCCAACCGCCGCGCCGCCGAGTTCTCCTGTCGCGGGATCCCATGCCACTTGAAAACCGTCATTCGCCGTATCTTTCGTGACGGTTTCCGGCCGCACCAGCCTGCAGACTGTGTGCCCAGCCTTTACCAACGCGGGCACCAGAGCACTCCCAACCAGGCCACTCGACCCCGTCACAAGAATCTTCATAGCGATTTTGTTCGATCCTCTTCAAATAAAACACAAAAACAAGCTATGCCAGAACGCTACGCAAGCCTCGGCCCGTGGTCAAGCGATAGAAAAGTTCAAAGCGGTTTTCCCGTTCAAAAATGTTGAAACTGTCTTGATCCGCACGCCTGTTGGCGCTAACCGCGCAGGCTATGGCCCGGCACTCTTCCGCAGGTTACAATTCTCTTGTGAGCCTCTCTTCCCAGACCGCGCGTGTAAAGGTGCTTTTCTTCGGCCGCCTCAAAGAGATTGTCGGCCACGCGGAAGACTCCGTCGAACTCCCAGACGGCGCGCCGATCGAAGCGCTTTTCTCGCACTACGGCGCGAGTCACCCAGAACTCGCACGCTTCCGCGCATCGCTGGTCGCTTCGCGCAATCAGGAATTTGCGGCGTGGAGCACGCCGCTCCATTCCGGTGATGAAGTGGCTTTTCTTCCGCCCGTAAGTGGCGGCTAGCACGATTCTTTATGACAAAATCGCTACAGCCCGATCTTCTTTCGCTTGTGCGCGATCCCATCGATCAGGCTGCTTTGATTCAGTATGTCCGCGCAGCGGAAGACGGTGCCGTCGTCACCTTCGACGGTTGCGTTCGCAATCATTCCCACGGCCGGCGCACGCTCTATCTGGACTACGAAGCCTACGAAGCCATGGCACTGGCCAAAATCCGCGAAATTGCCGGGCAAATCCACGAGAAATTCTCGATTCACCTCGTTGCCATCGCGCATCGTCTGGGGCGACTCGAAATCGGAGAGACGAGCGTGTTCATAGCCGTCAGTTCGGCCCACCGACCGGCCGCGTTCGACGCTTGCCGCTTCGCCATCGACACCCTGAAGCGCACTGTTCCGATCTGGAAGAAGGAATATTTCGAGGACGGCGCCGTTTGGGCCGACGGCGAGATGCCTCCAGCCCCTCTGGAGACGCGTGCCGCGAAACCCGCATCTTAGGGAATCAATGAGCTCTACACCTCCTCGCGCTCTTCTTGCAGCCGCCGCGTTTCTCGGAGCTCTTCTTGTGGCCGGGATGGTTTTTGGGCAAGACAAGCCCGACCGCCCGCCCTGGGCGCAGCCGAAGCCCAAGCCGCCTGCCAATTCCTCTTCCACGGATGCCGCGGCTCCAATACCGCCATCTCTGCCTTCGCCACCGCCGCCCGGTAGTATTGTGCTAACGCCGGAGCCACCGCTCAGGCCGCCGGAAGACGCAGACGCGCAACGCGGCAAGATCAAAGTTAAAGTGGAACTCGTAAATATTTTGGCCAGCGTTCTTGACGAGCACAGCAAACCCGCGCCGGATCTGCCTATTGAAGCTTTCCAGGTCTACGAAGAAGGCACGCTCCAGAAAATCGAAGTATTCGAATCCGAAACGCAGCAGCCCCTCGACCTCGCGCTGATGATCGATTCGAGCCTGAGCGCGAACAAGGAAATTGCCTTTGAGAAAGAGGCCGCAGCGCACTTCATCCGTCAAGTATTGCGTCCCGGCGATCGTCTTTCAGTTTTTGGGTTTGACGAAAATGTCACGCAAATAGTGGCATTTTCGGACAATGTTGCGGTTCTGCAGGCCGCTGTACGAAGGATTCCGCCTGGTGCAGGCACTTCGATCTACGACGCCGTCCTTCTCGGAGCGAAGGCGCTGGAGCGGCGCGGAGAAGATCGGCGACGCGTCATTATTTTAGTTACAGATGCGGGCGAAACCACCAGCACTGCTGACTTTGAAGCCGCGCGTAAAGAAGCGGTCCGTTCGGACGCGCTGCTCTACACCATTGTCATTCGCCCTATGAAAAATGAGAGTGGCCGCAACACCGCCGGCGAGCACGCGCTCACAACGATCACGGAAACCACCGGGGGTGACATGTTTTTTCCTGACACGCCCCAGGAGCTCGACGTGATCTTCGACCTGATCGATCGCGAGTTACGGACGCAATACCGCCTGGCCTACTACCCCACGCCGCGCGGGCCTGCCAATACGTACCGCAAAATCGAAGTCAAGGTTCTGAACGGCGATTATCACGTTCGTTCGCGCAAGACGTATCTCACCGGTCCGCAGTGACGACTCTCAGGTCTTTTGATTGTTGTTTGATACTTTCAGAAAGAAACGGCGCTACTGCGGTTTCTTGATGTCCGAGCCGGCTTGCTCGATGCTGCCTTTGACCAATTCGGTCTTTACTTCCGCCTTTTGCCCAGCCAACACATCGACTTCGGTTTCGTAAGTTCGATAGCCGGGCAGCTCGATCTTAATCTTGTGCTTTCCCGGATTGACCACCAGCGAATGAAATTTTCCGCCTAACTCACTCGCATGGCCCACGTAACGGCCATCCAGGAAGACGGCCGCACGCTTTGGCTGAACCGTAATCTTGAGCTCTGAAGTCACTGCAGGCATTTTTTCCCCGGGGAGTAACTGCATTTTGACCTGAATCGTCTGCAATTGGCCAGGCTCGACAATCAGCTCTTGCGTGAACTCGGCGTACCCCGCCTGCCGGATGGCGATCTGATGTTTGCCGGGAAGCAGCAGGACTTTCTTGTCGCCCTTCAGTTCCTTCACGTAGCCGACATATTCGCCGTCGATCCACACACCGGAATCGCGATCGATCTGCGTATCGCCTTCAAAGTGCACTTCGCCCATGACTTTGCTGCTTTGGGCGGAGACGCGTAGTGTGCCGATCAAGAGCAATGAGAGTGCAAGCAAGCTAGCCGCAGGCCGGCGCTTCCACATTTGAAACATGATGCTCCCTCACATTCAGACTGGGAATTTAGTTTAACTCGGATGAGTTTGAGATGCCCTTAAAAACGACAGCTATCTAGAAGAAATATCCAGCGACAGATTTCGTGTGCGCGGACGAAGCTTTTTCTTCAGCGCTGATGGTAAAGTGGAGAACGCGTTGCGTATCGCGCTGTCTGGAGATGCGCTCCGTAGCGCATTTTACGATGAGCAAAGATTTTCTCGATGCCGCCATTGAAATCGCCCAGGAAGCGGGCAAAATCCTGCGTGAAGAATTCGACCGCCCTGCGCAGATCAGCTACAAGGGCGACGTCGATCTGGTCACGCAAGCGGACAAACGCTCCGAGCAAGCCATTGTTGCGCGCCTGACAAAATATTTTCCGGAACACTCCATTGCCGCGGAAGAGGGAACCGGCCACGAGAGCGAGTCAGAATTTTGCTGGCACGTGGACCCGCTGGATGGCACTACTAATTTCGCTCACGGCTATCCTTGTTTTTCCGTTTCCATCGCTTTGGCGCAACGCGGTGCTCTTCTCGCTGGAGTGGTCTACAATCCGTTCTACGAAGAACTGTTTGCCGCTGCCCGCGGCGCAGGCGCCACGCTGAATGGCATGAGAATTTTCGTTTCGAAAGTGGATGCGCTCGCCACAAGTCTTCTCTGCACCGGTTTTCCAGTGCACAAACGACTCGCGAATCCCAACATTCACTACTACTGGGACTTTACTTTGCGTTCGCACGGTGTCCGCCGCGATGGCTCCGCCGCGCTGGATCTGGCGAGCGTCGCTGCAGGGCGCTTCGATGGATTTTGGGAATTCGGCCTTAAGCCCTGGGACACCGCCGCCGGAGTTCTGCTGATTGAGGAAGCAGGCGGCACGGTCAGCGACTTTGCCGGGAAACCTTACAAACTGGGCGGTCCCGTCGTCCTAGCCACGAATGGCTTGATTCACGAGGAGGCTCGCGGAGTGGCGTTCGAGATTTCCCAGCGCGATCCATCAGCTCCCCTCCGCCGCTAACTCTCTGTCAAAGTTGCAGTTCCCCCTTACAAAAAGCTATCGGCCCTCTTACGACTTTTTTATGCATTTAAATTTATCCTTTTCTGGCAACGAGACTCTAATTCTGTTGGGGACGATTCGGCGTTCACTTGCGTTCGAAGCCGCTCGAAGTCTGTCAGGGGTAATTCGGCTGCCAGGCAGTAAGTATTGGGGAGAGATATGCGCGAGTTCACAAACAAACGAGTTTCCATTTTCATCCTTTTGACAGTATTACTTTGTACGCTTGCAGCACCCGCGCGCTTGCGGGCTAATGATGAGAAGGACAAGCACCTTCCATCAGCAAAAACCGCTCCTGCTAAGCCGGATGCCCCTGCTCCATTGACCGAGCGCGAGCGCATGCTCCTCGATCGCGTCGAGCAGCTGGAGAAGCGCGTTGCCGAACTCGAAACCAAGGGCGCTCCATCATCTGCTCCCTCGGCCGCTTCGGCGGCTGAAGTCGTGGCCTCGCACCCGAACTTCGCAGATAACGTCACCGCGTCGGTCACGACGGTCACTCCGGCGGAACGCGGAGGTCCGGTAACCGCAGGCGGTAGTACAAACGTTATTCCTGTGGATAAAGCGATTGCTTCCGTCGGAGCACAAGCCACCGAAAAGGGGAAGCTGGGCGCGGCCAAAGTGCCGGCAAGCGAACCGTTTGCGTTTGCGGACTTTACGTGGCTGAACGGGAATGCGCGCACCAAAGAATCGCCCATGGACACGAAGTTTTTCACGCCCGAAATCCGCGCGGATGTGGACTACGTTTATAGCTTCAATCATCCGAGCGACGACACTATCGGCGGTTCGAGCGAGGTCTTCCGGTCAAGCGAAGTGCAAGTGACACAACTCGGCGTGGGCGGCGATTTTCACTTCGACAACGTGCGCGCGCGTCTGATGACGCAGTTCGGCCTGTATTCAGAAACGACGCCTCGCAATGACGCCAGCCCGGCGCGCGGCCAATGGAATCTCGCCGACGCTTACCGCTACGTTTCGGAAGCCTACGGCGGCTACCACTTCAACGTCTTGCATGGAGTCAACATCGATGCGGGAATTTTCATGTCCTATATCGGACTGTTCAGCTACTACAACTTTGACAATTGGGCTTACCAACCGTCATACGTATCCTCGAACACGCCGTGGTTCTTCAACGGAGTGCGCGTTCAGATTTTCCCCACCGAACACCTGAAGATCGAGCCGTGGTTTGTAAACGGCTGGCAATCTTATGGGCGATTCAATAGCCGGCCCGGTTTCGGGATGCAGATCTTGTGGCGGCCCAATGGATGGTTTTCGATTCTGGGAAATCAGTATGCCCTGGGCGAAGATGCGCTTAATACTCCGGGGCGTGTGCGCTATCACACGGATGACAGCGTGGAGGTCAAGTATTATGACCGGCCGGGAGAATTCGTGGACAAAATGGCATTTTCGCTCACCGGAGATGCGGGGTGTGAACACGGCGGCGGGGTGAGCTGCGATACCAACTCGAAGAAGGGGCCGAAGCAGAGTTTCCTCGGCTTCATGCTCTACGATCGCACTTGGTTTCACAACGATAAGTTTGGGCTGACGATTGGAGGCGGCAAGATTAACAATCCCGGGCGCTATCTGGTTTTGCTGCCGCCGATCAACGGTGCGACCGCGGCTACTGGAACGCCGTATTTTACTGAAAATCCGGGCGATCCCTTTAAAGCGTGGGACGTGTCCGGAACGTTTGATTGGATGCCGAGCCAATACATCACGTTTCGGTGGGAATTCGATCACCGGGCGGCGAACGTGCCGTATTTCTCGGGACCTGGTGGTATCACGCCAACGTCTTGCCCAACCGCGTTCCTCGGCAATAATATTTGCGGTTCGCCTGGGGCTTTGGTGCCAGGGTTCACTCCGGATCTCAAGAAAATTGAGAACCGGATTGACTTGGCCATCCTCGTCAAATTCTAGCTATGATCGCTAGCGGGTCGGTTTCCGACTGCCCGACTGTTACTGGGGGCTGCACCGACTCGCTAGTGGCTTTTGGTGCAGTTAGCCGGTGATGGCGTCATTACTTTCCGGTGAAACGGCTTGCTGTCAAACTTGATTGCGTTAGTTCCTTGACGTTAAGTTCGCCTTTCTTGTTCTTATCCAATCTTTCGAATTCTGCTTCCATAAACTTCATGAACTCCTGCTTGGAGACCATGCCCTTCTTGTCAGTATCCATGAGGGGCAGCAAATGCTTGACCTCGTCCTCAGCCATTGCCAGTTTGTTCTGTGGCTTCGGAACGGACGCTTTTTGTGCGGCCGCAGTGCCTAGCATGGTGCCGGTTACAATCAGAACAGCGATGATGACGATTACACACAACCTGTTTTTTCGCAGCAGCATGGTCGACTCCTTAAACTTTTACCCGGTACCGTAAGAGTAGAGGCTCCTCTTCGGAATCAGATTCGCATTGGCCGGGGTGGCAGTTTTGGCCTCCCGGATTTGGCGAATGTACATCCACGAGCTTTGACACCGTTTACGCAAAATACGCATACACCGAATCCAAATTATTTGACGGCCGGAGGCCGCGAGGCCGTCGGCGCCGATTATGGCTCCGCCGCGAACACGGCTTTGCGCACGCCGTCACGAATACATCACATCTTCGCCGATCTCTCCGCCAGGTGATGCAGCATGGATATACCTTATAAAGAGGGCTGCGGCGCGGCTCCGCGGTCCTGCTTAGGAGGCTCGTCTGTATGTACAAATTCGCAGCTCTGCTCACGTTTTGGCTGGCGCTCTCTCCTTCGTGGAGCCCTCAAAATGATTATGTATCGCAGTGCATGGAGCGTTGCCAAGCGCCGCAGACGGACACGGAAACAGAGCGGCAGGAGATCGTCAACCTGGAAAAAGAAACGGCGCACGCGATCCAGTTAGGAGACGGGACGTTCTTCCGGCGCGTCTATAGCGACGATTTCACGGGGACGCTTTCTCACGGTGACGCGGTCAACAAGACCGGCTTTATCAACGCCGTGCAGTCGACCGCAGTCAAGTACGAAGCTTTCTACGTATCGGATATCAAGATACATATTTTCCGTGAAACGGCTGTGGCAACATGCTTATGGAGCGCCCGCGCCATCGTGAGAGGCCAGAGCGTGAACAGCCAGCTGCGCGTCATGCACATTTACGTAAACAGCGGGAGTGGCTGGAAAGTGGTCGCAAGCCAAGCAAGCCCCATGCCGCCTTACACGCAGCAGGCTTTGTAGTTTTTCTATCGGATAGTAGAACGCTTACCGCGGAAGTTCTTTTGCGTGAGTGGGCTTCCTCAAGAAGGAAGAGCCGCGCGTTCCGCATTGACCGCTGCCCCAATAATCCCCAACTCATCGTTCGAGGGAATCACTTCAAAGCGGCTGCCTTGTAGCGGGCTCATCTTCACCATGTCGTGGACATTCCTCTCGAGCAATCCGATATCGATGAATTTCGCATTGGGTCCTGTAATGTAGAACTGGCCGGGGCCTTCCATGTGGATACTCGTTGCGGTGGCTGCCGCCAGCGCACGGTGACAAAGAGTCACAAACTCCGAACATCGCGCGTCGCCAGTTTTGGCATTCGCAAAAACCTCTTCCGGCTCCATGTCCATGAACCTCAGCCGCATCGAGCGATATCCCAAGATGCCTTCCAGATGTCCGCGTCCCCCGCAGCCGCAGAAATTTTCTTTGGGATCGAGCGTGACAACCGAGTGTCCGCCTTCCCAAACGCCTTCGCTCCACGGATAGCGGCCAAACCCGATGCCATTTCCCAGAGTCCATACGCGATTCAGTTTGTGCAGTTTACCGCGGGTCGCCGCGATTCCCGCGGCCATGGCGTCGGCGTCATTGAAAACACGGACGGGAACTTCTTTGCCGTCCAAACGCAACACGCCGGTGAGCGCTCCTTGCAAATGGAATCCCTTCACTTGATGCAGATTGGGAGAATCTTCCACAATTCCATCCCGTATCACACCGGGGAACCCCAATCCGATGGCGTGAATCTTTTCCCCTTTAGCGAGCGATTCGATTTGCTCACGGATGCACTCCGAGATTTTGTCCGCCGGCATGGCCAGCAGCGCGTCCACCGAATCTTCCTTTTCCGGATACCTGCGAAGCGGCCCGACGACCTTGTCGCCTTCCACAAGCCCCACCGCTATGTGTTCCATCACCAGTACACCGGCTGTCCTGCGCATGATTTGCCTGCCTATCGTGTTCTGCCTGAAGTTTTTCTCCCTAAGCTTGCGGCGCCAGCGTCTTCCCGTCCGAGACCACCATCAAACAGGCTACGACTTGGCCAATTTGTTCAAGCCGTTGAACGCCGCCGTCTTGTAACATTCCGCGAGCGTAGGATAGTTGAATACGCTATCGATGAAATACTCGATGGTTCCTTTCAACGCGAAGACCGCTTGCCCGATGTGGAGCAGCTCGCAAGCGCCTTCTCCGATAATGTGCACGCCCAACAGCATCTTCGAATCAGGATCGAAGATGAGTTTCAGCCGTCCGGTGGTGTCGCCGCGAATCTGTCCTCGCGGGATTTCCCGGAAATACGCGATGCCCACCTCGTATGGCACGCCTTCATCCGTGAGTTGCTCTTCCGTTTTGCCGATAAAAGAGATCTCGGGAATTGTGTAAATTCCGTATGGATACAGCGCTTTGTTCGATTTGATCGGAATGCCAAAGGCATTCGCAGCAGCGATGCGGCCCTGCTCCATCGAGACGCTGCCAAGACTCGGAAAGCCAATCACGTCGCCCACGGCAAAAATGTGCGGCTGCTTGGTGCGGTAATCCGCATCGACCTGGATGCGTCCGCGCGAATCGGCTTCCAGGCCGGCTGCGGCGAGATTTAGCTCGTCGACGTTTCCTTGTCTGCCGATGGCGTAGAGCAATGCTTCGCCGGAGACCTTCTTTTTGCTTTTCAGGTTTGCTACTACACCGGCTTCCGGCGTGTCTTCCACGCTTTCCACTTCTTCGTTTAGCCGCAGCGTGACGCGCCGGTCGCGCAAGTGATAGCAAAGCGCTTCCACCATTTCCGAGTCCGCAAACTCCAACAAGCGGGGGCGCTTCTCGATGAGCGTCACACGCACGCCCAGCGTCGCAAACATGCAGGTGTACTCGACGCCGATCACGCCGCCGCCCACCACGATCATCGTTTTGGGAATTACCGGCATTTGCAAAATCTGGTCGCTGTTGATGATCGTGCGGTTGTTGAAGGGAACTAGCGAGGTCGAGGCCGGCTTGGTTCCCGTGGCGATGATGATGTTAGCGGCTTCGTAATCAGCTTGGCCGCGCAAGCCTACCACTCTTACGTGATGCGGATCGACGAAGCTTCCCATGCCAGTGAAGACCTCGATGCCATTCCGCGACAGTTGCGCACGGATCACATCGATCTCGGTTTTAATCACATGCTGCGCGCGGAACGCGAGGTCGGCCATCGTGATCTGTTCCTTCACGCGATAATTCACGCCATAAATTCCCTGGTAATGAAAGCCGGAGAGATGAAGGACCGCTTCGCGAATAGTTTTGCTGGGGATCGTGCCAGTATTGATCGCTGTCCCGCCGATGACTTCGAGTTTTTCGACGAGCGCAGCGCGTTTGCCAAACTTCACCGCTTGAATCGCCGCGCGTTGTCCCGCGGGACCGGAGCCCAGCACGATGAGGTCGTAACTTTCCATGGCGGCTGTGGCGCGAAGCTGGAAACAGCCGCGCAAGTATACCACCCTGAAATTTATTGTCTTCCGTTCGATAACTTTAGGCAGACTTGGCAGGATCTCTCATAGTGCAAAGCCACCATCGAGCTAGCTGCCGAAATAGACGTACAATCACTGCCGCTTTTGAAGTCAAAACGAGATTCCGGCTTGCGCGATATTTGAGGAATCCTTCCGGCGGAAAGGCACGTCCAACAGAAGGGTTGGCGCTCTATGAGCAATAATCTTTTTAGGGGACACTCTGCTCGGCGAGGGGCTCATCATGCTCGATAGCCTCCTGAAAGACACTCGATATGCTCTCCGCAGCCTGGCAAGAACTCCAGGTTTTACCGCGATTGCCGTGCTTACTCTGGCGCTCGGGATTGGAGCGAACACGGCAATTTTCAGCGTGGTCGAAAATGTGCTCCTCCGGCCCCTGCCGTACCCTCACCCGGAGAATCTGGTTGAGATTTGGAACACTTATCCGCCGCAGGTCCCTCGGGCTGGATTGTCTCCGGGAGATTACGCTGACTGGCATGAGCACGCCGCCAGCTTTTCGGAGATGGGGGCCTATGCGGAAATCTCAAAAGGGGTCAATCTGACCGGCGAGGGTGAGCCTCAGCGCGTCCTGGTTGGCTATGCCAGCTCTGATCTTTTCCCCTTGCTTGGAGCAAGCGTCGTAGTTGGCCGCTCCTTCGTCACGGAAGAGAACCGCGCCGGGAGTTCGCCAATCGTGATCTTGGGCCATCGTCTTTGGCAGAGCCGGTTTGGGGGCGATCCCGCCATTGTCGGCCGCACGGTTACCCTCGACAACAAGCGCTACACTGTCGTTGGCATTCTCCCCGCTGGTTTCCAGCTTCTGCGCTGGGCCGATTTATGGATGCCGCTCGGTCAATATGACGACGATCTGACCGAGCATATTCATCACGCGTTCGTTGCCATCGCTCGGCTCAAACCGGGCATCAGTCTTTCGCAAGCGCGCGACGAAATAGGGCGGCTCAATCAACAAGAAGCAATCGCCTATCCCGATGCTCATAAGGGTTTTGGCGTCCAAGTGCAAACACTTCAGGATCCTTCCGCGGCCAGCTTGCGCAGCACTTTGCTTGTGTTGTTCGGTGCGGTCGGCCTTGTCCTCCTGATTGCTTGCGCCAACATCGTGAACTTGCTACTGGTGCGCAATGCCGCGCGCGAACGAGAAATTGCCGTGCGCACCGCCCTGGGGGCCAGCCCCTGGCGCTTGATCAGTCAGTTACTCACCGAAAGCACTTTGCTCTCCCTGCTCGGCGGAGTGCTAGGCGTGTTTTTCGCCATTGCAGGACTAAGGGCTTTGATGGCGTTAGTTCCTGCCGATCTAGCCATCTTGAATGGAACCGCCCTGAACGGCTGGGTCCTGGGATTTACGATTGCAGTCTGCCTCGCGACGGGCCTCGTTTGCGGTTTGCTGCCCGCGGTGCGTACGCTAAAGACAAATCTGGCCGGCGTGCTAAAACAGGGAAGCAAGGGAGCCAGTTCCTCTGGGCATCACAAGACCCACAACTTGCTGGTGATATCTGAAATTGCCATGGCTCTAGTGCCTCTCATCGGTGCGGGCCTCCTCCTCAGAAGCTTTCAGCACCTCCTGGAGGTCGACTCTGGCTTCCGCCCCGACCACGTCCTGACGATGGAAATCCAGCAGCCCTCACTCTCTTTTGCGCAGTTCAGCCAGCTCTCCCAGGAAGAACAGCTTAAGCTGGGCGAGAAGCAGTCCTCGCAGTTTGAAGAAATTGCCGCGCAAATCCGCGCCTTGCCCGGCGTCAAAGAAGCGGGAGGAATCGACGATTTGCCCCTTGGCAACGAGTTTCGCCAAGCGTCGAGATTTGTCATCGAGGGCCAGCCGGTTCCCGCCGCCAGCGCACGTCCAATCGCGCAGACTCGTAGCGTGAGTCTCAGCTATTTTTCTTCGCTGGGAATTCCTTTGCGCGCAGGACGCTACTTCAACGAGGACGACTGGAAAGTCCTGAACATAGTCATCAATGAGAGCATGGCGCGGCGCTACTGGCCGCAAGGAGATGCACTCGGCAAGCGCGTGAATTTCTGCTCCCTCGACCCAAAACCCTGCTGGTTTTCCGTTATTGGCATTGTTGGCAACGTGCACCAGTTTGGACTCGATGCCGGGCCGACCTTCGACACCTATTTCGTGGGCGGGTGGACACCCTACCTTGTAGTGCGCACAGCTTCCGATCCCGTCACAGTTGCTGCTGCCATCAGAAACGTCGTCCATAAAGTAGATCCCAATCTGCCGATCACCCACATAACGACAATGGATGGGCTGCTCTCGGATTCCGTTTCGCCACGCCGCTTTTCCGCCGTCCTGATCGGAATTTTTGCCGCGCTCGCGCTCCTGCTCGCGGCCATCGGAATCTATGGCGTGATGAGCTATACCGTCAGCCAGCGCACGCAGGAAATTGGGCTCCGCCTGGCCCTTGGCGCGCAGGTCACCAATGTGCGCGGAATGATTTTGGGGCAAACTCTCAAATTGACCCTCATCGGGGTTGGCCTTGGCTTGGCAGGCGCCTTCGTTCTTGCGCGCTTTCTGGCAAGCCTCCTGTTTAGTATTGGCACCTACGATCCGGTTACGTATCTCGGCGTTGCGTTCTTGCTGATCGGGGTCGCGCTGGCAGCTTCCTACATTCCTGCTCGCCGCGCCATGCGCGTGGATCCAATCGTGGCCCTGCGCTTCGAATAGAAGTCGTGTGCCTCGGTTGACATCCCTCCCCTGGTAATGAGAATTCGAGCTTAAATAGCATCGTGCGTTGACTTGCCTCAACGCGCAACCTAAGATGACGGCCAAGGCAGGTCCCGCCCTATGATAGGCCAAACTCTCGGCCACTACCGGATCCTCGAAAAAGTTGGAGCCGGAGGGATGGGGGTCGTCTATCGTGCTCATGATGAGCAACTTGAGCGAGACGTGGCGCTTAAGGTGCTTCCCACAGGCACACTTAGTGATAATTCCTCACGCCGCCAATTCCGCAAGGAGGCTCTCGCGCTCGGCAAATTAAGCCATCCCAATATTGAAACGATCTACGAGTTCGATACACAAGATGGTATCGACTTTCTCGTGATGGAGTATGTTCCGGGGAACACGCTTGCCGAGCGGCTTGGCAGAGGCGCGCTCCCGGAAAAGGAAGTGGTTGCCTTGGGGATGCAAATTGCCGCCGCACTGGAACAAGCCCACGAACGTGGCATTGTTCATCGTGACTTAAAACCTCGCAATATCGCCATCACGGAGCGCGGACAAGCCAAGGTACTGGACTTCGGTCTGGCGAAGTTGTTGCCTAAGGTGAACGAAGCGACCGCCGCCGACACCTTGACGGATACGCAAGCGGGCGCCGGCACACTACCCTATATGCCCCCGGAACAACTTCAAGGCGAGTCCGTGGACGCTCGCGCTGATATCTACACCATTGGCGCGGTCCTCTACGAAATGGCCACCGACCGGCGGGCATTCCCGGAAGAGCTGCCGTCGCGTGTCATTGATGCCATTCTTCACCACCCCCCGGTTCCTCCGCGTGCGCTCAATTCCCGGATTTCGCCGGAGCTGGAACGCATCATCCTCAAATGCCTCGATAAAGATCCGGCTCGCCGCTTCCAGTCTGCTAGGGAGCTTCACGTCGACCTGCAACGCTTGAGTGCTGGTTCAGATGTCCACCCAACCCCGGCTCCGCTTCCGCGTCCTGTTACATTCTGGAATCGTGCTGCCGTGGCCGCCAAGTATGCCGTCTCTGCACTTCTTGTGCTTGCCGTGGCACTAACCGCTCTGAATTTCCACGGCTGGCGCGATCACCTTATGGGCAGGCCGCAGCCGACACAAATTCGATCTCTCGCGGTGCTTCCTTTGGCAAATCGTTCGGGCGATCCCGGACAAGACTTTTTTGCCGATGGCATGACCGATGAGTTGATCTCCGAGTTGGCCAAGATTAGCGGTATCAAAGTAATTTCGCGAACTTCGGTTATGGGTTTCAAGAACTCCAAACAACTGTTACCGCAGATTGCCAAATCGCTGAAAGTGGATGCCGTTGTGGAAGGCTCCGTCCACCGCGTTGGGGATCGCGTACGAATCAAGGCTAGACTCGTCTACGCTGGCACCGATCGCGAGTTGTGGACGCAGAGCTACGACGAAGATGTGCGTGACGTCCTGACCGTTGAGAGCCGTGTGGCCAAGGCGATTGCTGACGAGATTCAGGTGCAATTGACGCCACAGGAGCAGGCACGTCTATCCAAGCCTCGCCCCGAGAATCCGGAAGCGCATGAGGCCTATCTCATGGGACGCTACTTTTGGAACAAGCGGACAGCCGACGGGTTACAAAAGAGTATCGCCTACTTGGAGCAAGCGATCGCGAAGGATCCGGATTACGCAATCGCCTACGCCGCCTTGGCTGACTCCTACCATGTTCTCCCGGAACTAACTTCAGTGCCATCCGGAGAAGCTCTTCCGAAAGCCAGGACTGCCGCACTAAAGGCGCTTGATCTCGACAATTCCCTCGCCGAGGCTCATTCCGCCCTTGCTAGTGTCAAAGAGGATTACGACTGGGACTGGAAAGGGGCAGAGGCAGGCTATAAGCGCGCGATTGAATTAAGCCCCGGTTACATGCTCGCTCACGCATCGTATTCCAATCTTCTATTGGAATTGGGACGATTTCCCGAGGCGCTCGCGCAAGCCAGGATAGCCCAGCAACTCGATCCGCTTTCCGTTCTCGCAAACGACAATCTTTCAGCAATCCTTTTTTACTCCGGGCAATACGACCAATCGATCGATCAATGCAGGAAGACTCTGGAGATTGATCCCACGAGCAGCCAGGCGCACCGCCACTTGGCGCAGATTTATGCTCAAAAAAGGCTCTATCCGGAAGCCGTTTCAGAGCTCAAGGAAGCGATCGAACTGTCGCATGGAAGTGCTGGGGCTCTTGCAGAGCTCGGTTATGTGTTTGGGATTTCGGGAAACGTTGATGAAGCCCACCGGATTCTTTCCCAGTTGGAATCAGGTGAGGACGTTTCGCCGTACCATCTCGCAATCGTTTACATGGGTTTGAGTGAAAAGGACAAGGCACTGGAAGCCCTGAAGGACGCGGTGAAGAATCGCTCCGCGGGCGTGGTGCACCTGAAAATCGCCCATCAGTTTCAGGATCTTCGCACGGACCAACGATTTGAAAAAATGCTCATTGACGTCGGCTTCGCAAGTGGCGCGTGAACACGAAACGCTGGTTAGTTCTCTACCTCTAGAGAGTCTTGTTGGATTACTTTGCAAACCAAGCTAAGCCGGTAAGACTTCCAACCAGGTTGCTGACGAAGTGACAAGCAAACGCGTAGAGCTTATCTTCGGCGCGCAGAATGTGGCGGGATCTGTGACCTCGCATGAAATCATTCAGTGCTTGGTTATCACCGAAAACCGCCTCGAGTTCCTTCAACGTGAACGGAGGAGGATTTCTTTTTCCAACCAGATCCAGAGAATCGCCTGTGCCACCGACAATCGATTCCTGAGGTTTTTCCGTCTCCAAATATTTTTCTTTGTCGATCCTAAACGTACTAGGGCCCCCTGTGTCGTTCCAAACGACTAGATGACCGATTTTGGGATCATCGGAATCTGATAGGAGTAGCGACGTTGTATGGCTGTTGCTTCCCAATACCGCGAAAACTGTTTGTTCGTATTTGTAACTGAATACTGAACAATACAGCTTAGTAGAGGCCAGCGTGCCATACATAATGAGACACCGGTCACCGCCTTTCGTGAAGTCTTGCGCATCCACCTGCAGAACACCTGACTTCAGACGGCCTTCGACATGAACTGACCCCGTACCTCCTTCCAGTTCTCCGCTTGAGCGGCCTTCGGAGCCTTGTGCACGCGCGAACTCTGAACTCAGTAGCCCCGCGGATAATCCAGCAAACCCCGATTTGATGAAGTCACGGCGTTCAATTGCCATTGCTTTGTCCTCTTCGATTTCAGGAGTTCCAGGGGAAAACCGGCGCGATTCCTCGCGCAATCTATCTGCGTTGGAAATAATGGCGGGCGAAAACTCAGAGGTAAACTGTTTCGCCCATTAAGAGTGACTTGTACTCGCAGATATCGAGTGTTGTCAAGCGAAATTCCGCCGGGGACAAATTGCGGGGTACGCGCCCGAGCTGGTCGCAGATTGGGACGTCAATTCGACAAACTTTGCCTGGGCGAAATTGACACGAACCCGTGAAATTCAAACTTAAGCAAGGCAGGCAAGTGTTCGGCGAAATAGCTCCAATTATGCCCGCCGGGATACAAATGAAATTCATGAGAGATACGCCGGGCGGTTAGCAGCTTGTCCAGAGCTTTCGCGCCTGAGTCGAAACCGTAGTCGTCTTCTGAGCCACAATCGAAATAAATCTTCAATCCAGAGAGATTTGCTGTGCGCTCAATCGTTAGGGGATCGTTTTGATTCCAGAA
>Ga0210405_10002160_pt1 | contig 20785 bp, 23 predicted proteins | sample IncBWH11MmetaG_FD_155492 | JGI IMG/M metagenome (GOLD analysis project Ga0210405, IMG submission 155492) | Forest soil microbial communities from Barre Woods Harvard Forest LTER site, Petersham, Massachusetts, United States - Inc-BW-H-11-M | ecosystem: Environmental > Terrestrial > Soil >... | reverse complement strand
AGACGCGTAAGCGGGAGAAACAAATCCGTGTGGGACGGGTGCATCAGCTCATTCACGCGTGATATGGCGTTTGGCACTTTCGGAACATAACGTTCGCAGCGTAGCTCTCTACTCTGTGGAGTTGCCCTGATTTAGTCCTTATCAAATAACTTATTGGGGGAGTACAATGACGCCGATCTCTCCTTCAGGAGTGGCCATGTTTGAGGTCTTCCGCCGATTGGGCCTTCTTGCAGCCTTGCTGATCCTGGGCGAAGCGTTCTTAAACGCGCAAGACATGCCGACGCGCGTGGAAGCAGTGCGCCTCTTGGAACGCGCAAACGCCGTCAGCCTTCCTTCCGCCAGCATGCCCAACCACAAGCACGACGCTACCTTTCGCGCCTACGGTCTTGATGGAACGACCAAAGAGGGCAACTTTAGCGCCATTTACGGAAAGGATGGCGACCGAGACGAATTCAATTTCGGCGATTACCACGGCATTCGCCTCTCTTACCAAGGCAAAATGTTTCAGAACGCCTACCAGGCCTACCCTCCGGAACTCTCAGAAGTAGACCATTTGATTCCGCTGCATATAGGCCGTTTCGATCATTCGGACACCATTGATTCGATAAAGGCAGCCACGCTGTTTGGCCGTCCTGCAAAGTGCATACAATTTGAAACCGTCAACGGCAGAACTCATGAGTCGAACGAAATCTGCGTGGATGATGAGCTCGGCACTCTCGTTCGCTGGAGTGTGGGCGGAGAGGTCATTGAAAACACGGAGTATGTGTCATTCCAAGGCGTTTGGCTTCCCACGCATATTCGTCACTATATTAATGGAAAGCTGCGCATGGAGGTTGAGCAGACGTTCAGCGTGATGGACGGTCCGATTGATTGGGCCGCAGTTACGCCTCCCAACGCGACCTTCCTGACCAGGTGCAGCGAGGCGAGGCGTGCTATTGCGCAATCCACGCCGCAGCCGGCGTCAGCAGGGCCAGGTCCCTGGTATGACGTGAAGGTGCAAGCCGTTATCGGGACGGATGGCCGCGTTCGCCAAGCTTCGGTACTTTCGGCTGGAAGACCCGACTTAGAAGAGCAGGCGATTCAAATTGTCTCCGGATGGGTTTTCATACCAGCTACGTGCAACGGCAAGCCCAATGCGGTGAACGCCAACCTCACAGTCCATTTTCCGCCGCAATAAGCGATCGGATTGATAGCCGGCCCCTTTCGAAGCAGGTTCGACTCGCTGGGCGAAAGGTCAATGTGTGCGACGCGGCCGCGTACGAACGTGCCGCGCCTCTTGCACGGCGAGGGCAGGAAGCCGTACTGTGTGCGTTCGCCGCTGCAAACGTTTGCTGATGCCACGAGTAATGCACCTTTCCTACGCCTTCAGAACTGGCGTCCAAACCTGCATTGGCGTGGCCGCCCGATTCGCCCACGCGTAATAAGGGACAAAGCTCAGTTCCACCTGCCGCGCTTTGGATGCTTCAGCCGTGTACGCGCGATAGAGCGCGCTATGCGAATTGGACTTCTCGCTAACCGCCCCAGTATGTTTCAGCACTACGATTCCACCAAGCAGATCGCTGCGAAACTCCTCGTGGAACGCGGAAGCGCTTTTTTGCCGCACATCCAAAGCAACATCAAATAACGCAACGCCATCCGGCTGATCCAGTTGTTCGAGACAATAAACCAGCGGGCCTCGCTGCACCGCCACACGCCCGTAGTCGTCCACGACGCGGGCATTTGCTTCAATCACTTGCGGCGTCATCCCAAACTTCACATTAATAACGTCGCCGGACGCCCAACGGCGCCGCAACGCGAGGTATTGCCCGGCAGTCGCTCCCGAAACAGGCTTGCCGTTCACCGCAACCTGCGTTCCGTCCGACCATCCTGGAATACGCAAATAAAATGTGAACTCAGCAGGCTTTGCCGGCGCGACGCTAATTTCCGCGGCCCCTTCCCACGGATAATTTGTCTTTTGCGCGACCTTCAACCCAGTTCCGTCTTCGAGATGCCAATCCAGTTGCGAATTGTCGTAAAGATGCAAATAAAGTCCATCCTTGCTCGTGCTGTAAAAATACCCGGGCAAGGAGGCAAACGTGCGCTCTAGGTTCGGCGGGCAGCACGTTGTGTCGTACCACGGATTGCGAATCTGGTCGCCGCCCGACGGATCAAATCCCAGCGGATTGCGGTAACAATACATGGTCCCGTCCAGCGACATGCCCGAATTGATGCCGTTGTAAAGCGCGCGCTCGATCACATCCGCAAACTTCGCGTCGCCGCTAGCCGCCAGCATCCGCCAGTTCCACATCATGTTGCCGATGGCCGCGCAGCTCTCCCCATACGCCGTGAAATTCGGCAGCTCATAAGGGTCGCCGAAAGCTTCGCCCTCGCTGCGCGCCCCAACTCCGCCCGTCACGTACATTTGCGCCGACACTAGATCGTCCCAAAGCACATTCAGTGTCTTCCAATAAGCTTGGTCGCCGGTTTCCAAATAATAGTCAGTCGCTCCGCAGCAGGCATACATCGCGCGCACTGCGTGCCCCTCGAGATGCGTGCGCGTCGTAAACGGGATCCCGCAGAAGTGATAAACGTACCCGTGCTGCGGCAGCTTAATCCGCTCGTCTCCCTGAAGAATATAGCCTGCGAGATCAAGGTGGCGCTTATCGCCGGTCGTGCGGTACAACTCGATCAGCGCCATCTCCATTTCCGGATGCCCGGAGAGAATCGGCTTCTTATCGGGCCCCGGCCCGAAATTCGGCAACAAGTAGCCATCGACAAAATGAATCCCCGCGTCCAGCAAAGTCCGGTCGCCCGTCGCGCGGTAATACGCAATCGCGCCTTGGATCATATGTCCGATGTTGTAAAGCTCATGGCCCCACCGCTGTACATCAGGCTCCATCCGATCCTTCGCCTTGTCCCCGGCGTAGTACGTATTCAAATATCCGCTCGGCGCTTGAACCGCCACAACTTCCTTAATGATCTTGTCCGTAAGCGCGTGCAGCTCAGGCCGATCTTCGGACTGCAGCGCAAACCCTACCGCCTCCGTCCACTTGTAAACATCCGAGTCCGAGTAAACCGGTCCCCGCTGCGCGGCGTCGCTCTTGCCCGCAAGCCGCAAAAAATTGGTCATCCGCCCATTCGCCTCGAGCAATTTCTCCATAGACGGAATACTCTTGTCGACGTTCGTCTCCCGCCGCGCTCCCCAGAATCCCTGCGTAATCGTCACTGCGTGCACAGGAATGTTGTGCAACTTCGCGTACGGCGACTTATCCACAAAAAGCACGCCCTCCTCTTTCCAATCAGGATTTGACGCGCTCGCACTGTTTCCCCACGACGAAGCGAGGAGATTTTGGATAGGCGCCGAACTCATTGTAGCCGCGGTAATGGCAGCGCCCACAAATTCCCGGCGCGACAATTGCGATCGCCTCGACATTTTGGCCTCCTCAGAGCCTCCCCTTCGATCCCCATGAGAGGCATTACGCCCGTTCCAGAGCAAACGTTCACACGCCGCGCACAATAGATCATCCCGATGGATGCCTGCAATCACTTTTCCCGTTGGGCACTCTCCCCATCACATCTACTTTCCCCTGCAAAACCCCGAGCAGTGCCCCTGGTCTTCCTGGCAAGTCGGCGTAACAGGACACCTCCCGTATCCAATACCGGTAGTAGACAATTCGTGTCGCGCGTTCATCAAGCGACTCGACACCAGTTTTTCAATGAAATAGTCTTGAAACGTGGACAAAGAACATCGTGGTTTAAGGTTTGCGTTCAGCGCCAGGGCCGAGATCGCTCCCGAAAGCTCGCCCACTGCTTTTGCTCCCGCACGTGTGACCGAGCTAAGCTTGCGCGGTTGTTTCCTGGAGACTTCCGCTGCGTTTGAACTTCAACACCCTGTTATGCTGAAAATCCATCACTCCGAAGAATATTTCGAGGCCGAGGCATCCGTCCTCTATCTCCATCCCCCGGGCATCGGGCTGGTATTTCGCGAAATAAAGCCTCACTTTCGAGACGTTTTGCAGAAGTGGGTTCTCACCGCGCTCGATAACGAATCTGCTGCGCGGCAAACTCCGAGATAGTTGCGTTAGCGGACATCTGTCCAGGTATCAATTTCATATTGGCAGCAAGTGATAACCGATGGTGCGAAGAAACAAGCCCTTGCAAGAAGCTAAACGCCGTTCTGTTCGGCGCTGCCCGTTCGTCGCTTCTGCGGAGGCGATAGAGCTGAGTTCCGGAACCCAACTTTCAGGGCGCACCTCGGAACTGGGCCTTGGAGGCTGCTATGTCGACTCCCTAAATCCGTTTCCCGAGGGAACGCTCGTCCAATTGAAGATCCTCAGGGATCAGGGCACATTCGAAACCAAGGCCAAAGTAGTTTACTGCGACCCGACTTTCGGAATGGGCCTCGCCTTTACAGACATGATGTCCGACCAGCGGTCCCTGCTAGAAACATGGCTAACGGAAATCGTTAGCCAACTCAGATAGTCGCGCGTCAGAGTTTAGTGTTATTGCGAATCGACTGCACCACTTGCCTGATGGCGTCGATAACTACGTCAGGCCTGTCGATGATGATGAAATGGCCGCTGTTCTCCGCAATGAGCTGCTTGCTATTTGCAGAGAGGGACAACAGCTTGGCTTGCAGCTCCGCGTATTTATCGCGCCATTTCTCCGCCGCCTGCGGAGGCATTGATGGACCCGTACCCGCAGTGACGTCTACTAGCGGCTTGTCACCGAGCGAATGACTTTGGTCCTTGATCATCGCATCAGCCTGCGCCATACAATCGAACAACATGTCAAAGTTGCCCGTTGAAGCCCCTTGGTTGCTGGCCTGTGTTGTCGCCCAATGATGAAGTTCGCGGTCCTGGAGTGGCAGCTTGCTGAAGTTCGGATCGTCCTCCATTCCCATCGTGACAATCTTTGCGCCACCGGGAGGCGATGTAGGCGGCGGCGCTGGGGCTACCGCGGCGTCAGACGGCGGACGGCGGGATAACATCGCAAGCGCGTGATCGACAAAGATCACCCCCGCTACCTCGTTCGGGTATTGCCCGGCATAGATTCGCGCGATCAACCCACCGAGTGAGTGCCCAACGAGAATATAAGGTCCCGCGATTCCGGCATTTTTCAATGCCGTGTGCACCTCGCTGACCCGAAGCAGGCAAGAGTCTTTCGGGCCAGGATCGCTCCACGCAGTTCCCGAGTGGTCGTACGCGCATACCTGCGTGAATCCGGCGACTTGGGGTTGCACGAGCCCCCAATCGAAGGAATAACCCGCACCCAGGATGACGACGGTTGGGCTCCCCGCCCCACTGCAATAAAGATGGACTCGATAACCACCAACGTCGATGAGCTTACCGAGAGGCGCTGGCGAAGTAACAGCTGTGTCCGGCGTTTGGGCCAGCGTTGCGATCGGAAGGACTACGATAAACAGCCAGCAGAAAGAGAAACTAGCAAAGTTGCGCCTTTTCACAGAATCTCGCCTCCCTCCACGCAGGTGGATTCTAACCGCAAAAGGGTGTCGAACGCCTAACTCCCGTGAGTCGCAGCCGGACATCTATGCGTCAGAGTTGCCATTAAATTCGCTTCACCGATGGATGTCATAACGACTCCGCCTCGCGACGATCCGAGCAGACTGTTTCGCTGTTCACCCTACCGGATCAAACATCTCGTTCATCCTCTGGTTTGACGGAAATGGAATCCGCTCGCGCGTTTAACAGTCAGTGTTGGATACCCCACAGACAGCAGGCCTTCGTTATCTGTAATCTTCGGACCTTTTGAATTCACCTCGGTTTGAGGTGGGTTCAAGAGCGGTGATTTAAGCAGAACCTCGCTCAGGCAAGGGAAAAAGCAGCTTTTGTCGCCGCAGTCATGTCGAAGACCAATGCGACACCGTCCTTCACAAGAGCATAGCCGCACCAAATCGCGAGGTGGCCATGGAGTCGATGGGTCGCAAACTGGTATGGGCCGAACGAACGAACTTTCAAGGCTGGTGTTGCTCGGAATGCGCATGGGTGTTCAACCCTTCATGGCCGCTCGTTGGCAATTCCATTGACGAGATGAAGACGAACTTCGGACAGCAGCGCGACAAGGAGTTCGCAGCTCATGCCTGTGCCGAGCACCCGAGAGCCACAAAAAATCCCCGTTAGCCATATCACTCACGGACCAAATGCCGTTTGATTCGCTTGTTCATGGAAAGCAATCACCATTCAAGGATGAATATGGAAGCGGCCTGCAAGGATTTTCCGATAGTCGGAACACAAATGCGGGGATGCCGAAACTATTTGAGCAGAGTCTTAGCTAAAAGCGAGGTGTTGATGTGTATCCCGCCGTTCGCGTCGAGAGGGCCACGGTATTTAATGAAGCCAAGCTTTCTGAACTTATTCATAAAAAAGTTGACGTGCGCGCGTGTCGCGCCGATCATCGTGGCCAGGGTCGCTTGCGATATTCCCGCAAATCTGTGCAACTGGCGCCGACTTCCCTTCCCTGCGAGCAGCAGAAGCGCGCGGGCCAGTCGCCTCTCGCTGCACTCAGAAACCTGGTCGACGAAATCCTCCTCGAGTCGAATATTGCGCGAAAGCAGATAAGACAGGAAGGAGTAGGAGAGCGCATGGTCGGTGTGGAGCGCTCGGATCATCTCGTTTCTTTCAATGACCAGTAGCGCCGTGGGCGTAATCGCGGTGGCGGTTCTCATACGAATATTCTGACTTCCAAGGCACATTTCACCAAGAAAATCGCCAGGCCCCAGAATGGCGACAATGGCCACCTTGCCAGTCTTCGAGGCCACGGAGAGTTTCACGCGGCCTTTTTGAATGTACATGAGCGTCTCCGCGATATCGCCTTGAGCGAAGATCGTTCCTCCTGTTGCGAACCTTTCATTCAGTGTGGCCACTCCGGCCAAATTGACTGAAATTTTGGGGAGGGTCTCTGTGTTGGAACTCATGGGTTGATCGGGCCTTCGATTCTGCTGGCATATTGCACGCCGCGCGGATCGTGCCATTCGCGGCATCGCCATTTCCTTCTTGACGTCGCCTAAGCTGGTTTCGCGGAACTCTTCTTCCTCACCCTTCATAAGAGTCCCCTCCTCACAGTCTCGCACCGAAACCGAACACATTCTGTCCAATTTGGCACAATCTTGGTAGGGGGTCAGTTTCCGGTAACCCGTTAACCAGGACTCAGCCTTTTTGTGTGAGCGTTTTCAGGAACGCTTCAAAGCCGCCCACAATTTGAACGGGCAATTCACCGACAGCTCTCTTGGAGAGAATCTCATGGCCAGCGCTTGGCACTTCAAAGAGTGCGTGTGAGGCGGGGATCAGTTCTAGAGCGGATTTCATTTCCGCAGTCGTGCCGAAGGGATCGCGAGTGCCGTGAACGAAGAACGTGGGCGTGGCCAGCTTCGGGAAATGTCCAGTGCGAAGTTCATTCGGTTTTCTGGGAGGATGAAGTGGGTAGGAGAGCAGGAGCAAGCCATCCACCAGTTGCGGCTCTTCAGACGCGAGCATGCTAGCCTGTCGTCCGCCGTAGGAATGGCCACCCATAAACATCCGGCCCTTCGTTTTGTCTCTCATGACCGCGACAGCGTGGCGGAGACCGTCTCGATCCCGGATCGCGCTGCCGGGAGGAGGTGGTCCATGCGGTCGTGCGAGGCGGAATGGCAGGTCGAACCGCAAAACGGTGAACCCCGACACGGCCAGCGCGTCGGAGATCTCCACCAACAGTTTAGACTGGCAGTCTGCGCCAGCGCCGTGCGTGAGCACAATGGCGTTCCGACTCGGCTGCGGAGGCACGTGCAGGAAACCACGAATGGGGGGCTCAGTCTTAAGGTTAACAAGAGAGATAGACATGTAGTTGTAAATATGTGGGCTTCGGAGAACTCAGTGTATGCACCAAGCGGCCCTCAAGCAAGTCAGTTAACAACAAACAGAGCCAAATCCTGCCAAGTCCCGTACCATTCCTTTACTTTTCCGGTAACCGCGTTAATCAGACACTGACAGGGAAAATCGCATGCGGTATATCATTCCCCCATGATCTGCCCCGAATGCACAGCCGAGTACCGTCCTGGATTTACCCGCTGCTCCGACTGTGACGTGGATTTGGTGCAATCACTTTCTGAATCGGATACACGCGTGCGGAAGGCAAAACGTGAATGGACTACAACACCTTCCACAATCAAATCTATGTACAGGGAGAGTCGCAAGACTGTTCACTGGTGGGCCTTATACAAACGCCAAACGGGAACTTGGCCCTGGTCTTCAATCGCCATCCATGTCATCAATTGGGTTGTGATTCTGTTTGGGGGAGGTTTCCTCATCTGGTGGACTGCCGAACACCATTTGTCGCGCTGGCGGTTCCTAGGCATTTTTTTGTTGATTGGTTTACCGTACGGGGTTGTGGAGAACTGGGCAAAGAGAAGAGTGAAACTAAATCATCTGCGAAATAGAAAACGTCTAGCAAAGCTACTTTTCCGGTAACCGCGTTAATCAGGACGTTGAGCTGCTAGAAGGAAGAATCTGCGTGGAAATTTGGACACCTCTGCGGATTTATCTGCGCTGGTAGGATTCATGCGCTTCATGCACACGTAAATTTCAGTTCGCGGGTGGTCCTTGCCGCGGATCGCTACCGACTGCCCGAACGGACAGGTGCGCCTAATAGCACAGCGCGTCGCAAGCCGCTTGCGGCCTGCAAAGTGAAGGTTTCCAATGAGAGACAGAACGTCTTAACCCCGCGCCGATTCGTAAGATCGGCCTAGATGGAGAAGCCATGAGAAGCCTGAAACTCGCCCTGGTGATTTCGGCCCTTGGTGTATGCGCCACATGCGCGGCACAGCAGTCCAAGATTTTTGATTGGCAACCGGCGAATGACGAGAAGGTGCGTATGGATCCGGCAAACTATTATGCGGCCCAGACATATCGTCCCGTGGCGAGTGGCGGCAACATCCACGTGGACATTACGGCGGAAAGGCCAGTGACGGTCTTTATGACTGACGCGATGAGTTGGGAACTGGCGCTGCAACATCCTGAAAACATTCCCAGCCTGCGGACGAGTTGCACACAAGAACATGTAGTGCAGACCACGTATGTTTGCAATTTGCCAGGAGTACCGATGACGCTGGTGGTTCACGATGAGCGGCGGAACCCGGAAGGAGCGGCATTCGCTGGGTTCGCGGCGGTGTTAAGGCCTGAGGAAAGGGCCGATCACGCTTTAGAAACCGGCGTAGACGCCGCGCGAATCGGCGAAAGGCTGGCAGAGCGGAGGTTTTTCGCGCCAAACGACGTTCACATTCAATATTACCGATGGGACTGCGTACAGAATTGCATTCAGCCGGAATTTCAGTGGATGCAACAGCTCAAGGAAAAATACGATCTGACATCGTTCTTGAAGGTGTATGGCGGGTTTGTGGCGGACCACGACCAGACGCAGGTGAGCATAAAGATTAAGGCGCCGGTGCCGATGGCCGTGGCGATTCTGCCGTCGAATGTGGCGAACCAACTCCATGCGAGGCCTGACGCGCTGGAGAGTGCGCTGGGAAACAGTTCGTGCCAGCAGCGCGGCGTCGAGAACACGAATTTTCAGTGCGTTTTTAACGTGAGCGATGGGCCGCAATCATTGATTGTGGTGCCGGAAGATACGGCGAACGTGCCCCATAAGAAAAAGTCTGAAATCGAGATGCAGGTGGTAAAGTGCGTAGCGAATTGCCAGTTGATCGAGACAAGCCAAAAATCCGCGGCGACGGGCGACGCGGCAAAACCGAATTAAGCTGCTGCGGTACCCGTAGCTCGGACGCGGGCATTGAAGCCCTACGCGTGCCGCCAACTTCAAGTCTCGGTACGCCGGGTGATCCGAAAGTGGGTACTATGAGCCACTTGCCCTGTTTCGGCTTATCTCGGCAAGACGGAGCTAACCTCTTCTCGATATCTAAAGAAGGAGTCGACCGTGCTGACATTCCTTATCTTTCCGCTAGCCATGGCGGTATTTTTCGTCCTGAGTGAGAAGATTATGTCCAGCAAAAGCCGTTGGAGCGAACTCTCGACCAGGTACCGCGGGACCTCCTCACCGACGTTGCCCTGGCGCAGATGCGTATATCTGCAGACCGAGGTGAAAGCAGGAAACACGATATACCGCGCGAGCTACGGCAATAACCAATTGTCAGCGCACATCCGGCTGTTCCCCCAGGCATACGCGGCCGTCGACGCTAAGGGACTACACCTAAAACGGATGCCGTGGCACTTCATGCACCCACCCCTGTTAATTCCCTGGACCGCGATCGCTGATGTCGAAACGATGGCCGCCGCTGAATTCGGCGTCCGCCAATTAGCGCGCCGAACGGGATTCTCCCCACAGGTGATAGGCGGCAGAGTTCCGGGATCGATGGGCAAATTGATTAATTTGGCCGGTGGCTCCATGACAACCGTGACGCTGGTGAATCCTCAGATGACGCTCACCGTACCTGCGGGCTCCATCGATGCCCCGGAGCGCTTTCTCCCGCGGCGTGATGCACAGAAACCAGCGCCCTCCACGCGCCCTGCAGAATCGGGTGCTACTCCCAAACCCGTCAAGGAAATGTCCTTTAAGACCTGAAATGCAGTCTTAGTCGCACGCTTGGCAAAGCGCCAGTCTGACCTCGATGAAGGCATAGCCGGGCGGCCCATTCAAGAATCTGTCAGAGCTTTCACCAGGTATGTGTGAGCCTCAACCGCGCATGGGGAGTTTTTAGCGAAGTACGCCAGAGTTAGCGTATGCGACTCTACCAAAACGACTAAGTAATAAAAGGAGGGAACTTTGCCTGGTAAGTCGGAACTGACCCACTCCCTTCTTGACAAAAGCCTCTAAAACGGTATTCTAAAGCTAGGTAGTTTTGCGAGCTCTCACCGCGGCGGCGCCTCAGCCGCTATTTTTATTTTAGGAAAGCCGCAAAGTAGCACAGCCACTCGTGGCCGTGCTCTTCTCAGTCGTTTCGCTAGCGACTGCACGCGCACAGTCCCTCTGCATGTAGAGCCGAGCCCTGCGGCTATTTTCCTCGCATGGAGGATAGAGACCGTTATGCTTCGAGTCTCAGCGTCCCTGAAACTCAAAACAGCAAATTCGCTGCAAGAGTTATGCTTACTTCCAAATCCTTTAGAATCAACACTTACGTAGGCGCCCATAAACGCTGATTCTAATAGACTTAGAGAAAAGCTAAATTGTTTAGAATCAACATTTACAAAAAAACCGGGGGCCTAGGGGCGAGACGACCGCACTAGCCTTGAGAGCTACCTGCCTCCTAATTCTGACCTCGCCCTGTGGCGTACAAGATTAGGTCTCGATTTCCAGTCGCTCGGAGCCGCCGGTCGGGGGCCAAACAGCCTCTTCAACCACGCGCGTTGGCCTTCTCAGCAACCGTGATCAATGTAGGGAGGACATCACCGAACTGCGTGCCATGCGACTGCCCAAAAGCGAAGTAGAGCTTTTGATAGAGCGCATACAGCGAGTTGTAGACTTTCTGCGCCACCGGCTCGGGTGTGAAGACCGCATGCTCCGGACAAATCTTATCCTGCGCCTCTTCCACCGTCTGGAACGTCCCGGCCGCGAGAAAAGCGAAAATCGCGGAACCTAGACTCGTGACGCTTTTGCTCGGCACCAGAACCGGCCTGCCTAAAACGTTGGCATAGATTTGATTGAGCACGTTGTTTTTTTGCGGGATGCCGCCTGCATTGATCACACGCTTGATATCGACACCATGCTCCGCCATTCGATCCAGAATAATTCGTGTATGGAACGCTGTGCCTTCGACAGCGGCGAAGAGCTCGTCTTGCGGAGTGCTCTGCAAGTTCCAACCGAGCGTGATGCCCCGCAAATTAGGGTTCACCAGCACCGTTCGGTCGCCGTTGTCCCAGGTCATGCGCAGAAGACCGGTCTGTCCCGCGCGATATTTTTCAAGTCCCTCGCTCAGCGTCGCGACATCGGTTCCCGCGCGAGTGGCAATGGCGTTGAAAATATCTCCCACGGCGGAAAGCCCAGCTTCAATTCCGGTGCGCCGCGGATGCACGCTCCCTTGCACGACTCCGCAAACTCCCGGCACCAGATTGACCGACGGCGTAATGCCAATGATGCAAGTCGAAGTGCCAACGACATTCACCATGTCTTCGGTGCGGCAGCCCGCCCCGATCGCGTCCCAATGCGCGTCGAACGCACCGACGGGTATGGGAATGCCCGCTTTCAACCCCAGCTTTTCCGCCCAGTACGCGGAAAGCCTTCCGGCGATGTGGTCCGAAGTGACATATTCGCCCAGAAGTTTTTTCCGAACTCCCGCAAACAGCGGATCCACTTTGACGAGAAATTCCTCCGAAGGCAGGCCGCCCAGCTCCGGATTCCACAGCCACTTATGCCCCATGGCACAAACGCTGCGCTTCACTTTGCGCGGGTCGGTGATCCCGCACAGCGTAGCCGCCGCCATGTCGCAATGCTCGAAGGCGGAAACAAATTGCGCGCGCTTTTCTGGATTGTGTCGCAGCCAGTGCAACAACTTCGAGAAGCCCCACTCGGACGAGTACACTCCGCCGCACCACTGAATGGCTGCAAGTCCTTCGCGATGCGCCGCTTCCGTGATTTCCGCGGCTTCGGCTTTCGCCCGGTGATCGCACCAGAGATAATATTCATCGAGCGGCTCGAGATTCTTCCCCACGTGAATCACCGAGGATCCTGTGGTGTCCACCGCGAGTGCTTGCACTTGATCGCCGGAGATGTGCGATTTCTGCACCGCCTCGCGGGTAGCGCTTGCCAATGCGCGCATCTGATCGTCGTGCGATTGCGTGGCATATTCCGGGTCTTCGCGTTTGCGGTGGAGCGGATATTCCGCGAGCGCCGTCGCGAGCAGTCCGCGTTCGCTATCCACGATGGAAACGCGAACGCTCAAAGTTCCAAAATCTACTCCCGCCACGATGGCCATGGGATTTGGACTCGCTCCCTGCGAATGAACAGTTACCCCGCGTGGGCGTACATTTCCCAACCGAGGTAACGCATGGTGGCCTCATGCACAGCGGGGGCCACGGAGGAAAAGTTGGCTGCGACGTGATGCTCGAATCCGCTTTCGCAGATGTAGCGCAGCAACTTCTGCAGCCCCGGAATTTCCACTACGCCGGCGCCGCCAAACGTTTCGAGAGGATCATCCGTGAACCTGCCGCTGCCGGTATAACCGCGGATTCGGCCGGAAGTGTCGTCGGTCGAGAAGCGCGCGAAGCACATTGCTCCTGATTTCACTTGTCCCACGCAAGTTCCAAATGTATTTTCCTTGCCTACGGTGCCCGCGATAATCTCCTGGTAATCCATCTTGACACTCTTGAAAAAATGCTTCGGCAAATTGCTGCAATGGAAACACACGGCTTTGTTCGGATCGTTTCCGTAATTGTTATTCCAGTCAAGCAGAGCGCTCGGCGTTTCCGAAGCCAGTTGCAAAGCGTGCATCCCCAGCACGCCGCACACGTCCACTTCGCAGGCGCTCGAAAGCAGCGAGTCGCTCATCATGCTCATGACCGTGCATGGCACCACGCCGAGGTTTTCCTCCAGCGAAGTCCAGCACTGCACGGCGCTGATTTGCAGGTCGGTAGACTTCATCCACTGATCGATCACTACTCCGAGCTTTGCCATCTTTAGCAACGCAGCTTGGGGAATGTCGGTCGTCGTCACATATTTCTGGATCGATTGCAGCTTCTGCACCGCTGCTTCGTCGGTGTCCTTCATCCGACTGATGCGCCCAAGAACTTCAGATAGATCAAGTGTTTCGACGGAGATACCGCTGGCTTCAAGCAACTTCTCGCTGTAGCGCACCGTGTTGAACGCCGTGGGGCGAGCGCCTAGAGCGCCAATGCGCAAATTCCGCAGCCCTTCCACGACCCGGCAAACAGCCGCGAACCATTCGAGATCCTTCGTGAACTCCGCCGAATCCGGCGTTTCGGTATGAAGCGTGGTGAGCGAATAAGGAATGCCATACTGCTTCAAATTATTGCAGGCGGACATTTTGCCGCAAAAACTGTCGCGCCGGTGCGTGATGGTCATTTTCGAAGGCGTATCCGGCGTGGCCTGCACCAGAATCGGAACATCCAGCCGCGCCAGCCGCAGCGTATCGGCGATGGCGCGCTCGTCTCCGAAATTCGGCAAAGTCACAATCACGCCATCAATGGCATCCGCTTTCGATCTAAAAAGCTCAGCACAGCGCTTTGCTTCCTCGTAAGTCTCGACCGCCCCGTGTTTGCTCTCCTCCGGCCCGAGCACAACCACATCGATGCCCGCCTTTTGCAAAGCCTGTGTCATCTCCTCCCTTCCGGTCTTCGCCAAATGAGCCGGGAAGAATCCCCTGTTCCCCACAATCACTCCCATCGTCATTTTTCTCTTGTTGGCCATGGTCCGTTATGTCGCTTTCTCTCTCACGCGCCGCATTTTCCTTCGCGATGTTGCTGTTCAATCACTTGGAGTTTCACGTGCCACTCATTAAATGCCCGGATGCAAGCGGCAAGCGCGCCCTGTTCTGCTAACGCATCGTACACCGCAAACATGACAACCAAGCAAAAGATGCCGTCATTCTTTTTTCCCTGCTTGCCCGTAGTAAGCCTGTTTGCCGTGCTTCCGCAGAAAATGCCGGTCATGCAGCGTTTTGCCGAGAGAGCCGGCATTCGCATCTAACGCAACGGTTAAATACGCCATGCGCGCAACGGCCTCAAGCATCCAGGCGTTTTCCGCGGCTTTCCGCGCGTCCGCACCCCAGGCAAAAGGACCATGGTTCGCGACGAGCGCTGCGGGAATCGCCATAGGATCTATTCTTTCGAAGGCGCGAATGATGGCCGCTCCGGCATTTGCTTCGTACTCGCCGTTGATTTCGTCGTCCGTCATGAGTTCGGTCACAGGAATCGGGCCGTGAAAATAGTCGGCGTGTGTGGTGCCGAAGCAAGGAATAGGCTGGCGGGCCTGGGCCCACGCCGTGGCGTATTCGGAATGCGTGTGTGCGATTCCGCCGATGGCCGGGAATGCGCGATACAAGGCGGCATGCGTTGGAAGATCGGAAGACGGGCGCAGGCTTCCCTCGACGACTTTTCCGTGCAGGTCCGTCACAACGAGGTCCGCTGGCTTCATCCCTTCGTAGGGGACACCACTCGGCTTGATGACGATCAAGCCTTCCTCGCGAGCCAGTCCACTGGCGTTTCCGAAGGTCGCAAGCACAAGTCCTCTTCGGACCAGCTCCAGATTCGCCTCGAGGACTTGTTCTCGTAAATTGACTAACAGCATTCCGCCTCGACTCTCCACCACATTCAGATGCTGTCATTGTTCACAGACACCGGGTTTCATGCAACACGGCAATTCTCCAGTTTCGAGCTGCCCAGGACATACTTGGGCAGTCGGATATGGAAACGACGCTTCGAGTCTACACGCACTTTGTGCCGGACTCGAAACGACGGGCTCTAGCGAACGTTGCAGCCTTATTGTTTGCTTCTGTTCCCTCGCAAGGGCAGGCACAAGAAGAGCAGCGAGAGCTAGTTGGTTGAAAAGAAAGAACAAATTCAAGGGAATGGTGAACCGGGAAGGACTCGAACCTCCAACCCGTTGTTGTATCCAGAAATGCTATGTAGTTGGCTCTTCAAGCATTTCTTTGCGTCCTACATCACGGTTTTGCACGGTGTTCGGCAGGGTTTTGTGCTCAAACCTGTTCCCAGATTCTCTAGCGCAACGAGGTCGTTTTCGCAGGTTATGTCGCAGGGCAGTATAGACCGAAAACAACAACCCTATGTCACGCACGATGGCCAGGGAAATGGCTGGTTGCTTTCATTTCGAGTTGGTATTGGACTAAGACAAGCACTTAAGGTCAATCGGGTGTCTACCTTAAAATGGAGGGAGTTAAGCCCCCACCCCGGCGATTCCGAAACCTATACATTATTTGCTCCAAGCGGCTTCCCAAACGTGCCGTGCGCGGCTCTTGAAGATGAGTACGGCACTTCCTTCCCGTGAATATGCGGCAGGGGGAGGCAAAGCCGCAAATGGAGCGGTTGCAAGAGGATGGTAGTGACTCATTTTGAAGAATGCGTCACTACCAAGAGGATAAGAATCTTCTGCCAGATCATCTCTTGCGTTAGCATAGACATCGATCGGGTCTTTACTCCAGAGGAATAGAGGAAACTACCCGATTGTCCAAGTTGGAGGGATTTCTTAACCTGCCAGCGAACGATGCCCACACGCATTTTGCTTGCCGACGATCATGCCCTGGTCCGCCAGGGACTGAAGGCATTACTGGAAAAACAAGGATTTCAAGTTGTCGCCGAGGTCTCGGACGGACAAGAAACACTACGCTCGGTGGAGAAGACCGAACCTGACGTCACCATCATCGACATCAGCATGCCCGTTTTGAACGGTGTCGACGCTGCTCGCGAACTAAAGAAATCCTCTCCGAGGACCAAAGTCGTAGTTCTCACACGGCACGACGAGGATCAGTATGTGACCGAGTCTCTGCGCGCCGGCGTCAGGGGATATGTGCTGAAGAGCCAAGCGGCGGACGACCTCGTGCATGCGGTACAAGAAGTCTGTCGCGGGTCCATATATCTTAGCCCAAACATTTCGCGCGCCGTTGTTGATGCTTATCTATCCAAGACGCATGACTCGGCGATCCCCTTTCTGGGCGCGAGCGCCAGGTTCTTCAACTAGTTGGTGAAGGAAAGTCCACGAAAGACATCGCAGTTCAACTGGGGATTAGTGCAAAAACTGCCGAATCACACGGAGCAAGACTCATGAAGAAACTTGATATCCACGAAACAGCCAGTTTTGTGCGCTACGCCATCCTTCACGGTTTGATCCAGGCCTGACCGCGCCCCCGGGGAGGGCTTCCCCCGCCACCGTTCTGGGTGATTTCACTCCATCGAAATGGGGGATTCACCGGATTGAAATCGTTTGGTAAACGGCTATGTTGCCAGGAGAGGAGTGGGCCGCCTCTGTGATCAGGGCTCCCACCTCAAACACCCCAACTACCGAACTGCGCTGACACGGAGGCGGGCCGAACTCAAGTTGGTGGAGGTTCATGTATATGGACAGAGCGTCTAGCACTGATATTTGCAAGAGGACGATAGCTGGTGTCGAAGAAGCTGACATGGTCATCGTCACGCCACAGGAAGAGGTCATGAACAATCAAGTCCCGAAATATGTTACGCAGGGAAGAGCTTCTTTCCTTCTCGGCATACCGGAAACAGAATTCCGCCGCATTGCGAAGGAATCTGGATTGGGCCATGTAGAACGTGCCGGGAGCGAGGAAGAAACCTACTTCACCTACGAGGAATTGCAGCGGATTTGCAAGCACGCGGCGCACCAGATGCAGGCAGTCCACTAAATCCGGACCGCCGCAGCTATGCCCGTGCGAGAGACATTGTCAAAAGAAGAAAAGGTCGCAGCGGAGGAGCGTCCTCAGATTAAGAATGTGCAAATAAAGCATCATCGCTGACGTTCTTGTTGGTTCCCGCAATTTTTTGGCGCCGCCCAGCCCGGTGCATGCTGATGGAACCCAGCCTGGAAGGTTATCTCACAAATGCCTGTGCGGTCTGGACGACTTGAGAAACGAATTCCGCTGGCGGTCCCGGTGCAGATCTCCAGCCTGCTGGACCCGGCCGCGACAGAGCGGACGAACACGGAAAACGTATGCTCGCTGGGAATACGCATTTTGACCCAGCGAGCGAGAGATTTGAACGAGCGACTGATGATCAGCTCGGTTATGGGTGATCAGCGAACCCTCGGTCGCGTTGTTTACTGTGAGCGGCTACCAGATGGACGTTTTGGTGTCGGATTACAGTTCCAAGGACAAACCGTCAGCTGGTCAGAAGGCTCGATGGCAGGCGGCGCCGATGGAACGGCAACCACGCGGAATCTTCGTACCTTCACTATTAAAGCCACGTCGAAATACTGAACACTTATCTATGGTCTTAGGAGAGGCCGGCCAACGCGCGTATTTGCCTGCCCGAAATTCGATTCCGCACGTGGAATTACAGGCAGGTGTGGAACCGCTTAGGGCCGTAATCGAATTGTCAGCTGGCAGGCGCGAGTGCTCCACCTAACAGCGCGAACCGGCCACTCAGCGTCACCGTGCCGGTGGAAAAAAGACCACCGGCACGCTCGAGCGGTTCGGGCGCAGCGAGGAGTGAGGATTCGAGTGGGTGAAGACTAGTGCTCGAACATCAATACTGCAGGATTCGGATCGCTCAACGAGACCACCACAAACTTCGAAGGGGAGACAACATATAGGACGGCACTTCCTCCCGACCCGGAAGTGACCATCATGGTTCCTCTCCCATTCGTTGGGGATGAGGATACGGAGTATGTGGCATTTACCGCGACGCCTAAATTCGGTCCGCTAGGGGAACCGGTATCCTCGGTGCCAGTAATGGTGCCAGTGGGGCTGGCACCGTTCGCGGTGAACTCGCCGGAGAAAATCGTTACGCCAAGCGTCATCGGGGCAGTAGCCAAGCCGGTATACGCGCCACTGATCGAGCTATCGGAGAGAGCTGTCGCGGTCTGCGGATCGCCGAATCCGAACAACACAGAACTGTCCGGGACAACGAAGAAGGCCTGATTAGAACTGACGAGGTAAGCAACCAGATAACTACCGCCGAGGTGAATTCCAGTTCGCCCATTGCTATCGACGGCGGACGTTCCGGCGAGAGCGGTGACAGATGTAGCGGCCCCGCCACAGTTCTGGTCGTAAGTCAGGGTGAGCGCGCCGGCCGCGTTGCCCGTGAGCAGACCGGCCAGGACATTGGGAGCGGCACCGCTATTGTTGCCACACCCGGAGCCGACACGTCCGGTCAAGTACATGACCATGCCGCCGTTCAGGGAGGAGTTGGAGAAACCTCCAAGCGGCGTTTGCTGCTGTAGGAAAGTCCCATTCAAGAGTGGCGTCGCTGGCGAGGGAGCGTCTGACTCCATCGCAAAGATTTTTCCAGAGTTCGCGACATAAAAGACGAAGTTGAGGTTTTGCGGAATTCCGCCGGCGAGTGGAGGCAGGTCCAGCATGCCACGCCCGCTGGATGTGTCGGTCACGATGTAACTCGACGCGAAGATGCTTAAAGTGGTGAATGTGCCGGATTGGTTGGTGTCCGCAGCGCCGCTGGTGAAGGTTCCCGCGCCGTTGGCGGTCATACGGCCAGCGATGGCGGTACGATTGTTCGAAAGGTCGAAGCCTGCAACTCCGAAGGCATAGTCGCCGACGATTTTGGAAGTGCTGTATGCAGTCGTGTCCGCCTTTTCCATGGATCCCGAGCCGACTGTTCCGTTGCCGCCCGAGGCGTCAATCTCGACAAACTTCGCGGTACCATCGGCCATCATCACGAATGCCAGCTTGCCACCGCCGGGGATATTCAGATTCATCACGCCGCGGTTGTCCGCGCCGATCGAGTAAGTTCCGGTGAAAGCCTGGTCGATTAATTTCTCCGGCACGCCGACACCGTTGGTGTCCAATACTCCATTCGTCAAATTTCCGGCGCCGTCCGACGTAAATCTACCCACAGCGGCAAACGGCGTTGATCCGCCACTGCCGCCGGTGGTCATTCCGTTGAACGTAAATGCGTAATCGCCTTTCAGTTCGGCGTTGTTCACTCCGGCCGTGCCCTGTGCCCGGATCGTGCCGGCTGAAAACAGTGCCAGGCACGCGATCCCAAGAATCTGCAACTTTCTCATTTATCCTCTCCTCATTTATTAAGCGGCCGCGCGGAGACGATTCGAAGCGAACCGTGGAGCAGAAGTGTTCTTTGGCGAGAACACTTACGTCTTAAAAATAGCCCGCGGCGTGAAGGGATACACTCAGGTCGTTCAGCCACTTTCCGTTTTTACCGACCTGCCGATCACTCGGCGCTATCGTATTTATGCCTCTGCAGCAGGCAGTGGACAATCGGGTGAATACAGCAAAAACGGGGGTGGGAATCGCCCGAAGCGCGAAGGGCGAAGATAGAGAGAAGAATGGGAGTGCGAACACGAACGATCGGCGGGGATTTCCCTCAGCGTACGCTGGGAGAAATTTTTGCATCTTTCTGGACCAATTCACGAAGGATGGAGGGAATCTTTTCGAAATCGGCGGACTTGTCCAGGAACAGATTGGCGCCGGCGGCCAGACATTCCTCGCGATATTCGGGGTAAGGATAGTTGGTGCAGATCAGGATATAAAGGTCGGGGCGATCGGTGCGGACCGCGCGAAGCACGTCGAGTCCGCTGCCACCAGGCATGTGCAGATCGAGAATTACCGCATCTGGCTTCATCTGCTGGATGCCGTTTACCGCGGCAGGCACGTCGCCTGCTTGTCCCACAAGCCGTGCGCCGGGGACCTCCTCGAGGAGGCCCGCCAGGCGTTCCACGACTATCCTTGAGTCGTCAGCGATAAAGACTTTCATATTCCATCCTTCATGAACAGCGCTCGCCAAAATGCAGAGCCCAATAAGAGAGAATGACAAATTCACACGGAAATACATCCGGTGGATGCACGAATCTCACGTAGGACAATGAGAAGGTGTGTTGACCGCGAGTGTCCTACGAAGCGCACGGTTAGTCCACCAGTTGCGCTTCTAGCGCGTAGCGAATTAGATCCGCGTTCGTCTTCATGCCGGTTTTCTCGAGAATCCGGCCGCGGTAGGTGCTGACGGTCTTTACGCTGAGCGAAAGCTCTTCGGCCATTTCCTTTACGGTTTTCCCAGACGCGAGCATCCGCAATACCTGAAATTCGCGGTCGGAGAGAAGTTCGTGGAGCGGGAGATCGGCGCCTTTTCTGAGATCAACGGCCAACTTTTCCGCCAGGGTCGCGCTAACATAGCGGCCGCCTGAGCCGCTG
>Ga0210405_10002159_pt1 | contig 20792 bp, 14 predicted proteins | sample IncBWH11MmetaG_FD_155492 | JGI IMG/M metagenome (GOLD analysis project Ga0210405, IMG submission 155492) | Forest soil microbial communities from Barre Woods Harvard Forest LTER site, Petersham, Massachusetts, United States - Inc-BW-H-11-M | ecosystem: Environmental > Terrestrial > Soil >... | reverse complement strand
CGCCTCCCGCCCACCCAACCCGTGCACCGCCACCATCGCGAACTTCCGGTCGAACGCGTCGACGATGGTCACGCCCTCGAGCGCGATCGAGTTGTCCGGCATCAGCTCGTCCAGACACTGCGACGCCGCCCGCGCCGCCGCCTCCACCCGGTTCCGCAGCGTGTCCGTCCCCTGCTCCTCCGCCTCCGCCTCCCGGTCCTCGAACGCGAGCTTGACCCGGATCAGCACCCGCTGCGCCCGCTCCGACGGCCGGACGTCCAGACCCTTGAACACCACCACCCGCTTCTTGGCGCGGTTCTTCACCGCGTCTTCCTGCATCTTTTCGATGGGCCGCACGTCCGCCGTCTGCGCCACGCTGATCACCCGGTGATCCAGCTTCAGCCCCAGCTGGGCCATCAGCGCCGACTCGATGTTCCGCACCACCTGCTTGGGATGCATGTCGTTCTGCGTGAGCACGTGGATCTCGCTCACTTCCCCGTGCGGCGTCACCACCACCCGCGCCGACAGCACGCCCGTCAGACTGGTGATCAGATTCTCGGCGCGCTTCACTCCCCAGGGATCGGGAGATCCCGGGGTCGCGCTCACCGGCGTCTGCTTCGGCTCCGGCGGTTCCCCCGCGCCACTGGCGCGGACCGGCTTCTGCGGTGTCACGGCATTACGCTCCTGTCGCTACCTGGTTCCGGCCGCCGGCCTTGGCCCGATACAGCGCCCGATCGGCTGCGACCAGCACGTCTTCGTGCTCCGCCCCCTCCAACCGGTACTCGGCCACTCCAATGCTCACGCCCACAAAACCCTTGGGATAGCCCAGCTCTCCGCCCAGCGCGACCACCCGCTCCCGCAGCTTTTCCGCCACCCCCGCCGCGCCCGACAATCCGGTGCGCACCAGGATCACCACGAACTCGTCGCCGCCGTAGCGGGCCGCGAAATCCGCGGTCCGGATGGCCGCCAGCACCTCCCGGGCCGCCCCGCGCAATACCTCGTTCCCCGCCTCGTGCCCGAACTGGTCGTTCACCTGCTTGAAGTGGTCCAGGTCGATGAAGAGCACCGCGAAAGCCTCTCCCGATCGCTTGGTCCGCGCCACTTCGTTGCCCAGCCGGTCCCGCAGCACCCGGAACGTCGCGAGCCCCGTCAATCCGTCCACCGCCGCCTGCTGCTGCGCCGCGACCGTCTGCTTCTCCAGATAGGGCGGGCACGACTTGTACGTCGTGCGGCCCTTCGCCATCGCGCCGGCGAACTCCCGGCAGGTCCGGTACCCGCAGGCCCCGCAATCCCACGCCCGGCCATTCGGCGCCACGCCGATCTCGGCCAGGATGTCGTCGATCTCTTCCGGGGCCACTGCCGTGCCGTGACTCTGCACGGCGAATGTCGCGCCCACCTTCACCATCTGCACCAGCTCGTTGTCCAGCACCGGCAGCTTGCTCCGCGGCGGCTCCGTCGCCTCCACCACCGCCCGCCGCCAGTACAGCTCGTCCTTGGAGCCGAGGAGCGGGTGGTCGAGACATCCGTCGCAGGGCAGGATGTCCACGAAGCCCAGGTCGATCCGGTCTACCGCCACCGCCCGCGCCATCGCTTCGAGCTGCCCCAGGCCCCGCACCTTCTTGAAGCGGCGGGACGCCTGGGTCTGTTCCGCCAGGAGCTCGAGGGGCATTCCCCCCGCCGTGCTCCAGTGCCGCCGCCGCTCCTCGGGCAGCCGCTCGAAGTACGGCAGCTGGTCGGCCATCTTGACGCCCCGCTGCAACAGGAGCTTGCCCAGGTCATCGAAGGTAATGGCCGCGTCCACCGAATCCCCACCCTCGGTGAGGCACACCCCGGCGTACACAACCTTCAAGTCCTTGCCGTACATCGCCTTAAGGTACCGCGCCTCGACGGCGATGGGCGTGCCCACGGGCGCCAAATACGGCACCAGCTCCGGGTAGTCGGTCCGGATCTGCTCCACCACCACCGGGCAGGTGCTCCGGATCATGGTGCCCCACCCGGGCTCGGCCCAGAGCCTCAGGTATTCCCGGGCCACCAGCTCGTCCCCCAAAACCCCGCGGTGTACCGTGCGAAAACCCGCCTGATAGCAGGCGTTCACCACTTGCTCGGGGGTGGCGGGGTGGAAATGGGCCGCCGATTCGACGCTCAGAATGAGCGTCGCTTTGCCCCCGGCGGCGAGGTCGAGGGCCCGGGCGTAGTCCCCCAGGGCCACGATGGCGCCGTGGGGACACGCCGGGAGGCAGAGACCGCACCGCGTGCACGCTTCATCGACGATCCGGACCCGGTCGGAATCGACCGCCACGGCGTCCGCCGGGCATACGCGTACGCACGCCAGGCAAGCGACGCAATGATCAGGATCGACGCGAAAATCCACTGGAGGTCCGGCCGGGGGCGCGGCGGCCTGTCGGCCTTCGAAAGAGTCGCAACATAATGGACGCGGGTTGGGGCGCTGTCAATGGCGCGTGAATGTCAAAGTCTTTGTGGAAAAGCACTTAGCGTAACCTCTCGCCAGTTCATTCTGCGCCTCGTAAACTGAACGGTCAGTATGAGACCTTTTCTCGCGCTCCTGCTCGCCCTGTCCCCGGCGTCGCTCGCGGCGCAGGCCGCGGCGTATCAACCGGTGTTCGACAGCCTTCGCAATCTCTCCCTGCGCCCCGACTCGGCCGGAAGTGTACGCGATGTGACGTTGGTGCGCGATTCACTCGTGTTCCATTTGGACTCCGGGACTCTCTATCTGACCGGGCCACTGCTGGGACGCGTGCCCGGCGCGGTGTTCGTGGGACGCGGATCGGTCTCCGTCGCTCCGGCCCCGTCGTATGTCATCGAGCGTCACGAGCTGCGCCGGGTGCTCCACGACTCGTCGACGACCTGGTCCATCACGACCGCCGCATTCCTCGCCCTGGACTCGACCATCGCAGAGCTCCGGCGTCAGGCCAGATGGCACCCCGGCGAGGACGGCGCCGCCCGCAAGGCACTCGGGCATCTGCTCGACCACTTGCTCGACGGACACTCCCGGCTCGCGCTGGATGCCGACTTCCTCGCCGGCATCCTGAACGCGGACACGACCGAATACCTTCTGGCCCGGGTGACGCGGACGCGTGGTGAGGACCTCACGTTCCGATACGACGTGCGCGCGTCCGAGGGGATCGCCGTACTCCACGACGGCCGCTCGGGCGCCGGCGAGTGGACGGTGGCGTCGTTCCCCGTTACCAGGGCGCTGTCGGACTCGGAGCCGGAGGAAGCCTCGGACCCCGACGTGCGGGTGGGGCCGTACACCATCCAGGCCGTGATCGACCCGGCGCACACCTTCTCGTCTGTCACGGTGTTCCGCTTCACCACCCCCCGGGTCCGCACCCGCTGGGTGCAATTCCAGCTCGCCGAGCGGCTCCACGCCGATTCATTGCGAATGGAGGACGGTCGTGCGGTCCCCTTCTTTCAGGCGCCCAACAATGGCAACCTCTGGATCCGCCTTCCGGACGGCCGCCAGCTCGGAGACACCATCGCGCTGCGGTTGTCGGATCACGGCGACTTGATCGGCGACTACTCCCTCATCGACGCCTGGAGCCGCGACCACCCCGCGCTCCGGCGACTGGCGACGGGGACTCGCGACCGGTGGCTGTCGGTGCGGGACTGCAGCGAATGGTATCCGCGCTACGACTTCCAGCAGGCCGCCGACATGGAGCTGACCTACCGGGTGCCCCGGGACTATCAGTTCTCGAGCATCGGCCGCCTGGAGGATTCCATCCCCTCGGGTGATACGGTCATCACCCGGTGGCGGACGGAGCGTCCCACCGTGTGGGCGTGCTTCAACGTCGGCCGCATGGCCGAGCGCCACATCGCGGATCCCCGGATTCCGCCGGTGGTGGTGCAGATGAACACCGAGGCCCACGCCTCCCTCGACCGGTTTCTGGAGCAGCTGACGGACTCCGGGGCGCCCATCTCCAACCTGTCGCTCCTCACGCGTCCGGACGCGCTCAACGATGTGAGCGGGGATGTGGCCAACAGCCTGTCATTCTTCACGCGCCAGTTCGGCGCGCCGCTCTACTCGCGGTACTACGCCACCGAGGTCCCGGTCGACTACGGCCAGGCGTTTCCGGGGATGATCTACCTCTCGAACTACACCTACATCGGCATGCGGAACACGGGCGCAGAGGAGATTTTCCGGTCACACGAGATGGCCCATCAATGGTGGGGCATCGGGATCATGCCGGACGGCGAGCGGGACGCCTGGCTGCAGGAAGGATTCGCCAACTTCTCGGCGCTCTGGTACATGCAGCTGATCATGAACGACACCACGAAGTTCTTCACCCAGGTCAACAAGTGGCGGGACGAGCTGGTGTCGCGGGGGTCCGACGTCGCGCCGTTGGGGATCGGGTTCCGGGTGGAGAACCAGGACCACCCGGGCGACTACGACCTGATCGTCTACGAAAAGGGTGCCTGGGTCCTGCAGATGCTGCGGAACCTGATGCTCGACTTCCACACGTTCCGGGAGGACGGCTTCACCAGCACGATGCGGGACTTCTACGCGCGCTATCGCGGCCACAAGGCATCGATCCGGGACTTCCAGCGGGTGGTCGACGAGCACGCGGGGGAATCGCTGGCCTGGTTCTTCGACGAGTGGGTGTATGGGTCCGCCATTCCCACCTACACGTTCTCCTGGCAGGCCGATACCGCGGTGAACGGGAAGGTCCCCGTCCACTTCCGGGTCCGTCAGCAGGACGTCCCGGACAACTTCTTCATGCCGGTGCCGGTGGAGCTGCAGTTCGCGGGGGGGCGGCACACCTACGTTCATCTCAACGTGCGGGGCCCGCTCACGGAGGGGACGCTGACCCTCTCGGCAACACCCACGGCCATCTACTTCAACCCGCTGGCGTCGGTGCTGGCGAAGGTCAAGACGGAGCGCTACAAGCCCTAAACCAGCGCGTACTCCTTCAGCTTGCGGTACAGGGTCCGCTCGCCGATGCCCAACGCCTCGGCCGCTTTCCGCCGGTTGCCGACGCTCTCCTTGAGAGCCGCCTCGATGGCCGCCCGCTCCACCTGCGCCATGGACATCCCCGCCCGGTACACCACCTGCGTATCCGCCAGCGGCTCGATCTCGGCCGCGGGAATCGAGCCGCGGGGCCCCACTTCGATGACTTCCACCCGGCGCGCCGGTTGCTCGTCCACGCGCCGGCGCAGCTCTTCCACCTGAAGCTTCAGCTCCACCAGACTCCGCAGAATGAATTGCAGCTCCTGGCCCTGTACCTCGCGCCCCGGACCCACCAGCCGCATGGGCAGACCCCGGACGCCCCCCTCCCGGATGTCGGGCGGGATGTCGGACGGCTGGATCTGCCCGGCGGGCGCGAGCACCACCATCGATTCCACCAGGTTCCGCAGCTGCCGGACATTCCCCGGCCAGTCGGCATCCACCAGGATCTGGAGGGCCTCCGGGGTGATGCCCTGGAAAGACCGGTCGAACTGCTTGGCGAACTCGGCGATGAACCGGCGCACCAGGATGGGGATGTCGGTCCGCCGCTGCCGGAGGGGCGCGAGATAAATGGAAAGAACGTTCAGCCGGTAATAGAGGTCGTCCCGGAACGTGCCGATGGCCACGAGGTCGCGGAGCGCCTTGTTGGTGGCGGCCACCACCCGGACGTCCACGCGGATGGGCTGAGTCCCTCCCACCCGGAAGAAGGTCCGGTCTTCCAGCACCCGGAGCAGCTTCACCTGGGTGGCGGGCGGCATTTCCCCCACCTCGTCCAGGAAGATGGTCCCGCCATCCGACAGCTCGAAGCGGCCCAGGCGCCGCTCGGCCGCGCCCGTGAACGCGCCCTTCTCGTGCCCGAACAGCTCGCTCTCGAGGAGGGTCTCGGGGAGCGCGGCGCAATTCACGTCGATGAAGGGCTTGCCGCGGCGCGGCGAGAGATCGTGAATCCCGCGGGCCACCAGCTCCTTGCCCGTTCCCGATTCGCCTTCGATCAGCACCGTCGAAGACACCGGCGCCATCTGCTCGAGCTTGACCAGCACCTCCTGCACGGCCGCCGACTCGCCGATGATGCCGGTGCGCTCCTGCAGCCGCCGGCGCTCGATCAGCCGCCGCACCGTCTGCGCCACCTCGCCCAGGTCGGCCCCCTTCACGAGATATCCCGTGAGTCCCAGCTCGAGCGCCAATTCCTTGGGGTCGGGCTCCGTGGTCTCGAGAATGCCCAGGGTGGAGACGGGCAGGTCGCGCGCCTGGGAGAGGAGCTGGGCCGTTGAGGCCTCGTGCAAGCCCCCGGTGAACACCACACACGCCGGCTCCCGCCTTCTCAGCGCCTGGCGGACCTCGTCGGCCGAGGTGGCCAGCTCGGTTTCGAAGCCCGCGCCTTCGAGCTGGGCGTTGACGCGAACCGCGAATTCCAGGTCGCCGGTGGTGATGAGGACGCGGTCAGACATCGGGTGTCAGTGGTCGGAGGGATCGCCGCGGAGGATGGTCACCGCGTGATCGAGCAGGTCATCGAGAACCGGCAGGGCGTCTTTCACGGCGCCGACGGAGCCGGCGAGGTTCACGATCAGCGTCCGCCCTCGGGTGCCGGCCACCCCGCGTGAAAGCCAGGCGCGCGGAAAGGGTTTTGTCCCCTGGGCGCCGCGGGCCCGCAGGGCTTCCGCAATGCCGGGGGCGCTGCGCTCGATCACCGCCTGGGTCGCCTCCGGGGTCACGTCCCGCTCGGCCAGCCCCGTTCCCCCGGTGGTGAGCACCACGTCCACCTCACCCGAGTCGGCCCAGCGGATGAGCTTCGCGGCGATCAAGTTGGTCTCGTCGGGCACCAGGCTGCGGACCATCACCTCAGACCCGCGCTTCGCGGCCCACGCGGCGATGGCGTCACCCGACGTATCGTCACGACGCCCCTGCGCGCCCAGGTCCGAGATGGTCAGGATGCCGACCCGCACTTTAGTGTCTCATTTCTTGGTATTGTGGGGAACGAACGGAAGCTTCACGACTTCCCCTTCGGCCCGCTTGCCTCTGATCTCGACCTCAAACTTCGTCCCAGCCTTGGCCTGCTCCTTGGGCAGATACGCGGTGCCGATGGGCGCATTGACCGTGGGGGTCACCGTGCCGCTCCGCACCAGGTCCACCTGCATCCCGCCCAGGAACACCGGATATCCGTGGCGCGCGACGGCCTTGGGGTCGAGCATCCTGAACCCCACCAGCCGGCGGGTCACGCCTTCGAGCTTCTGCTTCTTCAGGGCCATCTGGCCGGTGAAGGACGCGCCCTTTTCGAGCTTGACGATGAAGTTCAACCCGGCCTCGAGGGGCGTGGTCGTGTCGTCGATATCGTTCCCATATAGAGGAAGGCCGGCTTCGAGGCGCAGGGTATCGCGCGCTCCCAGCCCGCAGGGCGCCGCCCGGCCCTGACCCGCCAGCGCGTGCCACAGCTTCTCGGTGTCCTGGGCCCGGCAGTAGAGCTCGAAGCCGTCTTCGCCCGTGTACCCGGTGCGGGAGATGAAGCACTGTACGCCCGCCACCTTCCCGTCCGCGAACTGATAGTAGGGGATGTCCTTCGCTTTGATGTTCGCGAGCGGGGTGAGGAGGGTCTCGGCGCGCGGCCCCTGGATGGCGAGGAGCCCCACGTCGTCCGAGATGTTGCGGAGCCGGACGTTGGCGCCCCCCTTCTGGTCCAGGATGTGGTTCCAGTCCTTGTCGATGTTCGAGGCGTTGACCACCATCATCAGCTTGTCGTCGAACCGGTACACCAGGCAGTCGTCCACGAACGTGCCCTGCTCGGTGAGGATGGCGGAGTACTGCGCCTGGCCGGGGGCGAGCGCCCCCACGTCGTTGCAGGTGACCTTCTGCACGAACGCGTTGCGGTCGGGTCCGGTGATTTCGAACTCGCCCATGTGAGACACGTCGAAGATCCCCACGTCGGTCCGCACGGCCTTGTGCTCGGCGCCGATCCCGGCCGGGTAGGTCACCGGCATCTCGTAGCCGCCGAAGGCCACCATCTTGGCGCCCAGGGCGACGTGGACGTCGTGGAGCGGAGTCCGCTTCAGGGGAGCATCGGTCATCGGGATCCTCGGGAGATCAGCGTGAACCCATCAGGGTGGTGAGCAGCGCCTTCTGCACGTGCAGCCGGTTCTCGGCCTCGTCCCACACGCGAGACTGCGCCCCTTCGATCACGTCGGCCGTGACCTCTTCCCCGCGGTGCGCGGGCAGGCAGTGCAGGAAGATGGCCTTCGGGTCGGCCTGCTTCATCAGGGCCTTGTCCACGGTGTAGCCCTTGAACGCGTTCTTCCGGGCTTCGGCCTCGGCTTCCTGCCCCATGGAGGCCCAGACGTCCGTGTTCACCACGTGCGCGCCGGTGGCCGCCTCCTCGGGCGACTCGGTGAGCATCACCTTCGTCGCCTTCTTGGCGGCGTCGAGCTTGCCGAAATCGGGGGCAAACCCCTCAGGGCAGGCCAGGCGCAGCTCGAAGCCCAGCACCCGCGCCGCCTCCAGCCAGGAGTTGGCCATGTTGTTGCCGTCGCCGATCCAGGCGACCCGCTTTCCCTCCCAGCCGCCGAGGGCCTCTCTCACCGTAAAGAGATCGGCGAGGACCTGACAGGGGTGGGAAAGGTCGGTGAGGCCGTTGATAACCGGGATCGTCGCGTGGCGAGCCAGCTCTTCGACTTCGGCGTGGTCGAAGGTGCGGATCATGATCCCGTTCACGTAGCGGGACAGGACCCGGGCGGTGTCGGGGATGGGCTCCCCGCGACCGATCTGGATGTCGCGAGACGAGAGGAAGAGGGCCTGGCCGCCGAGCTGGTAGGCGCCCACCTCGAAGGAGACCCGGGTGCGCGTGCTCGACTTGGCGAAGATCATCGCCAGGGTCTGCCCCGCGAGGGGGGTCTCCCGGTACTGGCCGGACTTCATCCGGGTGGCCAGATCGAAGAGCCGGGTGATCTCGTCCTTCGAAAAGTCCGTGATTGCAAGGAAATCGCGCTTGGGCATTGGGTCCCTGGAGCAGGTCAAAATGACAGGTCTTGCATGCGGATTTTACATAGCCCGCTTATGCGGGACAAGGCGTCTGCAACCCCCGAGAGGCCCAGGGCTGTCCTACTGAAAACCCCTCCCGCCCCGGAGCCTCAGTGTCCCAGCACTCGGTCCGATCCCTCCTCCGTCGTCCCGGCTTTCTCCTCACCTCGATTCTCACCATCGCATTGGGCGTCGGCGGCACCACGGCGGTGTTCAGCGCGATGGACACGGTGGTGCTCGAGCCGCTGCCCTTTCAATCTCCGGGACAGCTGGTCCGCATCTACCAGAGCTCCGTCAAGAACCCGGACGGTCGGAACTACGTCACCGTGGTCCACTACGTGACGTTCCGGCGCGAGTCGGCCCTCCTGCAATCGGTGGCCGCGATCAATACGTACGATCAAACCGGCGGAGACATCGGCAGTGGAAACGATGTCCAGCGGATCCGCACCCTGCAGGTCAGCTCCGACTATTTCGAAACGCTCCGTACCCCGCCGGCGCTGGGCCGCGCGTTCACGCGGGACGATGAGCACGGCCCGGACACCGACGAGGCAATCGGCTCCCCGAAGATCATCCTGGGCCACGCCCTCTGGCGCGATCGCTTCCACAGCGACCCGGCGGTGGTCGGCGCCACGCTGGTCGTGAGCGGCGTGCCGTGCACGGTGGTGGGCGTGATGCCGGCGGGCTTTGTCGACCCCGTCGCGGGCCCGGGAATCGAAGCCTGGATCCCGCTGGACGTCACCACCGGAGGTGACCTCTCGAACATCAACAACCACTGGCTGACGCTCATCGGCCGGGTGCGGCCGGGCGTAACCGTCGCGCAGGCCCACGCGGAGCTGGACGGCATCACTGAGCGCCTGAGTCAGCCGTACCAGGCGCGGCACGACGACCGCACCGCCTTCGTGCCGCTCAAGGAGGACGTGGTCGGCCAGGCCGCCAAGGCGCTGAGCCTGATGCTCGGCGCGGTGGGGCTCGTCCTGCTGCTCGTGTGCGTGAACGTCGCCAACCTCCAGTTGGTGCGCGGGTCCGAACGGGCCCGCGAATTCGCGGTCCGCGCCGCCCTCGGCGCGGGCCGTGCACGGCTGGTCACACAGCTGCTCACCGAAAGCCTGATCATCGCGGGCGTCGGAGGCGTGCTCGGCCTCGTCGTGGCCCGGGTCGGCATGGGTGCCCTGAAGGCGCTGGGGTCGGCATCCATCCCGCGCCTGGCCGGCATGGCCCTCGACTGGCGGGTGCTCGGATTCGTGATGGTGATCTCCGCCCTGGCCGCGATCCTGTTCGGGCTGGCACCGGCGTGGCACGCCGCGCGAACCGACCCGGGGGACGCCCTCCGCGGATCGGGGCGGTCGAGCACCGGAGACCGCTCGCAGGGCCGGCTCCGGACCGCCCTCGTGGTGTCCCAGGTCGCCCTCGCCTTCGTCCTGCTGTCCAGCGCCGGCGTCCTGCTCGCGAGCTTCCGCGCCATGGCCGACACTCCGTTGGGCGTGTCACCCGACAGCGTATTGGCTTTCCGGGTGTACCTCCCCGACGTCCGGTACGATTCAATGGCCCGGGCGGCCTTCCACGCGACTCTGGATGCCCGCATCGAGGCGCTCCCCGGCGTGAAGGCGGCCGGGGCCGTGTCCTGGCTCCCCGCCACCGGGACCTACCACAGTTGGTGGGCGCAAGCCGGCACGGGGCCGCTGGCGGGTCAGAACGGTACCGGCGCCGACAACCGGGTGGTCACCCCCGACTACTTCCGGGCCCTGGGCATTCCTCTCCTCGCGGGGCGTGAGTTCAACGCGGGAGACACGCCGGGAGCTCAGAGCCGGATGATCATCAACAAGGGGCTGGCCGACCGGCTCTTTCCCGGCGTCGACCCCGTGGGACAGCAGGTGAATGGGAGTACCGTCATCGGTGTGGTGGGCGACGTCGCGGCGACGGTCGAGGGAAGCGAGCCCTTCTACATGTATCGCGCCCACAGCCAGTTCGCCGGCAACCGGAACTGGGCGCTCTTCGAAGTCGTGGCGACGCGCGGTGCTCCGCCCGCGAGCCTGGTGCCGGCGCTCCGGGGCCTGCTCGCGAACCTGGATCCCCTGCTGGTGCTCGATCGCCCCTCGCCCCTGGTGGACGTCATCGGTCGAGGCACGGCCCAGCGGAAGTTCACCCTCGTGACGCTGCTGGCGTTCGCCGGGACGGCGCTCGGCCTGGCCGCGCTGGGCGTGTTCGGCGTCCTCGCCTACGCGGTCAGACTGCGGAACCGGGAATTCGGGATCAGGCTGGCGCTCGGGGCCAGCCCGGGAACCGTGATTTCCGGAGTCCTGCGGCAGGGCGGTCTGGTGGTGGCCTGGGGAATCGGCGTTGGGTTGGTAGGATCAGTCCTGGTGTCCAAGGCGGTCGGAGCCCTGGTCTTTCACGTGAGCCCCTTGGACCCCCGCGTCCTTGCCGTCGCCGCCGTCACTCTGGCGCTCTTCGGGACGGGGGCGGCGTACCTCCCGGCGCGGCGGGCCGCGGCTTCGGACCCGCGCAGCGTGCTGGCGGGCGACTAGAGGATGTAGCGCCTCAGGTCTTCGTCGTCCACGATCTTGAGAAGCCGTTCTTTTACCGCCTCGGCGTCGAAGACGATTTTCTTGATCGGGTAGTCGGGCAGCTCGAACAGCACCTCTTCGAGCAGGGTGGTGAGGACGGTGTGGAGCCGGCGGGCGCCGATGTTCTCCATCCGCTCGTTGACCCGGGCCGCGATCCGCGCGATTTCCGCCACCCCGTCCGCCGTGAACTCCAACGTGGCTCCCTCCACGGCGCACAGCGCGGCGTACTGCTTGGTGAGCGCGTTCTCGGGCTCCGTCATGATGCGGACGAAGTCCGCCTCCGTGAGGGGCGTCAGCTCGACCCGCACCGGGAACCGGCCCTGCAGCTCGGGGATCAGGTCCGACGGCTTGGAGACGTGGAACGCGCCCGCCGCGATGAACAGGATGTGGTCGGTGCGGACGAAGCCGTAGCGGGTCTGCACCGTCGATCCTTCCACGATGGGCAGGAGATCCCGCTGCACGCCTTCGCGGGACACGTCCGGCCCCATGGTGTTCCGCTCACCCGCGATCTTGTCGATCTCGTCGATGAAGATCAGGCCGTGGTTCTCCACCCGGTCCAGCGCCTCGTTCACCACGTCGTCCATGTCGACCAGCTTCTTCAGCTCTTCGTCGATCAGGACCCGGCGCGCCTCGTGGATGTGCACGGTGCGCCGCTTCTTCCGCTTGGGGATGAGATCCTGGAGCATCTCCGTGAAATTGACGTCGGTGCCCTCCATCCCCTGCGGCGGCTGCATCATGTCGATGGACGGATAATTCTGCTGCTGGACCTCGATCTCGACGTCCCGCTCCTCCAGCGTCCCTTCCTTGAGCTGCTGCCGGAGCTTCTCGCGGGTGCGGCGGCGGCGCTCTTCGCCTTCGGCGCTGGCCGGAGCCGTCTTGGGCGTGACATCTCCCTTGGACGACACCACGAACAGCGGCCGCGGGTCCGTGCCGGTGGGCGCGGACGGAGTCGGGGCCACCGCCGGCTCCACCGGCGGCAGGAGCAGGTCGAGCAACCGCTCCTCGGCCCGCTGCTCAGCCACGGGATAGACCTCGTCCTCGCGCTCGGTGCGGACCATGTTGATCGACGCGTCCACCAGCTCGCGGACCATGGACTCCACGTCCCGGCCCACGTACCCCACCTCGGTGAACTTCGACGCCTCGACCTTGAGGAAGGGCGCGCCGGCCAGACGCGCGAGCCGCCGGGCGATCTCGGTTTTCCCGACGCCCGTGGGCCCGATCATGATGATGTTGTTGGGGAGGATCTCGTCCCGGATGTCTTCGGGCGCCTGTGCGCGGCGCCAGCGGTTGCGGATGGCGATGGCCACCGCCTTCTTGGCCGCCCCCTGCCCCACGATGTACCGGTCCAGCTCCGCCACGATCTTCTTGGGCGGCAGCTCCTCGAGCCACGGAAGCGTGTCCACTTCCGGGACGGCCCCGGTGGGCCCGGACAGCCCCGGCGGGGGGGGAGTGCGATCGGGATCGGCCATCAGAGCTCGAGCACCGTGAGATGGGTGTTGGTGTAGATGCAGATGTCGGCCGCGATGTGGAGGGCCCGCTCGACAATTTCCCGGGAAGGCATGGACGTCCCCGCCAGGAGCGCGCGGGCGGCAGCCAGGGCGTAGGGACCGCCCGAGCCGATGGCCAGCACGCCATCGTCAGGCTCGATCAGCTCGCCCGACCCCGACAGCACGAAGCCGTCATCCTTGTCGGCCACCACCAGGAGTGCCTCGAGGCGCCGGAGGACGCGGTCCGACCGCCAGTCCTTGGCCAGCTCCACCGCGGCGCGGGAGAGGTTGCCCGGATAGCGCTCGAGCTTTTCTTCGAACTTTTCGAACAGGGTGAAGGAGTCGGCGGCGGAGCCCGCGAATCCGGCCAGGATCTTCCCGCCCTTCAGGGCCCGCACCTTCACGGCGTTGCCCTTCATTACTGTGTCCCCGACCGTGACCTGGCCGTCGCCGCCCATGGCGACGCGGCCGTCCCGGCGGACGCAGAGAATGGTGGTGCTGGAGATGGTCGGCAATGACACGTGCTATGTCCTCTAGGCCCGGGGGTGGGCCTGGTGATAGACCTTCTTGAGTCGCTCGACGGACGTATGAGTATACACCTGCGTGGTGGAGAGCGAGGCGTGGCCCAGAAGCTCCTGCACGGCCCGTAGATCCGCGCCTGCATCCAGGAGATGCGTGGCGAACGTGTGACGCAGCGAGTGCACGTGCAGGTCCCGGCCCCGCGCCAGCTCCCCCAGCAAGCTCTTCATCGCCAGCTGAACTCCGCGGGAGGTGATCCGGTTCCCGCGCTGATTCAGGAAGAACGCCCGCGCGTCCCCGCGGTTCAAGCTCAGCCGCGATTCCCGGTGCCCGGCGTAGGTCCGCAGCGCCGCCACCGCGTGGCGTCCCACGGGCACGATCCGCTCCTTTTTTCCCTTGCCCCGCACCTTCACTTGGTCCGACACGAGATCCAGGTCCTGTGTTGAGCCCCGCCAGCTCGGACAGCCGTATGCCGGTGGAGTAGAACAGCTCGAGCATGGCCAGGTCCCGGATGTCGCCGAATCCCCCTTCCGCCGCCCGCCGCTCGGCCTCGGCGAAGAGCAGCTCCACCTCGGTGCGGTCCAGATGGGCGGGAAGGGTGCGTCCCCGCTTGGGCGTGCGCGCGGCCTTGGCGGGATTGACGTCCACGCGCTCGGTGATGCTCAAGTACCCATAGAACGTCCGCAGCGCCGAGAGGGCGCGCGCGGCCGACGCGCGCGCGGCCTTGCGGCTTTCGAACTCGCCCAGGAATCCGCGGATGGCCAGCCGGTCCACGCCTCCCCAGGTCCACGGCGCGCCGTAGAACTGGTCCGCGAAATCCGCGAACGCGGTCACGTCCCGCACGTAGGCCTTTACCGTGTGCGGCGAGTCGTTGCGTTCTTTGTCCAGGAAGTCCCGGAACCGTTCGATTTCCGGTCTCACGCGGCGAAAGCCTTCATGTCCGCCAGGGCACGCTCGGCCAGCTGGAGTTTTTTCTTCGCCTTGTCCCGCGGAGGCGACGCCAGGGGCTCGAGCAGTCCGAAGTTCGCGTTCATCGGCTGGAAATGCGCCGGGTCCGCCTCGCGGAGATACCGGTAGAGGGCGCCGCACATGGTGGTCGGCGGCGGGATCAGTGGTGCCTCGCCGGCCAGGATGCGCGCGAGGTTGATCCCGGCCAGGATCCCCGTGGCCGAGGACTCCGTGTATCCCTCGACGCCGGTCAGCTGGCCCGCGAAGAGCAGGGCCTGGTCATCCCGGGCCGAGAGGTGCGGCGTGAGGGAGGCCGGCGCGTTGAGGTAGGCGTTCCGGTGAATGGACCCGTAGCGCAGGAACTCGGCGGCGCCGAGCCCCGGGACCATCCGGAAGACGCGCTGTTGCTCGCCCTTCCGGAGGCGGGTCTGGAAGCCCACCAGGTTCCACATCTGCCCCGCCCGGTCCTCCTGGCGCAGCTGCAGCACCGCAAAGGCCTGGCCGCCGGTGCGGGGGTCGGTGAGTCCTACCGGCTTCATGGGCCCGAAGCGCAGCACGTCCCGGCCGCGCGCCGCCATCTCCTCCACCGGCAGGCAGCCTTCGAAATACTGCACCTGGTCGAACTCGTGATTCGGCGCGTACTGGTCCCCTTCCCGGAGCGCCGCCACGAACGCGTCGTACTCGACTTCGGTGAAGGGCGCGTTCAGGTAGTCGTCTCCGCCGCCTTTTCCGTACCGGGAGGCACGGAAGAGCCGCGTGTGCCCGGTGTGATCGAGGGACTCGGTCGAGACGATGGGCGCGATGGCGTCGAAGAAGGCGAGCGCTTTGGCGCCCAGTCGCGCCGCGATCGCGGCGCTGAGCGCGTCCGAGGTGAGAGGCCCGGTGGCGATGATGGCGGGGGTGGGCAGGTCCATCACTTCGTCCCGGACGACGGTGATGTTCGGGTGGCCGGCGATGCGCTCCTGGACGGCTCCCGCGAAGGCCGCGCGATCAACCGCGAGCGCGGCCCCGCCCGGCACCCGCGCGGCGTCGGCCGCCTGGAGAATGACGCTCCCCAGGAGGCGCATCTCGGCCTTGAGGAGGCCGTGGGCGTTGACGGTTTCGACCGACTTGAAGGAGTTGCTGCAGACCAGCTCGGCCAGGGAATCGGTCTGGTGGGCGGGCGTGCCGCGCACCGGGCGCATTTCGTGGAGGGTGACCCACACTCCACGTTCGGCCAGGGCCCAGGCGGCTTCGCACCCGGCCAGGCCTCCGCCTACGACGGTGGCGCTCAGCCCGCTACCGGCTCCGGCGTGGCCGCTTCGTCCACCATCATCTCGTGTCCGCACTTCAGGCACTTGCGGGAAACCCCCATCGTTTTGGTCCGCTTCTCTTCCATTCCCAGGTAGCCGCACGACGGGCAATTCACCGCCACCGGCTTGTTCCAGACCGAGAAATCGCAGTCGGGATACCGCAGGCACCCGTAGAAGTTGCGCCCCTTCTTGGTCCGCCGCTCGGCCAGGTCGCCCACCTCGCACTTGGGGCACTTGATGCCCAGCGGCACGGGTCGGGTGTGGGTGCACTTGGGATACCGGGTGCAGGCGAGGAACTCCCCGAAGCGCCCCGTCTTGATGACCATGGGCGCGCCGCACTCCTTGCAGATCTCGTCCGTGGGCTTGTCGGGAATCTTCTCTCGGCCGATGGGCTTCGAGAACTTGCACTCGGCCGGGTACTTGGCGCACGCGATGTACGGCCCGAACCGGCCGCTCCGCACTTCCAGCGGGGAGCCGCAGGTGGGACAGCGCTCGAGGTGCAGGTTGTGGAGGTCGTGGACGTCGTTGATGATCCGGGGAACGTCCACCGCCGCCAGCTGACCCGCGAAGGGCGCCCAGAAATCGCCGAGCACCTGCTGCCAGGGCATATCGCCCTCTTCCACCTTGTCCAGCTCGGTCTCCATCTGCGCCGTGAAGCCCACCTGGAAGGTGTCGGGGAAACAGCGCTGCATCACCTTCCACACCTTTTCGCCCAGCGGCGTGGGGGAGAAGCGCCGTTCCTTCATGGTGGCGTACCAGCGCGCCTGGAGCGTCGAGATGATGGCCGCGTAGGTCGACGGGCGGCCGATCCCCTGCTCTTCGAGCGTCTTCACCAAGGACGCCTGGCTGAACCGGGGCGGCGGCTCGGTGAAGTGCTGCGTGGGCGTGATGCCCTTCAGCGTGGGCCGGTCGCCGGCGGCGAGAGGCGGAATGGGGCCGAAGTCGTCCCCGCTCTTGGCCTCCTCGGCCTCGTGACCTTCGCGGAAGAGCACGCGGTAGCCGTCGAAGAGCACCACGGACCCGGTGGACCGGAACAGGAAGCGGCCCAGGTCGAAGTCCACGGTGGTGAGCTCGTAGACCTCGGGCGTCATCTGGGAGGCCACGAAACGCTTCCAGATGAGCTGGTAGAGCTTGAACAGGTCCGACTCGAGGTACTGCTTCACAGCCTCGGGACGGCGGCTCACCTCGGTGGGCCGGATGGCTTCGTGCGCGTCCTGCACCCGCCCGGCCCCGCCGCGCTTGCCGGCGTGGACGTTGGGGGTGTCGGGGAGGTAGCGCTTGTCGTAGTTGGCCTGGATGAACTCGCGGGCCTGGACGATGGCCGAGTCCGCCACGCGCACCGAGTCGGTGCGCATGTAGGTGATGAGGCCCACCGGGCCTTCGCCCACGTCCACGCCTTCGTACAGTCCCTGCGCGGCCCGCATGGTGCGCTTGGCCGAGAAGCCGAGCTGTTTGGCGGCCTCCTGCTGCAGGGTGCTGGTAATGAAGGGGGCGGGCGGATTCCGGCGGCGTTCTTTCCGGGTGACGTCCGTGACCACGAAGGGCAGCTTCGCGGCCTCGTCCACGATCCCCTGCGCCGTCGCCTGGTCTTTGATGTCGGGCTTGGCGCCGTCGAGCTTGTGGAGCCGGGCCTGGAACGCCTGGCCGTCCTTCTCGAGGTCGGCCTCGATGGTCCAGTACTCCTGGGGCACGAACTTCCGGATTTCGTCTTCGCGCTCGCAGATCAACCGGAGCGCCACCGTCTGCACGCGGCCCGCGGAGAGCCCGGTCTTGATGCTCTTCCAGAGCAGCGGCGAGGCCTTGTAGCCCACCAGCCGGTCCAGAATCCGGCGGGCCTGCTGGGCGTCGACTTTTTTCTGGTCGATGTCGAGCGGGTGGGCGAGGGCCAGCTTGACGGCGTCCTTGGTGATCTCGTGGAAGAGGACGCGGTGGACCGTGCGGCCCTTTCCCAACTGTCCGGCCACGTGCCAGGCGATGGCTTCGCCTTCGCGGTCGGGGTCGGTCGCGATCAGGACCTCGGAGGCGGACCGCGCGGCCTTCTTGATCTCGGCCAGGGTCTTCGCCTTCTCCTTGATGGTCACGTACTCGGGGGTGAATCCGTTGTCCACGTCCACGCCGAGCTTGCGCCGCGGGAGGTCCCGCAGGTGGCCTATCGTGGCCTTCACCGTGTAGCCCCGGCCCAGATACTTCCCGATGGTCTTGGCTTTGGTGGGAGACTCGACGATCACCAGCTTGCCCTTGCCGTTGGCTGAGGGCCCGGCCTCCATCACTTCGACGGGGGCAGCCACGACACGCCTCTTCGCCGCGGGCTTCTTCGCCGCAGGCTTCTTCTTGGCCTTCACGACCTTCTTCTTAGCAGCCACCGATCAACCTTTCGTCAAGGCGCTGGGGTTGGCATGTTCACCACCCCGCCCCGGTCCGCGCAAGTGAGATCACGTCCTGCACCACCTGCGCCGCCGTCTTCTTGTCCGTCTCAACCTTCGCGTCCGCTTGGAGATACGCGGGCTCGCGTTCCTTCAAGAGTGCCCGCATCCGCTCCACGGGATCCTCTCCCATTAACAACGGGCGGGTTCCCTCGGGGGTCGCGCGGTCGGAGGCGGTCTCGGGCCGCGTCTTGAGATACACCACAAACGCGGCGGCCTTCGCTCCGGCAATGGCGCCGGGCTGGGCGGCCCAGCCGCCGCCGGGCGCGACCACCGCGGGCACCTGCTTCAACGCGTTTTCTATCTCCTGTTGTTCCATGGTGCGGAACGCGGGTTCGCCTTTCTCCGCGAAAATCATGGTGATAGGCTTGCCTTCCTTGCGTGCCAGGATGGCGTCCACGTCCACAAAACCGGCCTGCAGCTGTTCCGCCAGCAGGCGCCCCACGGTGGTCTTGCCCGACCCCGGCAGCCCCACCAGCACGATGTGCTTCTTCATGAGCGAGTCCCCCCCCGTCCGGACGCGCGCGCCGCGACCCGCGCGGCGTAGCCTTCCCAGTTGCGGCGCATTTCGCTGAGCGCGTCGCCGCCGAACTTCTCGCGCATCGCGTGCGCCAGCACCAGCGCCACCATCGCCTCGGCGATCACGCCCATCGCGGGCACCGCGGTCACGTCGGACCGCTCCGACTGCGCCTGCGCGGTATTTCCGGTCTTGAGATCCACCGTCGCCAGCGGCTTCATCAGGGTCGAGATGGGCTTCATCGCCACCCGCACCGTCAGCGGCTCGCCGGTGGTCATGCCGCCTTCGGTCCCCCCGGCCCGGTTGCTGCCCCGCGAGAGTCCCGGCAGGATTTCGTCGTGCACTTCCGACCCCTTCCGCCGCGCCGCCTCGAATCCCATCCCCAGCTCCACGCCCTTCACGGCCGGGATGGACATCAGGGCCTGCGCCAGGCGCCCGTCCAGCTTGGTGTCCCAGGAGACGTGGGAGCCCAGTCCCACGGGCACTCCGCGGGCCACGACCTCCACGATGCCCCCCAGCGTGTCTCCCGCGGCCTTGGCGGCGTCGATCCGGGCGATCATCTCCCGCTCAGCGTCCGGGTCCAGGCACCGTACCAGTGAGGCGTCGGCAGCGGCATTGAGAGGGGCGGGGAGAGCGCCGGCGGGCGTCTTGGCTACCACGCCGCCCAGCTCCGCCACGTAGCTCCCGATTTCCACGCCGAACTGCTCCAGCAGCACCTTGCACACGGCTCCGCACGCCACCCGGGCCACGGTTTCCCGCGCGCTGGCGCGCTCCAGAATGTCCCGCGCGTCGGTCCGGTCGAACTTGATCACGCCCACCAGGTCCGCGTGGCCGGGGCGGGGCCGGGTCACCTGGCGGCGGCGCTCTTCGCCCGGGGCATCGGCCTCGGGAGCCATCACGTCCTTCCAGTGCTCCCAGTCGCGGTTCCAGATCAGCATCGCGATGGGGGAGCCCAGGGTCTCACCGGCGCGGACGCCGGCCAGCCATTCGATGTGATCGGACTCGATCTTCATCCGGGCGCCCCGCCCGTAGCCGCCCATCCGCCGTTTGAGCTCCACGTCCACCTGCGCGGCGCTCACTGGGAGCCCCGCGGGGATGCCTTCCAGCACCGCGACCAGTCCCCGGCCGTGGCTCTCGCCGGCGGTGGTGAAGCGGAGACTCACGTGACCTCCGGCGCCTATAACGCGCGAGCCCGACGCAGTGTCGGGCTCGCGACCCAGGAGCGTCGAATCACCGAAACGTTCGCCTCATCGGCGCAATGACTGCTGCACCGGCAGGGGGTTGGCGATCACCGGGATGCCCACCATCACGAGGCCGCGGGCCGTGATGCCGAACAGGAGCTGGTTGCCCGAAAGGTCCTTGGCCACGCGCAGCGGCCCGATGATCGGGTCGCGGAGCGGGATGGCGCCGATCTGGGTGCCGTGGAACGTGTCGAACACCGAGATGGTGCCGTCCGGCTGCGCCGCGAAGATCACGCGGTCGTTCTGGTTGCCCGCCCCGCCGCACGGCGGGCAGGATCCGAACGGCGAGAACGTGTGGTTGTAGTTCATGTCCATCCCGGAGGCGCCCGTCGCCGCCGGCGCGGTGACCGCGAGGCGGAGGTTGGCGTCCAGGAAATAGATCGAGTCGGCGCGGACCGCGTTGGTCAGGCCGTTGAAGTTGGTCGCGATGGACGAGATCCGGACGCCGGTGTTGCTGATGAAATCCGAAACCTGGAAGGCCGGGCTCATGCCCAGGTCGATGTCGTCCTCCCCCGCGTCGGCCGGACCGGCGGCTCCCACCGGGGACGTGAAGCAGGAGTTCGCGTTCTTCGTCAGCGAGCCATGGCTGTTGTAGCTCATCACCCGGGCGAAGGAGGCGCTGATGTTCCCGCCCTCCCCCATGAACGCGTGGGCGAAGTTCCCCGAGTTCCGGACGAAGGTGGAGTCCCCCAGTCCGAAGTTCTCGAAGTCGAGCGTGACCCCGGCGCAGGCCGTGAGGACCACGGAGCTGGTGTTGCCCCGAATCTCCTCGAGGCGGAGCGTGTCGGCCGTCGCCCCGACGAGCTGGCTGCCGATTTCCCAGAACAGGTGGCCGAATTGCCCGGCCGGGTTCT
>Ga0210405_10002157_pt1 | contig 20801 bp, 15 predicted proteins | sample IncBWH11MmetaG_FD_155492 | JGI IMG/M metagenome (GOLD analysis project Ga0210405, IMG submission 155492) | Forest soil microbial communities from Barre Woods Harvard Forest LTER site, Petersham, Massachusetts, United States - Inc-BW-H-11-M | ecosystem: Environmental > Terrestrial > Soil >... | reverse complement strand
GTTGCATGACGTTGGTTTCGATTTCGTACGCCTTGTCAGCTGTGGCTTGCGCTTTCTTGGTCATTTCGAGGTAGCTGGCTTTCTTGATGTCCAGGTCGCGCTCCGCTTCGGCTTGCTTGGCGAGCGAAGCCGTTTCGGCGGCGACGCGCTCCTGGTCGGCTTGTGCTTTTGCGACTGCGGAGGCGCGGGTCGCTTCGGCGCGCTTGATGGCGATGTCGCGGTCGGCTTCGGCGGCGGCCACTTCGGCGTCTCGCTTGATGCGCGCGACGTCCGGGCGCCCCATGTTGGTGATGTAGTCGCTCTTGTCGCGAACTTCCTTAATGGTGAAGCTGATGACTTCCAGCCCCATTTTGTTCAAGTCCGTTGCGCAAGTGGAACGCATGCGGTCGCCAACCATTTCGGGTTCTTTCACGATTTGCTCCACGGTGAGCTGGCCGATGATTCCCCGGAGATGGCCTTCCATCACCAGGCGAATCAAGGCCTCACGCTGCTCCGGCCGCTTGGTAAGAAACTGCTCAGCGGCCGTCAGGATCGACTCTTTGTCGTTCTTCACCTTGATTTGTGCAACGGCTTCGACCGTCACGGCAACGCCCTGCTTCGTATACAAATTCTGTTGCGGGGCGACATCGAACGACATCAACTCCAGTGAGAGATCCCTGCAGGTCTGCACCATCGGAAAGATCAACGCGCCTCTTCCGCAGTAGACCTCGGTCCCTCCCAAGCCGTATCGGATCAAAGCTTCATTCGGCCCGACTTTTCGATACATCTTGGCGATCACAATCATGATCATCAAAATGCCCAGAACGAGAAGCCCGGCGATGACTACCACTTCGTTTGGCAACCCGAACATAAAGCCTCCTTTTCGACCCCTCCGGACCGTTTGTGTCGAACGCCAGTCCGGGAAACTTTTACTTCGTAAATTCTTCCCACCTCTTTACGTAGGCGATTCCTTTTTCGTAACGCTCGATAACGACTTCAGCCCCCTTCTCGATCGCTTTACCGTCATCGCTGCGCGCGCCAGAACACCGCCGGACTCCCGCCATCGAGAAAGTGATCTCGCCCGTCCCGTTTTCCCGAATCGGCATGCTGATGGTCCCGAGCGAGCCCTCCATCCGGTAGTCTTCGCTCTTCATCGGTGCGTCGGACGAGCCTACGAGTTTCACCATGAAGCGGAAGACGGCGAATCCCGCCGCGAGGCCCGCGCCCGTGGCAAGAAGCAGGCACACCATTGCCAGCAAGTGGGAATGCCGTGTAAGCAGATAGCCGGTTCCGCCGAACCACGCCAGAAATGCCATTGCCGACGAAGCGTTGAACCAGGAAATGTGCGGGCCGCCGTTCAGCCCGCCGTGAGAAGCTTCAGCGCCAGCGTGATCCGCGCCATGGAACGGCAGGTGCATGTTGAACGGTAGATGGATGTGGACCGCGCCCGCCAAAAACGAAAGGACGCTCAGCGAAAAGCCCACAATGAAACAGAGGAGATAAAAATCAGACCAGGTCATACGACACCTCGAGCGCAACCATTCACCAGCGCAACTTGCCGTGGCGGTGCGCGAGCTGGAATTCGAGACGCGGGCCCTGCTAAGCGCTGCCTCAGCCCTCTCGGGGCCGCTGCCGCTTAGTTACGGAGAGAAGCAGACGGCGGCGGATGACCGCTGCCCTTCTGCTGCCCCCCATTCTGATGACTGCCGTGGTGCAAAACTTCCCCGAGGCGCTCGGCCAAGTCCGGCGTCCGGAGGATTTCCGCCAGAAGCAAAATGGCGCGGCGCGAGTCCTCGTGCTCCGCGATGGCCAGCAGCGCGCGCTGAAGCGCCGGATCGGCGGTGAACTGTTCGGCACCGGCATAAAGCCAGGAATCGATTTTCGCGTCGATTGCGCGCAATTCGGACTGCAAGCCCGGCGTATAGCCTTCCGGGTCGTCCACCAGAAAGCCCGGATAGACGCGGAAGAATCGTGCCAGTAGCTCGCGTGTCGTATGTGTCAGATGGGGCCGGGCGCCATTCTCAATCTGCGAGAGATACGCCTGGCTTAAACCGCGGCCGATTTCGTTCTTCATCGCGGTGGCCAATTCCTGCTGGGTCATCGAACGGCCCAGGCCGCGGAGCGAACCTTCTACAGCGCGGAGGGAACGGAGTTTGTCGCCTAGTTTCATCGGAGGATCCACATATTGCAATCTGCTAAAATCATATTACATATCGCTATTCTGTCAAGCGAAATCGGATGCGCTTGTAACATACCTATTTTCAGTAAGTTATGTTGACTATTATCCCCTTTGGACAAGTAGGGGAAGAAAGAGGGAGTATATGCCTTATGTCAATGCAGTGAGGCTGCTTTTTGGCGACATGCTTCCCGGAAAGGACGAATGAGAGCGGCAAGAAAACGCGGCTCTGCACGCGAGACCCGTTCTAAAGGCTTCTCAAGCGGGCGATCACGACGCCCGCTCAGAAACCTTCTGCAAGATAAGCCCAAAACTGCTGATTCCCCATGTTCCTCCGCTCGGGCTAGCAGCTAGGCAATTTCGATAATCGCGTGGTGGCCGGGGGCGGATGCGATGCGGCTATCGCAGGTGAGCAGAGGAGCGTCGAGGACCTCGGCGAGCGCCACGTAAACGGCATCGTAGGCTGTGAGTGTCGCGCGGAGCTCCCAGACGCGCTGAAGGAGGAAATCATGCGGATAGCGATTCAGAGGGAGGCCGCTAAAATCCTCTAGCGCTTCTTGCCCTCGCTGCTCAGACAGTGTCCTGTCGCGGACATAGCGGCGCAGGACCTGGGCTACCTCGACGTCGAGGAGATGCGGAGCGTGCAAAGACTGGGAAGGGGAAGAGACACGCTTGTCGATCCTAAGCCCGGCCGGAGATTGAAGAAGCCACTCGATAACGGCGGAGGCATCCAAGACAATCACCGCGCATCCCGCTCACAGCGGACAGCGTCTGCCGCAGACGTTCCGGGGGCGACTGGTGGGCGGCTGCGCACGCGATCCCGTAGTTCCGCGAGAGTTGGGCGCTCGGCAAGGCCGCGAATTTCGGCAAGCAGGAAGTCCGAAAGAGACATACCGGCCAGGGCAGCGCGTGCCTTGAGGGTGCGGTGGAGACCGTCCGGGACATTGCGGAGTTGAATCATGCGTGACATGTGTAGAACATACATGCATGCGCTGCACATGTCAAGCCTTCGACTAGTAACGGGGTAGATTCCGCTCGCTCGAACCTTTGATTCATATACCCGCACACTTAAAGTTTCAATCGGGTTTGCGGAGGGATTGCAGATCGATTCCCAGTTGCTGGCACTTCTTATAGAGGTGACTTCGTTCGAGGCCCAGTGCGCGGGCTACATTCGTCATGTGAAAATTGTGGCGCCGAATCTCCGCCAGCATGGTTTCCTTTTCGAATGCTTCCGTGCGTTCCGCCAGCGTGCCCGCCGAATTTCCCACCGAGGAAGCGGAACCATTCGAAACGGATTCGGAAGTAGGAAGAATGAGTCGCACTTCGGCAGCGCCGACATTTTCATCGGACGCAAGCAAGATCAAGCGTTCCACAATGTTGCGCAATTCACGGACATTTCCGGGCCAGCCATATTTACGCAATTCAGCGATGGCCTCTTCGGCAAAGACGACTTCTTTCCAGCCGTTTTGCGCGGCCACCTGGCGCGCGAAATGCGCAACGAGCTCTGAAAAATCTTCCGGGCGCTCGCGCAACGGCGGCAGCGTCAGCGGAAAAACATAAACGCGATGAAAGAGATCGCGGCGGAAGGCGTTCTGTTTCACAAGATCTTCCAGGTTGCGATGCGTGGCGACGACCACGCGCACGTTCACCTTGACGGGTTTGTCGCCGCCGACGCGCTCGACTTCGCCTTCTTCCAGCACGCGCAGCAACTTGGCCTGCATGGCCACGGGCATGTCGCCGATTTCGTCCAGAAAAAGCGTGCCGCCGTCCGCCTGTTCGAATTTGCCTAAATGCTTGACCGCGGCACCGGTGAACGCGCCTTTCTCGTGTCCGAAAAGTTCGGACTCAATCAATTCCGCGGGCACCGCCGCGCAATTCAGGGTGATAAACGGGTGGTCGCGGCGCGGCGATTTTTCGTGGATGGCGCGCGCGACCAGTTCCTTGCCCGTGCCGGTTTCGCCTAGAATACAGACGCGCGTCTCGCTCGCAGCGACGCGCTCGACTTGCGCCATTAACTTTTTCATTGCCGGGCCGGAGCCCACCAGTTCGTGTTTTCCCAGCCGATGACGCAGTTCGCGATTTTCATCTTCGAGCCGCGACAGTCGCAGCGCATTTTCCACGGTCACCAGCAGCTTGTCGGTGGAAATTGGCTTTTCCAGAAAATCGAGCGCGCCGAGCTTCGTGGCTTTCACCGCCATTTCGATATTTGCTTGTCCGGAAATAAGAACAATCGGCGTTTTCACGCCCGCCTTTTTCAAATCTTCGAGCAGCTCCACTCCACTTTTTCCGGGCATCACTACGTCGGAAAGAATCACGTCGAAGGATTCCGTCCGAATGAGTTCGGCGGCGCGAGCCGCGTTGTCGCAGACGGTGGCTTCGTGCCCCGCCAGCCGGAAGGCGCGGGAAAGCGAAGCCAGAGTGTTCGGATCGTCGTCAACGAGGAGGAGATGGGCTTTGCGCGCCAAACGTGGGTCCCTTTCGAACGCTAGTCCGAAGCAGCCGCCAGAGTGGAAGGCGGAACACTACTCTTGGATTCCGCCTGCTCGCGCGGTTTCGCGGGTTGGCCCGCCTGGCGCTGCGGCAGATCGATTCGGAACGCCGTGCCGCGGCCTTCGTCGCTCTTCACCGAAATGGTTCCATGGTGATCGCTGACGACCGACTGGACGATGGCGAGGCCCAGCCCCGTCCCTTGCAACTTTGTCGTGTAATACGGAGTGAACAGCCGCGAGCACTCTTCTTGCGTCAGGCCTTTTCCCGTGTCGGCCACTTCGATTCGAACGTTCCCTTCGCGTTCCGAGGTTCTCAGCGTCAGCGTGCCGCCAGCGGGCATGGCGTCCAGCGCATTCAGCACCAGATTTTGAAACGCGCGGTGGAGCAAGTCCGGGTCGGCGTCGATATCGGGCAGCGGCTCGGTCAAGAACAATTCCGGCGTGATGGTAGGCTTGCCGACTTCGTTGAATTGCGGCTCGAACAAGCGAACCGCATTGCGCAGCGCTTCATTCACATTCACGCGCACAAACTGTGGCGCGGGCATCTTGGAAAAATCGCTGAAGCGTCCAACGATGGTATTGAGATTAGCAAGTTCCGTTTTCAAAGTGGCCGTCGATTCGTTGAAGACTTCCAGGAACTGCTTGGCGTCGAGCTGGCGGGCTTTCTGCAGATTTTCAACGGTAATCTGCATGGGGAAAAGCGGATTGCGCAATTCGTGCGCGAGGCGGCGCGCCAGTTCGCGCCACGCGGCCACGCGTTCGGTTTGCACCAGGCGCTCCTTCTGAGCCGCCAGCGTTTGCGTCATGTGATTGAAGGCTTCCGCAAGCTGGCCGATTTCATCGCGCCCGCGAATATCAATGCGCGTGTCCCATCTTCCGCCGGCTACTTCGCGCGCGCCTTCGGCAAGTTCCTCGACCGGTTTGGTGATGCGCGCGGAAACCCAAAAGCTGACCAACAATCCCATCAATAGCGCAGCAGCCGCGACGGCGCCCGCGATTTTCAGGATTTGGCGGGTCAACATCACTAATTCTTTTCGCGAGCTGCCGACGAAAAAGATTCCCAGCAATTCGTTGTCGCGGCCGGTCAGAGGGATGGCATGGAACGTTTCGGCATCGGCTGGGTCGCTGGTCCAGTCAATCGTTCGAACGAGAGGCTGGGGCTGCTTCTGCAACTGCTCAACAAGTGGAGCGAAGCGGTCCGCTTGCTCCGCATCGATTTTCTCGGCCAGTAGCGACGCGGCAGCGAAGCTGGGTTCGAGATTGGTATAGATGAGGGCCCGCATGCCCGCGGGCAAAACCAGCGAGGCGAGGAAATTCTTATCCAGCCGGTGCCCGCCAATGATGTACAAACTCTTGTCCGCCACGGTGTTGTTCGTTCGAACGACGCTGAGGGAGATCGCGACGCCGTCGGGCAGATCTTCTTTTTTCAGGAATGCCGGGGTGTCATTCCAGTCCTTCACCGCGGTCACCCATTCGTTTTTGTAACCGACGCGAGCGGGAAATTGCGACGACGAAATGAGCACGCCGTCGTGATTCACAAACTCCACATAGTCCAGCCCGTGCTCTTGAGCGGTGCCGACGGCGTCTCGTACCCAGAGAGACAGATCAGCATTGGGGCGGGACATGTCAATGGCCATGCGCTCCGTCGCGGTTGCCTCCGCAATATTTTTTGCCTGTTGAGCGATTTCCACGCCGCGCTGGACGAACTCCTTGTTGAATTGCGCGACCAGGGCTTCGGTGCGCTCCGCATCCATGGCTTCGAACGCCGCCTGCGTGTAGTGCGTCACGGCATAAGCAACCACCGATACGGACGCGAAAATAGTGAGCAGCACGACCAATAATAATTTCGTTCGGAAGCTCATGGCTTGGCTCCAGGGGACACGGTGGATGGGGGAGTGGCTGGAGTGGCCGTGCCATTCGAATTGGCGGGCTGCGCGGCGCTGGATTCAGGAAGATCGAGCCACACGTCGGCGAGATGCCATTCGCCCCATCGCGCGGGCATCCAGTCGCGCGAGCACTGCGGGGACAGTTTTTGCTTGGCGGACACGGGGTTACGGGTTGATGATATCACGGCTGCGCGGAATGGATTACAGATGCCGGTTATCGGCTGAAAGTGCCGCATGCCTGAGGCGGCCCCCGCAGAGGAATAGATTTCCGCCGAAGAGAGTACTGACTTAGATAGAAACGAATTGCCCTGGCGAGCCGTCCATACAAGAGGTCCGTTGTTCCAGGCAAGAATCCATCTACAGGAGCGAGTGATGAAGCCCAAGTCTTTTCGCGGTAGTCTGCTGTTGTGCTTGAGCGTCGTGCTGGCCGCCGCGTTGGCGGCCATTCCCAGCCGGGCCCCTGCGCAGGCCGCTGCAGACCAAGTGCCGGAAGGGCCCACGAAGCTCCTGCGCTTTGCCGACATTTCCAAGGATAAAGTGGTTTTTGCTTACGCGGGCGACCTGTGGATTGCGTCGCGCGAAGGCGGCGCGGCGCGGCGGCTGACTTCGCATGTCGGTGACGAACTCTTTCCAAAATTTTCGCCCGACGGCAAGTGGATTGCCTTCACCGGCGAATATGACGGCAACCCGGATGTCTACGTCATCTCCGCTGAAGGCGGCGAGCCCAAGCGCCTCACGTTTCACCCGGGGAACGACATCGTGCTCGGCTGGACCCCCGACGGCAAGAACATCCTCTTCCGCTCGGGCCGTTTCAGCGCTCCTCCCGGCCCCCACACCAAGCTCTTTCTCGTTTCGCCGCAAGGCGGCCCCGCGAAGGAACTGCAGGTTCCTCGCGCCAGCTTGACCAGCTTTTCACCCGACGGCACAAAGATTGCCTACCTCGAAACTTCGCAGGAATTCCGTACCTGGAAGCGCTACCGCGGCGGCTGGAGTCCCGCTATCGGCATTTTCGACCTCAAAAAGAATTCGTACGAAGAATTGCCGAAGACCGCCGGCATGGACCTCTTTCCCATGTGGCACGGCAACACCATCTATTTCATCAGCGACCGCGACGGCGTGATGAACCTCTTCAGCTACGACCTCGGCCCGAAGCAAACGAAAAAGCTCACTGACTACAAGGAATACGACATCAAATGGCCAAGCCTGGGCCCTGATGCCATCGTGTACGAAAACGGCGGCGTGCTGTACGAATTCAATCTCGCCAGCGGAAAAACGCGGAATCTGCCGATCGTGGTGCGCGCCGAAGACCTCGAAACGCGCCCGGAATTCAAGAGCGTCGCGGCTTCCATCGGCAGCTACTCGCTCTCTCCTTCGGCGGCTCGCGCACTGGTGGAAGCCCGCGGCAATATCTTCACCGTGCCCGCCGAACACGGCAGCATTCGAACGCTGAGCACGAATCATTCCGGCGTTCACGAACTGAATCCCGCCTGGTCGCCCGATGGAAAGTCGATCGCGTATCTTTCCGACAAGACCGGCGAGTTCGAGCTCTACACGCGCCCGCAAATGGGCGGCGAGGAAATGCGCATCACCACCGACGGCGGCGTTTATCGTTACGGCCCGGTGTGGTCGCCGGACAGCAAGAAGCTGCTCTATTGGGACAAAGTACTCCGACTCTGGTACGTCAGCCTTGATGACAAAAAGCCCGTGCTTGTCGACAAGTCCGACTTCGGAAGCATCTCGGACGGCAGTTGGTCGCCCGACAGCCTCTGGATAACGTACTCCAAGCCACATCGCCGCGGCTCCAATGATGTTTTCCTTTACTCCCTTGGCATGAAGAAAATCACGATGGTTTCCGAAGGCTTCTATAGCGACAACAATCCCGTGTTCGACGACAACGGGAAATATCTTTATTTCATTTCCACGCGCTACTTCTATCCGAGCATCGGACAGCTCGACCAGCGATTTAACTACTACTCGACCGACGGCGTCTTCGCCGTCACGCTGAAGGCCGATGAAGCTTCGCCTTTCAAGCCGCAGAGCGACGAGGAAAAAGCGGCGGACGAAAAGAAAGACGAGAAAAAGGACGAGAAGAAAGATGACAAGAAAGCTGTTGACGCGAAACCCGGCGACAAGAAACCGGATGAACAGAAAGACGAAAAGAAGGAGGAGAAGAAACCGGAGGCTGTCAAGCCCATTCAAATCGACCTGGACGGCATCCGCTCTCGGGTGGCACCCGCGCCCATCAGCGCCGGAATCCTTGGGAATCTGGCGGCGCGCAAGGACAAATTTTTCTACCTCTCCACTCCACAGGAAGCGCGGCAGTTCGGCGCCGGCGATCGCGGGTCGAAAAATGTTCTTCACGTTTACGACGTGACCAAACGCGAAGACAAAGTGCTGCTCGAAGGCATCGACGGCTACGACCTGGACAAGGAAGGAAAAAAGGTCATTTACAAAGCCGGGCCGGTCTACGGCATCGTGGAGGCAACTCCCGGCAAGGCCAAAGTCGGCGAAGGCAAGCTGAACCTCAGCGAACTGCAGGTGCAGATCGATCCCCGCGAGGAGTGGCGCGAGGTGTTCCACGAAGCCTGGCGCGTGGAGCGCGACTTTTATTGGGACCCCAACATGACCGGCCACAATTGGAAAAAAATTGGCGAACGTTATGAAGCGCTTCTTCCCTGGGTGGCGCATCGCAGCGACTTGAATTACATCATCGGCGAAATGATTGCTGAGCTGAGCACTTCGCACACGTACGTCGGCGGCGGCGATCAGCCGGCGAAGCCGCACGTGAGCGTTGGGATGCTCGCCGCCGATTTCAAGCCCGACGGAGGCTATTTCCGAATTTCGAAAATCTACCCCGGCGAGAACTGGAACGATTCCTCGCGCTCGCCGCTGACCGAGCCGGGATTGAAAGTGAAAGCGGGCGACTATTTGATCGCCGTCGACGGCCAGGAAGCGCGTTCGAATCAGGACGTCTATTCTTACTTTCAAGAGCTAGCCGGAAAACTTGTCACGCTGAAAATCAATTCCAAACCCACACCCGAAGGCGCGTGGGAAATTACCGTGAAGCCCGCGAACAGCGAAGCCGGCCCGCGTTACCTCGATTGGATGGACGAAAACCGGCGCAAAGTCGCCGACGCCACCGGCGGCCGCATCGGCTACATGCATGTGCCGGACACCTCCTTCAGCGGCATCATCGCGTTTGATAAACAATTCACCGCGCAGCTCGACAAGGACGGCATCATCGTCGATGAGCGCTACAACGCCGGCGGAATGATTCCGGATTTTTATACCGAAAAGCTTCGCCGCGAACTCCTCTCCGCGGTCGCGCCGCGCGAAGGAAAAGATATCCCGTGGCCGCCCGTCGCGATCTACGGCCCGAGGGTCATGATCGTTAACGAACTGGCGGGTTCTGGCGGCGACGCCTTCCCGTGGTTCTTCCATCGGCAGAAAATCGGGCCGATTGTCGGCACGCGCACCTGGGGCGGACTAGTGGGCATTTTCCGAGGGATTCCCTTGCACGATGGCGGCAGTGTCACCGCCCCAGAAGCTGCATTCTGGTCGACGGACAATGGCGGCGAATGGATCGTGGAAAACCACGGCGTCGATCCAGACTTCGTTGTGCCTCAACGCCCCGATCTCGTTGTTGCCGGCCGCGACCCGCAGCTTGAAAAAGCCATCGAACTCGCCAAGGAAGCGCTGAAGGATTACAAAGGTCTTCCTCCGCGGCCAAAGTATCCCGTGGTCAAAAACGAATAGCTCCGGCCTCGAGAGAACAAAATCATCCCGGAAAATGAGAAGGAGCCCCGATTCTGTTGGGGCTCCTTTCGTTCCGGAGAATTTCCCGGAGGATTAGACCGCTAGCCAGGTGGAACGGATCGCGTCGCCGGGGGAGGAGCAATCTCTGGCCGAATCGGTCAAGCGCGGCGGTGCTTGCCATTGTGGTCATGATCTCTTCTCCCTTCCTGCATCGCGCCCCGGGCCACCCACCGGGGTATTGGCTAGCGGAGACCTTGCCCGGCGTGCCCGCCGAGAAAATTTGCTTTCCAGGTGATCTGATTCCGCACGGGTTTCCGTTCGGCGCGAACCTTTAAGTCCGCACCCGATTCGTCCGTTTTGTTCCGCGACAAGAGCCGCCGCAGTTGCTCCGCGAGATAAATGTCATAAGCTACTAGAACCCCCGCGCTTCCAAAGAGCGCCGCGCCCACCAGCATCAACAACCATTTCAAAGCCGCCATCGGAGTACCCTCTTATTTCATTCCCGGGAGACCCGTGGCACAGGCGGAACCTGTCCCGCCTGCCCGAGCATCTCGGGGACCCGGTCGGGAGCCTGTGCTCTTCTGCTTGAGTCAATTCACCGTGGCGCCGAATAAGCCCGAACCAACTGCGCCGCCCCGCCCGCCAATTCCGTGCGCGCCGGAACCCTCCGAGCCGTAGCCGGCCGCATCATCAAAAACGCCGCCTCCAGGCATAGCCAATGCAGTCCAGTCGCAGCAGCTACCGCAAAGATCGTGATAAGAGCCAGAATCGTAAGTTCCAGCATGGCGATCATGAAGTGCCTCCCGTCGTGCGCTTTGGGGAATCGCACGGCCATGCCCAATCTCAATCTGTTGATATAGAAGGACTTACGTAGAAGAGGCGCCCGGAAGCCTGTGGTGACAGGCACACGTCGTGTTGCGCTGGACGCGCCGAGAGCAACCGTGGACCCAACGATCATCGATTAGCCAATCTCTGACCTCATTCCTATCCCACAATTGACTTGCTCCCCAAAATCCGCGCACTGGTGAACAGGAGAATGGCAGATTTGAGCGGTCCCCTTTTTCTGCGTCATTCCGAGAGTGAGTCTCCGGCACTAGTACGAATTTGGTGACTAATCAGGAGCTGACCGCGCCGAATAGTCAAATTGCGGTGTCCCAATTTGGAACCCGCCCTTGCCTTCCAACTCTCGCCGCCCGGGCGCATGCTGTACCAGTACGCGCGCGCTTTTCATCCAATCGAATAGAATCATTCGTGGGAGGAGAAATTCATGCTACAGCGTCAACTTGGAAAGAACGGTCCTCTGGTTTCCGCACTTGGGCTCGGTTGCATGGGCATGTCCTTTGCTTACGGGCCGGCTGATGAAACGGAATCGCTCCGCGTCCTTCAGCGTTATTTGGAACTCGGCGGAAATTTTCTGGATACGGCCGAGGTCTACGGGCCTTATACCAATGAAGAATTACTCGGCCGTTTTCTGCGCCAGGTGCCCCGTGACAGCGTGGTCGTCGCCACCAAGTTCGGGATCCTCAATGCACAGGGCGTTCGGGGCGTGGACAGTTCGCCGGAAAACATACGGCGCGCTTGCGACGCCAGCTTGAAGCGGCTGGGTATCGAAACGATCGATCTCTTCTATCAGCACCGTGTCGATCCTAAAGTTCCCATTGAAGAGGTCGTCGGCGTGATGGCCGAGCTGGTTTCAGCCGGAAAAGTACGCCTGGTCGGACTATCGGAAGCCGGGCCTGAAACGTTGCGGCGCGCCGCCACGGTTCATCCCATCGCAGCGCTGCAAAGCGAGTATTCGCTCTGGTCCCGCGACGCGGAAACGAATGGCGTCCTAGCCGCTTGCCGCGACTTGGGAATTACCTTTGTGCCGTACAGCCCGCTCGGGCGCGGCTTCTTAACGGGCGCGATCCAAAAGCTCGAGGATCTGGATGCCAGTGACTGGCGCCGCACGAATCCGCGCTTCGGAGAGAAGGCGCTGCAGGCCAACCTCAAACTGGTGGACACTGTGAAAGAGCTCGCCGGCAAGAAAGGTGCGACCCCCGCACAGTTGGCACTCGCCTGGGTTCTGGCTCAGGGCGATGACCTTGTCCCCATCCCCGGCACGAAGCGCGTTCGCTATCTTGAGGAGAACATAGGAGCGCTCAGGGTAAGGCTCACTGCAACCGACTTGAAAGAGATCAATGCCCGCATTGCACAGATTGACGTGTTCGGCGAACGCTACGCGCCCGATATGATGGCCCTCGTGCATCACGCGTAAGCGTAGCTAGTCGAAGTTGTGTGCAGGGGCGCCCGCCATCGCGGGCCTGGCCCAACTGAGCCATGACGCTTGCGCTTATTCGCGAGCAAAGTCAATCGCGAATCACAAGAGAGGTCTAGCGGCCGCCGGCCTGCAACGCCGGCAGCGTGAATTTCGGTGTCACTTCCTTGCGCTTCGACCAGTTGTGGTAAGTGTGACATTCGAAGCACCGCGACTCCGCGTGCTCCTGCCCCGGCGCGTGGCACGTCTTGCAAGTCGCAATTCCTGGCAGCAAGATGTCGCTCGCTTCCGTACTCGTCGGCGCCTTCGCATGGCAGCTCACGCAAGTGAATCCGTCATGCTTGCCATGATCGAATTTCGCGTGCGGCATCCACTGCCATGTTGTGTTTGCCGGCGCCACATCAGGCAATTCGGCCGAGGCGTCTGAGAATTTGCCGGCGCCACTCCGTTGCATGGCCGAAAGCTCGATTTTTCTTCCTGAGGTTTTCGCTCGGGCCAAGAGCGCGTGGCACTGCTTGCACGTTTTTCGCCAGAGCAAGTCTTCGGCTTCGGCGGTGCGCTCGGTCACCCATTGCGCGGGACTCAAAATCCGCACGGCTGGGGACAGTGGTTTGCCCGTCAGGTCGCGACCCGGATCGCGCTGGACGCGCACCTCGCTTGGGTGCGCGGCAATGTATTCACGGAATGCCCCGACCAAAAATGCGCGAACGACTTCCGGCTTGTCGTGCGGAACACCATAGTCGAAACGCTTGTTGAACGTGAGCAGATGGCACCCCGCACAAGCGTTTGCAAATTTCACCGGCGCCATCAGCTCGCGCCCGGTTGCTGGACGAAGAGGCTTCAGAGTTTCAGCGTGAGCAGAAAGAAATTCGTCGACATCTTTGTAGCTCACGGTGGCGGCGCGGTACTTCGGATCTGCATACGTTAAATCGGCGTTGGTGGCAGTCGTCCGGTGGCAGTTGCCACATTCCAATTGAACATTGGGGCTACTCGGACCCTGGCGAATTGGTTTCATGTGAATTGCATGATTCAACTTGATGGTGCCAGGATCAGTCGCGGCGATGCCCGCAACGGAACGCAACGCGGCAAATTCCAGATGGCCGTCCTCGAAGCTGCGAATGTGCGGCGCGAACCTCGCGGAGTTGCCGATGGTTTTCAAATCAGAGTGACATTCGGCGCAAACTTGATTGCTGGCGGCGCTGAGGTTCGCTCGGCCGCGATGTTCGGCGTGGCACTCGGCGCAAGCGAGTTCCTTTTTGCCAATGAGGCTGAGCTCGTGATGGATAGGGCCGTCGTGGCAGTCGAGGCAAGCTGTATCCGAAGCTTTCGCGGAAAATGCGCCGGCCTTTTGCACATGACAGGCGGCACATTCTTTTTCGAGAACGGCATGGGCTTTCGACATTCGCCCGCTTGAGTAGACACGATGATCTCCCGAAAAACCGCGCCATGCGATCCAAACCAGGGCAAGCAAAGGCAGCAGAAGGCTGAGCCAGAATTTGGCGCGTTTCAGCGGGGTCGGCCTTTTGAAATAGTTCAGGTCGATGCGTTGCGCGAGCTTTTTAGTTGTGCGTGTGCGTGCCACTGTTTTTGTGTGCGCTCACAACTCTGCATGAGGCGAGCGCCCCTGCAACCGAGATCGATCCGGCCGCCGCGAGTTTGCAGCGATACCACGAACTCAGTAGCGCAGCGCCATGACCGCGTGAACGGCGCCGAGCAAAATCAGTGCGAGCGAAAGCGGGATGTGCAAGAGCAGCCAGCCGTGCAGCCAATGGTGCAGACGCTGCTGGCGCGTCAACTGGCGCGCTTCGTCGCAAATGTCTTCCAGGTCCGCAAGCGTGACATGCGCTGCCGCAGGCAAAAGCGTACGCAGTCCGGCGAATGCGCCGCCCGCCTTGGCCGCATCGGCCAGGCGCTGGCTGTGTTGTTTCGGGCGCTCCAGAAACGGACGCATTTCATTGGCGTAAAAACGGCGGAGCGGGGCGCTTTCTTCTTCACTCAGCAGAATAATTTTAGAGACCGCAGCCACGGCGGCGCTCGCGCCCGCGCTTACCGCGGCGGAAGTACGCAGGGGAACTGCGGAGGCGGCAATCGTCCGCAAGGCAGTGAAGCCACCCGCGCGAAGGCTTTCGGGGGTCGATCGCGTGGAGAGTCCCAAATTGCCGCAAAGAGATTCGATCGCGCGATCGGCTTCTTCGCGCAAGAGTGAGCGTACGCGTTCGATTTCGTCGTAAATCGTTTCGAGCGGCACGTCCGAGGTCATCACGCGCGGAATGTAGTGTTGCAGGGCAGCGCCGAAAACGCCGCTGAGCACAGTAATGATCAGCAGCCAGATCAGCACGCGTGTGAGCGTGCCGCCGAAATGAAATCCGCCGTGTAAAAGAATTATCGGCAGCGCGAGAAAGCCGAGCCAAAGATGGCCACGCATCCATGCTTGCGAGCGGCCGATGCGCCAGGTGGGGACGCGTTTTCGCGCACCAAGGAGCGCCGCAAAAATCATGAAGGCAAAACCGATGACGCCGAACGTCAGCCCGGCCAAGCTTCCGCCGCGCGGACCTTGCGGCGATTCGAATGCATAGATGACATACACGGCTGAAGATATCGCAAGGATTGCCAGCGATGCGAGAGCCCAGCCGTGTTGTGTCTTGTCCATTCTCATTTCGCGGGGCCCTGGCCGAGCATGTCGGCAAAAAACGTGCGAGGGTCGACGCGGTGCGCGGCGTCGTGCGGGCAGGCGTAGACGCAGCTCGGTTCTTTCAAGTGCGTGCAGAGGTCGCACGAGGTGGCTTTTTGCTTGATCGCCGCCTTCTTGCGACCGGCGCGCTCGGGATCGTCAACCATCACCTCGAACGGATGCAAATTGATGTTGCCGTAAGGACAATTCTGTGCGCAAAGGCCGCAGCCGATGCACCAATCCTCGATGATAACTTCCAGCGAATTGCGCCTGCGAATCGAGCCGACCGGGCAGCCGACCATGCATAGCGGGTCGCGGCACTGGCGGCAGCTGGTGGCAACGAGATATTGGTCGAAGCGCAAGCCTTCGCGGACGAGGCGCGTGATGCCATCGTGCGCGTCGGCGCAGGCGTTAACGCAAGCGTCGCAGCGCGTGCAATTTTGCAAATCCAGAATCAGCAGGCTTTGCGCTTCCATCAATCCTTGCGAGAGGAATTGATCGATGGGGACGTTGTAAACCATCTGCATGCGCTGCTGGTTGGCGGCGTGGCGTTCGGCGGCAACGGCTTCGAGGCCTGTGCGCACGCTGGGGAAACGCGCGACCATGTCGCGGAAATCGTCGCCGGAGATGCAAACGAGCTCGACGTGATCGAGGGCGGTGCACGTGGCGGTTCGAACGCCGCCGCCGAGCAACCCGATTTCGCCGAAGTAGTCGCCGCGAGAAAGATAGGCGAGCACCAATTCCCCGCCGGGATATTTCTCTGAAACTTTCACAAAGCCGATGCGCACGAGATAGAAGCTGTCCGCAGGCGCCCCCTGCTGAACGATGACCTGTCCGGGAGCGAAGCGCTGCAACTCGACGCTTTCCTTGAGGTGCTCGATGAATTCCGGCGAGAGGTCCGCGAACATGGGAACTCCGCGAAGGTGATTTTCGAGGGCGCGGCGGCGATAGGTCTGGTCGAGCTGCGCGCGGAACGTTTTGTTCTTGAGCATGATGTCGAGAACGTTGCGCAGCATCTCGAAAGCCGCCACATCGGACTCGGCAGTCACCGTGGCGGAGCGCGGATAAAAATTCATGCACGTCATTTCGCCGAAAAGATCCCCGGGGCCGAGCTCGGCTACGGGATTGCCGTAAGCGAGATCGACCGAGGCATCGATGGGAATGGTTCTGTCGCGCGTTTCTTCGTCGCGCTTGTCTTCCTCGCGCGCCACGAGAGTGCTGCTCAGCCGCTTGAAAAATCCTTTGGCACCGCCCTGCGTCTTGACGTGCGCGATGGGAGTGGAAATGGAAACTTTGGCCTGGCCTTCGAGAATGTAGAAAGCGGTAGAACCGAATTCGCCCTCGCGGCAAATGATTTCGCCTTTGTGGAAGCGGCGCTTGACGATGGCACCGCGGTTGAGCTCCAGGAAGGTTCCGGAGACACCTTTGAAAACAGGAATTTGCAGCAGGTCTTCGGCTTCGAATCCTTGCGCGTCCGCGCCGGCAGCAATCGCCGTGCCTACGACACTCTTATTTGTGAGCGCCCCAGTGGGGCAGGAGACCATGCACTCGCCGCAGGAGATGCACGTGGAATCGCCCATCGGCGAATTGAGATCGAAAGCGATGCCGGCGGAATAGCCTTTGCCCATGCGGCCGAGGACGAAATTGCTCTTGACCTCGTCGCAGCCGCGGATGCAGCGGTCGCAGAGAATGCAGGCGTCGTGGTCGACGGCGATGGCCAGCGAAGAATCGTCTTTGCCGCGAGCGACGGTGCGCTTTGCAAAGCGCGGCTGGGAAGCGCCGGCAGCTCTCGCGAGCGTTTCCAATTCGCAGTCGCCCGAATTTCTCTGGCGCGCGCAAGGGGAAGGATGATCGGACATCAGGAGTTCAAGGAGAGTTTTGCGCGCGGCCAAAACTTTTTCAGAATTGGTGACAACCTTCATGCCGGGTTCCACCGGGCGGACGCAGGACGCAGCGAGAACACGGGCGCCGGTGTCCACGACGCAGAGGCGGCACACGCCGACGGGAGTCTGGTTTTGCAAATGGCAGAGCGCGGGAATGTTGATACCGTTCATGCGCGCGGCGTCGAAGACGCTGGTGCCTGCGGGCACCCGGACGAGTTGGCTGTCAAGAGTGATGTCGACGAGGCCCGGCGGTGTTGTGGCGGTGCTCATACTAAGGGTGAATGCCTACGCGCTGAACTTCCCCTGCGCGAGCCGCGGGCGTGAAGCAAATTCCGCTGGGGCATTGGCCCTGCAAAACGTGCGTGTCGATTTCAGAGCGAAAGTGCTTTAGCACCGATTGAATCGGCGCGGGCGCGATCTGGCCGAGGCCGCAGATCGAAGTGAGGCTCATGGCCTGCGAGAGATCGTCGAGCAGCGCGAGGTCGGCACGATATTGCGATTCGGCTATGCCGCCTTGCGTCCAGCGCGCGAGCATGTCTGCCATTTTCTGCGAGCCGACGCGGCAGGGGACACACTTGCCGCAAGATTCGTTGCGATAAAAGCGCACGGCGTTCAACGCCATGTCCAACATGCAGGTGGTGTCATCGCAGACGACGATGGCGCCGGAGCCGAGCATGGAACCAGCATCGGCGAGAGCCTTGAAGTCGAGACGGACATCGACCACGGAAGCGGGAAGAAAGCCGGAAGACGGGCCGGACGGCGCAAAGGCTTTCAGTTTACGGCCGCCTCGAACGCCGCCGGCCTGGTTGAAAATGACATCACGCATGGGCGCGCCCATCGGAACTTCGAAAATGCCCGGCCGAGTGACGTGACCGCTTACGCCGACAAACTTTAAGCCACGCGAACCATTGGCGCCTTGCGCGACGAACCAATCAATCCCGCGAGCGAGAATCTGCGGCACGTTGATGAAAGTTTCTACGTTGTTGATGACGGTGGGTTTTTGCCAAAGGCCGATTTGGCCAGGGAATGGGGGCTTGTTGCGCGGCTCCGCGCGGTGGCCTTCGATTGCTTCGATGAGCGCGCTCTCTTCGCCGCAGATGTAGCCGCCAGGGCTGACAAAAACCTCGAGTTCGAAATCAAGGTCACTGCCGAGGATTTTCTTGCCGAGAAGTCCAGAGCGATAACAGCGGCGAATTTCTTCACCAAGGATTTCTTCCTGAAGGTGGTATTCATGGCGGATATAGAGGATGCCGCGCTTCGCATCGGTGACCAAGCCGGCGATGATCATGCCTTCGATGACCAGATGAGGGAGGTTGGTCATGATGAAGCGGTCCTTGATCGTCCCTGGCTCGCTTTCATCAGCGTTGCACACAACGTATTTCACGGGGTCCGGCTGTTTCCGGACGAGGTCCCATTTCATACTGGTGGGAAATCCGGCACCGCCCATGCCTTTCAGCTCAGCGGCTTTGAGTTGCGCGAGGACATCGTCCCAAGCGCGGGATGAAACGAGTTTGCGCACGACGCCGTACTTTTCATTCTCGATGTAAGGATCGGCTTTGCAGGCGACGCGCGCCTGCTGGGGATGCGGCTCCTGAATATCATCGCCGCGGATGGCGCCATGAGCGGCTTCTTCAGCGTGTGCGGCGGTGACTTCGGTGAAAATGTGATCGTTGATGGATATCGCGGGAGCGTGATCGCAACGGCCAAGGCACGAGACGTCGCGAATCTGGACGTCTTCGGGGCGCGAATTGGCGAAGCGGCGCTCTAGGCCGGCGCGCAATTCGCAAGCGCCGTTGAGACGGCAGCTCATGTCGGCGCAAACGCGAATCTCCGCCTTGGGCGGAGGCGCCAGATGAAAATGGGGATAGAAACTCGCCACGCTGTGGATTTGGTAGAGCGGCGTCTGGGAGCGTTGGGAAAGACCCTCAAGCTCCGCTTTGGGCAGGAAGCCGTGACGAAGCTGGATGGCCCGAAGATCGTCGAAGATCACGTCGCCCTGTCTCGCGCGAAATGCGCCGGCCATTTCTCCCTGGAGATGCGCGGCGCGAAGTGGCGTGCAGAATCCCTTGCATACTACTGGCAGCGAAGTTCGCTGTAAATAGAAGGCGTTTGGCTTTTCGCGGCGCGGCGCGAAAAAGACAACGCGAGCCGTTGACTCCCCGCGGCCCAGACGATATAAGCAAACAGACTCAGCGGCACACTGAATGCGCGACTCGCCCAACTCCTGCAAATTCCTGGTGGTTTTTTGCGCCTGCTTCTTGATGACGCCCGCGGCGGTTTCGGCGCAGAAGGAGCCGGTCAAATACATCGGGCCGGGTTCTTGCGCGGCAACGAGCTGTCACGGAAGTGTGAAGCCCATCGCCGGCAGCCGCATTTTGCAGGACGAATATTCAACGTGGATCATCCAGGACAAGCACAGCCGCGCATACCAGGCGTTGACCGGAGACGTTGGCGAACGCATGGCACGCATCTTGAAGCTGGGCGCAAAGGCGGAGGAAGCGCCAAAGTGCTTGGCGTGCCACGCGCTGAATCCGGCGCCGGAACAACGCGGTCGGGCGTTCGAAATTTCGGAAGGCGTGTCGTGCGAAAGCTGCCACGGGCCGGCGTCGGGGTGGCTGGGGCCGCACACTACACGATCGTGGGCCCATGAGAAATCCGTGTCGCTGGGAATGCAAGACACGCGAAACGTAATCCACCGCGCGGAGAAATGCCTGGAGTGCCATCTGGGGACGAAAAACAAATTTGTGGATCACGAAATGATCGCGGCCGGGCATCCGGATCTTTATTTTGAGCTGGATTCGTTTTCGGCGGTGATGCCGAGGCACTGGAAGTCGCCGCGTGAGTCAGAAGCAGGCAAACCCGTCGAAGACGCTGCGTGGGTCGGCGTGCTCGAATGGAGCGCCGGCCAAGCCGTGCAATTGCGGACGGCGATGGAGCGACTGACTTGGCGCGCGAAAAATGAACGCTTTGATAAAAAGGATGTGTGGCCGGAGTATTCGGAGCTTTCCTGCTTTGCGTGTCATCATGCGCTGGGGCCTGCAAAAGAAAGTTGGCGGCAGGAACGTGGATATGTCGGCCGGCGTCCGGGCGATCCAGCATGGAACAGTTCGCGTTACGCAGTCTTCCGTTTGCTGGCGAAACAGATTGACTCGGCGAACGCGCAGGAGCTGGACCGCCAACTGCTCGCTGTCTCTGATGAAATGAGCAAGCTCAATCCAGATCGCAACGCAGTGGCGGCGGCGGCGTCCGCGGCAGCGCCATTGGCGCAACGGATTGCGGAACGCCTGGCGACGATGCAATACGATCAAGCGGTCACGTTGCGCATGTTGCAGCGCATTCCCGATGACGCAGAAAATATCGCGCTCGCCGACGAGCGTGCCGCGGAGCAAGCAGCCATGGCGCTTGACTCGCTGTACATCGCGTACAGTAAGGATGCGAAACCCGCAAACGCCGCTGAAGTTCGTGCCGCCATCAACGGCTTGTTTCAGCAACTCGAAAATCCTTCAGCTTACAACGCCGATCAATTTGCGGCAGCACTTCGTCGAATTCGCCCGCTGATTCAGTGAGGCTCGGGCGCCTTTGCCGTCTCAGACTTTTGCATTCGTTAGCGGTATACTTATGCAAGACAGAGAATGGTTTAGAGGAACTTTATGAAGGCATTTCCGCGAATAACCGTGAACCCCAAACAGATGACTGGCTTGCCC
>Ga0210405_10002156_pt1 | contig 20807 bp, 16 predicted proteins | sample IncBWH11MmetaG_FD_155492 | JGI IMG/M metagenome (GOLD analysis project Ga0210405, IMG submission 155492) | Forest soil microbial communities from Barre Woods Harvard Forest LTER site, Petersham, Massachusetts, United States - Inc-BW-H-11-M | ecosystem: Environmental > Terrestrial > Soil >... | reverse complement strand
GGTTATCTGGCCCAGGAATGGCATGTTTGTCAGCACGAATGGACACGCCCGGTCTAGTGTCGTGCGCGAAAAGATTCTACCCTCAAGGAGAACGGGGTTCCAGACTAGAACGAAAAGCGTGTCACCGAGCGGGGGGCGGCTCAACTTTTCCCCCTGACTGCGCGGTCCCGGTACTGGACAACGCCCACTGCCCAGGTAAAATAGGCCTCTGCCTACGAAACCATCTCCAGGAGCCCTTGTGCAACCCTCGGTAGGCGCCGCTCGCGTCAACGAAAAGCACAAAATTATTGAACATTACGACTTCGCTAGCCCTTACTACCGCTTGCTGTGGGGCGAGCACATACACCATGGCTATTGGGTCCGAGGCGATGAATCGAAAGAAACCGCACAGATCCAGCTGATCGAGCATCTCGCGCAGCTCGCCAACATAAAAGCCGGATTGCGCGTTCTGGACATTGGCTGCGGCTTTGGCGGCAGCAGTGTCTATCTAGCGAAAAAGTACGGCGCGAGCGTCACGGGAATCACCATTTCACCGGTGCAGGTGCAAATGGCCAAGGAAGCGGCGGCCAAGACGAAGGTTGACGCCAGTTTTTTGCTGATGGACGCGGAGGAGATGCAGTTTGCGCAGCCGTTTGATGTGCTGTGGTCCGTCGAGTCCATTTCTCACTATCAGAATCCGCGGCAATTCTTTGCTTCAGCGGTGAAGTTCCTGAAGCCCGGCGGCTGCTTCGCGCTTACGGACTGGTTCCAGAAGGAAGGTCTTTCGGCCGCGGAAAAAAAGAAATTCATCGAGCCAATCGAGAAGGGCATGATGGTCGAACTCCGCGGAATGAATGATTACAGCGACTTCCTCGTTTTTAGTGGCCTGCAGGTGGTGCATCGCCAGGATCTCACGCTGAATTGCGCGAAAAGCTGGGACATCGGCATGGACATTATCAAGGACAGAACGTTCTGGACCCTGGCCGCGAAACTTGGCACTGGATTCGTGACCTATCTGAAAGCGTTCCGTGCCATGCGTGCCGGCTTTGCGACCGGCAATTTCGTCTGTGGCCTCTTCGTCGCAAAAATACCCGAAGACGGCACCGATCGCACCTCATCTCTATCGAACCGCTAGGCGTGGCTTAATTTGTGCCGTACAACCGGTGATTCCAGCCAAAATCCACATGTCTGGTAAACGCGGTGCATTCGATAAGTCGATGCAACACCATCTGATAGACCTGCGGTTTAAGGATGGTGTTGCTATGAGTCAACAGAGGCGGTCGAGATTTTCTCCCACGCAGATAACGGATGTTTGGCGGCGTTGGAAGGCGGGGCAGTCGTTGCATGATATTGGGCGCGCCTATGGCAAGCCCCATCCTTCCATCCGATGTGTATTGCTGCCTCGCGGCGGTATTGCTCCCGCCGCTCGTCGGCGTTCGCGGCTTGCGCTCACGCTCGGTGAGCGAGAAGACATCTCGCGCGGGATCGCTTCCGGCTTGTCGACTCGTGAGATGGCCGGACGCCTCGGTCGAGCGGCCTCGACGGTGAGCCGAGAGATCACCCGCCACGGTGGACGTGTTGCCTATCGCGCCCATGATGCGGATCGTCAAGCTTGGGTTTCGGCTTTGCGACCGAAGAGGTGTCTACTGGCCCTCAACCGCAAGTTGCGCGACATCGTTGCGAGTAAACTGATCCTGGACTGGTCACCCGAGCAGATTTCCGGATGGCTGAAGATCCAGCATCCCGATGACGAGAGCCTGCGCGTGTCCCACGAAACCATCTACCGTAGCCTGTTCATTCAAGCCCGCGGAGTGCTGAAAAAAGAGCTGATGGACCACCTGCGCTCGAAGCGGCGCATGCGCCGCTCGCGACATGCAAGTGCTAGCGGACAGTCACGAGGACAGATTGTTGCTGCCGTCTCCATCCGCGAAAGACCTGCGGAGGTGGAAGACCGAGCGATTCCTGGGCACTGGGAAGGCGATCTGCTGAGCGGCGCCAAAAACAGCTACATTGCAACTCTAGTAGAACGCCATTCCCGTTTTGCCATGCTGATCAAAGTATCGAGCAAAGACACGGAAGTGGTCGTTGCCGCGCTGAGCCGGCATGTTCGCAAACTGCCCGCGACCCTGCGACGCTCGCTGACCTGGGATCGAGGACTGGAGATGGCCAAGCACAAAGACTTCACGGTGGCGACGGGCGTTAAGGTCTACTTCTGTGATCCGCAAAGTCCATGGCAGCGCGGAACCAACGAAAACACCAATCTGCTGTTGCGGCAATACTTCCCGCGAGGCACCGACCTGTCCGCCTACTCGCAAGCGCAGCTCGACCAAGTCTCGCTGCGCTTGAACCAACGCCCGAGAAAAACGCTAGGTTTCGAGGCTCCCGCGCGTAAACTGCAAGCAAGTGTTGCATCGACCACCTGAGCCGGCAGGGCTAACCGGAAGTTGAGACGGATGAGCATGGTGGAGCTACAATGATCTTGCCAGGCGAAACGGAAGCGGGCTCTGCGGGGACGCAACCATGCCGAGGGATAGGCTGGTGGTCGTATCGATGCCTTGAAAACCCCCGCCCGAAGGGTGGAATACTCACTAACGGAGAGCGCCCTCTTTCCATTTCAGGTTGAGCCAACACAAGGCTCAAGCCTGGCCGCTACAGGAGAACAGAGCAGATGGCGCGGATTTCGTCCCAGGAGTTGTTGACCAGGCTGGAGAAGGGGAAGCCCATTCCGGCAATTCTTTTGCTCGGCGAGGAGCCGTACCTGCGCGACGCTTGCCGCAAAGAATTGATCGCGAAATTTGTGCCGGAGACGGCGCGGACTTGGGCGGTATCGCGGTATTCGGCGGAGCGCGGAGAAACGCAGGCGGCGCTGGATCAGGCGCAAACGATGGCGATGCTTTCGCCGCAACAAGTGGTTTTCCTCGAGAACGCGGAAGCGATCGATAAGCTCGGGGAGAAGAACCGCGACGAAGCGGTGGCGCAGTTGAGCGCGTACCTGGAAAATCCCGCGCCGTTCACGGTGCTGGTGGTGGAAGCGACGGGACTCGACCAGCGCATGAAACTGGGGAAAATGCTGGCAGAGAAAGCGCTGGTAGTGGAATGCGGGCTTGGCGAGAACGCGGGGGCGCGGCAAGCGGCGGCGGTGGCTTTGGCGCGGGCGATTGCGAAGGAAGAGGGAGTCGAGTTTGAAAAAGGCGCCGCGGAAGATTTGGCGGAGTTCGTGGCCGCGGATTTGATGCGGCTGAAGACGGAGATCGACAAGCTGGCGACGTTCGCGGCGGACAAAAAAACGATCGGGCGCGCGGACGTGAGCGCGCTGGTGATTTCAGAGAAGACCACGACGGTTTGGGAACTGGCGGACTTGCTGGCGTCGCGGCAGTCGAACAAAGCGCAGGAATTCCTGGATCGCTTGCTGCGCGACGGCGAGGAGCCGTTGCAGATGCTAGGCGCAATAACCTGGATGTACCGCAAGCTCATCGAAGCGAGCGAAGTGCAGGGCGCGGCGAACGGCTGGCAAGCGGCGCGCGCGCTGGGAATGCGGCCGGAGCAGGCGGAAGTGGCGCTGCAAAATGCGCGGAAGATTTCGAAGCCGCGCTTGCTGGCGGGATTGCAAGCGCTGCGAAATGCGGACGACCGGTTGAAAGGGGGCGGCGCCGAGCCGCGCACGGTGATGGAATTTTTGGTGGCACAGTTGACTGGTGGAGATGCGAAAGCGGCGCGCGGCTAGGGGAATGAGAAAAAAGATTTAACACCCCGACAAAGTCGGGGCAGGCGCCGGTCGCAGAGAACGCAGAATCCACAGCGAAGAGTGTTTCGAGAAGATTGACCAAGAATAAAAAAAGGGGCGGCCAGTGGGCCGCCCTTTTTGTTGCTGACGATGGAGTGCTTCTCAGCGGTTGTCGTTGTGGTCGCCGTTCTCGCCGAAGTTGAATAGGTCGAAGAGATCGCCTAGCGCCGGGCTGTTGAGCGGTACGTAGGGATTGTCTTCCTCGGCTACGGGGTTCGGGAAATTATCGCGGCTGCGATGGGTTAGCGGCTTCAACTCCCAGTTACGCTCGATGAACTTCAGGATCGAGACGTGGTCGGTGTAGCTGTGGCTGATGTGGCCGCCGCGGGTGAAGGGCGAAACAGCAATCAGCGGAATCCGCGGGCCGTCGCCGAAGAAATCCAGCGGCTGAATATAGCCGGAGTCGTAGTAGCCGCCGCCCTCATCCATGGTGATGAAAAGAACGGTGGACGCAAAAAGTTCTTTGTTAGCGGTGAGGTGGTCCACGACTTTCTTGACCATGCCCTCAAAGAGGTCCTCTTTGGACGAAGCCGGGTGGCCGTCGAGCAGACCGTCTGGTTTCACGAAGGAGACCGCCGGCAAAGTGCCGTCGTCAACCGCGGCAAAGAAGTCCGTGGCGTCCTTGATGTGCGCGGCGCGCTGCGCCGGGTCACCCATGATCTTGTTGGCGTAGGACTCAAAGTTGCAAATGTTGCAGTAGGCTAGACCAATCTGTACGGTTGGATCGGTGCTGGTCGGATTGTGCTGGAGAGCAACCGCGGCGTTATAGGCTCCGCCGTAGTAGGCCCAGGAAATGCCCTTTTCGTTCAGCGCATCGCCAATCATACGAGTGTTGACCGGAGGAATGGAGCCGCCTTTGGCGATTCCCTTGGTGTCCACAGTGCCGTCGGGCAGGAAGCCGGGCGAGTCATTGTTGATCATATAGAAGTGACCGCCCTCGCAGTTTGGCTTCGGATCGTACGGCAGCGATTTCAGGTAATCGCGAATCGGCTTGATGCCGGGCTGTGCGGGGTCGCCACACTCGGTGAAGTTGCCGTCGAAATTGATGTCCACCGTGTATTGGTTGTCCGAGCCTGGCAGCGGATCGGGATTGGCGATGCGGGCGGGCGGCGTTGTGGGGACGCCATTGCCATTGGACCAGAAGATGGCGTCGCCGCTGCCCAGCATAACGTGGTTCGCTCCGGTGCCGCCCATAAACGATTGATGAAAATTGTCGCTCATCGAGTATTGGTCGGCGAGGCTCTTGAGAACCGCAACGTCTCCCCTCTGCATGTTGTAGAAGGCCATGGAGTTGCCGCCGCCATTGTCGTCGACTTGGTTGGCGATGGGAAAGCTGAAGGGATCAATTTCGCTGGTATAAGACGTGATGACGAAGGGATACAGGTCGTTCAGGCAGCCCGAAGGATTGTGACGCGTGGCGTTCTTGATATTGCAATCCGATTGTTGCCACATCTCGAAGAGCCGGTGCGTGGTGTCGCCGGTGTAGGAATCGTAGGGCAGATTTGCTCCCGCAAGGGGGAACGGGCCGTTCTGCAAATGATCGAAATTGTTGATTCGCGAATCGAAATCGGGGATCTCGGCGGTTTGCGCGGCACCGGACGCCCCGGTGGTTAGCAGGTTGAGGTCGCCGTTCTCCAGCGAAGGTTCGATGGCGGCCAGGAATGCGGCCGGCGTGCCCGCCGGAAACGGAGGCGGTTCTCCCGTGGCCGGGCTAGGCGAAAAATTCAGCGTCGGCTGCGGCAGTGTCTCGTACGGGGCTTTCTCGGTGTCGTCCAGGCTGATGTAGAACTTGGTCCGGAACGGCGCGACAGCCTGGAATTGCGCGGCTTTGGAGAAATGCTTGCCGGGCGTGCCGTCGGCTTTGACGATTCCCTTGGATAGAAGGTTCGAGACGGAATCTTTGCTCTTCGGCACGTAGGTCGCGAAGAGGTGATCGAAGGTGCGATTTTCACCTATGAGGACGATGACGTGCTTGATGGGACTGGTGGTGTGGACTTGTTCGTGGGCCTGTAGCGAACCGGCCAGTGGGCCGCCGAGGCTGAATTGAAACACGGTCACGGCGACAAAAGCGACGCGTAGACCGTGGAGACAGTTTGAAACGATTTGCTTCAATGACATGCAATCACCTCTCTCAGATTGAAGTGCAGGCGAATCCGGGCGGGGAGAGAGTGGAGCGTCCGGGTTACAGAGAGATTTTTGTGCCGTTAAATGCGGGTAATGGGCTGTAACACGGGATTTATATTGTCTTGCAGGTAGGAAAAAGAACGGGCGGGCCAAGGCCCGCCCGTACAGCAACAGATCGGATCGAAACGCTGCAAAACCTTAACAGATAAGAGCGAACCGCGGGATGCCTCAGTTACTTTGCGGCCCTGGCTTTGACGCCGTTGTAGGCCAGCGTGAGGCGTGACTTGTAGCGGTTGGCGGTGTTCTCGTGCAGCACGCCCTTTGCAATGGCCTGGTCGATGGCCGACATCGTGGGTTGAAGCAGGTTGCCTGCGGCGGTAGCGTCACCGGCGGTGATGGCGGTGCGCAGACGCCGCATCATCGTGCGGACGCGCGTGCGGTTGGCGCGGTTGACTTCAGCGCGCTGAATAGATTGCGCCGCGCGCTTCAAAACTGACTTTTTCTTCTTCTTAACCTTGGTAGCCTGTCCCTGCGCCATCTATTGCTCCTTTTAGGTATCGCTCAAACTTCTAACGTTAAACGAGGCTCACGCCTTTGTCAAACGGACCGAAACAGTGGTAGTGGGTCACTTTCCGGTAACCGCGTTTATCGGGCCCTGAGACCATCGGCTTGTTGCTCTCCAGCTGATTAGTGGTATCGTCTAAAATGACTATGCGAGAGAAGGAAAACCCCGCTCAGGAACAAGGGGTGCCGCAGCCCGCATGGTCCGCCTGTCCCAACTGTACACGAGACCTTGGACCAAAACCGGTCGGAAGTAAGCCTCCATACACCTACTGCCCATTCTGCGGAGTGCAGCTTCTTCCTATTTGGTGGCAGCGTATTCTTGTTGTCGCGCTTAGTCTAATTTTGGCGTGCGGATTTCCAGCATTTTTTGGCCTGAGAGGTCTAATGACTCTGCTATTCGCTGGACTCTTGTGTTACTTTCCGGCTCTAGTGATCGCGATGATTTTGATCTTCAAAACTATGCCGCCAAAATACGTAAGGAAGCGTGAAGCGGTTACGACGCTCTTTCAGCGATAGGCCTTACTACGAGTCATCCGCACTTAGCAGCGGCTGGGACTGATTACGATTAATCAACCAGCTTGTCGCTGAGCCATTTAGCGACGACGTTCAGGCCGGCCTGCACCAGGCCGGACGAGGCTGCATCGCTCCACCACTCAGGACTGTGATCGTGATCGGCCAAAGAGGTTTCCAGTTGCAATTTTGCGGAAGCGAGTTTCATCGGGAGTGCCGGATCAATCGGCTTCGGCTCGGCAGCTTTTTTGAGCTGGTCCAGCATGCGCTGGGGCTGCTTCATATCGAGCATGGAGATGGGCGAGTGGCAGTAAGGACAGACGGCGTTGGATTGCAGATTGATGGAAGCCCCACAGTTGGAGCAATTTACAGACTGAACGTTTTGCCGTAATTCCTTGATTTGTTCGGGCGATAGTGGATGAATGAAATTCTTTTCCTTCAAGAACTCGAAAAAGGCGATGAGGTGACCGTCTTCGTTAGCGCATCGCCAATAAGTGAACGGCATGTTGCGCTGCATGTTGTGCGCCAGGTGCAGCGCCGTTGCGCATCGCGGACAGCGGAGCGTGTCCGGCAGCGACGGCTTGCCCGGTGACAAGTGTTCACCAATATACTTCATGAGCTTCAGTGTGGAGCCGGGAGAGAGTTGCAGGCTATCGAAGTGATCGAACCAGAATGCCTGGCAAGTGGCGCACACATCGATGGTGACCGACCCGCTTAAGCGGCCGTCCAGGGTCATGGGGATCATTTCGGATGTGCAGCCGGGGCAGCGCATGGATGAACATTGTAGCTGGCCGCTTGGACCGATGTCATCGATGGGAAGGCGCACTGATTCCCGTCGCACAACATTTCCTGCTAAATTGAAAACGAAGTTCAGAGCGAGGGCGTGGCATGAGAACTTTTCTTCGAGCGGCTGGCTTTTCCGTTGGTGTAATTCTCCTGAGCGCGGGATGTCTATGGGCACAAGGCCAAACAGAAACGCAAACGAAGCCGCCGTCCGATTGCGCGGGATTGGCGGAGGCGAAGGCGCGGCTGGAGGCTCAGGAGAAACGGCTGCAGGATTGGCCAGAGTTGGCGCGCTATCGGGAGGCCAATGCCAAAGTGGCGGCGCGGGCGGAGGAGGAGCAGCGCGTGGTGTTTATGGGGGATTCGATCACGGACTTGTGGGTGCAGCCGCGGTTTGGGGGATTTTTTCCGGGGAGGCCGTACATCGGGCGGGGCATCAGCGGGCAGACTACGCCGCAGATGCTGGTGCGATTTCGCGCCGATGTGATTGCGCTGCGGCCGGTGGTGGTGGTGATTCTGGCGGGGACCAACGACCTTGCGGGGAATACGGGTCCGATCACGCTGGAGGAGACGGAAGGGAATCTCGCTTCGATGGCGGAGTTGGCGCGCGCGAACGGAATTCGCGTGGTGCTTTCTTCAGTGCTGGCGGTGAGCAACTACGGGCATGACCGCGAGGGTAATCCGGTCGATGTGCGCATCAAGAGGCCGCCGGAGAAGATATTGGAATTGAATGCCTGGATCAAGAAGTACGGCGCAGAGAATGGGCATATATACCTGGATTATTTTTCCGCGATGGTGGATGAGCACGGCCTGCTAAAGAAAGAGCTGAGCGAGGATGGGCTTCATCCCAACGCCGCAGGGTACGCGGTGATGGCGCCGCTGGCGGAGAAGGCGATTCAGGCAGCGAGGGGAGAAACGGCAGTATCGGATTGCTCGTCCTGCCGGGAGGCTCCTGTCATTGACGATGAAGAACGAGAGCTATTGCGCGATTTTTTTGGCCTCTATTATCTGGACTTGGGCAAGCAAAGCGGCGAAACGGCCCTGGTCATCAGTTCGGATGGCAAGCCGATCCCTCCGAAGGAAAATGATCCGAAAGCGCCGACGCTGCCGGGCTTGCACGTGAACGGGGAATACTTCAAGTTTTTGTGGTCCCGAATTTCTGAGGGAGGCTTTGCGTTCCGCACGGTGAACATCGAAGGGACGGAATACTTGTTCCACGGAAAGTTTGGACGAGAAAAAGTTGACGGCATATCTGAAGTGCCCTTTCTTGCCGGACCGCTTGCGGAAAAAAGGGACTCGCGTGTCGTGCAAACGAAGAAAGTGCACTTCGGGCATGCAGTCGTGCTCTAGTCCCTCTTAGGCCTTGAGAAAAAGAGCGTTGGCTTCTTCGAAGCGACGAAGCATTTTCTGTCCATCGCAGGGTTGTTCCAGGAGGGTTTCGGCATCCCATTCATTGCGTGGGACACCGAAAAAGTCGCCGCCATAAATGTGAAGCGCACCAGTCAGGCGCGGGATCGGGTTGGTCACGGAATGGATGATGTCGTGTCCCAGCCGCACGGTGTCTTTCTCACAGAGCGCCTTCGCTCCTGCCGCCTCCAGCTTGCCACCATCTTCAGAAGGCAAACGGCGCCAGAAAATATTGTCCTCGCGGCCCGAGTAGATACCAATCACCGCCCACATCTTATGGTTGTGGGGAAGCAAGGTCATCCAAGGCGCCCAAATTACGTTTAGAATCGTGAGATCGTTTCCTTGATAGAGTTTTTGCATCTCCGCGCGCTTGGGCTCACCGAGCGTATGCAGAATCGATGCGCGATCGGAAACCGCGCGAGCCAAGACCTCGTTGATAGCAGCCTGGGGCGCGTCTCCCGTGACTGCCTTTCTGCAGTCGGAGATGAATTGGTCGAGGTCAAACTTCATCCGCGGGACCTCCTTCCGGGCTCAGAAAGTGAGGGTATTGTACTCCCATTTCTTGCTGGTCCGTTTTCACAATTAGCGTTTCCACTTGGGACGAGCAGCATATCTTGTCACGAACCCGTAACTTGACCGCGACAGAGTGGTGCGCTAGGGTGGAGAGAGTTTCTCCCTGAGTGGTTGACGAAGCGGCCACGAACAAAGAGGAGGAATCCCATCGGCCACCTGGTTCCTGCAGCAGGAAGACCTTCCAATTGGATGCGACGTACCGTTCACATTTCCGGACAAATCGAACCGCTCTTTGGCACGCTGGATGAAAATGTGCGCATGCTGGAGGAGTCGCTGCGCGTGCGGACGCATTTGCATGACACGCGGCTGACTATCGAAGGCGAACAGGACTGCGTGGACCAGGCGGTGAAAATTGTGGAGGAGTACAACCACCTGACGCGGCATGGGCGCACGCTTTCCGCCGCGGAGGTCAAGTCGCTGATGCGCGTGGCGACGGAGGAGCCGCACGAATCGCCACGAGGAATGTTTGAGCACTCGCGCGTGCGGTCGTTCGGGAAGAAGCAAGTAACGCCGAAGAACGCGAGCCAGAAGCACTACATGGAAGAAATTGAGAAGCATGACATGATGTTCGGGATCGGTCCGGGGGGCACGGGAAAAACGTACATCGCGGTGGCGATGGCGGTGAGCGCGCTGCTGACGAAGCAGGTGAACCGCATCATCCTGGCGCGGCCGGCGGTGGAAGCGGGGGAGCGGCTGGGATTTTTGCCGGGGACGCTGCAGCAGAAAATCGATCCTTACATGCGGCCGCTTTATGATGCGCTGTATGACATGCTGGACGCGGACAAACTGGACCGCTTTCTGGAAAAGGGAATTATCGAAGTGGCGCCGCTGGCGTTCATGCGCGGGCGCACGCTGAACGATTCGTTCGTGATTCTGGACGAGGCGCAGAACACCACCAGCGAGCAGATGAAGATGTTCCTGACGCGGCTGGGATTTAATTCCAAGGCGGTGATTACCGGCGACGTGACGCAGATCGACCTGCCGCAGGGGAAAAAATCCGGGTTGATCGAGGCGCTGGAAGTTTGCGGGAAAATCGACGGGATCGGCGTGGTGCAGTTCGGGGAGAAGGACGTGGTGCGGCACAACCTGGTGCAGCAGATTATCCGCGCGTATGAAGAGTATGATGGTACACACCCGCAACGCGGCGGAAACACCGTCAACGGCAAAGCGGGAACGCCGATGAGAGAGCCCGGCAAGCAGCAGGAAAAAGAAATCCAGCAAGGATGATTGTGAATCGCCAGCGGGCCGTGCGGGTGGTGCGGCCTCCACTCGAGACATTTCTTCGCCGCGTGAAAAACGAACTGGGGCTGGGAGAGGCGAGCCTGACGGTTTGCCTGGTGAGCGACGCAGAGATCGCGCGGATGAACCAGACGTTTCGCAAGAAGAAGGGGCCCACCGACGTATTGTCGTTTCCCGCCGTGGCGCGGGGAAAACCCCGACGGCCCGCCTCAGAAGGCGGCCCCTACAAAGAGGGGGCTGGCGAGTATTTGGGTGACATTGCGATTGCTCCCAGCACGGCGCGGCGTTATGCGAAGAAAAACGGGCGGAAGATTGCGGATGAGATTCGAGTGCTGATGCTTCACGGCGTTTTGCACCTGATGGGCTACGACCACGAAACCGATCGCGGCGAGATGGAACGTGTCGAGCGGAAGCTGCGAAAACGGCTCGGATTGGCGTGATGAATCTCGGCTGGCTTTACGCGTTGGGCGTGGTGTTGATCGGGTTTACGCTGCCGATTTTTTCCTACCTGACTTTGATTTACCGCGAACTGGGGCGCATGACCACGGGGCGGGTCCACGAACACCTGGAAATTTTTGAAGCGGAAATCGAACCTAAGCTGAAAATCAACCGCCGCAGCGGCGGGCGAACCTTTCGAATTCTGGGGCACTTCTGGCTGGCGTTTCTGGTGCTGGAGACGACGCGAGGCGTGGTGTATTTCGTCCCGGGCAACTGGGAATCTTTCGTGGAGTTCACCGTTTTTCTGGCGCTCGAAGTGGTCATCGCCATGCATTTTATTCCCGACATGCTGTTGTACCGCACGACGGGGCGCTGGCTGCTGCCGCTTTTGCCGGTGATTCGCGGGGCGATGTGGCTGGTGTGGCCGGTGCGGGTATTCCTGGAAGGCGCAGAATCGCTGGCGCGCATTTCAGAGCACGAGGTGGAGAAGACGGAGGAGCAGCGCACGGAAGAAGGGATCGAGGCGCTGGTGGAAGCGGCGGAAGAAGAAGGGATCATCGAGCCGGAGCAGGCGGACTTGATCGAGCAAGTGGTGGAATTCAGCGATAAACGGGTGCGCGAAGTGATGACCGCCCGGCCGGACATTGTGGCGCTGCCAGCGGAGGCCACGCTGGAGGATTTGCACGCCAAGGTTGTCGAGACGAAATTGAGCAAGATTCCCGTGTATGAGAAAACGCTGGACGATATTTTCGGCGTAGCCTACGCGCAGGACCTTTTGCAAATCGCGGACCAGGACTTGTTGAAACGCAAGGTGCGCGAACTGGTCAAACCCGTTCTCTTCATACCGGAAACGAAGATTGGTTCGGAGCTGCTGCGCGAAATGCGGCAGAAGGGGCAACCGCTGGCGGTGGTTATCGATGAGCACGGAACGGTGGCGGGAATCGCGACGGTGGAAGACCTGGTGGAGGAGATCGTCGGCAAAAGCGGAAACGATGGAAAACCTCCGGCGCCGGATGTGGTGCGAGAAGCAGACGGCGGGCTGGTGATGCGCGGGAGCATGCCTATCGATCACGTGGAGCAATTGCTGGGGGTGAAATTCGGGGACGAGGCGGATGAGGCGGTAACTACGCTGGCGGGTTTGCTGAGCCACGTTTCGGGCAAAGTGCCGGCTCCAGGCGACAAGATCGAGCTGGCGGGACATCGCTTCGAAGTGCTGGAAGCGAACCAGAGAAAAGTGTTACGGGTGCGGATTCGCAAGCAGGTGAAGGCGGTCTCGACGAAAAGGTAGCGTTTGCGGAATTAGGAATGCCAGTAGGAAGAGAAACTAAACGCAGAGACGCAGAGTAGGCAGAGAAGAGTGACTAGTGGCTAGAGATGAAAAGGCGGCGGGAAAAGAGTTTCGGTCGGGATTTGTGGCGGTCGTGGGGCGGCCTAATGCGGGGAAGTCCACGCTTGTAAATCGCCTGGTGGGGCAGAAGATTGCCATCGTTACGTCGAAACCGCAGACTACGCGTAACCGCATCCAGGGAATTGTGACCAAGCCGCAAGGGCAAATCGTTTTTATCGACACGCCGGGATTGCACGAAGCGGATTCGGCACTGGGACGGCAGATGATGCAGGAAGTGGCGGCGGCGCTGGAGGGCATCGACGTGCTGCTGCTGATCGTGGATGCCAGCCGGATGCATCCGCATGCGGACGATTTGCTGCTGGAGAAGGCCAAACGGTTTCGCGGGAAGACGATTCTGGCGCTGAACAAAGTCGATCGTTTGCCGAAGCCTAAACTGCTACCACTGATCGACGCTTTTGCGAAGGCATTCGAGTTTTCCGCCATTCTGCCTATTTCCGCGCTCAACGGGGCAGGCTGCGAAGAGCTACTAGAGGAGATTCTGAAGCAGTTGCCGGAAGGAGTGCCCTACTTTCCGGAAGACCAAGTTACGGACCAGCCGGAACGGTTTTTGGCGGCGGAGATCGTTCGGGAGAAGGCTATTCAACTGATGTATCACGAAGTGCCTTACGCGCTGGCGGTGGTGGTTGAGAAATACGAAGAAACGCCCAAGCTGTTGCGCATCGAGGCGGTGATGAACGTGGAGCGGGATTCGCAGAAGAAGATATTGATCGGGCATAAAGGCGAGATGCTCAAAAAGATCGGAACGGAGGCTCGCAAAGAGCTGGAGGCGATACTTGGGAGCAAGATTTATCTGGGACTGTTCGTGAAGGTCGCACCGGATTGGCGGGAAAATCCGCAGAAGGTGCGTGAATTGGACTGGCGTTACCAGCTCGAAGGGCTTGCCGGGGAGCTGGAAGAGAAGGAATAAGAAGGCGGGCCTACGAATTGTCGTTGCCCCACGCGCTCAGAGAACGCGGATCAATACTCCGACGGGGATCCCTGGCTGCCGTATCCGCCGAAAGACCAGCGAACGCCAAAGGTGGCATATAGGCCGTACGGGCCGTGGGTGTGGAGGTCGGCCGCGCCCAGGGACTTGCTGTAACGTCCCAACCAATCCACTTGATGTTGTGTCGCACGCAGCTCGAAGTTTTTCGGCAATTTGAAACCGATGCCGATCGAACGATCGTAAGCTATCGGCACCATGGATGCGGTGTAAGTGAGTTGGGGGATATTCCTTCCGAAGCTGAATTTGGGTTCGAAGAAGAGGAAGAAATGGCGCGCCGGGGTGCGGCCCAGCGGCTGAAACTCGACGTATCCGATGAGGAGATAGCGCGCGTAAGCCGTACACGGGGAAGCCGGCCCGCCGGCGCCGGTTGGCTGGGGGAATGCACAACGGCCAAGGTCGGGTTCGTTGTGTGACGGCGCTACAGAAAAATCGGTATAACCGCGGACCCAGTTGTGCGGAAAAAATGTTCTCGATTGTTCCGGGGCTGGTGATGTGTGGCCGGCCTCGACGGTCTGGGCCTGCGCCGGTAAACCAAACGCAAAGACGGTCAGCAGCGCGCTAAACAGGAAAATGATTTTCTTCAAGGGAGTCCCTCGCATTTTCGGCGTATTTTATTGAAACAATGGGTTGACCCGCACATGGTGGTCAGAATTTCTTTGAATGAACCAGCGGTGGACCAAGAACGTCCGCACGAGAACCGCAGATCCAATCCGTGCTGCGAAATGGTTGACCCGGGTTTGGCGGATTCTACACGAATTGGGTGGCTCGCGGGAAAAAGAGAAATGCACCGAGGCCGGGCGGAGGCTCTGCCGCTTCGACAAATTTTAGTCCGGGGCGGCGATCCCCAGAGATTTCATCTTGCGGTAGAGGTGGCTGCGTTCGAGGCCAAGAGCCGTGGCGGTTTGCGTCATGTTCCAGCGGTGCTCTTGCAGTTTGCGCAGGATGAATTCGCGCTCGTAGGCACTGCGCGCTTCGTGCAACGTCGAATAAGGATGGTGGGGACTTTCCGCGGCGCCGCGGAAAAGTTCGGGCGGGAGGTGGTGCGGTTCGATACGTGCCTGGGGGCAGACGATGACCAGGCGCTCGACGAGATTTCGCAGTTCGCGAACGTTTCCCGGCCAGGGATAACGAATGAGGATTTCCATGGCGGCGTCGCTGAGCTCGCGAGTTTTCTTGGCGTAGGCGGAGCTGAATTCCCGCAAGAAATACCTTGCGAGGGTGGGGATGTCCTCGCGGCGGTCGCGCAGGGCCGGCACGTAAAAAGGAATCACGTTCAGGCGATAGAAAAGATCCTGGCGAAAGGCGCCGCCGGCGATCTCCTGTTCGAGATGCTTGTTGGTTGCGGCAAGAACGCGCGCGTCGACGGTTAAAGTTTCGTTGGAGCCGACGCGCTCGAAGCGCTGCTCCTCAAGAACGCGCAGGACTTTCGATTGCGTGCGCAGGCTCATGTCGCCGATTTCATCGAGGAAGAGCGTGCCGCCGTCGGCTTTCTGGAATTTGCCGATCTTGTCTTCCGTGGCGCCGGTGAAGCTGCCCTTGATGTGCCCGAAGAGTTCGGACTCGATGAGTTCCTCGGGAATCGCAGCGCAATTGACTTCCACAAAAGGGCCCTTGCTGCGCAGACTTGCGGCATGCAGCGCGCGGGCGACAAGTTCCTTGCCGGTACCGCTCTCGCCGTAGATCAGCACCCGGCCGTTGGTGGGCGCGGTGACGGCAATCTGCTGCCGCAGCGCCTTCATGGGAACGCTGTCGCCGATCACCTGGTAGCGGTAACCCAGTTCGCTTCGCAGGATCTGGTTTTCTTCTTCGAGGCGGCGCTGTTGAATGGCGTTGCGAACCAGAACGATGATTTTTTCGAGCGATAGAGGTTTCTCGATGAAATCGAAGGCGCCGAGCTTGGTAGCGCGCACGGCGGTTTCGATTGTGCCGTGGCCGGAAATCATGATGACGGCGGGCGGCCGCGGAGAGGCTTGCAAGTGGCTGAGCGCTTCGAGACCGTCGATGCCGGGAAGCCAGACGTCCAGGAGAATGACCTCGAAATCGCCACCAGCGGCGCGTTCCAGGGCTTCCTCGGCGGAACCGACGGCTTCGACGTGGTAGCCCTCATCCTGGAGAATGGAAGACAGAGATTCCCGAATGCCGGCTTCGTCGTCCACGACGAGGAGGTGTGGTCGAGGCGTCATTGAGCAGTATCCGATCCATTTAGGCCGACGGCGGCGGCTGGCGCGCCTTCCGCAGCCGGAAGTTCGACCAGGAAGCGCGTTCCGGCGGGAAGATTGTCCTCGACATGGATGCTGCCGCCGTGTTCGGCCACGATGCGGGCAGCGATGGCCAAGCCGAGCCCGGTGCCGCGGTCCTTGGTGGAGAAATGCGGCAGAAACAGTTTGTCCTTATCTTGCGGCGAAATGCCAGCGCCGGTGTCCGCGACGCAGATCACCACGGTTTCCGCATCGGATGGGGCCATGGTGGAAACCAGGATTTCGCGGAAGGGCGAATCCTCCAACGCTTCCGCGGCATTGTCGATGAGATTGACGACCACGCTGCGGAGCAGGCCCCCGTCGGCGCGCACGGAAGGGAGATTTTCTGCAAAGGTCGTTTTTAATGTGATGCCATCGAGCCGTCCGGAGAAGACTTCGACGGCTTGATGAACGATGGTGTTGGCGTTGGTGGGCACCAGCTTGGCGGCAGGGAAACGCACGAACTCGGAAAACTCGTTGACCAGCGCGGCAAGCGTGGATACTTCTCGCTCGATCAGGCGCGAACATTCTTGCACCAGCTTGGCCAATTCGGAGTGACGAGTGGCTGCCGATTGCGACGGTTCGCGGCGCTCCAGGAAGCGCAACAGACGCTGGGCGGAAAGCTGAATGGGAGTCAGCGGATTCTTGATTTCATGGGCGATTCGCCGCGCAACTTCCTGCCAAGCGGCTGATTTCTGCGCGCGAAGCACTTCCGTCAAATCGTCGAGCACCAAGACGTAGCCGGTGTTGGCGCGTCGCGGTCCCAGCGAACTCACGGTGACGGCTAGATGCAGAACGCGCCCGGCGGCGACGGTTTCGATTTCGCGGGAGACCACTCCCATGCGCAGAGACCGGCGCATCAGATACTGCACGATGCGCGCCGCATCCGCTCCGAGAAGTCCTTCGAGAGAGTAGGCTTCCGGGTCCCCGTTAGTCACGCCGAACATTCTGGAAACGGAAGTGTTCACGCGCAGGATTGCGCCCGCGGCGTCGAGCGAAATAACGCCCGTAGGAATGTTTTCCAGAACGGTCTCCATGAGCTGTCGCCGGCGCTCGAGTTCTTGCACCGCTTGCTGCAAGTTACGGGTGAACTGATCGATTTGCGAGCGGCTGTCGCGCAACTGCGTGGTCATGGTGTTAAAGGAGCGCACCAAAATTCCCAACTCATCTTGGGCTTGTTCCGGGACCTGGTAATCAAAGTTGCCGGAGGAAACTTCCCGGGTGCCCTCCGCCAAGGCCTGAATCGGGACGGTGACTTGCTTGGCCAGAAACAACGCCACCCACATGACCGCCGACAGCAGGAGCACGGTGAAAAAAAGGAGAATCAGAAGCATTTGCCGTTTCAGCGCGCGCAAATCCTGCTTCTCCTGATAATACTCGCGCGTCTGAGATTGAATAGCGGTCAGCCGCTCGAAAAGATCGGGGCTGGTGCGATAGCCGGCAACGACAAATCCACCTGCCTGATTTTGCGGTAATGCCGGGACGCGCGCGGCGAGGTAATTCCTTCCTCCCGCCGCCCAAACTTCCACTCCGCTCGGCAGCGTTCTCAAATACTGGCCGAGCACACCCGGCTGCACGCAAATCGCGCCGGTGCGGTCCTCCGGCTGGCTGTCACAAACGATTCCGCCTCCGGTGACCTTGCCGTTCGCGTCGAGAATCCAGACGGCGTCCGCGCTCTTAGCGAACACGTGCTGCAGGAATTCGGCGCTGGGGCGAGTTGCTTCCGCTCGCGCCTGCACGGCGATACCGCGAAGCCGCGGCAACTGCGCTTTGCCGAGATCATTCAGCAGCGTCTGCGTCTCGTCGGAGGCGATTTCCAGCGGTTTGGGGAACCACAGCAACAAGCTGCGATTGATCAGCGAATAGCTCACGATGAACATAAAGATGATCGGCAGCAGGGAAATAGCCATGGCGCCGACGACCATCTTGGTTTTGAAGCGAGCGCCCAGTTGGTCTCTGCTGCGTTCCGCCCAGAGCCGCAGGGTGGTGCGAGCGAGGATGAGGCCAAAGACCAGAAAAGCGGCGGTGATAAAACTGGAAACGGCGTAAAGCGCCATGACGGCGCGCCAGCTCCTCGGTTCCAATGGCACGTCGAGCGAACCGAACGTAAAGACGGCAGCCAGTAGCAGAGTGAGCAGTATTCCGCCGATGGCGAGGCCCCAGCGCTGTTTGTTGTCCAAGCGGCTCATGATTTGGCTATCATTAAGTCGTGCGATGAAGCGCACGCCGGCGAAGGAACTGTGCATGCGCCACCCAGACCGCGGACATTTTTCGTCAGGGGCGTTGGCTCCTGAGCAGAAGGTCTTGGTGTTGTTCGCGCAAACATCTCTCTGGCACGATAGCCAGCGTGCGCAGGCAAGTCAAGAATTCTACCTGTACTGTGCTTTTACGACCTGCTCTAGTGGGCAGGTATTAGCCATTTCAGAACGACGCGCGAAATTCTGGCTACTTTCCCCTGCTTCCTTTGCTAAGGTGAGCGTTGGGTGCAAACCCACCCGGGAGTACTGTGGATGTCCGTCCGTTTGGGCGAAATTTTAGTTAAGGAAAGCCTCATCACGCAGGACCAGCTCCAAAAAGCGCTGGAGTTTCAGCGTGCCAATGGGGGCAAGCTGGGAAGCTGCCTGACGAAGATGGGCTTTATCACCGATGATGACATCACCGGCGTGCTCTCGCGCCAGTACGGCGTTCCTTCCATCAACCTCAAGTATTACGAAATCGATCCCAACGTCATTAAGCTGATTCCGCAAGACACGGCATCGCGATACCAGGTCATCCCCCTGTCGCGCGTCGGTTCCGTTCTGACCATTGCGATGACCGATCCGACCAATGTCTTCGCGATGGACGACATCAAGTTCATGACCGGATTCAACGTCGAGCCGGTGGTGGCATCGGAGTCGGCCATCGGCGACGCCATCACGCGCTTTTATGGCGGGAGCTCGTCGAACCAGGAAGAAATCAGCAACTTGATGAAAGACCTCGTTGATGAAGACAACGAGTTGGAGCTGGCGGCCGAAGAATCGGAACTGGACATCGCCACGCTGGAGAAGGCCGCCGAAGAAGCTCCCATCATCAAGCTGGTCAACTTGATCTTGACGGACTCCGTTAAGCGCGGCGCCAGCGATATTCACATCGAACCCTACGAACTGGAAATGCGCGTACGCTTTCGCATTGACGGGCAGCTTTCCACGGTAATGACGCCGCCCTTGCGCCTGAAGGACGCCATCACCAGCCGCTTGAAGATCATGGCCAAGCTGGACATCGCGGAAAAGCGCTTGCCGCAAGACGGCCGCATCATGATCAAGTACAAAGCCGATGGCAAGAAGAAGGAACTTGATTTCCGCGTTTCTACCGTGCCGACCTTGTACGGCGAAAAAGTTGTCATGCGGTTGCTGGACAAGGAAAACCTCCGGCTGGATATGACCAAGCTCGGTTTCGAGCCCGAGTCGCTCAAGAAATTCGAACGCAATATCTTGAAGCCTTACGGCATGGTTTTGGTAACCGGGCCGACCGGTTCAGGCAAGACGAACACGCTGTATTCTTCGGTCGCTACGCTGAACACCGTGGACACCAACATTATGACCGCGGAAGACCCCGTCGAGTTCCAGTTGGCGGGCATCAACCAGGTACAGATGAAAGAGCAGATCGGCCTGAACTTTGCCGCCGCGCTCCGCGCCTTCCTGCGGCAGGACCCCAACATTATTCTGGTGGGCGAGATTCGCGACTTTGAAACGGCGGAAATCGGGGTCAAGGCCGCTCTCACTGGCCACTTGGTGCTGTCCACGCTGCACACCAACGACGCGCCTTCGACGATCAGCCGCTTGATGAACATGGGTATCGAGCCTTTTCTCGTGGCCACTTCGGTGAACTTGATTTGCGCCCAGCGTCTCGTCCGGCGTATTTGTTCGAACTGCAAGGAAGAGCTGGAAGTCCCGCAGCAGGCGCTTATCGACGCCGGCTACACTGCCGAAGAGGCCAAAACCACAAAGATCTACCACGGTAAGGGCTGCACCACTTGCTCCAAGCGCGGGTATAAGGGACGCACCGGTCTGTACGAGGTCATGGAAATCAACGATGAGCTTCGCGAATTGATTCTCGTGGGCGCTTCCGCGCTGGAATTGAAGAAGAAAGCCATCGAGCAGGGCATGATCACCCTGCGGCGCAGTGGATTGACAAAAGTGGCGCTTGGACAGACCACTATGGAAGAAGTGCTGCGCGAAACAGTTTTGTAGGATTGAGGGTGCCCGATGCCTGGAATCACGCTAAGTGAATTACTGAAGAAGATGATCGAGATGGGCGGCAGCGACCTGCACATTACCACCAACAGCGCCCCGCGTGTGCGCGTTCACGGGCGGCTGCGGCCTCTCGACATGCCGCCTTTGACGGCGGCAGACACCAAATCACTTGCCTATAGCGTCTTGACGGATGCGCAGAAACATCGTTTCGAAGAAAACCTGGAGCTGGACTTCTCCTTCGGTTTGAAGAATCTGGCGCGCTTCCGCGGCAATGTTTTCAATCAGCGCGGCGCCGTCGGCGCGGTCTTCCGCACCATTCCATGGGAAATCAAAGGCTTCGACGCGCTGGGGTTGCCGCTGGTTGTAAAAGGTTTGTGCGACAAACCCCGCGGACTCGTCCTCGTTACCGGGCCAACAGGCTCCGGCAAATCCACCACGCTCGCCGCCATGCTCGACAAAATCAACGGCGAGCGCGAAGAGCACATGATCACCATCGAGGACCCCATCGAGTTTCTTCACAATCACAAGAAATGCCTGGTCAATC
>Ga0210405_10002155_pt1 | contig 20808 bp, 18 predicted proteins | sample IncBWH11MmetaG_FD_155492 | JGI IMG/M metagenome (GOLD analysis project Ga0210405, IMG submission 155492) | Forest soil microbial communities from Barre Woods Harvard Forest LTER site, Petersham, Massachusetts, United States - Inc-BW-H-11-M | ecosystem: Environmental > Terrestrial > Soil >... | reverse complement strand
CTTGCACGGTGCGCAAGACTTCGCAGGCTGAAAGCATGTTCACGAACTTGTTGTTCGGCGGCAATATATCGGAACACTCAAGACAAAATCGCCGAATCTGCTGGGATTCGCGCTACTTCTGCTCGAAACACTTTCTCAATGGCTGTGCGGATGGTGCTGGGTACACTCGCATTGAAGGTAATTCAACGAAAATCGTGGCAATGCGGTTGGTTCCCTTACTGCCAAGGAGAAGATTGTGACCCGTCGAACTGTTCCTAATTCCGCGTGAAAAGTCGGATTCTTCGGACCGCTCGCACGATCATTGAGAGAGCAGGTCGATGTAATGTTGGCGGCATCGTAGACCAGAGTATCGGATGCCCGGCCCGGTTGTTACTCGGCAAGAATCTTTCGAATTTTGTCGGCGTCCGCATAATTTGGGCTGATTTGAAGCGCTTGCTCGAGTTCTTTTTTTGCCATGGCGTGCTTGTTGGCTTTTTCGTAAGCCATACCGAGGTGATAGTGAAAGGTTGCGCTGTCGGGAGTTTGCTTAACAGCTTCTCGCAGCGTGTCAATCGCAGAGGAATAGGCGCCCTGGTTATAGTAGGCCCAACCGAGTGTGTCGGCGGTGCTGGGAAGGTCAGGCAAACCTCTGCGGGCGGTTTGGGCAAGCGTGAGCGCAACGCTTACGTCTCCTCCGTGTTCGAGCATCAGGTAGGAAAGATTGTTTGCGGCGACAGGATAGTCAGGCTGAATTGAGAGTGCTTTTTTGTAGAGATCTTCGGCCTGCTGCCAATCGCCGCGGGTTTCTAGAAGGCTTGCCAAGGAAATATAAATACGAACGTCGCGGGGATTGGCCTGCATGGCCCGCTGGTATCCAGCGATGGCCTGGTCCACGGAGCCTTTCGCGACCTGTGCGCGCGCGAGCATGAGAAATGCGGGTACGTTGTTCTTGTCTAGGTCGACGGCCTTCGAAAAAGATTCCTCGGCCTTGTCATTTTGCTGGTTCTTGAGCTCGAGCTGGCCAAGCAACGAATAGAACTGGCTGTTATTTGGAACCTTGCGGATTTGGTCCTGGACGCGGCGAAGCGCATTAGCAGGCTGTTTTCGGAGCGTGTCGATGTTCACCAAACCAGTCAGAGCATCGACCGCGGAAGGATTGCGTTGCAGCGCATCGGTGTAGAACCTTTCAGCCTCGTCGTAGCGCTTCTGATACATGCGCAGGTCCGCCATTCGCGCGTAGGCAGCCGCGTTCCCGGGAGCAGCTTCGATCGCTTTTTTCAGATCCGCCTCTGCGCCGGCGGTATCGTTCTGCCGTATGAGCGCTTGCGCATGGTATATATAGCCTTCGGACGAACGCGGCTCGACTTGAATCATCTGTTGGCTCAGCTTTGATAATGTCGCGGCGTCTCCGCGGCGTATCGCGAGGGTAGCGAGAGCGCGCAGGGCTTCCACGAGGTTCGGGCGCAGACGCAGGGCCTGATTCCATTCGGTTTCCGCTTGACCGAGGTTCGCATTCGCAGCGTACGCGACTCCGAGTTGAAAATGCGCGGCGGCGTCATTCGGAGCATCCTTGAGAGCATTTTCGAGAACGTGAATTGCATCCTCGGGCTTTCCCTGCCGAATCAGCAATTCACCTCGAAGAAGCTGGACGCTCGGATCCGATGGAGCAATCTTTAGCGTGACATCGTTAACTTTGGCGGCCTCGTCGAAACGACTCGATGCAATCAATAGCTGGGTATACATTTTTGCGATAGTCAGATCTTTGGGATGTTCGGAATAAAGCGACGCGAACTCGGATAGAGCTTTGTCGGCCTGATTCGTGGCCACGTAAAATTCCCCGAGCATCCGATAGCCACTTGGATTGTCTTTCAGAGCAGATTTGGCGTCGCGCAAGACTTGCTCGGCCATGTCGCGTTGACCTTCATTCAGATACAGCCCAGCAAGAGTTGCACGCGGCGCTGGATTCTGCGGATTAAGTGCTATCGCAGCCTGAAACTGCTTTCCGGCGTCGACCCAGCGCTTTTGACGCTCATAAAACACACCAAGGGCCATCAGATTTGTGGCCGATTTGGGATCGAGCGAGACAGCTTTCTTGAAGCTTTCTTCAGCGGCGACAAGATCTTTGTTTTTTTCTTGAATAACAGCTACGTTCAAATACGATTGCGCGCGCCCGGGATCCATTTGTACTGCTGCGTGCGCCTCATCAAGCGCTTTCGTATCATTGCCCAGGGCGGCGTCCGCGTCGGCAAGCAGCAACTGTGCCTGCGGATTATTCGGGTCGCCCTGCAAGATTGTTTGGGCGCGATCGTGGGCTTGCTGATATTGGTGTCCGGCCAGAAGAATGTTTCCCAGATCGAGCTGGGCCTTCCAGTTAGTCGGGTCAAATTCGACAGTGCGAGCCAGCTCCTGATAAGCGTGTGACCAGTCGCCCTGTTTCATGAGCGATAGGGCTAGCCGGTAGTGCGCGTCCGCAAATTTCGGGTCGATCTGGATCGCGTTCTCGAACTCAATATTGGCCTCGCGATATTGCCCCTTATCGAAATAGGCGGTACCCTTGTCCAGAAATTTCTTTTTTCTGACTTCTGGATTGTGCGAACATGCCGCCAGCACGGATCCAACGATCACCACAGAAATTACGAACCATCGAATACTATTACTTCGCATTTCAACCATTACGCACCTTTGATTCCGATGGCTCACAATGGACCCGAAAAACCGATGCAATCCGGAGTCCGCCTAACGAGCGAGCGTCAAACGCCTCAACGAATTGTTAGAAGGCTGAAAATAAATGACTTAAACAAATACCGAATCGATTAGCGGACTTCGAAAAATCCTCGGCGCGGATACCTGTCTCCATCACCAAAAACTAGATGTGGAAGCAATCTTCCACATTTATACCTTTAACTACCCTCGTATTCCTGCGCCTTATTGTATTGTAAACGACCGGTGATAGGGATAACAATGGACGATAAGGCCTTTGTTTCTGTTCTTGGGGATTTGAAGGTAAGTGATTTCTCTCCTCGTGGGGACCTCCCTGCTCAACCACAGCCGGTCGACGGCAAAGGCACCGCCGGTCATAGCTCAAGTCTATGATTATACAGTAGGTTAGTAACCGATAAAGATTTGGGCGCGTACTGGCAGTCGCATTGCAATCATATTTCGCAGAGGTAACCGGTCTCAGAAGCAGGGTACCGGCTACGAAGAATAATGAGCTCTAATGTGGAAGACGTGGCGGCGACACCAGGTATGAATGTAGCCGGCCGAGATATTGACGTCGGCGGGTTCGTCGGCGGGACAAGTCCCGCGATGATCACGCTTGAAAGTGTACTCACTGAAGTTGCGCCGACGAATCTCCCGGTACTTCTGGTGGGAGAGTGCGGCACGGGTAAGCAGATGTTTGCTCAACGGATTCACCGGCTATCGCACCGATCATCGGAACCGTTGATAAAAATCTCTTGCGCTGCGGCAAGGGCCGAATCCCTCGCAGCCGAGCTCAGGTTGGAACCCGGCAACTGGGAAGATGACTATCACGAAGGGGCAGGAACCGCGTTCTTCGACGAAATCAGCGAACTCGATCCTTTGTGCCAGCGCGCTCTTTTGTATGCGTTGCCCGACGGCGAAGCGAGTCCGAGACGCGGAATTCTGAGGGCGCGGCTGATTTCGACGACGAGCCTAAATCTGGATGAGGAGATGCAAGGTGGGCGTTTTCGAAGAGAGTTGTATTACCGGATTAACGGGGTTTGTCTTCGACTGCCGCCGTTGCGTGAGCGAAAAGAAGACGTTCCACTACTGGCTGATTATTTTCTTGCAAAACATGCTACTCAACTTGGCCGAATGCAGTCGCGATTAAGTTCGAGAGCGCGTGATGCCTTCATGGATTATTCCTGGCCTGGCAACATTCGCGAGCTCGAAAACGTTGTCAAGAACATTGTGGCGCTCAACGACGAAGACATGGCGCTTTCAGAACTGATACGAAAGGCGAACCCGACCGTCGCGGCCGGCGAAGTCACAGGTGACGCAGGGACGCGCTCGTTGAAAATAGCCTCGAAGGCGGCTTCGCGCGAGGCCGAGCGGGCTCTGATTTTGAAAGCACTTGGTCATACGCGCTGGAACCGCAAGCGTGCTGCCGAAGAGTTGCAGATTAGCTATAAGTCTTTACTATACAAGCTAAAGCAAATGGGCGTCGCAGATGGAAAATCGAACTAGTTAAGGTGAAGATGATGAGACGTATTGAATTGTGGATTGCGATCGGGCTCCTCGCAGGAGCGATTCCAGCGCGCGCTCGGCAGGATGACAGCAAGAAACAAACCGCGGACGCGAACGCAGCCGCCGTTAAGACGACGCCGAGAAAGGCGGCAACCGACAATCCAAATTATGTGATCGGAGCGCAGGATGTGCTGGATATCAGCGTCTGGAAAGAACCGGAATTGACGCGCGCAGTGCCGGTGCGGCCGGATGGAAAAATCTCGATGCCCCTGTTGAATGATGTTCAGGCCGCCGGACGAACGCCACTCGAATTGGCAGCGGATATCACCGCAGGGCTGAAGAAATTCGTGACGGATCCGCAGGTGACGGTGATCGTCAGTACGATTAATAGCCAGCGGGTCTACATCCTCGGCGAGGTTACACGTGCGGGCGCTTATCCGCTTTTGCCAGACATGACGGTGCTGCAAGCCCTGTCCAGCGCGGGTGGATTTACGCAATATGCGAACCTCAAGAAGATTTACGTGCTGCGAGTGGAAGATGGAAAGCAAGTGAAGCATGCGTTCAATTACAAGGATGTACTCGCCGGCAAGGCAGCGGATCAGAACATTTTCATGAAGGCGGGCGACACTATCGTCGTACCGTAGGCGGAACAAATGAGACGGTTGCGTTATCATTGCGGGATAGCGTTGGTCTGCATTGCGATGAGTGTGCCCACAGCTTGGGCTCAGCAACAGACTCAAAGTCAGTCCGATGCGCCCATACCTGCGTACCATTCGCCGCTCGCAGGTGCTAGCGGAGCCGATAACGATAACTCCACCGCTAACGGTCAACAGCTCGAACCGGACACTCGTCCTTTAGCCGGTGCGCAGGATCTCTCGCTTGGTGTTCCGCCGGAAACTCACAGCTACTGGCAACCAAACGTCCACATTGTATCGACGACCGATTCGAATGCGCTGGCCAAGAGCAACAATTCTACTGGGTGGACGGAATACCTGTCGGTACTTGGCGGGATCGATCTAACTCGAATCTCCGGTAATTCGAACCTGACTTTGAGCTACGTTGGAGGTGGAAGTCTTACGAACAATGGGACTGTTGGGAACTCTGTCATACAGGAATTGTCGGTTCATGAGCAGCTCGTCTTTCATCGGTCGGTGCTTTCTTTTTTTGATAACCTGGCATACCTTCCGGAAATTTCGTTTGGCTATGGTGGAATCGGCGGAATCGCACTGCCCTACGGCGGATCTATTGGACTGCAGAACGGATTTCTTCCTGGCCAGACAATTTTAACCCCGCGTGGCCAACGTCTAACGAACTCTTTCATCACAGAAGATAATACCCACCTAACATCGAAATCGTCGCTCACTTTCGTTGGTGGGTACAGCCTGCTCCATTACATTGACAGTGACCTGCTCAATTACGGAGACATAATCTTCCAAGGCGGATACAACCGCCAGCTAACAAAAAAAGATACGATTGCTGTGTTTTACCGGTTCAACGGTTACCGCTACAGCAACTTCGATCAATCGATCAACGATAATTCCTTCCAGGCATCCTATGGTCGAAGGGTCACAGGCAAGCTTGCGTTTGAGGTTGCCGGCGGACCCGACGTCGCATTTTCCAAAGTACCCTTTACTGCCGGAGCGTCGACCACGCAATTGTACTGGTCGCTGAGGACCTCATTAACCTATCAGTTGAAGAGAACTACTCTCAGTTTTTGGTACAACCATGGTTTGAGCGGTGGATCAGGGGTGCTGGGCGGTTCCGTAGCCGATGTTTTCTCGGGATCAGCTAGGCGGCAGCTCTCGCGTACTCTCTCTGGCACTTGGAACTTGGGATACTCACGAAACAAGGGACTTTTTGCTGTTGGGGGCACGACGCCCGCGACGGCGAGCCAAACTTTCGATTACTGGTTCACAGGCGTGGACCTTAGGCGTCCGCTTGGCCGGACTATGGAAGTGTTCCTGAATTATCAGTTGCAATACCAGAATTCCAATAGCGGTGCCTGTACAGGTGTTAGCTGTGGAACCAACATCGTTCGCAACACAGTATCTTTGGGATTCACCTGGCTTCACCAGCCAATTGTGTACTAGTCCCTGACTCATCGGGGAAACACGCGAATCGGAGAAGTAACGAAAGAGGTCGGAATGACACAGCGCGAACTAACACCTGGCGATTATATCGCGATGCTGCGCCGCCGGTGGGTGCTTATTGTGGTCCTAGCAGTCGTGGGCGGTCCGCTTGCTTATGTAGTTTCACGATTTCTGCCCAACCGTTATAAATCGCAGACGCTTGTTCTCGTAGAGCAACCCTCTGTCCCGTCCGACATCGTTCGATCGTTGGACACCGCGGATATAACTCAGCGCCTCGCGAGCATGCAGCAGCAGATATTGAGCCGGTCGCGGCTTGAGCCGATCATCCATCAATTTGGGTTGTATTCGAATGAAGTCGACCGAGTTTCGATGGAGGAGCTAGTCGGACGACTACAGAAGGCGATTGAAGTGACGCCGATTCTGCCGATGGCTGAAACGCAGACCCGGCAGCTACCGGGTTTCTATGTGAATGTGACGATGGGGAGTGCGCGTACTGCTCAGCAGGTGTGTACGGCTGTAACTTCCATGTTTATCGAGGAGAATCTTCGGTTGCGTCAGCAACATTCCGAAGACACGACTCAATTTCTCGTGCAGCAGTTGGCGGAGGCAAAGACGAACCTCGATGAGCAGGACGCGAAGCTCGCTGCCTTTAAGAGCCGCTACCTTGGATCGCTTCCGCAGCAAGAACAGACAAACCTAAGTCTGTTAACTGGCTTGACCTCGCAACTCGATGCGGCCACTCAAGCGCTCGCGCGGGCCCAACAGGACAAGTCTTTTGCCGAGTCTATGCTCGCCCAACAAATTGCGGCCTGGCAGGCTACGCAGACAGGACGTAATCCAGAGACGCTTGAGCAGCAGCTCGCAGCCCAGCAGGCGCAGCTAGCGACCCTGCAGTCCAGATATACGGACGACTATCCGGACGTTATCAAGGTGAAGAATGATATCGCGGCGCTGAAGAAGCAAATTGCAGAAGGCGACGCACAAAAGCCAAATTCGGACACGGGAAAGGCTCAGAAAAACGCACTGGAACCGAGTCAGATCGCGCAATTGAGGGCACAGGTCCACAACCTCGACCAAGTCATTGCGGAGAAGGCGAGAGAGCAGGAGCAGATAAGACAGCAAATCAGACTGTATCAGGAGCGAGTGCAATCAAGTCCCGCTGTGGAGCAGCAGTTCAAAGAATTGACTCGCGGCTATCAAACGGCGCTGGATTCCTATAATGATCTGCAGAAGAAGCGGGACACATCCGCTATGGCAGCGGATCTCGAGCGAAAGCAGCAAGGAGAGCAATTCCGAGTACTCGACCCGGCCAATCTTCCTGACAAGCCGTCTTTCCCGAATCGTCCCCTATTTGCAGTGGGCGGCGTAGCAGGCGGGCTTGCATTGGGCCTCGGCATCGCCTTCCTCTTGGAAATGCGAGATTCGTCACTAAAGACAGAACGTGACGTGGAGTTCACTCTGCGTCTCCCCGTCCTCGCAATGATTCCAGAGATTGAGCCATTGTCAACGGACAAAAGGCCTGAGGCAAATAACGGCAATCCAGTATTGGCTGGGGTTGGAGCGAGCGAGGGCGGGAGAGCCTAAGGAGCTTATGTACCAGAAATTCTTTGGATTGCGAGAAAGCCCGTTTAACGTCAATCCCGATCCTCGCTATCTTTTCCTGACGAGGCAGATTCAGGAAGCGCTGGCGGGCCTGACGTATGGAATTCAGAACCGCAAAGGTTTCATCTTGCTTACGGGTGAAGTGGGTACAGGAAAGACTACGCTTCTGAACCGCTTGCTCGATTGGTTGCACGGGCAGCGGGCCGCAACCGCATTCATCTTCAATTCGCAATTAAACGTGAATCAGCTGTTCGATTTTATTGTTGCGGAATTTGAATTACCTTGCGACTCTCGCGAAAAGAGCCAAATTCTCTTGCGGCTGAATCAATGGCTGCTGGAGCGCTATCGCGCCGGCGAAACGGCTGTGCTGATCATTGACGAGGCACAGAATTTATCTCCTGAAGTGCTCGAGGAAGTGCGACTTCTGACGAACCTCGAAACGTCAACCGAGAAATTGCTGCAAATCGTTCTGACAGGTCAGCCCGAGCTCGAAGAAAAGTTGAATCTGATAGAGTTGCGTCAGCTTCGCCAGCGCATTACCCTGCGTTGCCACACCGCGGCTCTGACGCTCGAGGAAACCTTTGGCTATATTGCCGAGCGCTTGCGAATTGCGGGCGCGAACGGTGAGCCGATTTTCTCAAAGGAAGCGATTCAAGCGGTTCACATGTATTCACAAGGCATTCCGCGCGTTGTGAACCTGCTGTGTGAGCATTCGCTGATCAATGCGTATGTCGATCATCTCCGCCCTGTGCCAGCCCATCTCGTCGAAGAGGTGGCTCGCGAATTTCAACTCGATGAGATTGAGCCAACCGCCCGCGCCAGAATTTTGCCGACTGCAGCGCAGGCGAGCGATACGCAGGCATTGCTTCAGAATCTGGACGAACTGCTGGGACGTTTGCGTCAGTCGAATGTTGTCTTGTCTTCGACCCGCGAAAGGAAACCATGAGTCGTATTCACGAAGCGCTGAAGAAAGCTGAACATGAACGCACGGCTATTGTGACGGCCGAGTCGGAAGTAGCTCCACCGCAGGCGGAACCTGCGGCGGCAGTGCCGGACCAAAGCGACAAAATGCTCTCACAGAGTGCGGAAATATTGAGCCGGACGGTGTCGCCCGCACCTAGGTCCGGTGAGTATCTACGCTTTGATGATCTTCGCACTCGTTGCGCGCATCCCGTCTGGCATCTCGATCCGAACGTCAATGTATTTGCGAATCCCGATTCGAGTGGTCCGGGATCAGAACAATTCCGGACATTGCGCTCGCGACTCTATCAGATCCGAAGTAATCAAACGCTTCGCACCCTTCTTGTTACAAGTTCGATCCCAACTGAAGGCAAGACGTTTGTAACAAATAATCTAGCGCAGGCCATCATCAGGCAGCCCGACCGACGGGCCCTCATCATAGACGCGGATCTGCGACGCTCCCGTTTGCACGTCCCGTTGGGGGCGCCGTCGAGCCCGGGGCTGACAGATTACCTTCGCGGCACAGCGGACCTAATCTCGATCATTCAGCAGGGCCCGGAAGGGAATCTTTGTTTTATTCCGGGTGGTGACGCAGTAACCAATCCAAGCGAGCTCATCGCAAATGGCCGGATAAAGGTATTGCTTGATCGCCTCGTCTCTATTTTTGACTGGATCATCCTTGATTCGCCACCCTGTTTGCTGGTCGCGGATGCGACTGTACTGGCAGATCATTGCGATGGCGTGCTTCTTGTTACACGCGCGGGCATGACCCCTGCGGGAACAGCCCAGCGCGCCTGTCAAGAGCTGCGCGGAAGAAACGTCGTTGGCGTGGTGCTGAACGGAATGCAAGCCTCGCACAAGAGCCACTCGGACTACTACTATTACGGCTACGGCTATGGAGACATTAAGGAACCGACCAATAATTGAGTTGTCCCATTGCAAGCAAACCCGCCCTCAGGGATCGGGTCGGTGAGAATTCTCAGGTAGAAAATCTCAGGCTTGAGAACTGCTACGCTAATATCCCATAACCGCTGTTCCTTTTGCCAACAGCTTTGTGTCCAGTTTATTAATGTCACCTAATGTATCCCGATTGGCTTGAAAGGATCTCAGCCCACTGTAACCTTTTGGATACATTGTAGATATACGTGATTCATCGTCGTAAGGAAGCCGCCCTCGAGGAAACAGGTTGGCACATGATGGCAAGAGTTTTCACTACTTTCGCCCTTAGCCCACACATGTTACTGCTGTCTCCCGCTGAACCCCTTCCGGCAAGACCAGCCAAACTGTTTAATATCAGTCTCTTGTGCGTGACTCTCTCCGTGGTATCGGTCTTGACTTGCGATAGAGGGTTGGCAAGCTAGTTGCGACAGAACGGAGTGAATCGGACATTCCATGGCGGTAGCCTATTCGAGTCCGGAACAAACCCTCTCAACCGAGCTTTTAAGGAGCCAATGGATCTAATGACTAACCAAGGAGCGGGCAATCTTCGATGGTTTGCCCTCCAGGTCAGGACTCGCTGGGAGAATTCTACGGCCGTACTGCTTTCCGGCAAGGGCTATCAGACGCTCCTTCCAACCTATCAAACGAAAAAGCGCTGGAACGGGAAAGTGAAGCAAATGAGCACCCCGCTTTTTCCCGGCTATGTATTTTGCGAATTCGACGCGCTGAAACGCCTTCCGATACTTGTTACCCCGGGCGTGATTTCGGTCGTGGGTCGCGGCCGAGTTCCTTTTCCAGTGAATGACGGTGAGATCGCGGCGATTCAAACGATTGTCGCGTCTGGCTTTCAAGCTGAGCCGTGGCCTTACCTTGAGGTTGGCCAGAAAATTCGGATCGAGGGCGAATCACTGACCGGATTGGAAGGAATACTGATCCAGTTCAAAGGAAACAATCGCATCGTTGTTTCCGTTTCGCTTCTTCGTCGATCGGTCGCACTGGAGATTGATAGGGATTGCGTTCGACCGGTATCGCCGGCACGGGTTACGGATCGTAATCCAGTTCCTTCTCATGCACTGTTTCAGGGAGTTGTGGCTTAAATGCCGGATAGCAACTTGAAGGTCTCTGTGAAGGAGCAGGCGCAGTCTGGAGGCGGCCGCAAGGTGCTCGCTCGAATCGGCGATATACTCCCGGGCCGCAAAGACGTACTTACCGAAAGGACGTTTCATGCGCTTCTGATGCACGAACGACGCCGAGCGGAGCGGTCGCGTAAGCCTTTCGTGCTGATGCTTCTTGAAATGCATCCCTTGCATGCAAAAGGCGTGGGCGCAATTTTCAGCGAGCGGGTGATTTCTGCGGTCGCTGGAGCGACACGCGAGATCGATCTATTCGGCTGGTATGAAGAACGCCGAATCCTTGCCGTAATCTTTGCAGAGCTTAATGTGGAAGAGAACGTGCCCGTTGCAGAACTCCTCCGGTCAAAAATTGAGACGGTACTGCGGGATTCTGTTGGCACGCACGCTGCAGCCAGGATTGTCATTACGACTCACATTTTTCCCGAGAGCTGGAATCAGAGCGGAACCGAGCGTCCGGCTGACCTCAAGCTTTATCCGGATCTGTCCGACAGGGGGTCGAAGAAGCGATTGCCAATCATTGTAAAACGCGGAATTGACGTTCTGGGTAGCGCGCTTTTGTTGCTGGTACTTTTTCCCCTCCTGGCCGCCATCGCGATTGCCATCAAACTTACCTCGAAAGGACCTGTGATCTTCGAGCAGGAGCGCTTGGGGCAGTTCGGAACGAAATTCAAATGCTTGAAGTTTCGAACCATGTACGCGAATAACGATCCTAAGATCCATCGCGAATACGTGCAAAATTTTATCGCTGGACACGCTGAGGGCGCGGCGTCAAATGGGCGCGAGCCGGTTGTCTACAAGCTGACGAATGACCCGCGCGTGACGGCTGTCGGCCGATTCTTGCGGAAAACGAGTCTTGATGAATTTCCGCAGTTCTGGAATGTTTTGCGTGGAGAGATGTCCCTTGTGGGCCCCCGGCCTCCCGTTCCGTACGAATTCGAAATGTATGACTACTGGCATCGTCGCCGCGTACTCGAACTGAAGCCGGGCGTGACGGGTCTGTGGCAGGTGAATGGCCGGAGCCGTACATGCTTCGACGATATGGTCAGACTCGACCTGCGATATTCACAAACCTGGTCGCTTTGGTTGGATTTCAAGATCCTGCTGGCTACTCCGCTCGCCGTTGTCGCAGGTAATGGAGCCCACTAACTCCTTGCTTTTCTCTTCGTCTGGGAATTGGCGTTCAGGATTTTCTGAATAGATTTTAGCCCCACGGCACAATGAGATAGCAGGATCGCTCGACAAACTACGGATTTCAGTGCAACGGTCTTGAACCTGCTGTCGCACCTCACAAGGGAGCCATGGTAAGAATCGGCGTAATCGGATACGGATACTGGGGACCCAATATCGTCAGGAACTTACAGGGCCTGGATTCCACTCGGACGGAATTGATTTGCGACAGCAGCGCATTCGCGCAGGCGCGAGCGCGTAAAGCTCATCCTGGTGTCAAAATTGTTTCGGACGCCAACGAAGTATTGGGCTCACCGGACATCGACGCGGTCGCAATTATCACTCCGGTTTGGACACACTACGAGCTTGCCAAAAAGGCACTTGAAAACGGGAAGCATGTCTTTATCGAGAAGCCTTTCGCGTCGAATTCGGGTCAAGCCCAGCAGCTTATTGACCTCGCCGCGCAAAAGAATCTAAAAATCATGGTGGACCATACGTTTTTGTTCACAGGGGCGGTACGTAAGATCCGTGAATTGACGGAAAGCGGAGCCCTGGGTGACTTGTACTACTACGATTCGCTGCGGATTAACTTGGGATTATTTCAGCATGACGTCAGCGTGATATGGGACCTCGCCCCGCACGATCTTGCGATCATGGATTATGTGATTAAGGGAGATCCCGAAGCCGTTGTGGCGACGGGCGAGCGGCACCTGAACGGGGTGGAAGATGTCGCCTACATGACCGTGTACTTCCCCCACAATGTAATTGCACACATCAACGTGAATTGGCTGTCTCCGGTAAAGATACGAACCACGCTGATTGGCGGGCAAAAGAAAATGCTCGTCTGGAACGATCTTGTCGCAGACGAAAAGGTGAGGGTGTACGACAAGGGCGTGCAGATCACGTCGGGTGAAGGCATCCGCAATCTCCTGGTGAGTTATCGAACGGGGGATATGTGGGCGCCGCAGTTGGAACAGTTGGAAGCGCTGCACGTTGAGTTAGATTATTTTGCGAAATGCATTGCAAACGACGAGACACCCTTTAATGATGGCCATGCTGGTTTGCGAGTTGTAAAGATGCTCGAGGCCGCGGAACTGTCGATTCGAAAGAGGGGAGAGCTCGTCCGCTTGTGAGCGGCGCTATCTTCATGACGGTTCGAGGCTTGCAGTGTTTCATGCGGGCCTCATCGCAGATTCAACTCTTCAGCCCGAAGTCTCCAGTAAGGCAGTTCCCTAACGTGTTAGCCTCTTGGAAAGTTTCGAGTGACTGAAATTCCCCGCAAGAGCCTTCGTAGCTTGAAATGAACCCACAATCGAACTTGGGACCATCGTCTTTCCAAGCGCGCAATAGCGTTTCTTCGACTGACTCTGTGTCGAAGCTAGAGGTTTCGGCGTTGAAGAGCATGGCAGCTAAGGCGCTCCTCGCGCTTTTTAGTAGTACAGAAATGCTTTTTGCGCGACGCATCACTTTACGAGATAGAGGATTTCGCCGAGACGCAGCTTCGCCGAGACGCACAGTTATAGCCCTTCTCGGTTTACACTCTCTCGCGGGCTCTGGTCAGCGACAGCCTTTCGACCTGCCGTCAATTGAAAATGCTGTGTTTCAAGATAAGAATTGGATTAAAGGGATCGGAGATCTCGGTGTGCTTGTTCAGTTTGCGGCTGAGTACCAACCGGATAGACTTCCTTCGCTCGCGGATCATTTTGACTTCGCGACAGCACTCGAGTCTTTTCCTGACGGACGAGAGGCTCGCACCGCTGCCCTGTCCTCTTTCTTAGCTGGCATTTCCCACGCGAAACTCTCCTGTGGAGATTCATTGCCGGATTTGACAGATGCGGCCGTGGATACGTACCGTCTTTTAGAGGACAATCAGGGACCAGGGGGAATCTTTGCACACGTAGGATTACCCAGCTTATTCTACCAACCGTTTTCGAATCGCTTCGGAACTATTGCAGATCAAATGCATGCGATCCTTGCACTTACCACGTTCGCTCGCGCTTTCGAGATCGAGGAACCGCTCGCGGACGCATTGAATTGTGCGAATGCAATTCGTGACTTGCAAGGAGATAAGGGGCAATGGTGGTTCCTTTATGATAGGCGATCATCCCAAGTCGTACATCGCTATCCGGTATGCTCGATCTATCAGGATGGAATGGCTCCTATGGCTCTTATGGCCCTGGCGGAAGCAACAGGGCAAAATTTTGACGATGCCATCTACAGCGGACTGTCCTGGGTCGCTGGAGCGAACGAACTGAGCGTGGATCTGCGTGACTGGCAGCACGGAATTATTTGGGATTGCATCGAACCGAGAAGCCGTATCACAAATTTCTGTGAACACAGCCTTTATGTTGTGCAGAACTCCCGCAAATCGCACCATGACGAACTAAGGATTCGTTTCGAGGCGCGACCAGATCACTTCGGCTGGCTGCTCTACGCTCTGACTCGGTTGGAAGGGCCCGCTAAGGTTGCCAAGGTGGCTGCCGGATAGAGACGATTGGTATTTCGCGGTAATCGTTTTCCATTTTCTCCAGATCTTAGGCCGCGAAGACGAGTGGCCTTGAATCGTCTGTATTGTGTAACAGCTTTATTATCATATGGTTGGCTGCCTGTGAATTGGCAGGAGGGCGGCTGCTAAGCGATGCGGTCTGGCAACGAGATTGCACCATTGAGCACGCTTAGGCGAAACTACGGATTAGCTTGCTCATCGAATGAATTATAGTTTCTACATCTGCGCCTGCGAACGTCCTAGCGGTTCTCGTAGATTAATGGCGGTAGCCTATCCCGCCGCAAATGAGATTCGCCTGGTCTGTTCCTGCAGATAGCCGCCGGGAAGCCTCATTAACATGCAGCTTCAAGCAAGGGGAGGGTCGTACCGTTGTGAATGAATACTGCGCGATTACGCCAAACGTGAAATTGGGAAGCGGGGTAAAGCTCTCCAAGTTCATCAATCTGTACGGCTGTGAAATCGGAGATAACACGAAAATCGGAGCGTTTGTTGAAATACAGAAGAACGCGACAGTGGGGAGAAATTGCAAGATCTCCAGCCATACTTTTGTCTGCGAAGGCGTCACAATTGAAGACGACGTTTTTATCGGGCACGGCGTGACTTTCGTCAACGACACATTTCCGCGAGCGACCTCAGAGGAGGGAAAATTGCAGACCGAGGTAGACTGGAAAGTCGAGCTGACGTTTGTGCGGAAAGGCGCTTCGATTGGATCGGGAGCTACGATTCTTTCCAACGTTACCATTGGCGAAAACGCGATCGTGGGCGCCGGCAGTGTTGTAACCCGCGATGTGCCGCCAAACACAATCGTGGCTGGAAATCCCGCCAAGGTATTACGTTCTATTACTCCAAATCCAAGGGTGAACTCATGAGGCAGAATGCCAAGATTCCTTTCGTTGACCTCATTACTCCGCACCGCGAGCTGCGTGACGAATTGGTGACCGTGTTTGAGTCTACGCTTGCCACGGCCGGCTTTATCGGTGGTCCGATGGTTGAAGGATTTGAGAGCGACTTCGCAAAATATTGCGATGCCAAGTTCTGCGTCGGAGTGAATAGCGGAACGGACGCGTTGCGGTTCGCGCTGAGCGCTGCGGGAGTCGGATCCGGCGACGTGGTTTTGACGGTTCCAAACACCTTCATTGCGACGACGGAGGCGATCTCGCAGGCGGGGGCTCGTCCCGACTTTATCGACGTTGATCCGGGCACGTACACCATGGATCCGGAGAAGCTTCGCCATTACATGCATACACTTTGCGAGCTAGACTCGAAGACCGGGCACTATGTGAATCGCAAGCTAGGACGATCTGTGACGGCAGTGGTTCCGGTTCACCTATACGGCCAGTCTGCGGATATGGATACCATTCTTGAGATCTCGGCGCGCTATAACCTAGTTGTCGTCGAAGACGCGTGCCAAGCGCACGGTACTGAGTATTTTTCGAAGGCGGAGAATCGCTGGCGAAAGTGCGGCTCGATGGGTTTAGCGGCAGCGTTTAGTTTTTATCCTGGCAAAAACCTTGGCGCTTGCGGTGAAGGTGGGGCGATCACAACGAACGATGAAGCCATTGCCCACAAGTGCAAAATGATTCGCGACCACGGACAGGCGAAAAAATATTATCACGACATTGAGGGCTACAACGGACGACTCGACTCGCTTCAGGCAGGCCTGCTTCGCGTAAAGCTCCAACACCTTACCGCGTGGAATGAGAGCCGCCGCGAACATGCCCGCAAGTACAACGAACTCTTCGCAAAAGCAGACGTGAATGTGGTCACGCCAGTCGAACCGTCGTGGTCAAAAGCTATCTATCACCTTTACGTGGTGCAAGTCGAGAACAGAGAAGCCATGCAGAAGGCTCTGGCTCAAGAGAATATTGATACGGGCATTCACTATCCTGTCGTGCTGCATCTACAGAAGGCATATAGCAACCTTGGTTATCGGGTCGGCGATTTTCCGGTCAGCGAAAAAGCAGCGGAGCGTATCTTGTCACTCCCGATGTTCCCCAGCTTGTCGGAAGCGGATGTGATGCGTGTTGCGGATGCAGTTGTTCGCTGCGCTCAATGGAGCAGCCGGTCGAACGTGCTGACCGTCTAGTTCGCGCTCGTGCGAAGGCCGTATCAGCCGTGCCAAAGTTTCCTATGAGAGCGACATCTTCTCTTTTTGCGTCGCGTTATACGCGACTCAGCCTTCTTTATGCCTGATGGCAATTGTGTGCGCGGACGTGGCGAGATGCAATGTAAGGAGGACACCCGGTGAAGGAAGAAAAGAATGTTATAGTCGCCGGACTCGGAGAGGTCGGCCGGCCTCTTTTCGAGTTGCTATCCCCTCACTACAGGACTGTCGGAATCGACATCAAGCCGCCAGCTGAACCTATCGAACAAGCCGATGTGTTGCATGTCTGCTATCCATTTGAGATCAAGGATTTCGTCGGTGAAACTGCGCGCTACATCTATGAGTACAAGCCCCGATTGACGATCATCAACAGCACTGTGGCTGTTGGAACCACCAGAGCGGTGGCAGAACGAACCGGATCAGCCGTTGCAAATAGTCCCGTGCGCGGCAAGCACGTGCGAATGCTCCACGAGATGCGTGGCTATACGAAGTTCGTCGGCGCCATTGATCCTAAGGATGCAGCTTATGCCGCGGAACACTTCAAAGCCGCTGGTCTAAAGACGAAAATCCTCGCCGCGCCTGAAGCAACCGAACTGGCAAAGCTGACTGAGACAACTTACTTCGGTTTGATGATCGCCTGGGCGCAGGAAATCGAAAGATATTGCGATCGAACTGGGCAGTCTTATGATGAAATTGTATCGATCTACGATGAGATTCCCTTTTTCCCGACGACTAAATACTTTCCGGGCGTTATCGGCGGACATTGCGTGATGCCAAATATCAAAATTCTCCGACGGTTCGACGATTCAGCTATTTTGAGAGCAATCGAAGCCTCCAATCAGGCCAAACTCGAGCGCGAGTTGCAGAAACAGTCTCAGAATGGAGATTTGGCAATTGCACCTCCGAAGGGCTAGTTGCAAGGACGATGATTGAGACCTCAACGACCGGACCGATTGCTACTGCGTCGCAAGTCCAGGCCGGAAAAAATTTGACTTACCCTCGGCTTGCAGGAAAGCGCATTGCGATGGTGACTTTCTCACCTTATCCGTTTGATCCGAGGCCGCGGCGAGCGATTGATGCAATGGTGGGGGTGGGCGCGACCATTGATTTAATTTGCCTCGGAGACGAGAAGGGACCCAGGCGTGAGGTACGGAACGGAGTCAATGTCCTGAGGGTGCCCCTGAAGCACCCACGGCGTGGAAGAGTGGAATATGCGCTCCGCTATGGAATTTTTATTCTCACCTCAGGTCTGGTTTTTGCGTTCCGCTCACTACGGCGACGCTATGATCTGGTTTATGTACACAATATGCCGGACATACTTGTAGCCAGCGCGTTGGTGCCGAAGGCCCTAGGGGCAAAGGTCGTCCTCGATCTCCACGATCCGATGCCTGAACTCATGAAAACGATTTTTAACGTTTCTGAGGATAATGGTAGTGTTCGTCTGATAAGGCGGCTTGAAAGGTGGAGTATTGCGCGCTCAGACTTAGTTATTACGGTGAATCTGGCTTGTAAACGGATTTTTTCGTCCCGGAGCTGCTCGCCGGAAAAAATCGCCGTAGTAATGAACGCCCCAGATGGCAAGATTTTTCCTTTCCGTGAGGCGAACGCCAATTCGGCAGGAAACCGGGATAGCAAGACGCCTTTCGTGATCATGTATCACGGATCCCTTGTTGAACGAAATGGACTGGACGTGGCAATCGAGGCCCTTGGCCGGGTCAGACAGACGGTTCCGAATGCGGAGCTTTACGTTTTTGGACCAAGCACTACATTTCTCGAGCGAATGAAGGAGATGGCTCGCGAAAAAGGACTTCAAGATTGCGTGCAGTATCAGGGGCCGAGGAACTTAGAGGAACTGGTAACTGAAATCAGCAAATGTGATTTGGGCGTGATACCAAATCACCGGAACGCCTTTACGGATATCAATACACCGACGCGTATGTTCGAATACCTTGCGTTGGGCAAACCTGTGATCGCCCCTTCAACTCTCGGTATCACAGATTACTTCGATAAGGACTCGTTGCTATTTTTTGAGCCAGGGAATGCAGCCGATCTCGCAAGGCAGATTGAATTTGCATATTTTCATCCTCGCGAGATGTCGGAGATCGCTCGCCGTGGCCAAAACGTATATCGCGAACACACCTGGGACCGTGAGAGCCAGACGCTGCTTGATCGAGTGAGCGGCATCCTCAACTGACGCGTGTCTAATTCAACGCTGGTGGTGACGTCAAGCGTCTGTTCTATCGCCGCTGGCACAGACCGAAGATAATCCTGCTGGATGAAAAACATTGCTCTAGTAACCGGTGCGGAAGGGTTTATTGGATCGCATCTCGCAAAATTTTTGCACGCCAAGGGTTGGAGGGTAATTGGAACTTATCTGCCTGACAATCATGCATCAGTGGCCGGGCTGCCCAAAATGGACTTTGTGCAATGCGATTTGCGTAACGGACAACGCGTGACGCAACTGGTTTCTTCCTACCGACCAACGCACGTTTTTCATCTGGGAGCACAAAGCCTGCCGACAGTTTCCTGGTCGAACCCAGTCGCGACTTTCGAGTCCAACATCATGGGCTCGCTCTATTTGTTTGAGGGAGTTCGCCGGTTGCAACGGCCGCCGGTCGTGGTTTCGGCTTGCTCGAGCGCCGAATATGGACAGGTGCCTGCATCAGCCATTCCTGTAAAGGAAGATTGTCCGCTGCGGCCGCTTCATCCATATGGAATCAGCAAGGTTTGCCTCGACCTGCTAGCGCATGAGTATTTCCTTGATTACAAAATTCCGGCGGTTAATGTTCGGCTGTTCAATACTACGGGACCTGGCAAGACGAATGACGCTCCTTCGGATTTCGTTCGGCAATTAGTCGCTATTAAGAAGGGCTTACAAGGGCCGGTAATCGAAGTAGGGAATTTGAAGCCGCGCCGAGCCTTTCTAGACGTAACCGATACTGTGAGGGCATTTTATCTCGCTGCCATGAAAGGAAAGCATGGCGAATCCTACAATGTCTGTGCCAGCCAAACACACAAGATGAGCGATGTCTTACAGAGGGCCATTCGTCTTTCCGGTGTCAAAGCAAAGATTCGCCCTGTCCTACGTCTGATGCGGCCCTCGGACGAAAAAATCATTTTCGGGAGCACTCAAAAAATCCGTAAGGATTTGGGTTGGAAACCGCTTCGTACAATCGATCAGACACTGCAATCCATGTTGGATTATTGGGATGGCGTTCTTTAACGACGGTATATGCCAATTGCAGTGTCTTCAATCGCGAGCCATGGGGACAAGCAACTTGAACACAGAGACAAAGAATGCGCGGATTGACATGGCGGAAGCAAATATTCCGGCCATTCTCCTCGCGGGCGGGAAAGGCACGCGTCTACAAGCAGTGCTTGCATCGAAGCCAAAGCCTTTGGCTCTCGTTGGAAATATTCCGTTCCTGGAACTGCTGGTCATGCAGCTGCGCTCACAAGGCATACGCCGGATGATTATGAGTACAGGTCATTTCGCCGATCAAATCGAAGAGGCGTTCGGCGATGGCCGTCGGTGGAATGCAGACATTCAATATTCGAGGGAATCGCAACCGTTGGGAACAGCTGGAGCCGTGAAGTTTGCTGAGCGTCATCTGGAACAGAGCTCCGATTTTCTCGTCATCAACGGCGATTCGTTTATGGAGATGGACCTCCGCGAATTCGTTTGCTTTCACCATCAACATAGAGGACTTGCGTCGATGGCCGTTCGCGCCGTTACCGATGCGGCGCGATACGGCACCGTTCATGTGGACGGTTTCAATCGTATTTCCGGCTTTAACGAGAAGACCGGGAATACGTCGCCTGGGATCATTAATGCTGGTGTGTATATGTTCAGGCGGCCAGTCCTAGAGTCGATTCCGCAAGGTCCGTCTAGTCTGGAGAAGGATGTCTTTCCTAGGTTGCTCATGCAGGGGATATACGCATCGGAACAAGACGGACTGTTTATCGATATAGGTACGCCTGAAGATTACACTCGGGCGCAAGGGCTTTGCCAAGAATTGTATCAGGCCGCGATCGCTGCACCGCAGCTCGGGTCGCGCAAGCGATCTGGTTCGGTCACACAGCCCCATGACTAAAGCAGTTTTCTTGGATCGAGACGGCGTA